>Ga0081539_10000576_pt1 | contig 75490 bp, 72 predicted proteins | sample TabmetS4T2R2_FD_71023 | JGI IMG/M metagenome (GOLD analysis project Ga0081539, IMG submission 71023) | Tabebuia heterophylla rhizosphere microbial communities from the University of Puerto Rico - S4T2R2 | ecosystem: Host-associated > Plants > Roots > Rhizosphere ...
GTACTGGAAGGCCTGGCCCTGCTGCGCCGGCGGCGCGCCGACCTGGCCGGCGGTGACCTGCTGGCTCTGCTGCTGGATCGCCTGGATGACGTCCTGCGGCATCAGCGAGCGCACCTGCAGCTTATTCGGATCGAGCCAGACCCGCATCGAATATTGCCCGGCGCCGAACACGGTGACGTTGCCGACGCCCGGCAGGCGGGACAGCTCGTCGCGGATAGAGATGGTGGCGTAGTTGGACAGGAACAGGCTGTCATAGGTGGCGTTCGGCGAGGTCAGCGTCACGAACAGAAGGATCGAGGTCGATTTCTTCTGCACGGTGACGCCCTGGTTCTGCACCGCTGAGGGCAATTGCGACAGCGCCGCCGACACGCGGTTCTGCACCAGCACCTGCGCGAAATTCAGGTCGGTGCCGATCTTGAACGTCACCGTCAGCGTATAGGTGCCGTCGGCGCCGCTGTAGGACTGCATGTACAGCATGTCCTCGACGCCGTTGACCTGCTGCTCGATCGGCAGCGCCACCGTGTCGATCACGGTTTTGGCACTGGCGCCGGGATAGCGCGTGGTGACCTGCACGGTCGGCGGCACCACGTCGGGATATTGCGCGACCGCTAGATTATAGAGCGACACCGCGCCGATCAGGATCATCAGCAGCGCGATGACGTTGGAAAGAACCGGTCGTTCGATGAAGAATTTCGAGATCATGGCCGGGCCTCACTTCGCAGCCGTGGCGCCGGACTCGATCTTTTTGGTTTGCGGATCGACCTTCTGGCCGGGGATGGCGCGCAGTAATCCGCCGATCACCACCTTGTCGTCCGGCTTCAGCCCGGTTTCGATGACGCGCAAGCCATCCTCGATCGGTCCGGTCGTCACCTTGCGCTGTTCGACGACGTTTTCGCCGTTGACGACCAGCACATAGCGCCCGGCCTGATCGGCGCCAAGCGCCGTGTCGGGCACCAGCAGCGCGCTGTCCTGCTGCTGGAACGGCACGCGGACGCGGACAAAGAAGCCCGGCAGTAGCACGCGATCCGGATTGTTCAGGATGCCGCGCACCGCGATGGTGCCGGTGGACTGGTTGAGCGTCGGTGATACGTAGTCGAGCGTGCCCTTGTGCGGAAATCCGGTGTCGGTCTGCAGCGCGACCTCGATCGGCAGTTTTCGCAGCTCCTCGATGCTGATGCCGCGGCGGCGCGCCTCTTCGCGGACTTTCAGCACGTCCATTTCGTTGACGTTGAAATTGACGTAGATCGGATCGAACGAGACGATCTGCGCCAGCTGCGTCGGCGAAGACACCCCGACGAGCTCGCCGACCGACACCAGATGCGCGGAGACGATGCCGTCGAACGGCGCGGTGACATTGGTATAGCCGTAATTGACCTGGGCGATCTTGGTATTGACCTGCGCCTGCGTCAGGTTGGCCTGCGCATTGTCGCGGGTGGATGTCGAGGTATCCAGCGTCGACTGCGAGACCGCCTGCTTCTGCACCAGCTCGACCTGGCGCTTGTAGTCGGCTTCGGCCTGCTTCACCGTCGCCTGCGCGCCCACCTCCGCGGCCTGCGCCTGTTCGAGCTTGAGCTTGTAGGTCTCGGGCTCGATGGTGAACAGCGTGGTGCCTTGCTTGACCGGTGTGCCGTCCTTGTAATTGATCGATTGCAGAAAGCCCTGCACGCGCGCGACCAGATCGACCGATTTCACCGGCGCGGTGTTGCCGGTCGCGTCGATGTAGCGCGTGATGTTCTTCTGCAGCGGTGCCGCGACCTCCACCTTCGGTGGCGGCGGCGGCACAAAAGTATTTTGCTCGCAAGCACTTAACGCGATGGCCGCCGATGCTGCCGATACCATCCGTATCGCATTGCCGGCTCGCAGTCGCAACAAAACGTTCATCTTCGCATAAGCAGGCGTACGCGCATGCCTCATTTCCGTGCCCCGGCTACGAGTTGTTTTCGAGAACGCTTCTTAGTCAGAAAGCGGCGGCCCGCCATCCCATAAAAATAGCAACAATCCGCTTGCAGTGGAACCGGAAACCGAAAATGATGCCGCCCGCGAAAGTTGTTCTGCAGATAAGCCGGGTGAAAATTTCCGTTGAAGCGGCGGCTCCAGCGATAAGCAAAAGGGATTTATTGAAAATGTACGACACGTTGAAGCGTGATGCGGTGCTTTGCGCGTTGACGGCGGCACTGATGCTGGCCGTGGCAACACCGTCATTTGCACAGCCGACCGAGGCGCAGAAGGAGGCCGTCAAGTCCGCCTGCCGCTCCGATTTCATGGCGCATTGCTCCAGCGTGCAGCCGGGCGGCGAGGCCGCGCTGCAGTGCCTGGCCAAGAACATGTCGAGCCTGTCGTCGGGATGTGCGAGCGCTGTGAAGGCGATCGAGGCCTCCGCGGCGCCAGCGAGCGAGCCGGCCAAGACCGAAGCGGCGCCCGCCGCCGCGCCGAAGACCGAGACCACGGCAAAGCCGGCTGCGGAGCCCAAAGGCGAATCCAAGTCCGCCGCGGCTCCGGCCGGCAAGCCGACCGATGCTCAGGTTGCGGCCATCCGCAGCGCCTGCCGCGGCGACTATCCGAAGGTCTGCGCGGGCGTGCCGACCGGCGGCGCGCCGGCGCTGGAATGCCTGGAGAAGAACAAGGCCAAGGTGTCGGCCGGTTGCGGCAGGGCGCTTGCGGCAGTCGGCGGCGGCGCGGCGCCCGCAGCGGGCGGCGGCGCTCCGGCGGCCGGCGGCGCGGCGCCTGCGGCCGCCACCGTGATCGTGCTGCGGCCAATGCTGCCGCGCGAAGAACTGTTCGTGATGCGCTCGGCCTGCGGCGGCGATATCCGCACGCTGTGTGCCGGTGTGGCACCGGGCGGCGGCCGCATCATGCAGTGCATCGCCAACCGCGCGGGTGATCTTTCGCCGGCCTGCCGGGACGTGCTGACGCCGTTCATCGCACGTTAAGCTCGTCCCACGCTAAATCGCGCGCGTTGCAAGCCGGCGGTCGATCGCGGCCGTCGGCTATTTGCGGTCGCTCGACGTCGACGCAAAGCCATCGGCGCAACGCGAGTAGCTCGACCGATGAGGGGTCTGGGGATCCGGAAGGAAAAGACAAATGCTACGCATCACCATCACGACGGCCGCCCTGCTGTTCGCCTCCGCCGCGATTGCGCAGGAACTCACCGCCGCCCAGCGCGACGCCTGCATGGGCGACTATGAAAAGTACTGCAAGGGCGTTGTGCCCGGCGGCGGACGCATCATCGCCTGCCTCGCCAAGGAGAGCGAGAAGCTGACGCCCGCCTGCAAGAAGGTGCTGGCGGACGCGCAGAAGAAGTAGACCGTTCCGTAGAACTTTGCCGGCAACAACCATTGGAGGAGAAACAACCATGCGTTCATTACTGCTCGTAGCTGCTGCACTGCTCGCCTTTTCCGCCACCATGACCGTCGAATCCCGCACCGCCAGCGCCGCAGTCTGCGCCGACGGTGTCTGGCGCGCCGGCTGCGTCGGCCCGCGTGGCGCGGTGGTCGTCCGGAAGCCCGTCGCCGCCTGCCGCTGGGTGTGGGTGAACGGCGTCAAGGTTCGCCGCTGCGTCTGAGCTGAGCGTCCAGCCCCGAAAATTCCTGTAGCGCCGGCGCCCGACCGGCGCTACATTCGCCCAGATTGTAAGTATACTGTCAATCTGGGAGGAGAGAGCGTGCGCATCGCCGTGATCGGCGGAGGCCCCGGCGGCCTCTATTTTGCCTATCTCTGGAAGCGGCGGCATCCCAATGCTGTCATCGAGCTGTTCGAGCAGAACCCCGAAGGCGCCACCTGGGGCTTTGGTGTGGTGTTCTCCGACCAGGCGCTGGAATTCCTGCGCGCCGACGATCCCGAGACGGTGGACGCCATCGCGCCAAGAATGGAGAGCTGGCGCAACATCACGCTCAATTTGCGCGGCGAAAGCGTCGAGATCGACGGCGTCGGCTTTTCGTCGATCGGCAGGCTGGAACTCTTGAAGCTGCTGCAGGCCCGCGTGCGTAGCGTCGGCGTCACCGCGCGCTACGAGACGTCAATCGATTCGATCGACCGCTTTGCCGGCTATGACCTGATCGTCGCCGCCGACGGCTTGAACTCGATCGTACGCCGCGCCTTCGCAAAGGAATTCGGCGCCTCGGTCACGCATTCCACCAACAAGTTTGCCTGGTACGGCACCACCAAAACCTTCGCGACGCTGTCGCAGACTTTTGTGACCGCCGAGCACGGCACCTTCAACGCCCATCACTACCGTTATTCGCCTTCGATGAGCACGTTCCTGGTCGAATGCGACGCCGCGACCTGGAACGCCTACGGCTTCGAGCACAAGAGCATCGAGGAATCGCAGACCATCTGCGAAAAAGTCTTCGCCGATACGCTCGACGGTCACCGGCTCATCTCCAACAAATCGGTATGGCGCAATTTCCCGTGGATCTGGAACGAGCGCTGGTCGCATCAGAACATGGTGCTGATCGGCGACGCCCTGCATACTGCGCATTTCTCGATCGGCTCGGGCACGCGGCTTGCGATCGAGGACGCCATCGCGCTGACCAAGGCGCTGGAGGCGGAGGCGGATGTTCCGGCTGCCCTTGCCCACTACGAGCGCGAGCGCAAGCCGATCGTAAAGAAGCTCGTCACCGCTGCGCGCACCAGCGCCGATTGGTACGAGCATTTTCCAAAACACATGCAGCTCGGCCTGATGGATTTCACCTACAGCTACATCACCCGCTCCGGCCGCATCGACCATGCGCGTCTGCGCGCGATGTCGCCAGAGTTCATGGCGCGCTTTGAGGCGTCGAGGAGATCGGCATGACGCAGCAGATCACAGACCAGGTTCCGCACGACAGTCCCGGCGCGCGCGAGATCGGCTTTTCGCTGCCCGAGCAATACAATGCCAGCCGCATCCTGTTCGACAATCTGGCGCGGGGCAACGGCGCGCGCCTGGCGCTGACGGGACCGGCGGGAACGCGCAGCTATGCCGAGCTCTGCACTGAGGCCGCGCAATGGGGCCACGGCTTTCTCTCGCTTGGGATAAAGCGCGGTGAGCGCATTCTGCTGTTTCTCGATGACACCCCGGCCTATCCGGCCGCCTTCTTCGGCGCGGTGCGCGCCGGCTTCGTGCCGCTCTTGATCAACACGCTGACGCCGCCGGACCTCCTGCAGTTCTATCTCTCCGACGCCGGCGCCAAAGTCGCGGTCGCCGATGCCGAGTTCGTCTCGCGGTTCAATGCGCAAGCCTGCAAGGACACGCCGCTGGCAACGCTGATCGTGGTCAATGGCGCCACGGGCGATGCCGCCGCACCCAGCACGATCGCCGCGGCCGAATGGTTGAACGGCTTTTCCACTGAGCTTCCGGAAGCCGACACGACCCGCAACGACATGGCATTCTGGATGTACTCCTCCGGCTCGACCGGCCGGCCCAAGGGCATCGTGCACCTGCAGCACGACATGGCCTATTGCGAGCTCGCCTTTGCCCGCCATGTGCTGAAGCTCACGCCCGACGACATCTGTTTCTCGGTGCCGAAAATCTTCTTCGCCTATGGCTTTGGCAACGCCATCACCTTTCCGTTCTCGGTGGGCGCGGCGACGTTGCTGCTGCCGGGGCAGCCGAAGCCGGCGACGATCTTTGCGGCGATCGAGCGCTTCCACCCCACCGTCTTCTTCGGCCTGCCGACGCTCTATACGTCGCTGACCAAGGCGGAGAATGCGGCGGCGACCGACTTTTCCTCGCTGCGGATGGCGCTGTCGGCGGCCGAAATCCTCTCAGTCGAGGTCTTCAACGGCTGGAAGGCGCTGACCGGGCTCGAAATCGTCGAGGGCCTCGGCTCGACGGAAGCGCTGCACATTTATCTCAGCAACAGCCCGGAACGGAAGAAGCTCGGCGCCGCGGGCCTGCGCGTGCCCGGCTACGAAATCCTGCTGCGCGACAAGGACGGCCGCGACGTCGCCGACAACGAGGAAGGCATCATGTGGGTGCGCGGCGATTCCAACACACCGCTGTATTGGAACCGGCCGGACAAGACTGCGGAGACCATCCGCGAGGGCGGCTGGATCTACACCGGCGACCGCTTTGTTCGCGATGCCGACGGTTTTCACTTCTTCCGCGGACGCGCTGATGATCTGGTAAAAATCTCCGGCCAGTGGGTCTATCCGCTCGAGGTCGAGCTGTGCCTGGCCGATCACCCCGACGTGCGCGAATGCGCCGTGTTCGCCGCCGAGCTGCCCGACCGACGCATGACGCTGAAGGCGGTGGTCGTGATGAACCACCGCGCCACCGACGAAAGCGCCACCACGCGCAAGCTGCAGGACTACGTCAAGGCAAAGCTGTTGCCCTACAAATATCCGCGCGAGGTGACGTATACCGACGAGCTGCCGAAGACGGGTACCGGCAAGATCGACCGGCAGGCGCTGTTAAGGATGTAGCTGCCACTTGCTCCAGCTGTCATCGCCCGCGAAGGCGGGCGATCCAGTATCCCAGAGACGTCAGTAGTCAATCGAGAAGCCGCGGCGTACTGGATGCCCCGCTTTCGCGGGGCATGACAGGCTGAGACTACCCTGCCAACCCCGTCCCGCCGTACAGCCACGCGATATCATCGCGCCACTCGCCTTGCGACTTCGCGCTCATGATGGCGTTGCGCAGGCGGGCGTGCTCGCCGGCGGGGTGGTAGATGTGCTCGCCAATGGCGCGCGACATCAGCTGCACGCGTGCGGTGCGCGGAAAACGCTGGGCGCGGTAGGCTTCCAGCGCCGCCGCGTGGTCATCGTGGTTCGCCAGCATGTGCGACAGGCACACCGCATCCTCCATCGCCTGGCAGGCGCCTTGCGCAAAATATTGCAGCATGGGGTGCGCGGCATCGCCAAGCAGCACGACGCGGCCGTCGATCCAGCGCTCCGCGGGATCGCGGTCGCACAGCACCCAGAGCCTCCAGTCCTTGCCGTGGCGAATGATGCTTTGCGCCCGCTCATGGACATGGCCAAAACCACGCATCACCTCCTGCTCCGACACCGGCTTGCCTGCGACCGGCTCCGGCTCATCGTTGTGATAGGTGACGACCAGGTTGAATACCTTCCAGCCCGAGAGCGGGTAGTGCACGATGTGGCATTTCGGGCCGGCCCACAGCGTGGCCGCGTTCCAGCGCAGATCCTCGGGCATCTGCTCGGTCGGGATCACCGAGCGATAGGTCGTATGCCCGGACACGCGCGGCGGTCCGTCTGATGTGACCTGCTGGCGGATATTCGACCACAATCCGTCCGCGCCGATCAGAAGCGATCCGGTGACGCGATCGCCATTGGCGATCTTTGCCGTCACGGATGAGCCGTCCTGCTCGTAGCCGACGACTTCCGAGCTGACGCGCAGTTCGATCAGATCGCTGCTTTGGCAAGCGCGCAGGAAGACGCCGTGCAGGTCGCCGCGATGCACCACCGCATAGGGATTGCGGAAGCGCGCGCGAAAAGCGTCGCCGAGATCGATATGGGTGATTTCTTCGGCCGTCACCGCATCCATCAGCCTGAGTCGATCGATATAGACGGCCATGCCGCGGGCGGCCTCGCCGACGCCGAGATAATCGAAAGCGTGAAACGCGTTCGGCCCGAGCTGGATGCCGGCGCCGATCTCGCCCAGGCGCGAAGCCTTTTCCAGCAGGGTCGAGCGGATGCCCTTTTGCGCCAGGCCCATCGCGGTCGCGAGCCCGCCGATGCCGCCGCCGGCGATCAGCACTGGTTTGTCGCCCGCCGCCATCAGACCGTCCTGCCCAGATGTTCGAGCGCGTCCTCGGCGCGCAGCGGCACGCGCGAGGCCTCGTTGTTGAGATCGACGAGTTGGGTGAGCAGCGTGAGCAGCACCTTGCGGTCGGCCTGCTTCAGCGGCTGCAGCATCCGCGCCTGCGCCTTCTCCACCGACGGCATGATGTCGCGCAGGATCGTCGCGCCTGCTTTGGTCAGATAGAGCAGCTTGACCCGCTTGTCCCCGTTCGACGGTTTTCGGTCGATCAGCTTCTTGGCTTCCAGCCGCTCGATCACGCTGCCAAGGGTGGAGCGGTCGAACGCGATCACGGCGGACAGCCGCGTGGCATCGATGCCGGGATGGGTGTGGATCGCGATCAGCGCGGCATATTGCACCGGCGTGAGGTCGAACGCCCTGCACTCCTCGACGAACAGCGCCACCGCGATCTGCTGCATGCGGCGGAACAGATAGCCGGGTGCGGCATAGACCGCGTCCATGGTGATGGGGGCGGGGGCGGGCTTATTCGGCATCGGGCTGCCTGTCCGGCGCGGCGTCGGCGAATGCCGGCATGGCTTTGGCGGCAGCCTCGGCCTGCAGCAGCCGCGGAAAGGCCGACACGTCGACGCCGAAGCGGCGCGCGTTCGCGAGCTGCGGCACCAGGCAGAGATCGGCGATGGTCGGCACCGCGCCGAAGCAGAACGGACCGGGCTCTTTCGCGATCAGCTTCTCGCACGCGATGAGCCCCTCGCGGTTGGCCCAGGCCGCCCATTCCATCACCTTCTCCTCGGCAAGGCCGAGCTGGCGCAGCCGGGCCAGCACCTTCAGGTTCTGCACCGGGTGGACGTCGCAGGCGATCGCCAGCGCAAAGGCGCGCGCTTTCGCCCGCTGCAACGCATCCAGCGGCAACAGCGGCGGGGTCGGGTGGGTTTCGTCCAGCCATTCGATGATGGCGAGCGACTGGGTCAGGATGCCGCCCTCGCCATCCTCCAGCGTCGGCACCAGCCCCTGCGGGTTGAGCAGGAGATAATCCGGCGCGGTCTGTTCGCCCTTGCGAAGGTGATGCGGCAGGTGCTCGGCGGAGAGGCCTTTCAGATTCAAGGCGATCCTGACCCGGTAGGCCGCGCTGCTGCGGAAATAGCCGTGCAGCTTCAAAGGAACCTCCCTCGTTTCTTGTTCGTTGGCTCACATTGACGCTAGCCATATTGTCAGTATACTGTCAATCTAAACCGCATGATCCGGAAAAGTGGATACCGGTTTTCCGAGAAGATCATGCGCAAACGAAAGGAGCGGGATGACCGTCAAGTCATCCCGCGCCGACAAGAACGGACCGGGAGGCCAGTCATGGAAGCCGTGCAAAAGACTCCGGAGCGCGAGGCGTTCTACAAGAAGATCGACGGCCAGTCTCTCTCTGCGTTGTGGAACGTGATGAACGACATCATCACCCCCGAACCGCGCAGCGCCTGCCAGCCGCATCTCTGGAAGTTCGACCTGATCCGCGACTACATGAACGAGGCGGGCAAGCTGATCACCGCCAAGGAAGCCGAGCGGCGGGTGCTGGTGCTGGAAAATCCCGGCCTGCGCGGCCAGTCCAAGATCACGACCTCGCTGTTTGCCGGCGTGCAGATGGTGGTGCCCGGCGATGTCGCGCCCGCCCATCGCCACAGCCAGTCGGCGCTCCGCTTCGTGCTGGAGGGCAAGGGCGCCTACACGTCGGTGGACGGTGAGCGCACCGCGATGGAGCCTGGCGATTTCGTCATCACGCCGTCGATGACCTGGCACGACCATTCCAACGAGACCAACGAGCCGATGTTCTGGCTCGACGGCCTCGACATCCCGATCGTGCAGTTCCTCGACGCCTCCTTTGCCGAAGGCTCGAAGGAAGACCAGCAGAAGATCTCGAAGCCGGCCGGTGACAGCTTCGCTCGCTACGGCCACAATTTGCTGCCGGTCGGCGAGACCAGGAAATCAAAGACCTCGCCGATCTTCAACTATCCCTACAGCCACACCCGCGAGGCCCTGGAGCGCGCGAAGGCCCGCGACGAATGGGATGCTTGTCATGGGCTGAAGCTGAAATTCTCCAATCCGGAGACCGGCGATTACGCCATGCCGACCATCGGCACCTTCATCCAGCTGCTGCCGAGGGGCTTCAAGACCGCGCGCTATCGCTCGACCGACGCCACCGTGTTCGCCGCGATCGAAGGCAACGGCCGCACCCGCGTCGGCGACCAGACCTTTGAATGGGGCCCGCGCGACCTGTTCGTGGTGCCGAGCTGGCGCTGGGTCACCCACGAGGCGGACGCGGATTCGGTGCTGTTCAGTTTTTCGGACCGCCCGGTACAGCAGAAGCTCGATCTGTTCCGCGAGGATCGCGGCAACGCGTGAGATTGTCGTCCCGGCCAAGCGAAGCGCGAGCCGGGACCCATACCGCGTGATCTATCGATGAGGCGATGTAGCAGACGCCCGTGTGCGACAACGCACATTCGTGGTTATGGGTCCCTGCTTTCGCAGGGACGACAGCGAGTTTGTAGCACTCTCACCGCCAATGCAACAACCGCGCTTCCAGCAGATTGATCAGCTTGCCCACCGCCAGCCCGAACACCGACAGGATCACAATACCCGCCAACAGCTGATCCGTCTGCATCAGATTGCCGGTCTGCAGCACGAAGGCGCCGACGCCGAATTGTGCGCCGATCATCTCGGCACTGACCACGAGCAACAGCGCGATCGATGCGGTGATGCGGAAGCCGGCGAGGACCGAGGGCAACGCGCCCGGCCAGATCACGCGACGCACGATGGCGTGGAACGGCACGTTGAAACTTTGCGCCATGCGGATCAGGTTGCGCGGCACGGCATCGACGCCGCTATAGACCGAGATCGCGGTCGAGAAGAACACGCCGAGCGCAATGGTTACGATCTTCGGCTTCTCGCCAATGCCCATCCAAAGAATGAACAGCGGCAGCAGCGCGATTTTTGGAATCGGAAACAGCGCGGAGATGAAGGTGATGCCGACGCTGCGCGCCAGCGTCGAGAGCCCGATCGCAAAGCCGACCAGCACACCGGCTACCGTGCCGATGATCCAGCCGGAGCCGATCCGCATGATCGACCAGGAGACGTGCTGCCACAGTGCGCCCGACGTGGCGAGCTTCCAGATCGCGACCGCAATCGCCGACGGCGGCGGCAGGAACAACGGATTGGCCCAGCCGGCGTTGCTGGCGAGCTGCCACAGCGCAACCACCATCACCAGCGCGATCCAGCCGACGTAGCGGCGGGTGCTCGGTACAAAGCCGGCGCCGCGAAATTCGACCGGCCGCGGCTTCTCCGCGGAGCCTTGTGTCTCCTGCGGTGCGCGGTCAAGCATGCTGCACCTCGCGCTCGGCATCGATAGCCTCGTTGCGGATCAGCGACCACAATTCGCCTTGGAGCGACATCAGTTGGGTGCGCGCCTCGGCCGCACCGCGCTTGTCGCGCGTCATCGGAATGGCCACGGTCTCGCGCATCCGGCCCGGCCGCCGTGACAGCACCACGATGCGGTCGGCGATCCGCACGGCTTCTTCGAGGTTATGCGTGACATACACCGCGCCCATCGCGCCGTCGGCAAGCAGGCGAACGAAATCCTCCATCAGCAGCTCGCGGGTTTGCGAATCCAGCGCCGACAGCGGCTCGTCCATCAGCAGGATCGCCGGCCGCACCGCGAGCGCGCGGGCAATGCCGACGCGCTGGCGCATGCCGCCGGACAGTTGTTTTGGCCAGGCGCCGCGGAAATCGGCAAGACCTGTGCGGCGCAGCGCATCGTCGATGACGGCGCGGCGCTCGCTTGCGGAAAGGCTCGTGTGCTCCAGGGGAAACGCCACATTCTGTTCCACCGTGCACCACGGCAGCAGCGCAAAATCCTGGAATACAAAAGTCAGCGGATTGAGGCTGCCGGCCGGCGGCGCGCCACGCAGCTCCGCTGCGCCGCTGCTCGGCTGCAGCAGTCCGCCGAGGATCGAGAGCAGCGTGCTCTTGCCGCACCCGGAGGGACCGACGATCGCCACCACCTCGCCCGCGCGCACGGTGAAGGAGACGTCGTCGAGCACGTCGAGCTCGCCGAAGCGATGGCTGATATGGTCGGCGGTCAGGTCCATCACGAGCTCGTCGTTAGACCCTCATCCTGAGGAGCGGCGTTAGCCGCGTCTCGAAGGATGAAGGCCACCGGCCGGGCCCACATGCTTCGAGACGGCCGCTTCGCGGCCTTTTCAGGATGAGGGAGAAACAGCGGAACGCTCAGCTGGCGATCGTACATCAATCCGCCTTCACATATTCCTTCGCGATGATCGCATCGACGCCAAAGCCCTTGTCGACGAATCCCTGCTCCTGCAGCCATTCGATCTGGTTGCCGACGTTCTTCACATCGAGCTTGCCCGCGGGATCGATATAGGCGCAATTGCCGACCACCTGCTCGACCGGCAGGTTGGTGTATTTCGCGATGATTTCCAGCAGCGGTTTTGTCTTGTCGTTGATTTGCGCCTTGCCGTCCTTCACCGACGCCAGGATCACGTCGTGATATTCGCGGTCGGCGCGCTCCAGCGCGGCGAGCAGCTTTGTCACCAACGGCTTGTTAGTCAGCGTTTTCGGCGAAGCGAATACCGCGCCAAGCTGCCACGGCGTCTCGTCGCCGACCCAGCCCAGGAATTTCGCGCCATCGGTCTCCATCAGCGGGCGCGCGGTGGAGACCGGCAGCAGCGCGGCATCGACGGTCTCGCCCTTCAGCGCCGCCGCCGCATTCGACAGCGACTGCAGCGGCAGCACTTTCACGTCCGAGAGCTTGAACTTGTATTTGTCGGCGAGCAGCCCAAGCGAATAATGGAAGCTGGAGCCGACCTGGGTCACCGCCACGCGCTTGCCGGCGAGATCCTTTGGCGTCTTCAGCCCGGCGGCGTAAGCGCTATTGCTGGCGAAATAGCCGATCAGGGGATAGCCGGCCTTTTCGCGGCTCATGCCGCCGATCACTTTTAGCGTGCCCTTGCCGGCGAGATTGTAGAGCCCGGCGGTGAACGCCGTGATGCCGAAATCGACGTCGCCGGAGGTGACCGCGACCGCAATCGGCTGCGCCGCATCGAAGAATTTCAGCTCGATCTCGAGCTCGGCCTCGCGGAAATAGCCCTTGTCCTGCGCGATGAACACCGGCGCCGATGACGACAGCCGGAGCACGCCGACCTTTGCCTTCAGCGCATTATCGGCGCGTGCGATCCCGCTTGCCGCCAGCGCCAGCAAGCCCGCGAGCGCGAGCCGCCACAATCCCTGCATCCGCTTCCTCCGTCTACAGTCCTTCCGGCACCTTCTGGTCTCGCCCGATAAAGGCGCCCTCGCCTTTCAGATGTTGTTGCAACTTTTCGCTCCGGATGTCTCGCGGAATCGTATTGCCGGAGAGCGCCAGCGCGGCCGCCGTGCCCGCCGCCTCTCCCATCGCAAAGCAGGCGCCGGAGACCCGCGCCGCCGACTGCCCCTCATGGGTCATCGAGGCGCAGCGGCCGGCAACCAGCAGATTGCCGATGCGCTCCGGCACCAGCATCCGATAAGGCAATTCATTAAAGCCGCGCGATTCCGGGATCGGCGGGAACTTGAAGACGACATCGCCTGCGACATGGGCCTCGATCGGCCAGCCGTTGACGCCGATGGAGTCCTCGAACGACGCGCAACCCAGCACATCCTCGCCGCTCAGCATGTAGCCGCCGACCACCCGCCGCGTCTCGCGGATGCCGAGCTGCGGCGGCAGGTCGACAATGTAGGACTTTTCAAAGCCGGGCACGGTACGCAAAAACTCGAACGCCTCGATCGCCTGGCGGCGGCCATCGATCTCGCCGCGGGTGAGATCGTCGGGCTCGATGCCGTTGATGGCGCGACCATCCTTGCGCGAGAGCTGGGTGAAGTTGACGCGCCATTCGACCCCCGACTTCTGCGGCCGCACGATCGCGCCCTTGCGCGGAAATGTGTGCGTGCCGGCGACCACTGCCTGCTCCATCAGCGCCGGAATGGTTCGCCACGCATCTCCCGCCTTGTCGGGATCGATGCCGTTGAGGCGGAACATCATGGAGGGATAGAGCATGCTGCCGGCATTATCGCCGACCTCGAACGGCGCCCCGGCCCAGGCTGCGAGATCGCCGTCGCCGGAGCAATCGATAAAGATGTTCGCGCGCACCGCCTGGCGGCCGGCCTTGGTCTCCACCATCAGCGCATCGACGCGCCGCTCGTCCTGCATGACGACGCCGGCACCCAGCGCATGAAAGAGGATATCGACCTTGTGATGCGCGAGCAGATCGTCCGCCGCGATCTTGTAGGCCGCGGTGTCATAGGCCTGCGCCAAAATCTTGCCGAGGATCAGATGCGGCGCATTCAGCCCGCCAAGCCGGTCGATGCGAGCGAGCAAATCGGACGCGATGCCCTGCACCACCCGGTGCATCTCGCCATGCACATTGGCATGCAACCCGCAGAAATTGGTGACACCAGCGGCCGTCCCCATGCCGCCGAGAAAGCCGTAGCGCTCGATCAACAGCGTGCGGCGGCCGGCGCGCGCGGCCGCTACCGCCGCCGCGATTCCGGCGGGACCGCCGCCGAGAATTACGATCTCGTATTCACCGTAGACAGGCACCTGACGGGCGGGTTCTTCGATGGTCTTCATTCGCGCTCGTTGTTCACAGACCACACGCCTTCCAAAGCGCCGTCATCTCTTCGTCTGTTGCCAAACCGATCCGCCCCTCAGCTAGGTCGTAACGGATGCGGGAAACCTCCTCAGCCTGATCATCGGTCAGCCGGCAAGCATGTGCGTCTTGTCGCTCCATCTCAAGCAGTATTTCCACGACATCTTCCTGACGCGCCTTCGGCCAATACCGGACGCGCTCAATGACTTTCTCTAGTTTCTCGGTCATAGTTCTCGCATAGCAAATCCCGATACTGCCGTCACCGTAGGCCCGGCGGTCCAGCGGAACCATGCGCCTTGCGTTCGTGTGCCGTCCCGAAGGGAAGCACCTTGAAGACGGCAGCGATCACTGAGAGACTGTTGCAGAAAGGACCGCTGTCCGTGAAGCTGCTCCTGCCCCTTCTCCTGATGCTCATCGTCGCCACCCCTGCGTCGGCAATCGAGCAGAATTGCCGGTTCATCCAGGCCAGGGCCGAGCGGGAGGCGTGCTACCAGAAGCAAGAGGCGGAGCTGGCGGCGAAGCGCAAGCCGGAGCCGACCGCCGCCTCCAGGGAGCTGGAGACGATGCAGCGGATGCGGCAGGAGGATGCCGAGGTCTACCGCAGCATGCGCAGCATCTGCCGCGGCTGTTAACTTACGCCTTCGCGCTCCAGCGCCCGGCACGTTTCTCGGCAAACGACACGAGCCCTTCTGCCGCCTCCGCGGTCTGGCGTTTGGCTGAGTGCATCTTGACGAGGCGCGCATAGGCCGCGTCATCGATGGCCATGCCGCCGAACGAGCTTTCCATTGCAAGCCGTTTTGTCTCGGCCAGCGCGTTCGGCGCGTTGGCCAGGAGCTGCTCGACCACCTTGTCGCCGGCGGCATCGAGCTCAGCTAGCTTCACGACCTCGTGGACGAGCCCGATGCGCCGCGCCTCCTCGGCGCCAAAGCGTTCGCCGGTCAGCGCATAGCGGCGCACCTGGCGCACGCCGATGGCGTCGCACAGCTGCGGGATGATGATCGCGGCCGTCAGTCCCCAGCGCACCTCGGTGATCGAGAACATCGCATTGTCGGCCGCGATCACGATGTCGCAAGCCGAGATGACGCCGGTGCCGCCGCCAAAGCAGCCGCCCTGCACCAGCGCCACCGTCGGCACCGGCAATGTGTTGAGCCGCTGCACCGCCTCGAAAGTGGCCCGTGACGCCGCCTCGTTCGCCTCAGCCGATTGCGGCCGCACGCTGTTGATCCAGCGCAGATCGGCCCCGGCCTGAAAGTGCCGGCCGTTGCCCTTGAGCACGACGACACGCAACGGCTTTTTCGCCAGATCATCCATCGCCGCGAGCACGCCCTGAATTAGCGCGCCGTCGTAGGCGTTGTTCACCTCTGGCCGATTGAGCGTGACGGTAGCGACCCCGCGCTCATCGAGATTCCACAGGACTGGACTGGCCGACATGGACGTTCCCCGCTTGGATGTTGCGCGGCACTATGACGTAGGGCGCGCGGCGCGATCCATCCCTTTCTGCCGATGCGGGTCGCGTTCATCGCATGCCCCCGGTTGCGCTCTCCGCTGCGGATGTGGAAACTGAGGCTCCATCTGTGAACGGGACATTGCATGCGCATCTGCATCTTTGGCGCGGGCGCCGTCGGCAGCCATCTGGCGGTGCGGCTGGCACGCGCCGGCAACGAAGTTTCCTGCGTGATGCGCGGCCCGCATCTGGCGGCGGTGCGGAAAAGCGGCCTGACGCTGCGCGTGGGCAGCGATAAGTTCACGGCTGATGTCAACGCCTCCGACAACCCGGCCGACCTCGGGCCGCAGGATGTCGTGATCAGCACGCTGAAGGCGACCGGCGTGACCGCGCTCGCGACCGGTGTGAAGCCATTGTTGATGGACGACACGGCGATCGTCTTCGCCCAGAATGGCATTCCCTGGTGGTACGATATCGGTCTGCCCGAGTATCATCCGAAAACGCCCGACCTCTCCTTTCTCGATCCCGGCGGCGCCCTGCGCGCGGCGGTCCCGAAAGAGCGCATCGTCGGCGGCGTGATCTTCTCGTCCAACGAGGTGATCGCGCCCGGCGTGGTCGAAAATCTTTCGCCCGAACGCAACATGCTGCTGATCGGCGAATGCGACGACCGCGAGGGCGAGCGCATTGCGCGACTGCGAGGCGCGCTGGAAGCTGCGCAATTTGCCTCGAGCGCGGTGGCGCAGATCAGGCAAACGATCTGGTCAAAGCTGCTCACCAACATGTCGATGTCGGTCATGTGCCTCTTGACGGGCCAGACCGCGCGCGCCGTGCGCGACGAGCCGCTCTTGAAGGACGTGATCCCGCATCTGCTCGATGAGGCGAACGCGATCGCGCAGAGTTGCTATCCCTCCGTCAAGCGCGTCACGCGGACCGGACCGGCGCCGAACCACAAGCCGTCGATCCTGCAGGATTTTGAGCTTGGCCGCGCCATGGAGATCGACGCGCTGGTGCGCGCGCCGGCGGCGTTCGCGCGCGCCGCAAACCTGTCGACGCCGATGATGGACCTGATGGGCGCGCTTGCTATCCAGCGCGCGCGGGATAAGGGACTGTACGCGCCCTGATCGACAGGCAAGAAGAAACGCGGGGAAGCCAACATGCAAGTCAAGGGAAAAGTCTGCGTCGTCACGGGAGGCGCGAGCGGTATCGGCGAGGCGGTGGCGCGCGCCTATGCCGCAGCCGGCGCGCGCGGCGTCGTGGTCGCGGACCTCAAGACCTCGCGCGAGCGGCTGGCTGCTGTGGCCGGCGACATCGACGGCCTCGCGGTCACCGCCGATGTTGGCCTCGAGGAGGACATCAAGGCGCTGATCGCCGCGGCCGAGGCGAAATACGGCCCGGTCGACGTCTTCTTCTCCAATGCCGGCCTGTCGCGCAAGGGACAGGAGACGGCGTCGGACGCCGACTGGGACGTCAGCTGGCGCGTCCATGTGATGAGCCACGTGTTCGCGGCGCGTGCGCTCGTGCCCGGCATGCTCGCGCGCGGCTCGGGCTATCTGCTCAATACCGCGTCGGCCGCCGGCCTGCTCGCCTCGCTGAACTCGATGCCTTACGGCGTGACGAAGAATGCGGCCGTCGCGCTTGCCGAGCATCTCGCCATCCAGTACGGCGACCGCGGCATCCGCGTTTCCGTGCTGTGTCCGCAATCGGTGCAGACCGGCATGACCACGCCGGGGCCGAGCGCGGCGCGGGTCGACGGCGTGATGCAGCCGCCCGAAGTGGCGCGCATGGTCCTTGAGGCAATGGAGGAAGAACGCTTTCTGATCTTGTCGCACCCGCAGGTCGACGAGTACATGAAGCGCAAGGCCGCCAACCGCGACCGCTGGCTCTCCGGCATGCGCCGCCTGCGCGACAAGATTTATGGTGCGCGGCCGGCCTAGCTGTCGTCCCGGGCGAGCGAAGCGCGACCCGGGACCCATAACCACAGGGAGGAGTTTTGCGAAAGCTGGAGCGCCAGCTGGCGCTAACAACACCACGCTGTGGTTATGGGTCCCCGCGTTCGCGGGCCGACATAGAGAGATCAGCGCACGATCCCGTCCGCCCACGTCGCGAACGCATCCAGAATCTCCGCCAGCACTTCGCGGTCATTGCGGCCCGAGCTCTTCAGCACGTGGAAGGAATGATCGGCGCCTTCGGCGAGATGTAGCGCTACCAACTCCTTGGAATCTGCGACGCCTTTGAGGTCCCTGACCACAAGCTTGAGCAGGCTCGTATCTGCGAGCGCATCGCGGGTGCCCTGCAGGAACAGCATCGGTATTTTCACCTCGGCGAGATGCGTTGCCCGATCATCAGATGGCTTTCCCGCCGGATGCAGCGGAAAGCCGAAAAAGGCGAGGCCCTTCACGCCGTCCAGCGGCGCCTTGGCCTGCGCCTGCGAGGTCATCCGGCCGCCAAAGGATTTTCCGCCTGCGATCAGCGGCAATCCCGCACAAGCCTTCGCGGCCTCCGCTGCCGCCGCACGCACGGTGGCTTGCGCCAGCGCCGGAGGATCGGGCCGCTTGCTGCCCTTCTCCATGTAGGGGAATTGATAGCGCAGCGTCGCGATGCCGCGATCGGCGAGCCCCGCGGCGATCGCCTCCATCGCGGCATGGCGCATGCCGGCACCGGCGCCGTGCGCGAATACATAGCAGGCCCGCGCATCGTCCGGCCGCAGCAGCAGCGCCGAGACGCGCTCCTTGCTGCCGACGGCGAATTCAAGCTGCTGCGCCGAAGTCATCGCATCGCCCGCGGACCCGGCATCAGCCGGTCGCCCTGATATTGTTGTCGCGGACTACCTTGCCCCAGAAATCGACCTGCTTTGTGAAGAACGTCTCGAACTCGGCGGCATCGCCAAGGATCAGCGTCATCATCTGGGTCTCGCGCAGTTTTGCGGTCACCGCGGGCTCGCTCAGGATCTCGCGGATGTCCTTGGCCTGCTTTCCAATGACGTCGGCCGGCGTATCCTTTGGCGCGAAGATGCCCCACCATGCCAGCGCCTCGAAATCGGGGAAGCCGGCTTCGATCGCGGTCTGCGTATCCTTCAAGGCCGGCAGCCGCTCGCGGCCGAGCTGCAGGATCGGCCGCAGTCTGCCGCCCTCGAGCTGCGGCGTGATCAGCGCAGCCGATCCGATGATGAGATCGACATGTCCGCCGAGCACGTCGTTCATCGCGGGCCCGCCGCCGCGATAGGGCACGTGCAGGAGATCAGCGCCGGTCTGGTTGCCGAGCAGGGTCATGGCGAGATGACCGAGCGTGCCGATGCCGACCGAGGCAAATTTCACCGAGCCGGGTCTTGCTTTCGCCGCCGCCACGACATCGGCAAAGTTCTTGTAAGGCAGATCGGCATTCGCCGCGATCACATAGGGCGCGGTGCCCACCAAAAACACTGGTGCCAGGTCCTTCTCGACGTCGAGCGGCGGCTTTTCAAGGATCGCCGGAATCACCGCATGGGAGTCGAATGTCACCAGCCACGACGATCCGTCCGGCGCGCTTTTCGCGACCTGCAGCGCGCCGAGCGAGCCGGCGGCCCCGGACTTGTTCTCGACAATCACGGTGCGGCCGAGCTTCGCCTGCAGCGGGGCCTGCAGCATGCGCGCCAGCGCGTCGGTCGATCCGCCCGGCGGAAACGGCACCACCAGCGTCATGGTGTTCGACTGCGCCCATGCGGGTGCTACCGCCAACGCCGCCGCGCCCGCGAGCACGTCGCGTCTCGTGATCTTCATCGTCGTCTCCTCCCCGTGCCGCCGCGCCCTTTGTTGTGTGGCGTCAGCTTGACCCGAAACCAGAGCCGGGCTTCTTGTACTCCGGCCGCGGCGGGCCGAAAATATCAAGCACGCGGGCGCCGTCGGGACCTGCGCGCATGGTGTGCGGCACGTTGCCGGGCGTGCGCCAGAAATCGCCCTTCTTCACCGCGATCTCCTCACCGCCCTGGACGCGGATCGCCGAGCCCTCGAGCAAGACGCCCCATTGCTCCTCGGGATGATGATGCAGGGTACCTTGCGCGTTCGGCGCGATCGTCACCACCGAGAGCATCGCATGCTCGCCGGAGAAGAGACCGGCACGTTGATCTCGCCCGGGCCGCTCTTGTAGGGGCCGCCATGGATCACCGCGCGGGCAAAGCACGGAAGATCGCCGGCGGCAAACGCCGCCACGTCGCGGATCGCACCGTCGATGACGTAACCCGCAGCACCGCGCCACTGCGCGATGTCTTCATGATCTCGCCGACCAGCGCGCGCGACTCGTCACCGCCGCCATCGACGACCATCGCATCACCCGGCCCGACCATTTCCAGCGCACGATGAATAGCGAGATTGTCGCCCGGACGGGAGGTCGGCGCGTTCCGGAACGCCTCGATCAGCTGCGCGGGCGGCTTCGCCACGGCCGTTGCTGCAACGCTGACAGTCATGCTGATCGATCCCCCTTTTTGCCTCCGGGCGCGTGCCGGTTCGTGCTTTTCTTCGGTCAGGATTGCACGACGATGGGCCGCTTGCCTATCGCATTCCCGCCAGTCAGCCATAGCAGAATTGGATAGCCGAGAGCGGCCGCCGGCAAAGCGCGGGTCTCAATCGCGAACGGCAGGCAGCGCGGAAGGAAATGGCGATCCCGGCATGACTCGAACATGCGACCTACGGTTTAGGAAACCGCCGCTCTATCCAGCTGAGCTACGGGACCGCGAACCCGCGTGAGGGTATTGGCAGCCTCATAGCAGAGCGCGCGGGCCATCGGAAGCCGGACGGGATGTCATAATTGGGCTTGCCGCCGACCCAGCTCAGGCAAGGAACCGCAGCTCGGGCTTGGCAAAGCTGCGGCTGTCCGCTCGGCGCTGCGTCTTCCTCGCGGACTTCAGTTCGGACGACAGTGCGAGGCATCGCCGCAACGCGGCATCGGCCTCCTTCATCTGGTTACGAAGTTCGCGCTTGTCGAACTGGGTAAGGGCGGGATCGCCGAGGCGGCGCCAAGCGCCCGAGAGCCACCTTTGCAGGGTGGCGATGTGCTGCTGGATGTCCCGTTCGGTCATTCCCGCTCGGCCGGAGAATCAATGTGCTTGCCCGAAGTGTAATGCTGATTCGGCTTTGGCCAAACAAATGATCGCAATCATCCGTAGTGATACGCGCCAAGGTCTTTTGCAGCGCGGCAGCGATTGCGCGCGCATCCCTGCCGCTTTCGGCGTGACAAGCGGGCCGGGAATGGCGAAAATCCTCGGTAACAATGACCGGTGAGCGGAAAGCTCGCCATCGCAAAACTCCGCCGGGCAACGGCGGCCATCACAGGGAGAGACCCATGAAGCGCAGGACAGTACTCACCGGCCTCGCCGCGACGGCTGCGACCGGTGTTTTGGGAATGCCGTCGATCCTCCGCGCGCAAGCACCCGTCACGCTGAACGGCGCGGTGCAGTTCAACGACGACCACGCCTTCACCAAGGCGCTGACCCGGTTCGAGGAACTGGTGAAGAAGTATTACGGCCAGCCCGTCAACTTCACCCTGCACAAGAACTCTTCGCTTGGCCTGGAGAAGCAGTATTTCGAGTACATGTCGCAGGGCAAGGCGGTGGACTACGGCATCGTCTCGCCGGCGCACATGTCGACCTTCGCCAAGGCCGCGCCGTTCATCGATGCGCCCTTCGTGTTCAAGGGCATCGAGCACATGAACAAGGTGGTGGAGGCCGGCATCCTGGCGCCGATCGCCGACGAGATCGCCACCAAGGCGGAAGTCGTGCTGATCGGCTATGCCGGCGGCGGCGTGCGCAACATTTTTGCCAACAAGCCGCTGAAAAATCTCGCCGACCTCAAGGGGCTGAAGGTGCGCGTGCAGGGCGCGCCGATCTGGTCGAAGACGTTTGCGGCGGTCGGCATGAGCCCGACCGTGATCGCCTATAACGAAATCTACAACGCCATCCAGAACGGCGTGATCGCGGCCGGTGAGAACGAGGCGGCCGGCGTCGAAGCAATGAAATTCTACGAAGTCGCCCCGCATCTTTCCCTCACCCAACATGCGGTATCGATCCGCCCGATCTGCTTCTCGGTGAAGACGCTGAAGACGCTGCCAAAGCCGTTGCAGGACGCGATCATGAAGGCCGGCAAGGAAGCCGGCGATTTCGGCCGCCAGCTGGAGTCGAGCGAGGAAGCCGTCAAGCTCGACACGTTGGAGAAGACAGGCAAGCTGAAGCGCATACCGTTCGAGGAGCGCGACGCCATGAAGAAGCTCGCCGATCCCGTGATGGCGGCCTACGCCAAGGAGATCGGCGCCGAGGCGATTTACGAGAAGATCAACGTCGCCTGATGCGACTGGAACGATGGAGCGGCGAGCCACACGGCTTGCCGCTCTGCCTGCCTCGCCCGGAGCGCCAATGACCGACATCCCGACGCCATCCAGCCGGTCGCTCTGGCGCCGCGTGACGGCCGCTTACGCAAAACTGCTCGAATTCCTGCTCGCCGCCTGTCTTGCCGCCCTGATCTTCCCCGTCACCCTGCAGATCGTCTCGCGCTACACCTCGCTGATCCCCTCCTACATCTGGACCGAGGAGATGGCGCGCTTCCTGTTCATCTGGACCATCATGATCGGCGCCATGGTCGGCGTGCGGGAAGCCCTGCATTTCGAGGTCGACGTCTGGCCCGATTTGTCGCGGCGCGCGGAAGCCGCGGTGCGGATCGCGGCGCGGCTCGGCATTCTGGCGCTGGCGCTGGTGTTCGTGATCGCCGGCATCGAGTTCACCCGCTTTGCCTGGTACCGCACGTCGGAGCTCGCCGAATTGCCGCTCTGGCTGATCCACATCGCCTGGCCGATCGCCGGCTTCACCTGGATCGTGTTCACGGCCGAGCAGATCGTCGACGAGGCGAAGATCCTGCTGGGGAGAGCGCCATGACCGGCACGGTGCTTTCCGCCGGGCAAGCCGCGCTCGTTCTGTTCGGCACCTTCGTCGCGCTGTTGATCGCGCGCGTGCCGGTCGCCTTTGCGCTGGGGCTTGCCTGCCTGCCGATCCTTTTGATCGAGCCACGGCTTTCCATGATGATGCTCGCGCAGGAGACGTTCAACGCCTACAACTCCTTCATCCTGCTCGCGGTGCCGTTCTTCCTGCTGACGGCCAACCTGATGAGCATCGGCGGCATCACCGACCGCCTGGTGGCGCTGTCGCGCTCGATGGTCGGCAGCTGGCCGGGATCGCTGGCGCAGATCAATGTCGTGCTGTCGGTGTTTTTCGCCGGCATTTCCGGCTCCTCGACTGCGGATGCCGCGAGCCAGTCAAAAATCTTCATCGAGGCCCAGACCAAGGAAGGCTACGACCTCTCCTTCTCCATCGCGATCACGGCGGTGTCCGCGGTGCTCGCGGTGATCATTCCACCCTCGATCCTGATGATCGTGTGGGGCGGATTGATCTCGACGTCGATCGCGGCGATGTATCTGGCCGGCATCGTGCCGGGGCTTCTGATCGCGGGCGCGCAGATGGCGACGGTGCATGTCTATGCGGTGCGGCGCGGCTATCCGACCTACAAGCGCGAGACCTGGCGCGAGATGCTGTGCGCGGCCTGGCGCTCGGTGCCGGCAATGATGACGCCGTTCATCGTCGTCGGCGGCATTCTGCTCGGCTGGTTCACCGCGACCGAATCCGCCTGCATCGCCGTGCTCTATTCCATGGCGCTCTCGACTTTCTTCTACCGCGAAACCGGCTGGCGCGAACTCTACAAGGCGCTGCTCGACACCGGGCGGCTTGCCGCGGTGGCGCTGTTCTGCGTCGGCACGGCAAGCGCCTTCGGCTGGCTGCTCGCCTATTACCGGATTCCGCAGGAGCTGCTCGCCAACGTCTCGACCTGGGGCATGGGGCCGATCGCGGCCGGCTTCTTCATCTGCTTCTGCTTCCTGGTGGTGGGCTGCTTCCTCGACGCCATCCCCGCCATCATCATCGTCGGCACGGTGCTGGAGCCGCTGGCCCGATCTGTCGACCTGCACCCCGTGCAGTTCGCCATCATCTCGATCGTCTCGCTGGCCTTTGGCCTGGTGACGCCGCCCTACGGCCTGTGCCTGATGATCGCCTGCGCCGTCGCAGGGGTGCGGCTGCGCTATGCGCTAAAGGACACCGTCATCATGCTGGTGCCGATGATGCTGGTGCTGGCGGCACTGATCATCTGGCCAAGCGTCAGCCTGTTCCTGCCGCGCCTGATCGTGCCGCAATTGCTGAAGTGATCAGGCCGCGCGGACGGTGGCGAGGAATTGCCGGACCTCGTTCTCCAGCCGGTTGCTCTCCGCCAGCAGCGCCTGCGCCGAGCCGTGCACCTGGCCGGCGGCCGCGCCCGTGTCCGAGGCGCCCCGGCTGACCTCGCCGATATTGCCGGTCACTTGCGTCGCGCCCTGCGCCGCCTGCTGCACGCTGCGGGCGATCTCCTGCGTCGCGGCGCCCTGCTGCTCCACCGAGTCCGCGATCGAGGCGGCAATCTCGGCAATGGATTCGATGGTGGCGCCGATGCCCCTGATCGCATCGACCGACAGCTGGGTCGCCGACTGGATCTGCACGACCTGCTTGCTGATTTCCTCGGTCGCCCTGGCGGTCTGTCCGGCGAGCGCCTTCACCTCGTTCGCGACGACCGCAAAGCCCTTGCCGGCTTCGCCGGCGCGCGCCGCCTCGATGGTGGCGTTTAGCGCAAGCAAATTGGTCTGTGCGGCAACGCCGGAAATCATTTTGACGATCTCGCCGATGCGATCGGCCGATTGCGACAATTCGGCGATCTGCGCGTTGGTCAGGCCGGCCTGTGCGACGGCTGACGTAGCGACCCGCTGCGACTCGCCGGCCTGCCGGCTGATCTCCGCGACCGATGACACCAGCTGCTCGCATGCCGCGGCCGCCGACTGCACGTTGGCGGAGGATTGCTCGGATGCAGCCGCAACCGTCGCCGACAGCGTGTTGGTGGCGTCCGCCGTGCGTTGCAGGCCGTCGGCGGCATGCTCGATCTCGACCGATGCGGCCGACACTGTGCCTACGATCTCGCCGACCGTCTTCTCAAAACCGTCGGCGATTTCGAGCACGACCTGCTTGCGTTGCGTCTCGGCTTCGCGCTTGGCGTTGTCCTGATCGGCGGCAAGCCGGCGGTTTTCCGCGAGCTTGCCCTGAAACACCTGCAGCGCATCGGAGATCTTTCCGATCTCGTCGCGGCGCGCAACCCGTTCCACGGCGAGATCGAGATTGCCCTGGGCAAGCTGCTCCATGGCGCGCACCATCTTGACCAGCGGCGCGGTCAGCCGGCGGCCGAATAGCAGCGCGACCGCGATCATGGCGCCGACCGTGAGACAGATCGACCAGATGATGTAGCGCTCCACGGTGGCCAGATCCGCCTTGACCGACTCCAGCCGCTGGTCGGAGGCCCGCCGCACCTTTTCGAGATTAGGCCGCAGCCGGTCGTAGATCTGCGCGAGATCCTCGGCCTCCTCGAGCAGGGTGCCCTGGCCGACCATGTAGGCGAGGAACGAGCTCTTGTAGGTGTCGAGCAGTTTTGCGATCTCGGCCTTGGCGTCGTCGGGCAAGTCGGCCTGCTTCAGCTCGGTCGAAAATTCGTCGGCGCGCTTGCGCAGCTCGTCGCCGTATTTGTCGTCGCCGCGCAGCATGAAATCCTTTTCGTGGCGGCGCATCATCAGCATCAGGACGGAGAGACGCGGCTGGTCGAATGTCTTCAGCCTGGATTCGATCGAATGCACGGCGGCGCGCAGCTTGCCCTGCAGGCCGTCATTCTCATTGAAGCCGACCACCTTCTGGGCCGACACGACATTGGAGAAGCGGGTGGTATAGCTTGTGATCACGGGCCGGAATGTCAGCGCCTGCCGCAGCGGATCGCCTTCCGCTAATTCGCTGGCGATGCTTTCGATGGCCGAGAGATATCCGGTTGCCGCCTTCACCGTCTCGTCGTGAGCGGCAACCTTCTTGTCATTCGGCTTCTGCAAGAATCCGGTTGCGATCTCGCGGCCCTGCAGCAGGCCCTCGGAAACCCGCGCCGTCAGCGATTCCAACCTGGAGAAGCGATCGGCGACGTCGCGGCTCTGCTGTTCGAACAAGAGGCCGACAAAATAGATCGCGCCGACCACGACGGTTCCGGCGACACCGAGCAGCAAGATCTGGCTGCGCAGGCCGATGTGGGCGCGGCCGGCAATGCCGCGCATGCTGAAAAAGCGCATTGGTTAACAATTCCTGAATCGCGCGCGTGCAAAACTCCCGCAAGATTACCCGCGACAGGTAAAAATTTAGGCAAATGCCGGTAGCCGGTACCTCCGCGCTACTGCGCCTCGCTCGGCTTGGCGCCCGAGGCTTCGACCAGCTTTGCCACCCGCGGCAGGTCCGCCGCGAATAGCCGCGCGTGCGCTTCCGGCGACAGGTCTTGTTCGGGGAACGGCACCGTTCCAAGCTGCTTGAACTTGGCCACCACATCGGGATCAGTCACCGCCTTGCGCATCGCGTCGTTGAGCGCGGCGACGATCTCCTTCGGCGTGCCCTTGGCGACATAAAGTCCGTGCCACATGGTGTAATTGATCTCGGGCATGCCGAGCTCGGCCGTGGTCGGCACGTCCTTCAATTCGTCGAGCCGCGTCGTCGAGGTGATCGCGATGCCGTGCAGCATGCCGTTCTGCACCGGCTGAATCGCATTGGTCACCTGGTCCCATAGCAGGTCGATCTGCCCCGCGAGCAGATCGGTGATCGCCGGGTTGGAGCCGCGATAGGCGACGAAGGTCGGCTTGAAGCCGAGCACATTGCCCATCATCACCCCACAGAGATGGCTGTTGGTACCGATGCCGCCATGGGCAAAATTGGCCTTGGCGCCCTCCGACTTGATCCATTTCACAAGATCAGCAGGCTTCTCGCCGGGGATCGACTTGCGTCCCACCAGCAGCATCGGCGCGTTGTTGACGAGACCGACGGCCTCAAAATCGTTCTCGGTGTCGTAGCGCAGATTGGTGAACAGGCTGGGCGCGGCGAGCAGTGCCACATGATTGATCAGCACCGTCGTGCCATTGGGCTCGGAGCGGGCGACGCGCTCGTTGGCGCGCGTGCCGCCGGCGCCGACCACGTTCTCTATCACCACGGGCTGCCCCAGCGTGCGCGACATCTGGTTGCCGATCAGGCGCGCCACGGTGTCGGTTCCACCGCCGGCCGAATACGGCACCACCAGCGTGACCTGCCGCGTGATGGCCTGCGCCGCGGCCGGGCCGGCGGCCATGAGCGATAACAGCCCTGCAGCCAGCCACGCGATGCCTGGAACCGAACAAAACATGCCGTCCTCCCGCCATTTTTCTGAGAGCCTATCGCCCGGGCGCGGGTCCAGGCAACCGGCCATGCCGCACACCGTAGCTGCAAAGAGGGCCGGATGGCGTGGCATGAGGGGAAACTTGCCCGCCCCCTCGTCCAGCCAGCGTTGCGTGATTCATTGGATTTGCCGAATCACCCCTTTGTAGTCACGCTTGCCCGAATTGGCACAGGTGTCGGAACAGGAGGCACAAGGATGCGCAGGACTCGTCTGGTCTCCATCCTGCACATGTCGACATTGGTCGTGTTGCTGCAGGGCGAAGCCGCAGCGGCCGCGACCTGCAGCACAAAACCAGCATCCGATGTCATCATCGCCATCGACGTGGGACACCTCGCGCGTCAGCCGGCCGGCGGCGCCTGCGGTTCGGACGGCAATTGCGGCTGGGGAGAAACCAGTGCCCGCGGCATCCCGGAATATGATTTCAACCTCAAGCTGGCGACGCGCATTTATGATGAGCTGGTCCGCGAAGGCTTTCGCTCTGCACGCCTGATGATTCCGACCGTGATGCGTCCGGTGCGACGCACGCTGTTGGAGAGGCCGGCTCGCGCCAACGCGATGAACGCCGACCTATTCCTGTCCGTTCATCATGACGGCGTGCACGACAAGTTCCTCCAGCCATGGACGTATGAAGGGCAGACCCGGCATTACTTCGATCGATCGTCGGGGTTCTCGCTGCACGTCTCCCCCAGAAACCCGCAATACGACGACAGCCTGGCGCTGGCGCGCCTGATCGCCGACCGCCTGATGGAAAAGGGCCTGCGCTTCACCCGCATCCATGAGCCGGGCAATCCGGAAGGAGCCCAGGCGCCCTACGCGGATGCAACGCGCGGTATCTATCGGCGAGACAATCTGGCTGTGCTGCGGCTGACCAGGATGCCGGCCGTGCTGCTGGAGGGCGGCGTGATCGTCAACCGGGAAGACGAGCTGCAGCTGGCAACGCCTGCTTACCAATCGATCTTCGCGGCCGCGGTGGTCAAATCGATCACCGAGTTCTGCTACCCGCGGACCGCCTCGCCGGCACTCGCCGGCGCGCCGGCAGGCGGGGCGCGCGGGCGCTGAGAGACGCATCGCTCTGATTCGAGGGCGCGCCGATCTGGATGCGCGGCGGGGCGGCAAATGCCTGCCGCATTTGCTGCCCCGCTACCCCTTGAACTGCTTGAAGAATCCGCACAGCCGCCCGGCCTGGCACATCAGCGTCTGAAAAATGCCCGGTTCCGGGGTGACAAGCCGCGTGGGAATGGGCGACAATCTCTCGGAAATTGTGGTGTGAGACTTCTACCCTTGGGAACCGCGTCAGGCGCGTTGCTTTGTGTTGCCGCGATCGGTGGCCTGCTGGTGCTGGCGCCAACGGCTGCGCATGCGCAATGGTGGCGCGGCGCGCCGGCCGATTTCGAGGAGTGCGCGGAAGCCGCCGAGAAGGCGGCGAGCAAGGAAGAGAAGACCGCAAAACTTTCCGAGTGCAACGCCAAATTCGCCGGCCGCCGCAAGCCCGGCGGCGGCTACACCTATTTCGATTTCATGCAGAACCGCAATTTCGACATTGCGGGCCCCAACCCGACGCCGGAAGAGCAGAAGAAGATCGACGAGGAATACATCGCCTATCTCGAGCGCGAGCGCCGCAATAGTGCCGCCGCCGCGCTTGCCGCCAAACAGCAGGAGGAAGAAAAGCAGCGCCAGCAAAAGATGCAGCAGGCTTCGCTGAAGAGCGACGAGAAGGTGCCGGTGCCGGTGGCAAGCCCCGCCAAGCAGGCGGCGCGGGCGGCGGGCGAAGCGCCGCCGCGGACGCGCTCGCTGAGCGGCTCGATCGGCGCCTGTCCAAAAGGCACGTTCTCCTGCGACTGGCCGCGGCTCTCCGAAAGTATCAACGACCTCAAGAAGCTGTTCCACCCAACGCCGAGCAAGGGAAAGAAGGGCGGATGAAGTCCGGCTAGCGGCCAGTTGTCCCGAACGTCGCGAAAATCACCGACCTGATCCATTGATGCGCAGCATCGCGGTGGTATCGCTCGTGCCAATACTGGGCGATGTCGATTTTGGGAAGCTGCAGCGGCGTCTTGAACGCAACAAGCCCGAGCGGCTCGGCGATGATGTCCGCGAGGTTCTTCGGCAGCGTCACGACGGCTTCGGTTTGCGACGCCACGATGGCGCCGGCGACGAAACTCGGCACGCGCAGGACGATATTGGCGGGCGCAATTTCGGAAGCGAGCACGCGCTGGGCCTCGACATGCGCGGCATGGCCGGTCTCGGACGCCATGGTCAGGATGTGACGCTCGCCGAGGAAGCCGCTTCGCGAGCGCAGGCGCTGCGCCCGCGGATGGCCCTTGCGCACGACGCTGACGTAACCGTCCGAAAACAGGCGCTGCCGCCGCAAAGAGCCGGCCGCTGCAGGAAATGCGCCCAGCGCAAGATCGGCCTCGCCGGTCTCCAGCTTGACCTCGAAATGGCGGGAGTCCAGCGGCACCGCGCGGATCCGCGCCCGTGGCGCCCTCGATGTCATGACCGCGATCAGCGGCGGCAGAAACCGGACCATGCCGACATCGGTGAGCAGCAGGCTGAACTGGCGGTCGGTGGTTTTGGCATCGAACGCCACGCGCTCGCGGCGCAGGCCGTCCGCCGTCTCCAGCAGCGCGCGGATTTGCCCGGCCATCCCGGTCGCGCGTGCGGTCGGCTGTACGCCGCGCCCGTCGCGGACCACCAGCGGATCGGCAAAGCGCATCCTCAGCCGCCGCAATATCCGGCTCACCGCCGGCTGGCTGGTTTCCAGCACCTGCGCCGCGCGGGTGATGCTGCCTTCGCGTAACAGGGTGTCAAGCACGCGCAACTCGCCGAGATCGACTTCCGAGAATACCCGTTTGGCCATGATGATCATAACCCCGACGTGATAGCTCAATCAGGGCCTTGCGCTATGCTCCTGTCAACGAAAAACCTCCGGTGCGCCCAGGCGCCGGCCAGAGCTCAAGGGAGGCCGCCATGGCCAAATTCGTCATCGAACCGCATTTCCGGCTGCAGGAATGGGTTGCCGAGGAGAAGGGCTATTTCCGCGCCGAGGGCCTCGACTACGAATTTCGGGAGCTGATCCGCTCCACCGAAGGCCAGCACCACAACAGGGTGAACGAAGGCGCATTCCAGAGCATCGAGAAGGGCCGCTCCGCCGACGTCAGCTGCGCCTGCCACTGGACCGTCAACGTCGCGGCCTCCCGCGGCCATGCCAAACTTTATTCCGACCTGTATTCCGTCGCGCCCTCGGGCATTTTCGTTGCCGCCGACTCCGGCATCAAAAGCCCGGCTGATCTCGCCGGCGTCGCGATTTCCGTCGGCTACCAGTCCGGCAGCCATTATTCGGTGATCCAGGCGCTGGAGCAGTACATGCCGGCGCGCGACATCAACCTGACCTTCGAGGACGGCATGCTGTTCCGCCGCCTCGAGCTGCTGCTGGAAGGCAAGAGCAGGGCGGCGGCGCTGTTCAACGGCCCCTATTATCTCGCCGAACAGCTCGGCTATCGCAAGGTGATCGATACCACCTTCATGATATCGGCCATGATCAATGGCGATCCCGATCCGGAGGACGTCAAGCGCTACTTCCGGGCGCTGAAGAAGGCGCAGCGCGACATTGACCTGCGTCCCGAGCTCTACACCCACTACTACAAGAACGAATTCCCCGACCGTTTCCACGCCATGATGGACACGCGGCGCTGGGGACCGGGCGAGCGCATCGTGTTCGAGCCGTATTCGCGCGAGGTCTATCAGCAATCGTTCGAGTGGATCGCGCAGCATGGCATCTTCGAAGCCGGCACTATGGGCCCGGGCAATTACGATTCCGCGACGGTCTCGCTTGTGGCCGGTTAAGCCGGGCCAGCGGCCTAGACCCTCATGGTGAGGAGCGCGTAACGCGTCTCGAACCATGAGGCCCGGCCAGTGGCCTTCATCCTTCGAGACGCCGCTTCGCGGCTCCTCAGGATGAGGATTGGCCATCCTGATACGGAGGAGGACGTCCGATGATCGCCAGACCCGGCTACGCGTTTCGAATTCTCGCAGGCACAGCCCTTGTGCTGGCCGCCTCGCTGACGGTACCGGCGTCGGCGCAAGAACCTTTCCGGATCGGGCTCATCATTCCCTTGACCGGCGGCCAGGCCTCGACCGGCAAGCAGCTGGACAATGCGGTAAAACTCTACACGCGCCAGCACGGCGACGTCGTTGCCGGCCGCAAGATCGAAATCATCGTCAGGGATGACAGCGCCAACCCCGACACCACAAAACGCCTGGCGCAGGAGCTGATCGTCAACGACAAGGTGCAGCTGATTGCCGGTTTCGGCATCACGCCTGCGGCGCTCGCCGCCGCCCCGCTTGCCACGCAGGCCAAGATCCCGGAGATCGTGATGCTGGCAGGCACATCCATCATCACCGAGCGCTCGCCCTACATCGTGCGCACGAGTTTCACGCTGGCGCAGTCCTCCACCATCATCGGCGACTGGGCGGCGAAAAGCGGCATCAAGCGCATCGTGACGCTGACCTCCGACTACGCGCCCGGCAACGAGGCGCTGCAGTTCTTCAAGGCGCGTTTTTCCGCCGGCGGCGGCGAGATCGCAGACGAGATCAAGGCGCCGCTGGTCAATCCCGATTTCGCGCCGTTCCTGCAGCGCGTGAAGGATGCCAAGCCCGACGCGCTATTCGTGTTCGTGCCCGGCGGCCAGGGCGGCAATTTCATGCGGCAGTTTTCCGAGCGCGGACTGGACAAGTCCGGCATCAAGGTGATCGGCCCGGGCGACGTCATGGACGATGATTTGATGGGCGGCATGAGCGACGCCGCACTCGGCACGGTGACGGCGCACATGTACTCCGCCGCACACGATTCCGCGTTGAACAAGGCCTTCGTCGCCGCCTACAAGTCCGCATTCGCCTCACGCCCCGGCTTCGTCGCCGTCGGCGGTTATGACGGCATTCATCTCGTCTACGAGGCGCTGAAGAAAACAGGCGGCAACGGCGATGGCGACGCACTGGTCGCGGCCATGAAGGGGATGGCGTGGGAGAGCCCGCGGGGGCCGATTTCGATCGATCCCGAGACGCGCGACATCGTGCAAAACATCTACATCCGCAAGGTCGAAAAACGCGACGGCGAATTGTACAACATCGAGTTCCAGACCTTCGAAGCGGTCAAGGATCCCGGCAAGAGCGGCAAATAGGCGTCGTCACTTCTGCGACGGCTTCTTCTTTTGCTTCGGTCGCGGCGCCGGCGTGTAGATGGTGGTCGCCGAGCCGCCGCGGCTTTCCTGCAGCCGCGCATCATAGCCAGGCGATGGCGTCGCCGTCGGCGGCACCGCCTGCGCGGGTGACAGGGCGGCGCCGAGCGCGATCGCTGCAAGCGCTATCGGGATAGCTTTCATATCGGCCTCCACTGCACCGGAAGACTTACGCCGCTTCCGCGCAATTTCAAGGCAGATGCCTCAACAGCGGATTTGTTCCGGGGTGAGCCCCGGCGAGCCCTTGCCGTCGGCTTCCGCTTTGCGGACCAGTTCGACAATGCGGCGTGACAGCGGCGCGGCAAGCCCGCGACGCGTCGCGATCTCGGTGATGACGCCCTGCAGATAATCGATCTCGGTGCGGCGGCCGCGCTGCAGATCCTCCCACATCGAGGAGCGCGCCTCGGGATCGATCTTCATGGTCCGGCCGAGCACGATCTTGAACAACGCATCGGGCAAGCGCAGCAGCGGCGGCATGAGGCTGACCGGAAGCGGGGCCGTTGAAACCGGCCTGATGCCCTCGGCCTTGATCGCCGCGAGCGCCTCCACCACCTGATCCGCATACAGCCTGCGCCACGGCCGTTGCGACAGCTGCGTCCCCAGCGGCAGGTTGGCGAGGGCATTGAGCGCGTTGTTGAGATTGAACAGCAGCTTGCCCCATTGCACGCCGGCGATGTTGTCGGTGGCGCGGATCGACAGGCCAGGCACCGAGAGCTTTTCCGAGGTAGCCGCGTCGTCGCGCTCGATCACGATGTCGCCGGATGTGGCGCGGTGAAACCGCCCTTCTCCCAATGCAATGACGTTGTACGGCACCATTCCGCCAAGCACGCGGCGGCCGGGCAGTTTTTCGCGCAGCAGCGCGGCATTGCCGACGCCGTTTTGCAGAGACACGATCACGGCATCCGCAGGCGCGTATTGGGCGATGATGCCGGCCATTTCGGCGGTGTCGGCGCTCTTCACGGTCACCAGGACCGCGGCCGCATCCGCAAACACGTTTGGATTTTCAGACAAGGTGAGCTGGCTCGCCGCAAGGCGGCGGTCAAGCCCGTCAAAACTGGTCAGGCGCAGCCCGTGCGCCGCGATCTCAGCCGTTACCCGCGGCCGCGCCAGCAGGGTCACGCGGCGGCCGGCCGCTGCCAGCATGCCGCCGACGAAGCAGCCGATGCTGCCGGCGCCTGCAATGCCGATCGGCCGTTCAGAGTTCATTCAGCCGCCTCCACGCAAGGGGTTCGATAGCAGACGGGGGCGCGGTTGCCTACCGATGTACCGGGCGGAGCGCCTTGTAACCGTCATGGGGCGTCGTTATCTTTTCGCCCGCGGGGGCAGGAAGCTTGCGGGAGACAACCATGGGTTTGCTCGACGTATTGAATGGCATGCAGCACGGCCCGCGCGGCGGCTCCAGGCCGAGCACGGAGTCCGGCGGCGGCATGTCGCCGATGACGATGGCGATCCTGGCGCTGTTGGCCTGGAAGGCGGTCAAGCATTTTGGCGCCAATCCGCCGGGCGGTCAGCCGGCGCCTGCGCCTCCTCCCTCACCCGGAACGACCCATGCCGGCATGTCCGGCGGCGGCATGAGCGACCTGCTCAAGGGCGGGCTCGGCGGCCTGCTCGCGGGAGGTGCTGCCGGCAGCATCCTGTCCGGCGGGCTCGGCGACCTCATGAAGCAATTGCAGCAAGGCGGCCAGGGCGACGCTGCCAATTCATGGGTCGGCACCGGCCAGAACAAGCCGATCTCGCCCGGCGACCTCGCCAGCGCGCTCGGCGCCGACCAGATCGACTCCATCGCCTCGCAGGCGGGCCTGTCGCGCGATGAGCTGCTCAAGGGCCTCAGCCAGTACCTGCCCGAGGTGGTCGATCATCTCACGCCGGACGGGCGGTTGCCGGACGCCAACGAAATGAACCGTCGCATCTAGGCGCTTCTGAAAGGGGTCACACCATGAGCATGGGCGGCATTATCTGGATCATCGTCGTCGGCTTCGTCGCCGGCATCATCGCGCGCATCCTGTCGCCGGGGCCGAACAATCCGACCGGCTTCATCCTGACCACCGTCCTCGGCATCGCCGGCGCGTTCCTCGCGACCTGGGTCGGCCAGGCCATCGGGCATTACAGCCCCGACCAGGGTGCCGGCTTCATCACCGCCACCATCGGCGCGCTGGTGGTGCTGTTCATCTGGAACCGGCTGGTCGCGCGCGGAGCGATACCGGATTGGAATAAGTGACGGCGCTTTCCGCCGTCATTGCGAGCGAAGCGAAGCAATCCACCTATCCTCGCGGGGATAAATGGATTGCTTCGTCGCTTGCGCTCCTCGCAATGACGTGGTGACGTCGGTGCCCGCCTCACTGAATCAAATGCATCCCCGCATCCATGCGGACGAACTCCCCGGTCATCTGGCCGGACTGCGGCAATGCGAGGAAGCACACCAGTTGCGCGATATCCTCGGCCGTTGACGCCGACTTCAGCGGCACCCGCGCAATCACCATGTCGCGCACCTGTTTGGCGCCGTCCTCGCCGCGGCCCTTGGTGAACCAGGGCGTATCGATATAGCCGGGACATACCGTGTTGACGCGGATCAGCGGCGCCAGCGCCCGCGCCAGGGATTGCGTCATGGTGTTGAGCGCACCCTTGCTCGCTGCATAGGCGACCGACGAGCCGCCGCCGGAAATGCCCGCCACGGAAGAGATGTTTACCACCGCCGACGAGTGGCCGCGTGCCTTCGCGCCGGCCTCAAGCAACGCGCGCGCGGCACGGATCATCTGGAATGGCCCGATGGTGTTGACGGCATAGATGCGCTGAAAATCTTCCGCCGACAGCCCATCGAGATTGTCATGCGCCACATGCTTGGTGGTGCCGGCATTGTTGACGAGAATGTCGAGTTTCGCCCAGCCGCCGACCGCATGGACGATCTTCTTGCAGTCCTCGTCGCGCGAGACGTCGCCCTGCACCACCACGACCTCGGCGCCGGCCTTGCGGCAGAGATCGGCGGTCTCTTCGGCTTCCTTCTTGCTGTTGGAATAGTTGACGGCGATCTTGCCGCCGCCCTTGGCCAGAATGGAAGCGGTCGCGGCTCCCAGCCCCGAAGCCGACCCCGTCACGATCGCGCACAAACCATCCTTGGACATCCATTTCCTCTTGTTGTTTTGAAGCCTGCTGCCAGCGCTGGCATACCATATCGCGCGGCAAAGTCAGGGCCAATCCATACCCCGCTCGATGGAATAAGACCTGCCATGCGACGGCATATTCCACCGGCGCAAGTGGCCCTGCTTCCGGCGCTTGTCAGGCCTATGGCTTTTCCTCATCATAAAGCGCAAGACAAGAGCGCGCCCGGCCTCGGCACTGCCGGCCCGAGGCGCCAATCATATCGGGGAGCGCCGTGGCGGAGAGTGAGAACATTGTCGTCGAGACCGCGGAGAAGATTTTTGCTGACCTCGCCGACGCCCAGACCATCAATCACGACAAGAAGGGCGCGTGGAAAGCGCCGCTGTGGCAGGCGCTGAGCGAGGCAGGCCTCCCGCTCGCCTGGGTGCCGGAGGATTGCGGCGGCTCCGGCGCAAGCCTGGCCGAAGGCTTTGCCGTGCTCAACGCCGCCGGCCGCCACGCCATCGCTGTCCCCCTCGCCGAAACCATGCTCGCCGGCTGGCTGCTGGCGCAGGCCGAGATCTCCTCGCCCGAGGGCGAGATGACGGTGGTCCCGGCGACGCCAAAGGATCGCATCACGCTCAATGCTGACGGCACTCTCTCCGGCCGCGCCCGCGGCGTGCCCTTTGCCAAAGCGGCAAAACATTTTGCCGCGCTCGCGGGCAATTCGATCGCGCTGGTCGATGCCGCCAAATGCCGGATCGAAGCCGGCATCGGCCTTGGCGGCGACCACAGCGACACCGTCGTGCTCGACAAGGTCGAACCGCTTGCGGTCAAGCCGGCGCCGAAGGGCTTTGATCAGACCCAGCTGATGCTGATGGGCGGCGTGGTGCGCAGCTTGCAGATCGCCGGCGCGCTGGAAGCGATGCTCGATATCAGCGTGCGCTATTCCAACGAGCGCGTTGCCTTCGAGAAGAAGATTTCGAAATTCCAGGCGGTGCAGCACAACCTCGCAAAGCTCGCCGGCGAATCCGCCGCGGCGCTGGCCGCCGCCACCTCCGCTGCCGACACCATCGCCAACGCCAAAGGCTTCGACGACGCCTGGTTCCTCGAAGCGGCGGCGGCAAAAATCCGCTGCTCGGAAGCGGCGGAAAAAGGCGGCGCCATCGCCCATCAGGTTCATGGCGCGATCGGCTTCACCATCGAGCACATCCTGCACCGTTTTTCGCTGCGCGCGCTCGCCTGGCGCGACGATTTCGGCTCGGAGAGCTATTGGGCCGTCGAGCTCGGCAAACTGGTCGCCGAGCGCGGCGCCGACGAATTGTGGCCGCTGGTGGCTTCGCGCTGATCAAGAGATACGAGAGACAAGATGACCGCAGCCCTCCGTTTCGACCCGATCCGCCTGCCGGAAAAGTGCGAACAACTCCGTAAAGAAGTACGCGCCTTCCTTGCCGAGGAAAACGCCCGAGGCACGTTCGATACCAGCAAGCCCAACCGCGAGGACACCGACGTGCCGGAGTTCTGCCGCCGCGTCGGCGAGCGCGGCTGGATCGGCATGACCTGGCCGAAAAAATACGGCGGCCAGGAACGTTCGTTCCTCGAGCGTTATGTCGTGACCGAAGAGATGCGCGTGGCGAATGCGCCGACGCGGCGCTTCTTTGTCGCGGACCGCCAGAGCGGGCCGATTTTGCTGAAATACGCGCCCGAGCACATCAAGATGGACATCCTGCCGCGCATCTGCAAAGGCGAGTTGTGCTTTGCCATCGGCATGAGCGAGCCGAATTCCGGCTCGGATCTGTTCGCGGCGAAAACCCGCGCCACCAAGACCGACGGCGGCTATCTCGTCAACGGCACCAAGATCTGGACCTCATCGGCGCACATCGCCGACTACATGATCGCGATCTTCCGCACCTCGCCGCCGACCAAGGAGAACCGCCGCCACGGCCTGACCCAGTTTCTGGTCAAGATGAAGCAGCCGGGCATCCAGGTGAATCCGATCGGCCAGATCACCGGCCAGTTCGAGTTCAACGAGGTCGTCTTCACCGACTATTTTGTCCCTGACGACCACGTGCTCGGCGAGATCGACGGCGCCTGGAAGCAGGCCACGTCAGAGCTCGCCTATGAGCGGAGCGGCCCCGAGCGTTTTCTCGAAACCTATTACGTGCTGACCGAACTGGTCCGCGCCGTCGGCGATAATCCGGATACGCGTTCGGCCGAAGGCATCGGCCGGCTGGTGGCGCAAGTGCACACCATGCGGCGCATGTCGGTGTCGGTGGCCGGCATGCTGCAGGCCGGCAAGGAGCCGGTGGTGGAAGCTTCGATCGTCAAGGACATCGGCACGGTCTGGGAGCAGCAATTGCCGCATCGCGTGCGCGACCTCGCCGCCTTTGTCGAGGAAACCGCGAGCAATCGCGAGACGCTGGAGCGGCAACTCTCCTTTGCGATCAAGACCGCGCCAAAACTCACCATTCAGGGCGGCACCACCGAGGTACTGCGCGGCATCATCGCCCGCGGACTTGGTTTGCGCTAAAGCATGATCCGGAAAAGTGGAAGCCGGTTTTCCGGTCAGATCATGCTCAAACAATAAACAGCAGCCTGGCCTGCGCCAATTCAACGAGGAAACCATGAGCAAATACACCGATATCGGCGTCGAGAAACACGGGCACGTCGGCCTGATCGAGATCAGGAAACCGCCGCTGAATTTCTTCGACGTCTCGCTGATCAACCAGATTGCCGACGCGCTGGAAGAGTTCGACGACGACGTCGAGATCCGCGCTTCCGTGCTCGCGGCTAGCGGCAAGGCGTTCTGCGCCGGGGCCGATTTTTCCGATCCGAAGCGCAAGGAGCAGGAAGAACAGGCGCAGCGCGATCCCGCCGCGAACCTCCCGATCAACCACCTCTATGTGCAGGCGGTGCGCATCTTCCGCAACAAGAAGCCGATCGTTGCTGCCGTGCACGGCGCCGCCATCGGCGGCGGGCTGGGCCTTGCGGTGTCGGCCGACTTCCGCGTCACCTGCCCCGAAGCGCGCTTCGCGGCCAACTTTACAAAGCTCGGCTTCCATCCGGGCTTTGGCCTCACCACCACGCTCCCGGAGCTGGTCGGCAAGAACAACGCGGAATTGATTTTCTACACCAGCCGCCGCGTCACCGGCGAGGAAGCCACAAGGATGGGCCTTGCCAATATCTGCGTGCCGCAGGACCAGGTGCGCAGCGAGGCGATGAAGCTCGCGGCCGAAATCGCCGAATGCTCCCCACTCGGCCTGATCTCCACCCGCGCCACCATGCGCGCTGGGCTGGCCGATCGTGTGCTGGCTGCGACCAACCACGAGTTGGTCGAGCAAAATAAACTGCGCGCGACCGAGGATTTCAAGGAAGGCGTGAAGGCGACGGCGGAGCGTCGCGTCGCGAATTTCAAGGGGCGGTAAATCCTACCCTCTCCCCTTGTGGGAGAGGGTCGCTTCGCGAAGCGAAGCGAGGTGAGGGGTTGTCTCCGCAGAGTAAACTCTCACTGAAGCACTGTTTTCGCGGAGAGAGACCCCTCATCCGTCGCGCATCTGACGATGCGCGCCACCTTCTCCCACAAGGGGAGAAGGTGAAGTCTTTATGCCGCGAGCCTGAACGTCACCCCGCACAGATCGAAGCTGTCGCCGTCGACCTTGCATCCCTTCGCCTTCGCCGCGTCGCGCACCTTCGCAACATCCGCGACGCGGAACGATAGCCCCGTCATCAAATCTACCGGCCCTTTCACAAAGCGGAACGTCGCATTCGGCAGTTTCAGCACCGGACCATCCGCGCCCTTCGTCACCGCCACGCCGATGATCCTGCCCCAATGCTCGGCCAGCGCCAGCGGGTCCGGCCCCTGCATCTCCACCTCCGTCAGCGCGACCGTTGTGTCCTTGCGGATAAATTCTTGCCAGTCCGGTCCCGCCGGCGGATAGGTCCCGAGCACGTCATCGCTGCCGTCGGTGTGGTTGAACTCGATGAAGGCGGCGCGGCAGTCGCGGGGATGCAACTGCACGCCGTGATACGGCGCGTGCGTGATGACGTTCGCCGTGCGCACGCCCATTGCGTTGGCCTTGGCGCCGCGCGCGTCCGGATCTTCGCAGCAGAAGATCGCCATGTAGCCGCCGCGGTTTCCCGTCTTGTCGAGGAAGCGGCCCGCCGCGGTGCCGGCCTGCGTCGGCGCCACGACCTCGAGCAGGATCGTGTCGACCGGCAGCAGCGCATTCTCCAGCCCGTATTTGGCGACGTTGCCGTCGCGGTAGCAGACAGAAAGCCCCATGATCTCGGCAATCTCAGAGATCACCGGCTCCAGATGCGGCGCCACCAGGCAAATCTGCCGCAGGCGCATGTATTCCGCCATCGTCAGGCTCCCTGGAATGCCGGCTTGCGCTTCTCGACAAAGGCCTTGGCCGCTTCCTTGTGGTCGGCGGTCTCGCCGGCCCGGGTGTGATGGATCGCTTCGCCATCGAAGCACGCCTCCAGCGACAGGCTCTCGGCATTGTTGATGTTGCGCTTGATGAAGCCGAGCGCGATCGACGGCCCCTGCGCCAGCGACATCGCTAGCTCGCGCGATGCCTCCTCGACTTCCGCGTCCGGCACCACCTTGGTGACCATGCCGAGATGATGCGCCTCCTGCGCGGTCAGCACCGGCGATAGCAGATAGAGCTCGCGCGCCTTGGCGCTGCCGAGCAGCTGGGTGAGGAAATAGGTGCCGCCATAATCGCCGGAGAAGCCGACCTTGGCAAACGCGGTCGTGATCTTGCAGGACGCGCTCGCTACCCGCAGATCACAGGACAGCGCGATCGACAGCCCCGCGCCGGCGGCCGCGCCGTCGAGCTGCGCCACCACGGGTTTTGGCATCTGGTGCAGGATGCGCGAGACCTCCATGCCCTTGCGCAGGTTGGCGAGCTTCGCCTCGAACGGCAGCGGCGCGCGCCCTTCCGCCATCGACTTGACGTCGCCGCCGACGCAGAACGTGCCGCCCGCGCCCTTGATCAGCACCGCGCGCACCTCGGTATCCTCGGCCGCGCGCCGCGCCGCCTCGACCAGACCGCGCGTCATGTCCGGATTGAGCGCATTACGGCGCTCTGGCCGGTTCATGGTGATGGTGAGCAGGCCGTGGTCGAGATCCTGGAGGACGATTTCGTTTGCGCTCATGTTGGTTGGCTTTCGTTGTTTGTTATTGAGTTCGCCGTCATTGCGAGGAGTGAAGCGACGAAGCAATCCAGACCTTTCTTGTGGCTCGATGGATTGCTTCGCTTCGCTCGCAATGCGGCGGAGGCAACTCAGTTCGATTTCTTCACCAGCGGGCAGCGCGAGGCTTCCAGCGGCTGGAACGCCTGGTCGCCGGCCACCGTGCCGACCAGCTTGTAATAATCCCAGCGCGCCTTGGACTCCGACGGCTTCTTGACCTCGAACAGGTACATCTCATGCACCATGCGGCCGTCCTCGCGAATTTTGCCGTTCTTGGCGAACATGTCGTTGACCGGCGTGTCCTTCATCACCTTCATGACGGCAGCCGCCTCGGTGGTGCCCGCAGCCTTCACCGCCTTCAGGTAATGCATGACCGAGGAATAGACGCCGGCCTGCGCCGTCGTCGGCGGCCGCTGCTTGTTGCGCTCCATGAAGCGCTTGGCGAACGCCCGCGTCTCGTCGTTGAGGTCCCAATAGAACGCCTCCGACAGCAGCAGGCTCTGCGCGGTTTCGAGGCCAATCGAGTCGATATCGGTGATGAAGACCAGCAGGGGCGAGGCCTTCTGGCCGCCCTTCATCAGGCCGAACTCGGCGGCCTGCTTGATCGCATTGATGGTGTCGCCGCCGGCATTGGCAAGCCCGATCACCTTGGCCTTGGAGGCCTGCGCCTGCAGCAGGAAGGACGAGAAGTCCGACGTGTTGAGCGGATGGCGCACGCTGCCGAGCACCTTGCCGCCGTTCTTCAGCACCACATTGGTGGTGTCCTTTTCCAGCGCCTGCCCGAAGGCGTAGTCGGCGGTGAGGAAGAACCAGGTGTCGAGCCCGGACTTCACCGCCGCGAGCCCCGTCACATTGGCCTGCCCAAAAGTGTCGTAGGTGTAGTGCACGGTCAGGGGACCGCAGGCCTCGTTGGTGAGTGCGATGGTGGCCGGGCCGTTGAAGATGACGATCTTGTTGCGCGCCTTCGCGATCTCGCCGGCGGCCAGCGCGGTGGCGGATGCGGCGACATCGAACAGCATCTCCACGCCCTGGTTGTCAAGCATATCGCGCGCGAGGTTGGCGGCGACGTCGGCCTTGTTGAGGTGGTCGGCGACGACGATCTCGACCTTGCGGCCGAGCACCTCGCCGCCAAAATCCTCCACCGCCATTTTCGCCGCGGCCTCGCTGCCGGGGCCGGTGATATCCGCGTAGAGCCCGGACATGTCGAGGATGCCGCCGAGCTTCAGCGGCGGCTTTGATTGCCCCAGCGCCGACGTCGCCGACACCGCGAGCAGGCAGGCGAAGGCGCCTGCAAAAATCCGATTCATGAAAGCCTCCCTTGATATTTTCTGGCCGCCCATGCTGGCGGCTTGGTGTTGGCGCGATCATGCCGCATGGTTTTGGGGCCAGCAAGCAGCGTGACGGCGCATGCCCTCATGCGCCGGAGCCGCCAATTCCGCTTAGCGGAATGGATTGGCTGCGGTGGCTTTCATCCTTCGAGACGCAGGCTTCGCCTGCTCCTCAGGATGAGGGCTGGCATCGTATCTGCCGCCAGACCCTCATGGTGAGGAGCGCGGCAACGCCGCACGTCTCGAACCATGAAGGCCCCGACGCGCCAGCATGCATCAGGCCAGCAGCCCCTTGCCGGGCACGTGGTTGATCTCCAGCCGAATGCCGTCGGGATCCTCGAACAGCATCGAATAGTACCCGAGCGCCCAGGTATTCTCGCGCGGCGCGCGGATGATTTTGGTGCCGATCGAGGCGAGGAACGTGTGCAGCTCGTCGACATCGGCGCGCTCTCGGGCGCGGAAGCAGAGGTGATGCAGCCCGATGCGGTTCTGGTCGAAGGCGGCGCCGGCATGCTCCGGCGACGGCGCGCGGATTGCGACTGCGGTGCGGCCGCCGACGCAGTAATAGACGCCGTCGGAATCGATCATCGGCTTCATACCCAGGAACGGCAGCAGTTTTTGGTAGAACTCGCGTGAACGCTCGAAATTGGCCGCGGTCAGAAAAATGTGCGCGATGCCGTTGATCTCCATCGTCTCCCCCTCCGACGCGAATTCGGATAGTTTTGCCTGTCGATGCCGCCAGCTTACAGGAACACCCCGCACCTCGTGGACCGAATCCGGACCACACTTCGCGCAGCGCTGGCATGCGCGGTGGCGACGGGCTGCCTCGACAATGCGGCGCGCGCGGCGCCGTGCGCGTTCGAGCCGCAGGGCGAAGGCCGCGTCGCCGCCATCATCGATGCGCGCAGCTTTCGCCTCACCGACGGCCGCGAGGTCAGGCTCGCCGGAATCGAGCCTGTTTCCGCAGAAGGCGCAAAGCGCACCAGCCCGCTGACGGCGCTGATCGGCGGCCGCGATGTCACGCTTCGCGCTGACGATGACGCGCCGGATCGCTACGGCCGGCAAACCGCCTTTGTCTTCGTCGCCGGCGATGAGAATTCCGTACAAGCGGCGTTGCTTTCGCAAGGTGAGGCATTTTCGGCCGGCGACACCCCGGACAAGGATTGCGCGGCCGCCCTCCTCGCCGCCGAGGCGGCCGGGCGTGAGGAGAAAAAGGGCATTTGGGCGGGTCCCTCGGCCACACAAAAAGCGGAAAGTACCGGCGATATCTTGGCCGGGAATGGGCGCTTTATGCTGGTGGAAGGCAGGGTTCTGTCGGTCCGGCAGGCCGGGGCAACGACTTACCTGAACTTCGGCCGAAACTGGACACGGGATTTCGCTGTGACTATCTCACGGCGCGTGCTACCGTCTCTTGAGGCGGCCGGCATGGCGCCTAAGTCCCTTGAGAATCGACGGATTCGAGTTCGCGGCTTCATCGAGGCGCGGACCGGACCCAGAATCGAATTGCTCCGACCGGGGCAATTGGAACTGCTTGCGAACTAAACGAGCGGCATGACCGGGTACCCTTTTCCCGACAAGATCATGTCCAAATGACAAGAGCGGCGTAGTGACAGGGACGACGCAGCAAATGGTGCGAAGGGGCCGCAGCCTTTGGGCAGCGCCTGCGCTGCTGTGCGTGGCGGTTGGCCTGTCGGCCTGCGGCGACATGAGCCGGTTTTCGACGCCCGGGCCGACGCTGTCGGGAACGCCGGCCAAGCCGAACCGTACCGTGGCGCAGACGCCCGCCTCCGAGCGGGAGCATGAGCGGATCCTGGCGTCCTACGGCGGCGTCTATGACGACCCGAAGCTGGAGGCTCTGATCGGCAAGACGGTCGACCGCCTGGTCGCCGCCTCCGACCGACCGGAACAGGCCTATCGCGTCACCATTCTCAATTCCGGCGCGGTCAACGCCTTCGCGCTGCCGACGGGCCAGCTCTACGTCACCCGCGGCCTCGTCGCGCTGGCGAGCGACACGTCGGAGCTGTCTTCCGTGCTGTCCCACGAAATGGCGCATGTGCTGGCAAAGCACGCCGCCATGCGCGAGGACCAGGCCCGGCACGCCGCCGTGGTGACGCGCGTGCTCACCGACATGAGCACGGATCCGGATTCCAGCGCGCTCGCGCTCGCCAAGACCAAGCTGACGATGGCGAGCTTTTCGCGCGCGCAGGAATTCGAGGCCGACGGCATCGGCGTCGGCATTGCCGCCAAAGCGCAATTCGACCCCTATGGCGCCGCGCGCTTCTTGACGGCGATGGAGCGCAATGCCTCGCTGAAGGCCGGCAAGACCTCGATCGATCCGCGCGCGCAGGATTTCCTGTCCTCGCATCCGGCAACCCCGGAACGCGTGCAGAACGCGCGGGCCAGCGCCCGGCAATACTCCTCGCCGCAGGCCGGCGAGCGCGACCGCGAGGCCTATCTCTCAGCGATCGACAACATCGTCTATGGCGAAGACCCCAGCGAAGGCTTTGTGCGCGGCCGGCGCTTCCTGCATCCGAAACTCGGCTTCACCTTTGCCGCACCCGACACGTTTACGCTCGACAACACCGCGCAGGCCGTGATCGGCGTGCGCGAGGGCGGGACGCAAGCGATGCGGTTTGACGTGGTGCGGGTGGCGGCCGATCAGTCGCTGTCCGCCTATCTCAATTCCGGCTGGATGGAGAATGTCGACAAGAACTCGACGGAGGAATTGACCGTCAACGGCTTCCCGGCCGCTTCCGCCATCGCCACCGGCGATCAGTGGCACTTCAAGGTCTATGTGCTGCGCTTCGGCGCCGACGTCTACCGCTTCATCTTTGCCTCGCGCCAGAAGACCACCGAGAGCGATCGCAACGCCCGCGAGACGGTGAATTCCTTCCGCCGCCTGACGCTCGAGGAAATCCAGGCCGCGCGTCCGCTGCGCATCAAGGTCATCACCGTGCAGCCCGGCGATACCGTGGAATCGCTCGCCCACCGCATGAGCGGCGTCGACCGCCCCGCCGAGCGTTTCCGCATCCTCAACGGCCTCGAGGCCAACGCCCAGGTCAAGGTGCGCGACAAGGTGAAGATCGTGGTGGATTGATCTCTTCCCCTCTCCCCTCATGTCCGCCGAAGCCTTGGGCGAAGGCGGATGTGGGAGAGCAGAGCGAAGCGGGGTGAGGGGTCTCTACCGCGGATACGGACCCTCAATGACGCGCCGGTGCACGCCGATAGAGACCCCTTATCCGTCGCGCAGCTTTCGATGCGCGCCACCTTCTCCCACAAGGGGAGAAGGAAGAGCACCTCACGGATCAATCAACACGCCCGGATTCATCATGCCCTTCGGATCGAGCTCGCGTTTGGCGCCGCGAAGCGCGCGGGCGAACAGTTCGGGGCGCTGCTTGTCGTAGAACGGGCGGTGGAAGCGGCCGACGGCATGGTGGTGGGTGGTGGTGCCGCCATGCTCGACGGTCGCTGCCGTGCAGGTCGACAGCACTTCCATGAACTGGTCGAGCATGATCCGCTTGTCGAGCAGGCCGCCGAAGGTGAAATACAGGCAGGGACCGTCGGGATAGACGTGGGTGAAGCGGCAGGTGACGGTGCCTTCGCGCCCGGTGACGCGCTTGATGGTATCGCTGGTAATTTTCGTGATCTTGCCGTGGAAATCGCGAAAGCGCTCCCATGTCATCGACGTCTCGAACGTCGACGACAGGATGCCGCGGGCCACCGCATGCTCGCTGTAGTGCGGCGCGCGGATGAACTTGTTGCGCCAGGCACCCGCAGCGCCGGAGCGATGCGAGTTCTCATCTTCCAGGGCGGCGGCATCCGGCACGCCGCCAAAATCGCGGCAGATCTCCAGCGCGCGCGCCATCCAGGCGTCGAGCGGGTGGTCGGCCGACTCGAAGGTCAGCATCAGCACCGCCTCTTCGTTGTCCCAGGGAATGCCGGGCAGCGCCTCGCGCGCTTCCAAGAGCCGGCAGTTGGCGGGATAGAGGCCGGCCTGGGTGATGCCGCGCACGGCGTCGGCGCCGGCATAGAAATCCCTGAAGCGGACGCTGGTCGCGGCGCGAAAGCCCGGCTTCTTGCGCAGCCGCATCCAGGCCTCGGTGATGATGCCCAAAATGCCCTCGGAGCCGATGAACAGGCGGTCGGGGCTCGGTCCCGCGCCGGAGCCGGGCAAACGGCGCGTCTCCAGCGTACCCGCGGGCGTGACCACGCGCGTGCTCTCCACGAAATCGTCGATGTGGGTGTAGAGCGTGGCGTAGTGGCCGCCGGAGCGGGTGGCGATCCAGCCGCCCAGCGTCGAGCAACGATAAGCCTGCATGTAGTGGCGCATGGTGAAGGGCGTATCGCGCAATTGCTCCTCGATGTGCGGCCCGTACACCCCGCCCTGGATGCGCGCGGCCTGGCTTATGGGATCGACTTCCAGCACCTTATCCATGTGGCGCATGGAGATCGTCACGACCTTCTCGAAGGAAGCCTGAGGTTCGATGCCCTTCACGACTGACGAGCCGCCGCCATAGGGAATGGCCTTGGCGCCGATCTGGTCGCACCAGTCGAGGACGCGGACGATATCCGCCTCACTTTCGGGAAACGCCACCGCATCGGGCGGATTGGGCACGGAGCGCATGAACATCCGGCAGGTATCAAAGCCGGCCTTGCCGTAGGCGTGCTCCAGCCGGACAAGGTGATCGGTGCGAACGATCGGCTGCAGCGCCGCAGGCACGGCGAGGCGCGGCTCGCGCAGCGTGATCTCCTCGGCCTTGGGCGGCGGCGTGACGTCGAAAGCGGAGACGCCATAGCGCCGGGCGATATCAGCTTCCCAGGGCTTGATCTCTTCCGCCGTCAGATCCTCGTCGGCATAGCCCCACGCATAGAATTTCTTCTGCCGCCTCATCTGCGCGTCTCCCGGACGAACGCTGCACCGCCCTCGATGGTAGCGATTATCGGGATAGCCCGGAAGTCTACGCAGCGATCAGCCGTTCGATCTCGGCGACCGGATGCGAGGTCAATTCCTTCGGAACCTCGGCGACGATGCGCTCGGCAACCTCGGCATGAAAAAGCTTGCGGAGATCTCCCAGCACTTTCGGAGGCGCGATGATGACAAGCTTGTCGAAACGGCCCGCATGGGCATGGCGATAGAGTGCTTCCGACAGCTCGCCGGCAAACCGCTCCTCGGCGATTTGATGCCAGTCGGCTTCTTCCATTGCGCTGCGGGCCGCCCCAACGCTGGCGCTGGCGCGGCCCGGACGATCCGTGCCCTGCTCGCGCGTCGGCGGATTGTCACGCTCGAGAATCTGCTCCACGACCAGCGAGACACGTTGCGGGTTACCTCTGTTCCGCAGGAACAGGGCTTTCCGGCCATCGCCGACGAGAACGAGAGCGTTGTGCGGAACGCGCAGTTCAGCTTCTGTGACCATTTCCTCGAGCACCTCATGTTCTGATGGATGAAGACATTCGCCGCGTGATTGGCGCCTGCCGAAAATAACGCAGAAGCCGACGCGTGGTTCGTGAAGCACCCGGCTGCCGCGTCCGGATGCCGCGCAGCTCCCGCAGCGCGTGATGCGGAATGCCCGGAACAGATGGTACGTGACCGCCGTTTAATAGTTCCGGGAGGCGTGCGCATCCTCCTGCCTGAAACTTGAGCAAATTAACTGCAAGGAAAGCCGCCATGGTAATCAGCAAATTCAAGGACCTGTTCCTCGCCGAGCTGCAGGAACTCCTCGATGCCGAACTGCAGCTTTCGCACTTGCTGCTGCGCATGGCGGGCGCGGCCACCCATCCTTCGCTGAAGCGCGCTTTGATCCATCACCGCGCCGAAACCGAGACGCAAGCCGCGCGACTGGAAACCATCCTGCTGAAGCATGGCGCCGATCCCGTCGAACATGTCGACGAGGCCATGCAGGCGCTGGTGGGCGAAACCATGAAGATGCTCGCCATGCTCACAGACGACAATCTGCGCGACGCGGGCCTGATCGCGTCCGCCCAACGAATCGAGCATTACGAGATTGCCGCCTATGGCACGGCAGCGGCGCTGGCCGGCCAGCTCAACCTGCGCGACGAGCAAAAGATGCTGCACCTGTCGCTCGAGGAGGAGAAGCGCGCCGACGCGCTCCTCACCCAGCTCGCCAAGCGCGAGGTCAACCGCGACGCGCTGGCCGCGTGAGGCGGTCGCGATCTTCGTAGTGAGGCGCGGTCGCGATCTTCGCAGGATGGATTGCTTCGCTGCGCTCGTGATGACGGCGCCACACCCTCTCCCCTTGTGGGAGAGGGTCGCTTCGCGAAGCGAAGCGGGGTGAGGGGTTTGCCTCCGCAGAGTGAGCTCTCACTGAAGCACTGTTTTCGCGGAGACAGACCCCTCACCCGTCGCGCATCTGTCGATGCGCGCCACCTTCTCCCACAAGGGGAGAAGGAAGAAAGCGGCCGATCTTTCAACCGTCATTGCGAGCGAAGCGAAGCAATCCAGCTTGGCTGCAGCAAAGAAAGCTGGATTGCTTCGTCGCTTTGCTCCTCGCAATGACGAATTGAGAGACTGCGCCCCAAAAAACAAAAAGCCCGGCGTCACGCCGGGCCTTTCGTTTCAATTGTCGCTTTCGCCATCCTTTCAGGCGGCTTCGTCCTCGACGGCGGCATCGTCGCCCTCCGTGTCGGCATCATCATCGCCATCGGCATCGCCTTCAGCAACCGCATCGCCTTCGGTCTTGGCGCCGCGGCGCGGGCTCTTGGCGAGCTGGCTCTCGATTTCCTTGACCGCTTCGGTCTCGGTCGAGTGCTGCACCACCGCGATCTCGCGCGACAGACGATCGAGCGCCGCTTCATAGAGCTGGCGTTCAGAGTAGGACTGCTCGGGCTGCGATTCCGAGCGATAGAGGTCGCGCACGACTTCCGCGATCGCGACGATGTCGCCCGAATTGATCTTCGCTTCGTATTCCTGGGCGCGGCGCGACCACATGGTGCGTTTCACGCGGGCACGGCCCTTCAGCGTTTCCAGCGCCTTCTTGACCAGCGCGGGATCCGACAGCTTGCGCATGCCGACATTGGCGACCTTCGCGGTCGGCACGCGCAGCGTCATCTTGTCCTTGATGAAGTTGATGACGAACAGCTCGAGCTTGGCGCCCGCGATCTCCTGCTCCTCGATGGCGAGGATCTGGCCGACGCCATGCGCCGGATAGACCACGAACTCGTTGGTCTTGAAGCCCTGGCGCTGAGTCAGCGGCTTCTTCTCTTCCACGCGCGGCGGCACGGCCGGCTTCACGGCAGTCTTGGGAGCGGCAGCGGCAACAGGCTTTGCGACATGCTTGGCGGCAACAGCAGGCTTCGTAGTTTTCGCGACGGTTTTCGAAGCAGACGACTTCCCGACCGCTTTCGCGGCAGTCTTGGCATTCTTGGATGGCATTGCGCTTCTTTTCTTGGAGGACTTTGCAGCCGCCGCCTTCTTGGTGTCCTTCACGGACGCCTTGGCGCGGCCCTTCGATGCGCCGCGGCTTGCCGCTGCACTTTTCTTGGTGGTCTTGGAAGCACTCTGTTTACGCGTTTTCTGTGACACAGCCTGCGCGCGGAGAACGGCCACGCCCCTGTTGCAAGGTTTTTGACGGGAACCCATAGGGGCCAAGCGGGGCTGACGGGTTCGGCTAGAATGTGCCCGATATAGCACATTTTCCGCAAAAATCAATGATTTACGCCCGATTCCGGGCGCATACGGGGCGGTTTTGACACTCTGTTACGGAATTAGGGTTAAGCGCGGGCCTTTTATTAGGCCCGATTCGGTCCTAACTGCGGATTTAGGGCAACCCGCGAATCAGTCACCGGTGCCGGGCTCCTTGGAAAAATACTTCTCGAACTTGCCTTCCATGCCTTCGAAATCTTTCGCGTCGGGCGGCTGGTCCTTCTTCTGGGTGATGTTGGGCCAGCTCTTGGCGTATTCGGCGTTGACCTCGAGCCACTTCTCCAGCCCCGGCTCGGTGTCGGGCTTGATGGCATCGGCCGGGCATTCCGGCTCGCACACGCCGCAATCGATGCATTCGTCCGGATGGATCACCAGCATGTTCTCGCCCTCGTAGAAGCAATCGACGGGGCAGACCTCGACGCAATCGGTGTACTTGCACTTGATGCAGGCTTCAGTGACGACGTAAGTCATCCAGGGCTCCGAACAGTCTTATTTCTCGCGGCAAATTCAGGGGCGTTGCTAGCGCAGGATGTCCCCTGCCGCAAGGGAAGCGGACGGCCGAAACAGGGCGTTTTCGCGCATCCCTGCCCGCTTCAGATAGTCACGACGAGCGGGGATTCAAATCCTCATACAGTGCACGCGCCGCCGTCGCATCGCCGCGACGCTCGGAAAAGCCAGTCACCTTCATCAGGCGCACGCCGCGGTCCAGCGCAATGGTGATGACGTCGCCGGCCTTCACCGCATGGCCCGGCGACGTCTCGCGCGCGCCGTTGATGCGGACATGCCCGCCCTCGACCAGCGCGGCGGCGCTGGTGCGGGCCTTCACCACCCGCGCGTGCCACAGCCATTTGTCGAGACGCTGCTTGTCCAATCCCGCTCTCTGTCGCGCGGCTTATTTGTTTGACGCGTTTTCTTGACGCGAACCGGTGCCCATCCCGCATCGAGTGCGGGACAGGGCCCGCTTGAAAACGCTGTGCCTACTCCTTGCGCGCGAGCTGCTCCTTGAGCGCCGCAAGCTTGGCGAAGGGCGAGTTGGGATCGGCCGCGCGATTGTCGCGCGGATTGGCTGATGTCGCGTACTGCCGATGCGACGGGCCGGATTCGCGGTCGCGCCGGTCACGGCCCTTGTCGCGATCGCGGCCGCCACGCTCGGGGCGATCCTTGCGCTCGAATTTTTCGCGGCGCTCGTCGCGGCCCTTGCCTTCGAAGCGCTCGCGGCGATCGCCGCGTTCCTCACGGTTTTCCTGGCGCTTGTCGTCACGCCGCCCCTCCTGCGGGGCGCCCTCGCCGCCCTCGCGCGGCTTTCGGAAATCGCGGTGCCGGTCGCGCCGGCCGCGATGCTCGCCGGGCTTTTCGCCTTCGGCCGGCTGCGCGGCGGCCTCGCCTTCCGCTGGCGGCGCGGCGTCGGCCTTGCGCTGGTCGCGGTGGCGATGACGGCCTCCCCGCTCGTGACGCGGGCGGCGCTCTTCGTGACGGCCGCCGGGGCGCCAGACTTCGACAAGGACAGGTCCAGCAGCGACTTCCGGTGCGGAGGCGGTTGCTTCCGTTGTGACAGGCTCCGCAGCCACGGTCTCGGCAGACGCAGCTTCAACAGCGGGAGCTTGGGCAGATGGGGCAGCTTCAACAGCGGGCGCTTCGGCAGATATTGTCTCCGCCTCCGCAGAGGCCGTCTCCGCCGGCGCCTCAACGGCAACCGGCTCCGGCGCAGTTTCGCCAGCGGGGGCTTCCGCCACCGGCTCGGCTTCGGGCGCGGCCGCCGCCTCGGCTGCCACCGCCGCGAGTGCAGGCGGCGCGTTGTCATTGGCCGCAGCGCCCATATTGAGCTCCGGCAGCAGCGCGGCGGATGGCGACGGGTCGCCGGACACTTCTTGCGCCGCGGCTTCCACCGGCGGCGTTTCCGCCGACACCGTCTCGACCTTCTCAGGCACCTTCTCCGGCAACGGCGGGCGGCGGTCCATGCGGTAGCCGAGCGCGCGCAGGATCGAGGCAAAGTCTTCGCCAGCGGAACCGGTGAGCGAGGTCATCGCCTGCGTCACCACAAAGCCGCGGCCGTCGAAGGCGCCGGCGGGTTTTTCGCCGGGCGAAGTCTCCTTCCAGGCCAGCGCCGGGCGGATCAAATCGGCCAGCCGCTCCAGGATGTCGACGCGCACCGCGCGCTCGCCGCACTGGCGATAACCGAGCATGCGGTAGGCATCCCGCGGCAAGCTCTTGTCGACCGGGAACGAGGTGCGGCCGGAGCTTGCCAGATGCTGCGCGCCCGACAGCGCCGACAGATCGACATTGCTCTGCTTCTCCGCCCACAGCAGCGACGCCAGCGAGCGCGCCGCGGGTTTCAAGAGCCCCGGGAAATAGATGTGATAGGCGCCGAACCGCACGCCGTACTTTCGCAGCAGCGCACGCGAGGGCTGGTCGAGATCCTTCATCTCGGCGGAAATCTTCGTCCGCTCCAGCACGCCGAGCGCCTCGACCAGCTGGAATGCGATGCCGCGCGCAATGCCGGTGACGTCCTCGGCCTTGGACAGCGTAAACAGCGGCCCGAGCAGTTTTTCGATATGCGTCTTCAGCCACAGATCGAGCCGCGCCTGCACCGCCTCGCGCGGCGCGCCGGTCAGCCGCTCGTCCGAGATGATGCGGATGCGCGGATGCAGCGCATCGTCGGCCGCGACGAGTTTTGCCACCGCATCGCCGGTCCAGCGGATGGTGCCGTCCGAGGTCAGGATGAACGCGTCGTCGGGCGCAGCGCCGAGCTTCTCGGCGCGCGCGTCGATCTCGCGGGCGAGCACCTGCTGGGCGGCGGCCTGCAGCGCCTTGGCGTCGCCGCCGGCTTCGGCCGCATCGGGCGCAAAGGTAAAGCCGTCGAGCCGGCCGATGGTGTGGCCCTCGACGATCACTTCGCCGGTCTTGCCGATTTCCGTGTTCAAACCCGTATTCTCCCGCAGGCGGCGCATCAATACACTGGTACGGCGGTCAACGAAACGTTCCGTAAGCCGTTCATGCAGTGCATCCGATAATTTATTTTCGATCTCCCGCGTCACGCCCTGCCAGTGCTCGGGGTCGGCCAGCCAGTCCGGGCGGTTGGCGACGAAGGTCCAGGTGCGGATCTGCGCGATCCGGCCCGACAGCGTGTCGATATCGCCGTCGGTACGGTCGGCCTGGTCGACCTGGGTGGCGTACCAGGCATCGGGAATACGGCCTTTCCGCATCAGATCGCCGAAGATCGTGGTCACGAGTTCGGCATGCGCCGCCGGCGAAATCTTGCGGTAGTCGGGAATGGCGCAGGCATCCCAGAGCCGCTCGACGGCTTTGGCGCCATGCGCGAGATCGCGCACTTCGGCATCGCGCGCGGCGTGGTCGAGCACGCGCATGTCCTCGGCGATCGGCGCCCGCGTCAGCGCCTCATGGTTGGGCGGCAGCGCCAGCGACACCTGCAGGGAACCGAGCGAGGCAAAATCCAGCCGCGCATTGCGCCATTGCAGCGTCTTCACGCTGTCGAAGGAATGGTTCTGCAGCGCATTGACCAGCTCCGGCTCGAACGGCGCGCAGCGGCCGGTGGTGCCGAAGGTGCCGTTACGCGTGGCGCGCCCGGCGCGGCCGGCGATCTGCGCGAATTCGGCCGGGGTCAGCCGGCGGAACTGGTAGCCGTCATATTTGCGATCGGACGCGAAGGCGACGTGGTCGACGTCGAGATTGAGCCCCATGCCGACGGCGTCGGTGGCGACGAGATAATCGACATCGCCGTTCTGGAACATCGCCACCTGCGCATTGCGCGTGCGTGGGCTGAGCGAGCCGAGCACCACAGCGGCGCCGCCGTGCTGGCGGCGGATCAGCTCGGCGATGGCATAGACTTCATCCGACGAGAACGCGACGATCGCGGTGCGCCGCGGCTGCCGCGTGATTTTTCTGTCGCCGGCGAATTCCAGCGTGGAGAGCCGCGGCCTTGTGACGATGGAAGCGCCCGGCAGCAGGTTTTCGATGATCGGCCGCATTGTCGCGGCACCCAGCAGCAGCGTCTCGTCGCGCCCGCGCCGGTGCAGGATGCGGTCGGTGAAGACGTGACCGCGCTCGAGATCGGCCGCGATCTGGATTTCGTCGACCGCGAGGAACGACACGTCGATATCGCGCGGCATCGCTTCCACGGTCGACACCCAGTAGCGCGGCGATTTCGGCTTGATCTTCTCTTCGCCCGTGATCAGCGCGACGGCCTCAACGCCCGCGCGGTCGGCGATCTTGTTGTAGACCTCGCGCGCCAAGAGCCGCAGCGGCAGGCCGATCAGCCCGGACGAGTGGCCGAGCATCCGCTCGATGGCAAGGTGCGTCTTGCCGGTATTGGTCGGGCCGAGCACGGCGGTAACGCCGGCGCCGGGCGCCCGTTCGTGAGCGAACGTGGCGTGGGAAGGAGAGAAGGCCATGGGTCGGGATTATCTATGTGCTGGCGTGCCTTTCGTCAGTCCCGCCATTCCGTCGTCATTGCGAGGCGTGACTTGTCCGCCGTAGCTCGAAGAGCGAAGGCGGAAGCGACACGCTCGCAACGACGGCGGGGCGGCGGCAATGACGGTGATTTCAGGAACTCATTGATTCATTGGCGCCATTTGCACCGGTCTGTCTCACTTTGCGACGGCAAGCCCTACGGTTTTGCCGCGTATTTTAAGCCTTGCGAACGAGTCTGGAACGAAAGGCGCCCGAATCGCTGACTCCACCTGGCTTCCGGCTTCGTTCACCGCAACATCTCGGGACGAGGTGCAGGTGACGATACTAGATCAAGTTTGGACGGTGCGAACAAGGCGTGGTTCGGGGCGGCGATTCCTTAAGTTTTCGGCGTTGCCGAGTCGAATCAGAATGGGGCAAGAGTCAATGGGGATTCGGTGTTCCTCTGATCACCCTCTCCCCTCATGTCCGCCGAAGCCTTGGGCGAAGGCGGATGTGGGAGAGGGTCGCTTCGCGGCACGCGAAGCGGGGTGAGGGGTCTGTCTCGGCGGATGCATACCGCCCAATTGAGGCGCTTGCGATCGCGGATAGAGACCCCTCATCCGTCGCGCTTCGCGCGCCACCTTCTCCCACAAGCGGAGAAGGGAAGCGGAGCGCCGGTCGAAGATCTCGCGCAACAACTTTTGCCTGTGGTTGTGGGTCCCCGCGTTTCGCAGGGACGACAGCGTGCACTACTGCGTCTTCGCCACCCGCGGCGGCGTGGCCACGGTGTTGAACTGCGTCGCCTCCAGCACGGCGGTGCCGAACGGCGTCGGGATGGTCAGGCGGAACGGCACCAGGACGCGGGTGCCCGCGATCGGCACCAGCACGACTTCCATCCGCCGCTCGACGGCGAGGTATTTGATGACGGGCCGGTCGGGGATATAGCCCGCGACCGGCGTGAAGTAGATGGCGCAGACCACGGCGGGGCCCTGATAGCCTTTCTGCGCCCGCACCGTTTCCATGCGCTTGAAATCAAGCTTCAGGTCGTAGCGCAGCCGGCCGTCGAAGATCGAGGTGCTGCCGCGGCAGGCCTCGGGTCCCAGCACCTCGCCGGTGCCGGGCACGCGCACCAGCGAGCCGGTCATCGGATCGACCACGCCCTTCTTGTGCGCTTCGGTCACCACGATGCGGTCGGGATCGACCGGCGGCTCCGGCTCGATCGAAAAATCCTTTACGCCGCCACCCGCGAGATTGATCTTGATGGTCTCGGACTTCTTCGAGGAGATGGTCGCGACATAGTTTTGCGGCACCAGCGCGCCGTTGACGACGCGTCCCTGTGCGGCGCCGGTGCCGGTGCCGCCGGAAAATGCCTTCAATAGCCCGGCGGTGGCGCCCTGGGCGGCCGCCGAATAATAGTCGTCGCCGATCTCGATGCCCCAGGTGCCGCGGCCGACGGCAATGCCGGCGAGCGACGCCTCGTAATGCGCCTCAAGCCGGCCTTGGGCTGCGGCCGGCGACGGCGCCAGCGCGAGCAACGCGGCGGCGCAAAGCCCGGCGAAGCCAGCTTTGGCCAGGCGGCGCGAATCGGCGCGGAGTGAAATCCCCGAAGGTGGGAGCAAGGAGCCGTCCTGTTCTGGGCGCGAGCTAATGATCATCTAAGCAGCAAATGCGGCGCGGCAACTCTTAAAAATATCGCTCCCTTCCATGTCGGAGCGGATTGCGCCCTTTATATGGTGGGTTAAGAGCCTGAAATCCTTGCGAAACGGGTCCCGAAGCCCGCATTTTCAGGGCCAAAAACCTTGACGGGCCGCCTGCTCGCCCCTATACGTCCGCCCGTTCCTGGAAATGGACGAGATTTTGGACCCCCGCGGGCGACGCGCGCGCCAAGTGACGGCGGGGATGGCAGAGGATTTTCCGATCATGTCGCGGCGCTGTGAACTGACGGCCAAGGCCCCGCAGGTGGGCCACAAGGTGAGCCACTCGAACATCAAGACCAAGCGGCGTTTTCTGCCGAACCTGTGCAACGTCACCTTCATCTCGGACGCGCTCGGCCGCAACGTGCGCCTGCGCGTCTCGACCAATGCGCTCAAGAGCGTCGACCACAATGGCGGCCTCGATGCGTATCTCCTGAAGGCCCGCGCCGATGCGCTGTCGCCGAAGGCGCTGGAACTAAAGCGGGCGATCGAGAAGAAGCTCGGCAAGCCCGCGCCGGCGGCAAAGGCGAGCTGAGGATTATCGAGCTGGGGCTGACTGGGGCTAGTAAGCGTCCAGTGGCGTGAGAGTTTAGGCGTCAGAGTTTGAGTTTGTAGCGGCCGGGTCGGAGACGACCCGGCCGTTTTTTGTTTGGTTTACGCCATGCCGCGCGAATGCGAACGTGCGTCTCCTCATCAGCTGTTTGAAATTTGAATTGGAATATCGCCGCACCGTCATTGCGAGCGAAGCGAAGCAATCCAGCTTCCTTGGAACGGCACGAAAGCTGGATTGCTTCGTCGCTTGCGCTCCTCGCAATGACGGCTGGGACCTACCCGCAATGACGGCGGACAGGACTCACCGCTGCCTCTTCCGCCGCGGCATCACCGGCACATCCCCCTCCGCCGCCTGCTCGCCCTTCATCGCGAGCTTCGCCGCGGGGCGCAGCTCCAGCGTCGCGCTCTCGCCCTCATAGTCGAACTGCGCGCCGGTGCTGCTCACGGCGCGCAACGTCCAGCCTTCGAAATTTTCGCCGACGGCAAGGCGGATCGTCTTGGTCGTCGCCGGGTTGAGGAAGACGCCGAAGCGCAGCGCTTCGCCGGAGACGGTGCCGAGCAAGACCAGCGCCGGCCGCTCCGGGCGCGGCGGTGGTGCGCGGGGACGCGGCGGTGATGCTTCCACGACGGCTGCGATCACGGGCGGAGCCGGCGGGCGGCGCGAGGCCGTGAAGATCGGCCGCTCGCGGGTCTCGCGCAACGTTGCGAGCGGCACGGCCCACAGCGGATTGCCGGCTCGCGGCGCATCCGCCGCCTCGAGCGGCGGCGGAACCACATCGGAATTCACCGCCGCCGGCGCGCCGCCTCCCGCGAGGGAGACGGCGATGCCGGCGGCACAGATCAGGATGTCGATACGCGCCTTCACGCGAAACTCCCTGCCCTCAGAGCGAGCGCAGGAAGTTCACGATCGCCTGCTTGTCGGAGGTCGCGAGGTTATTGAACGCGCTGATGACCGCATTGGCCTCCGACCCGTTCGACGCATGGGCGCGGATCGCTTCCAGGAGATCATTGGTGCGTCCGTCATGCAGGAAGAAGATGCGCTGGCCGACGCCCCACAGCGGCGTGGTGCGGAATTCGCGCGGGCCCGCGAGTCCCTGGCTGATGCCGTCGGCCAAGCCAGTGCCCATGTCGTGCAGCATCAGGTCGGAATACATGTTCACCGGCCGGTTCTGCAGCACCGCGCTGTTCATCACGGCCGCGGTCTGCATGGTCGGCGTATGGCACAGCGCGCAGCCGATATCGCCGAACAGCTGCTTGCCGCGCAGCGCGCTCTGGCTCATGTTGGCCACCGGCTGCGGGCCGTCGGTGAAGCGCATCAGAAGCGAGAACTGCATCCAGTCGGCGAGGATGTGCACGGGGTTGTTGAACGCCTGGTTCTCCTCGTCGGTGGTCGCCACGCGCGTCACGTCATTCGGCGCCGGCTTGCCGGTGCCGTTGCAGGCCGGGTCCTCTTCCTTCGAGGTCGGGAACAGCTCGTTGGTGATGCCCATCTCGACATTGTAGGCCTCGCCCGCAAACATCGTGATCGACTTGTTCTGCGCCTTCCAGCCGAAGCGGGTGATGGTGCCGTCATTGCCGCTGCGGTTCGGCCGGCCGGCAATGCCAAGCGCGGCGCGCTGGCTCGCGGTCGCGGCTTGCCTCGCCAGGATCTCGCGGTCCTGGATCGATTCGATCAGGCCGAGGCCGGTCATCTGCAAGGGAATGCGGAAGGCGAGATTGTTCTGCCGCAGCTGCTTCTCGAAATCCGGCTGCCGGATGGCGCAGCCCGGTATGGTGTTGTCGCCGCGCGTGCCGCGCACGGTCCAGAGCTGGTGCACGCCGCCGTCCGGCTGCAGCTGGCCGTGGTTGTCGCGGATGAAGTCGCCGTTGTCGTCGACCTTCCAGATGAAGCGGACCTCGCGGATCGGCCCATATTGCTGCTGGAAGCTCGGCACCACGTTGCGGCGGCCGAAGCGGTGCGGGAACAGGTCGAATTGCGGATTCTCCGGCGGGCGCGCCGCGGCAGGGCCAAAGCGCGCCAGATCGATCGGGTTCGGCACCAAGAAGCCGCCGGAGCCGCCGAGCGTCGGATGGCCGTGGCAGCCAAAACACTGGTCGGCATTGTGCCGCGCGCCGAGCCCGTTGGAGTTGGTGGTGAATTGCGGGAAGGTCGGGTCGAGCTCGGGCAGGCCGTTGATCGGATTCCGGATGACCGGCGTGCCCTCGACCACCATCGCGCATTCGTCGCAGGTCGCTTCCAGCTGCCCGGCGCGCAAAATGCCTTCCTGGAACGAGCGCTTCTCGTTCTCGGTGATCCTGGCGCCCGTCACCGGATGGTCGGACATGATCGGCGGCGGCGGGATCCTGATGCCCTGGGCCTGAAGCCCGCCGCCGGTGTTTTGCAGGCCGCCGCGCACGCCGGGATCGACCTGGGCGGGGCTTTCGGAACTAAAGGGAAGCGAGACGATCAGAACGGCAAGAACGCGAAACAGGGTATTATTCATGGCGACAGCCCCTTCGGAAAAATGCATCCTTCGAGTCAATCGTGCGGAGCGTTGCCGCTCCTCGCCGCCGGCGGGCCGGTGAAAAAAGACAAGAGGATATCGTCTGCCGCGCGGGACAATCCGCGCGGTGCCGCTTCCTCCCATATGCGCAATAAATTGCCGCTCGACCGAGCGGAGAAAGGTCTCCTCGCCTGCCCGCCATCACTGGCGCGCGGATGGTGGCCCGGCCCGTCTGGCCGGTAATCATCCGTTCGGATGATCCCTTGGCAAAATTTTTGAGATGGAGTGTGCGGTATTTCGATGATTGGCCGGCGCGGCATCCTCATTAAGGAAAACAGCTCATGGCGGCGGATGGAAAATTGCTCGAACTGATCGGCCAGGTCTACGACTGCGCGATCGAGCCCGCGCGGTGGCCGGACACGCTGCAACAGGTGACGGAGTATCTCGGCGGCTCGGCGGCGGCGATCTCGCTGCAGGACCCGCTGAAGCGCGAGGCGCGCCTGCTGGCGCAATGGGCGATCAAGCCGGATTTCGAGAAGGCGATGATGGCGGGGCTCAACATCAATCCGCTGATCTCGATGGGATGGTTCGTCGAGGTCGACGAGCCGTTTTCCGGGGAGAAGGCGCTGGGGCGCGAAAGCTATCTGAAGAGCCGCTTCTACAACGAGATCATCTCGCCCGGCGGCTATTACGACGCAGCGCTGACGGTGCTGGCGAAAAGCGTCAACCGCTTCGGCAGCCTCTCCGTGCCGTCCGAAAACCCGATCGATGACGGCATGCTGCAACGCCTGCGCGATATCACCCCGCATGTGCGGCGCGCGGTGAGCATCGCCGATCTGCTCGACGCCCGCGCGCTGCAGAGCGACATGCTGTCGGCGACCTTCGATCTGCTCACCATCGGCATCGTGCTGACGGACGCGAAAGCGCGCATCGTCCACGCCAACAGCGTGGCGCAAAAATATCTCGACGCGCGCAGCGCCATCCGCCGCGACGGCGACACGCTGTCCTGCCGCGATCCCCGAACCGCGACGGAATTGGCGCTGGCGATCCAGAATGCGTCCGACGGCTCGACTGCAGCGTTTCCACGCTCGGGCATTGCGCTGCCGATCACCACGATCGACGGCATCGATCTTGCCGCCTGGGTGCTGCCGCTCGACAGCGGCCTGCGCAACCAGCTCGCGACGTCCTTTGCGGCGTCGGCGGCGGTGTTCCTGCGCCAGCTCGGCGATGTCTCGCCGTTTCCCGGCGAGCTCTTCGTCAAGCGCTACGGCATTTCACCTGCGGAATGCCGTGTGCTGATGATGCTCACGCAGGGCATGACGGTGCGCGAGGCGGCGGTCGCGCTCGGCATCACCGAGCCGACCGCGAAAACGCATTTGCAAAAGCTGTTTCAGCGCACCGGCACCGACCGGCAGGCCGACCTGATGCGGCTTGCCATGAGCGCGCTCGCGCCGGCCTCCGGCTAGCCCTGCCCGGAATTTGGTCATGGCTTCGAGTAGCGAATTGCGAGCAGATTCAACGTCAACGACCGCCGCTGCGGCAAGTTGGCGCATGACCTCTCATTACCCGCCAGACCGCGCGGCCTATAGTGGACGGCAGTTTTCGGCCCGCGTCCTCAAGAATCGGATCAAACAGCCACGCTGTTTGGCGCGCAGAGTTCGGGTGACAGCATGACGGAAGAAGCCGAAGAGCTTTCCGGCCTGATCGGCGACATCTACGACGCCTCGCTCGACAAAAATCTCTGGCCGACGGTCCTGCAACGATTCTGCGAGTTCATCGGCGGCAAGACGTCAGGCCTGATGTCGCACGACATCCAGCAGCGCAACGCCAACTTCTTCTTCACCTGGAACGACGATCCCGCCTGGACCAAACTCTATGCGGAGAAATATGCGCGGCTCAATCCCGCCGTGGTGCCGTCGATGCTGCAGACCGCGGTCGGCGAGGTCTCGACCATTCTGGATTTCGTGCCGATCGAGGAATATCGCGCCAGCACCATCTACAAGGAATTCGGCGCGCCGCAGGGCTATCTCGATTCCATGCAGGCGGTGCTGGAGAAATCCGCCACCTCCTATGCTACCGCGAACGTGATCCTCGGGGAGGAGCACGGCCCTGCCAGCGAACAGGCGCGGCGGCGCATGAAATGGCTGGCGCCGCATTTTCGCCGCGCGGTGCAGATCGGCAAGGTGATCGACCTGAAGGAGGTCAAGGCGGCCGCGCTCACCGACGCGCTCGACGGCATCGCGGCCGGCATGTGGCTGCTCGATGCCAATGCGCGCATCGTCCATGCCAACGCGGCCGGACAAGCCATGCTGTCGGAAAAGGCGGCGGTCCATGCCGCCGGCGGCAGGCTGGTGCTGCCGGATCTCGCCGCCGACCGCGCGCTGCAGGACATGCTCGGCAATCTAGCCGCCGGCGATGCCGCGATCGGCGACAAGGGCATATCGATGCCGCTGCGCGGCCGCGACGGCAAGGAATATGTCGCCCAGATCCTGCCGCTCACCTCGGGCGCGCGCCGCTCCGCCGGCGCCGCCCACGCTGCCGTCGCCGCCCTTTTCATTCGCGCCGCCACGCTGCTGCTGCCGCATCCGCTGGAGACGATTGCCGGCCTCTACCGGCTGACGCCGGCCGAGCTGCGCGTGCTGATGATGATCATCGATATCGGCGGCGTGCCGCAGGTCGCTCCCGTGCTCGGCGTTTCGGAAAAGACCGTGAAGACGCACCTCAAGCACGTGTTCGAGAAGACCGGCACGCGCCGGCAGGTCGACCTGGTGAAGCTGGTGGCAAGGTTCATGAGCCCGACGGGGTGATTTAAGGCGGCTCTGCAAGCCGTTGAACCGGGGCGACGTGCGGGGCCGCCGCCATTTCTGATTTTCTGTAACAATTCGTTACTTCCATTTATCCGAATCATATGCCATAACGCGCTCACCCCGTGCCGCCGGAGGGGCGGATCATGATCGTCGTGTTTCGTTGGCGCGGGTTGCGATGGACGCGTGCGGCGTCAGGCGGGGCTTCCCGCCAGACGAAACGCTGCGGGCGGACGGCGAAGTCGTGTGGTCCTGGCGCCGCGACCGTGGCGTCAAGTCGGCGGGAAGTATCTCGCTGATGACGGTGGCAAACAACGCCGCTCACCGGGGAGAGCACGTATAAGCCGTAACACCATTGCGCGGGGAAAGCCGGGCTGTCTCGGCTGTACCTGTGGTTTAATCCGTGTGCATTTTGTAGCACGCCTACGCACACGGATTCTACGGGCGCAGTCGGCGCCCGGCTTTCCCTGCGCCCTCTCTCCAGGAGAGGGCCGAGGAGATGGCAAAACCCGGGCAAGTCATGCCGCGGGAATGCGGAGCTGTGTCTCGCCGCGGCTGTCTGACATTCGAATCGGAAACGTTGCCGCTCCGTCATTGCAATGACGAGCAATCTAGCGATGCCCCGCGCCGTTACGCGCAATCGCCATCGGCGTGCTCACGGGATCCTGGGCCGGCGCTCCCAGCACCATCCAGATCACCACGGCGATGGCGATCGCGACGAGAAAATAGAACTTGCCCGGCGGCTTGTGTGACGCGCTCATGACATTGATCCAGGGCTGCCGTCAGGGTTGTTCGCACAGCGGCGTCGGCCAGCCGCGCCAGGCGATCCAGCGCCTGCGCCGCGGCCCGGGATCCCAGAACAAGAGCGGAATCAATGCCCCGATGATAGCGGTGAGCCGCAGCGTGGATTGCCCGGCTGCAAGCTCCGACGAAAAATTGCGCATTTGAAAATTCCATTTTGCGAAATGTCATTTGGAAAAAACGCCGTTACCGATTCGCAATGCAAACAGGATGCCGCAGCCAGGCGGCGCAAGTATGACGCGCAAGCCGGCCGCCCGCCTCATCCAATCAGATGAGGCGCTTCACATTGGCCGGGATTTTTGTGATTCAGATTGCAGCAAAAGCTGATCGCTCGCCGCGCACACCGATCCCCTTCTCCCCTTGTGGGAGAAGGGGGCGCGCATCGCTAGATGCGCGACGGATGAGGGGTCTCTATCCGCGGAGACAGACCCCTCACCCCCCTCGCTTCGCCGTAGCCGCTGCGAAGCAGCGGCGTTCTTTAAGGGACGGCGGCCGAAGGCCGCCTATGACCCTCTCCCACAAGGGGAGAGGGTGCGGGGAGTCAGGTTCCCTTGTCCAGCATCGCCTTGAAATCGGCGCGGGCACGCTGCGCCTCGGCGCGCGCTGCGTCACACGCATCGACGAGGCCGAAATAGCCGTGAATCAGCGCCTCGCCCGGATGATATTTCACATGCACGCCGGCATGGACCAGCGCATCCGCATAGAGCGCGCCTTCATCGCGCAGCGGATCGAACCAGGCGGTGGCGATCACAGCCGGCGCGACACCGGCGAGATTCTTCGCGCGCAATGGCGAGACCCGCCAGTCGGCGCCGTGCGCTCTGTCTTCGAGATAATGGCCGCAGAACCATTCCATCACCGCGCGCGACAGGAAATAGCCTTCGGCATTCTCTTCGCGCGACGGATAGTTCTCATTCACCGCCTTGTCGGCGAAATTGCCGACCACGTCGGTGACGGGATAGGCCAGCATCTGCGCGGCGAGCTTGATGCCGGCGTCGCGCGCGGCGATCGCGCAGGTAGCGGCGAGATTGCCGCCGGCGCTGTCGCCGGCAACGCCGACGCGGTTAGCGGCGCCGCCGAACTCCGCGATGCGCGAGACGACATCGCGCAGCGCCGCAAAGGCATCCTCGAACGCGCCGGGAAAGCGCACCTCGGGCGGCCGGCGATAGTCGACCGAGACCACCACCGCGCCGGTCTCGATTGCGAGGTAGCGCGCCTGCCGGTCGTGCGTCTCCAGATCGCCGGCGACCCAGCCGCCGCCATGGAAGAACACGACCGTCGGCGCCGTGCCGCTGCTCGTTCGATAGACCCGCGCGTTGAGGAATCCGGCCGCGCCCTTCACCTTGGTGTCCTCCGCGCTGGCGACCGGTGGCGGCGGCACCGCCGCCCGCGAGGCAGCGAGCGCCCGCAACGCCTCGCGCGCGCTCTGCGGCGTCATCACGGCGGGATCGCGCAGCGGCAGCAGCGGAATAATTTTTTCGATGGCCGGATCGAGCGGAGCGGGCATTTCCTCATGGCCTCTGTCGTTATGGTCGCGAGGCAGCATAGGGACCGTGTCCGGCACGGGCAACCGCGCACAGGACGGGTGGGCAAAAGGCGCGCAAGCGCCGTGCCCACCTTCGCGAGCGAGATCTTGAAGGTGGGCACGCTTGCGCTTTGCCCACCCTACGGCACTTGCTGCGCCAACTCAGGCTGCCTTGCCAAGCCTCGCATCGAGATGCTTCAGCCGCGGCATCACCTCGTGCTTCAGCAACGACAGCGAATGCTCCCAGGCTTCCGGCTTGTGCTTGTAGTCGAAACCGAACACCAGCAGCACGCCGAAGCCACCGACTTCGCGGTAGATGGTCTCGATCTTCTCGGCGACGGTCGCCGGCGAGCCGACGACCCAGTTGCGGCGGGCGCAATATTCGACCGTGACATCGCTGTCCGGCACGTCGGGCGCGTGCTTGAGATAATCCTTGAAGCCGAAATGGCCGAGCAGCGGCAGGAAATACTCGCCCATCATGCGGCCCATCATGTCGCCGGCCGACAGCCTCCAGGCTTCCTCGTCGGTGTCGGCGACGAAGACCTCGCGCACCAGCCGCCAGTCGGCGCGGTCAGGCTTGCGGCCGGTTTTCGCGGCGCCCGCCTCCACCGATTCCCAGTGGCTGCCGACATAGGCCGGGTTGAGGTTCAGGCTCATCGGGATGAAACCGCGCTCGCCGGCAAGCTTCAGCGTGTCGGAGCTCTTGCTCAAGCCCGCCACGCCGATCGGCGGATGCGGCACCTGCTTCGGCTTGATGTGCGGAAGGAGGAAATCGAACATCGGCTCGGCCTTGGTCACCGTCCAGAACTTGCCCTTGTGGGTCCAGGGCGCATCCTCGGTCCACATTTTCAGGATGATCTCCAGCGCCTCGCGCGTCATGTCGCGGTTCTGGCCGGACATGCCGTCGACGTTGAACATCGCCCAGTCGCTCGGCAGGCCGCTCGCGGCGACGCCGAAATTCAGCCGGCCGTCGGAGAGATGATCCAGCATCGCGACGCGGTTGGCGAGCTCCGCCGGGTGATGATAGGGCAAAAGAAAACCGCCCGGACCGAGGCGGATGTTTTTGGTTTGCAAAAACGCCTGCGCCAGCAACAAATCCGGCGACGGGTGCGGCTCCCACGGCGCGGTGTGATGCTCGCCGATCCAGGCTTCCTGATAGCCGAGCTCGTCGAGCCAGCGCAGGGTCTGCAGGTCCCAGTCGTGACCCTCCTTCAATCCGCACTCCGGCGGATGCGAGGGCATCGCGAAATATCCAAGTTCCATGGGGATTTCCTCTCGCGTTGCTTTTGGGCGCGTCTTGTGCGCGCAAACGCGAGTACCCGCCTCGGTTGCGGCGGAATGATGACTGATGCGGCCAGCGCATGCGGGACGCCGCGCAGAGCTAACCCGCGCTTCGCGCAGGCAAGGTCGCGATCACCGCGTGCCGAAACTCGTCTTGCCGAACAGCGCCTTCTGCGTCGAGGGCTGCGAGCGCCAGTATTGCGGCGGCGCGGTCACCACGCCGCCGAGCTCGGCGGCGGCGTGCCAGCCCCAGCGCGGATCGTAGAGCATGCCGCGGGCCAGTGTGACCATGTCGGCCTTGCCGGACGCCACGATCTCCTCCGCCTGCTTCGCCTCGGTGATCAGACCGACCGCCATGGTGGTGACGCCGGTCGCGGCTTTAATGGCCTGCGCGAACGGCACCTGATAACCGGGCCCGAGCGGAATTTTTTGCAGCGGCGACACGCCGCCAGAGGACGCGTCGATCCAGTCGACGCCGCGCTTCTTCAATTCCCTGGCATACTCGATGGTCTGCTGAATGTCCCAGCCGCCTTCGACCCAGTCGGTGCAGGAGACGCGGACGCCGACAGGCTTCTCTTTCGGAAACGCCGCACGCACTGCGTCGAAAATTTCGAGCGGATAGCGCATCCGGTTTTCCAGGCTGCCGCCATACTGATCGGTCCGCCGGTTGGAGATCGGCGACAGGAACTGGTGCAGAAGATAGCCGTGCGCGCTGTGCACTTCGAGCGCATCGATGCCGAGCCGTTCGGCTCGCCCAGCGGCGGCGACGAAGGCGTCGCGGATGCGCGCAAGGCCTGCGGCGTCGAGCGCCAGTGGCGGCAGCTCGCCTTCCTTGTGCGGCACCGCGGAGGGCGCGACCGTCTGCCAGCCGCCCTCGGAAATCGGGATCTGCTGTCCGCCGTCCCACGGCACGTGGCTGGAGCCCTTGCGCCCGGCGTGGGCAAGCTGCATGGCGACCGCCGCATGCGAATGCTTGCGCACCGAGGCGAGGATCGGCCGCAGCGCAGCTTCAGTGGCGTCATTGTAAAGGCCGGCGCAGCCGGGCGTGATGCGGCCGATGTCCTCGACATGGGTTGCCTCGATGCAGAACATCGCCGCACCCGACAACGCCAGCGAATTGATATGGGTGAAATGCCAGTCATTGGCTTCGCCGTTCTCGGACGAATATTGGCACATCGGCGAGACCATGATGCGGTTGGTCAATTTCAGGTCGCGCAGCTGGATCGGCGAAAAAAGCGTGCTCATGCGGATTTCCGGGAGGAAGGAAAAGGAAGCCGGCCAATTTGTAGCGAGCGATACCCGGCCCCTCAACCCGCCGGGCTGCAACCCTCCCCTTACGGTTTGCCACCCGAGGATCGCGAGCCGAACCTCGCCTGTGATTATCGCGTTAATTTGAAAGCGGCGTTCGGCCCAGCCGCTGGCACGCCGGGCTGTTTGCCCGCACAATTGATGGTCACGTCCAACGATTCTGCGCCGGGAATGCCGATGACGTTGAGGAAGCTTTCGCTCGGTTGTCTGGTTTTGCTATGGCCCCTCGCGGCCGGCGCCGCCGAGATCAGCGGAGTGCCGAGAATCCGCGACGCCGACCACATCCAGATCGGCAGCGCGCGCATCCAGCTCGGCGGCATCGACGCGCCGTCCACCGATCAGCTTTGCCTCAACACCAAGGGCGAGCGCTGGGCCTGCGGCCTGGCGGCGCGCGACGAGTTGCTCAAGCACGTCGGCAGCAAGAGCTGGACCTGCCAGACCCGCCCCGCCGACCGCCGCGGCCGCACCGTGGCACGCTGTCAGGTCGACGGCGAGGACATCCAGAAGTGGCTGGTCGGAAGCGGCTGGGCGCTCGCCTTCACGCGCGTCTCCAGGGACTACGAGCCCGATGAAAAGGCCGCACGCGAGGCCAGGGCCGGCATGTGGCAGGGCGCCTTCATCGCACCGTGGGACTGGCGCGTACGCAACAAGAAGACCGCCGTGCTCGGCGCGGTGAAGCCGCCGCCACATGCCAACGCGATCCTGCTGGCCTCGGCCTCCGGCCCCGTGGCGCCATCGCCGGACTGCACCATCAAAGGCAACGTCAACACGTCCGGCGAGTGCATCTTTCATCAGCCGAAGAGCCGCTGGTATGCGAAGATCAAGATGAATATTGCCAAGGGCACACGCTGGTTCTGCTCGGTCGAGGAAGCCGAAGCGGCCGGCTGCCGGGAGACCCGGCGCTGACCACAACCGATATAGACTCCCACGAACGCAAGCGGCTCAGCCGGCTGCGGCAGGCGTCTGCGATCCTGCTGGTCACCATGGCGGGCTACATCCTGCTCGCCTACATCGTGCTGCCTGTGCTGTGGACCCATCACGAGCACCAGAAGGGCCTCGCCGGTCTCGACATGGTGACGCGAACCGCGCAGGCCATTCCGGGCGATCCCATCAATGTCGGGCTGATCGGCAACAAAGCCGACATCATCTGCGCGATGCACAAGGCCGCCTGGTATCCGGCCGATCCGATCACGCTGAAATCGTCCATCGAGATCGTCGGCAGTGTGCTGCTCGATCGCCCTTACAAGGATGCGCCGGTGAGCAATCTCTATTATCTCGGCCGGCGCGAGGATCTCGCCTTCGAAAAGCCGATCGGCGCCAGCGCCGACCGCCGCAACCATGTGCGCTTCTGGAAGGTGCTGGACGAGGGCGAGGAGAGGCGCCCGGTGTGGCTCGGTGCAGCGACAATGGACCGCGGCGTCGGTGTCAGCCATTACACCGGCGCCATCACCCATCACATCGATGCCGACATCGACATGGAGCGCCAGCGGCTTGCCGGCGATCTCGAAGCCGCGGGGATGGTGACCGCAAAATATCAAGTCACAGGCATCGGGCCGACGCTGACCGGCCGCAATGGCGGCGGCGATCTCTACTACACCGACGGCGAGGTGTGGATTTTGCGACTGGTCGAGGCGTGCCGCAAAAGCACGACGCCGATGGATGTGCTGCCGAGCCCGCTGGCGACGGAAATCAAGGATCAGATCTGGCAGGAGATTGCCGGGACGATGCGGAAATAGCCGCGTAAGTCGTTACAATTCTGCATAAATGCACCGCTCAGGAGCCCTTTGAAATTGTGCCCGGCCATGCCAGCATGGCCGCACATCCAGACAAGGAAGACCCACAATGACCGTTCGCGCGGGCCGGGAGTTTCTGGCCATCCCCGGCCCCACCACGATGCCCGACGAGGTGCTGCAGGCCATGCACCGTCCGGCGCTCGATATCTATTCCCGGGAGATGATTGAGCTCAGTGACGGCCTGCACGCCGATCTCTCAAAACTGTTTGCGACCAAGAACAGGTCCTACATCCACATCGCCAACGGCCACGGCGCCTGGGAAGCGGCGATCTCCAACGTGCTGTCGCGCGGCGACAAGATCCTGGTATTGGAGAGCGGACGCTTCGCGGTCGGCTGGGGCATTGCCGCCGAACTGATGGGCGTCGAGGTCGAGGTGCTGAAGGGCGACTGGCGCCGCGCGGTGCGGCCCGCCGAGGTCGAGGAACGGTTGCGGCAGGACAAAACGCACAGCATCAAGGCGGTGCTCATCGCGCAGGTCGACACGGCCTCCGGCGTCTGGAACGACATCGAGGCGATCGGCAAGGCGATCAAGGCGGCCGGCCATCCGGCGCTGTATATGGTCGACACCGTGGCTTCGCTCGGCTGCATGCCGTTCGAGATGGACGCCTGGGGCGTCGATGTGGCGATGTCCGGCTCGCAGAAGGGCCTGATGACGCCGCCCGGGCTCGGCTTCGTCGCCGCCAGCGACCGCGCCCGCGAGGTGCACAAGAAAGCGAATTTGCGCACGCCCTATTGGGACTGGACCGAGCGCGAGGGCAGCGAGCACTATCGCCGCTATGCCGGCACCGCGCCGGTGCACCTCTTGTTCGCGATGCGCAAGGCGATTGACATGCTGTTCGCCGAAGGCCTGGAAAACACATTCCAGCGCCACCGACTGCTCGGCGAGGCCGTCCGTCGCGCAGTGTCGCGCTGGTCGGAAGGCCAGGTGCTCAGCATCAACATTGCCGAGGCCTCCGAGCGCTCCAATACGGTCACCACCGTGATGACCAACGGCTACGATCCGGTGCCGCTGCATCGCTATTGCAAGGAAAAGTGCGGCGTCGTGCTCGGCGTCGGCATCGGCGAATTGCACGGCCAGGCTTTTCGTATCGCCCATATGGGCCATGTCAACGCGCCGATGATTCTGGGCACGCTCGCCGTAATCGAGGTGGCGCTCAATGCGCTGCAGATTCCACATGGCAAGGGTGGAACAGAGGCTGCCATCGAATGGCTCGGCGAAAGCGTGAGCGCTTGACCCTTTTCGCCGCCGCCATTTTAGGGCTTACTGGTATACCAAGCGCGGACGTAGATCCGCGCTCGCGTTACCGGGAGGCATGATTGGCGTCGGTTGATTTGCGCAAGCTCACCAAGCGGTATGGCGCGGTTGCGGCGGTTGATGACGTCTCCTTGAGGATCGATCATGGGCAATTGGTCTGCCTGCTCGGCCCGTCCGGCTGCGGCAAGACCACGACCTTGCGGCTGATCGCCGGTTTTCTCGAGCCGAGCGCGGGTGAAATCCACGTCGGCGACCGGCTGGTATCCTCGAAGGCGCGCACGCTGCCGCCCGAGCAGCGCAACATGTCGATGATTTTTCAGAGCTACGCGCTGTGGCCGCATATGACGGTGGCCGAGAACATCGTCTACGGCCTGAAGCTTCGCAAGATGGACCGCGACACCATTGCAAAAAAGCTCGCCGCGATCCTGGCGACGACAAAGCTCGAGCCACTGGCGCAACGCTATCCCGGCGAACTTTCCGGCGGCCAGCAACAGCGCGTGGCGCTGGCGCGCGCACTGATCGTCGAGCCGGAGACGCTGCTGCTCGACGAACCCCTGTCCAATCTCGATGCGAATTTGCGCGAAGAAATGCGGTTCGAAATCCGCCGGCTGCATGACGAATACCGCTACACGACGGTCTACGTCACCCATGATCAGTCAGAGGCGATGACGACGGCCGACCTGATCGCGGTCATGAACGGCGGCAAGGTCGACCAACTCGGCACGCCCGAGGACATCTACGCACGCCCGCAATCGGAGTTCGTCGCGCGATTCATCGGCGCCAGCAATGTGCTCAAGGGCACTGCGCGCGATGAGAACCACGTGTCCTTTGCCGGCGCCATCTTGCGGGTGACCGGTGCGAAGCTCGGCGCAGGCCAGGGCGCGGCGGTCGCGATCCGCCAGCACGACATTCAACTGTCGACGCAGACGCCCGCTTCGGCCGAGAACGCCATCAAGGCGACGGTGACGCGTCAGGTCTATCTCGGCGCGAGCCGCGACTATGTGGTCGAGACCGCCGACGGCAATTCGTTGCGCGTCGTCACGCCGACCGACACCGCGGTCGACAAGGGGCGCGAGGTCTGGCTGACCTTGCCGCCCGACCGCTGCCGGGCGCTGAGCCGATAAGGAGCGGAGCGTGCCATGATACGAAGGCTTTCACGCCGCGATCTCCTAAAAGGCTCTGCCGCGCTCGGCTTGACGGCGATGTCCGCTACCGTGAAGGCGGCCGCGCCCGAGCCCACCGCGATCACACCAGCCCTCGTCGAGGCCGCGAAGAAAGAAGGCAAGGTCGTCCTCTATTCCTCGATGGACCTGCCGGTCGGAGAAAAACTCGGCAAGGCTTTTGAAGCCGCCTATCCCGGCATCACCATGCAGATCGAGCGCTCCGGCTCCGAGCGATTGTTCCAGCGCATCGACCAGGAATTTGCCAGCAATATTCGCGCCGCCGATGTCATCAACACCTCGGATGCCTCTCACACCATTCCCTGGAAGAAAAACGGCTGGCTCGCGGCCTTCGTGCCGGAAGATGTCGCAAAGCATTTTCCGGAACAGTATCGCGACCCCGACGGGATGTTCGCGCTGACGCGCGTTTACCTGTCGTCGATTGCCTACAACACCACGCTGGTGAAGGCGGAGGATGCGCCGAAGAGTTTTGCTGACCTGCTCGATCCCAAATGGGCCGGCAAGATGGTGAAGGGGCATCCCGGCTATAGCGGCACCATCATGACCGCCACCTTCCAGATGGTGCGCGAGTTCGGCTGGGAATATTACGAAAAGCTCGCCAGGCAGCGTGTGATGCAGGTGCAGTCGTCCACCGATCCGCCGAAGAAGCTCGCGCTCGGCGAGCGCGCGGTGATGGCCGACGGCAATGAATATAACGTGGTACTGCTGAAGGAGGCCGGCCAGCCGGTCGAGCCGGTCTATCCGACCGAGGGCACGCCGACCATTTCGGGCCCGACCGCGATCTTCGCCTCGGCGCCGCATCCGAATGCCGCGAAGCTGTTCCAGGCCTGGCTGCATACGCGCGAAACCCAGCAATTCTTCACCGATCTCACCGCGCAATACTCCGTGCATGCGCAGGTGCAGTCCAAGGCGGGGCGGCGGAAGATCACCGACATCAAGCTGATGAAGGAGGACGCCGCCGGCGTGGAAGCGATGGCGGAAGAGATCAAGACGCGCTATGCGCGGCTGTTTCGGGTGTGAGGAATGCGCAAACCTAACCACCATCGTCATTCCGGGATGTGCCCTCTTGGGCGCAGGCCCGGAATCCATACTCACGATGGTGGCCATGGATCCCGGGCTCGCCGCTTCGCGACGCCCCGGAATGACGGAGAGATTTGCTCATGACCGCCACCGCCGAAATCGCACCCGCAAAATCCCGCATCGACTGGACCAAGCCGGTGCTGTGGCTGTTTTCGGCTGTCCTCATCGCGCTGATCCTGCTGCCGATGTCATGGCTCGCGGTATTCGCCTTCACCACCAAGGTGCGGCAACCGACGCTGCAGAATTTCATCATCCTGTTCACCGATCGCGATTTCCTCGATCCGCTGCTGACCACCGCAATCATCGCTACCACGTCGGCGGCGATCTGCTGCGTGGTCGCTGCCCCCATCAGCTGGCTGGTGTCGCGCACGGATATGCCGGGGCGGCAGATCGTCCGCGCGCTGGTGACCGCCTCCTTCGTGACGCCGCCGTTCCTCGGCGCGGTGGCGTGGGAATTGCTGGCGGCGCCGAACAGCGGGTTGCTGAACCAGCTCTACCGCTACCTCGCCAAGGCCGAACCCGACGTCTTCCTGTTCAACATCTATTCCCTGACCGGAATCATCTTCGTCATCTCCTGCTACACCTTCCCCTTCGTATTCGTGCTGGTCGCCAATGCGCTGGACAACATGCCGGGGGAGCTGGAGGATGCGTCCGCCATTCTCGGTGGCAGGGCGTGGACGACGGCGCGGCGCGTCACGATTCCCCTGGCGCTTCCGGCGCTGGTGGCGGGCGCGCTGATTGCGTTCCTGCAGGCGATGACGCTGTTCGGCTCGCCCGCGATCCTGGCGTTGCCGGCCGGCTTCCACACTATGACCACGAAAATCTGGAGCCTGTTCCAGTATCCGCCAAAACTGGAGCTGGCGGCGGCCGCGGCTGTGCCGCTGCTGCTGCTGACGATCGTGCTGCTGCAGGCGCAAAAGTTCATTCTCGGCCGCCGCGGCTATTCGGTGCTTGGCGGCAAGTATGGCCCGCCGCGGCACGTCGAGATGAAGGGATGGCGCTGGGTGGCACTGGCGTTCTGCCTGATCATGCTGCTCAATCCGGTGTTCCTGCCCTACTTCGCGCTGTTCAACGCGGCGTTCTCGCCGAATGCCACCACGCTGGTGACGCCGGCCACCTTCACGCTGCACAACATCGTGTTCGTGTTCACCGAGCTGTCCTCGACGCAACTGGCATTGAAGAACACGGTGATCCTGGGCACGGCGACCGCGACCGTCGGAACCATCCTCGCGCTGGTCATCGCCTATGTCACCACGCGCCGCGTCATCACGGGCTCGCGCGTGCTCGGCTTCCTTGCGACCGCCCCCGTCGCGGTGCCCGGCATCGTGCTCGGCGTCGGCCTGTTCCTTAGCTACACTCGCCCGCCTTTCGTACTGTATGGCACGCTGTGGATTCTGCTGATCGCCTTCCTCACCATCAATTTGCCGTCGGCCTATCAGCAATTGCAGGCGGCGTTCGCGACCATCCATCCGGAGCTCGAGGAAGCGAGCCGCATCCTCGGCGCGAGCCGGCTGCAGTCGCTGTGGCGGATCACCGCCCCGCTGCTGCGCACCGGCGTGATCGCGACGTGGTGTTTCATTTTCATCGGCGTGATGCGGGAGCTATCGGCTGCGATCATCCTGTTCACGTCGCAAACCAAAGTGCTGTCGGTGCTGATCTACGACCTCAACGAAAGCGGCGATCTCGCCGCGATCTCCGTGCTTGGGATTGCGATGCTGGTGATCACCTTTGCGGTGGTGCTGGCGGTCAACCGCATCCCGATGTTCGGCGGTAGCGCCGGCGCGCGGCTGCGCAACGCCTAGGGCTGTTCGAGGCGATAGGCTTCGACCTGCGCCTTCAACTGCTCCAGCGAAGCCAGCGGCGCCTTGGGGTCGACGCGGTATTTTCCTTCTGCCAGCCAGGACAGGATTTTCAGATCGATCGCCGGCGAGTGATGCAAGACGTCGGCGTAATTATCGAGGTCATGGGTGACCTCCTTGACCGCGCGAAAATCGTAGAGCCGCACGTTGGGAAGTTGCGCCAACCGCGGGAACGCGTAGGTCGTGAAGTCATAGCTGGTCTTCAGCGTAGCGGGCGATGCATCGCGCATCGCGACGAACTGCAGGACCGAGTAAGGCGCAAAGTAGATATCGAACTGGACCTCCGGATGCTTCATGATGAGGCCGATGGCGTCGCGCTGAAGACCATTGATCATCGCATCGAGGTCATAGCCTTGCGAGAGGCTCCCGCGGCGCGATGGAGCAAGCATGCTCCGGAATGCCGCGAATGCCTTGGCCTTATTGTAGGCCGCGGCAATGTCGGTGTCGCGCCGTAGCGTGTTGATGTCGTCGACATCGGTGATCGGGAACTTGAACGTGACCCCGTTGGTCAACTTTGCGACCACCGGCCCAAGCGCCGGAAACGAGCGCAAGGCAATCCAGAGCGACTCCCGCGCCATCGCGCCGGAAAGCAGATATTCGGCGAGACCCGAGGCATTGCGGCGGTAGAGGTTGGCAGGGAGAAAAATATCCGAGTCGACGTCAGGCGCCTTGCCGAAAATCCAGTCGTCCATCTGCCAGATCACGCGCTTCGGCCGGCGCTCCATGGCGCTATCGAGCACAAAACTTTGCTCGCGTGAATTCGAGCCGGTCATCGCGAGTTTCAGCGAGCGCACGCCGAGCGCCTTGTCGATATCGCTCTGGCGGAAGTGGATGCCCAATGAGGTTCCCATGAACACGGCGTCGAATTGCTGGCTGCGGATCAGGCCGGCGTCCTGCATACGGCTGTCGGGCGAATACATCGCGGCGAAAAAGCGCGCGGGGCGAAATAGCTGTAACGGATCGACGGCAAACGTCAGCAACGCCGCTGCCAGCACGATCGCCGCGCTGGCGCAGAGCAGCCGGGTGATGTTCTTGGCCGCAATGTTCATCAGAACCTGAAATAGATGAATTCGCTGTGCTGCTGGATGCCGAGGATGCCGAAGGCCAGCACCGCGGCGGCGGCGTAGAGATACAGCGGCCGCAGGCCCGCACCTTCGAGCCTGCCACCCACCTTCCTGTTCTTGTGATCGTAGCCCATCATCTCCTGCGTGTTCGGTGCAAACCAAGCGATGGCGGCGTAGATCGCGATGAACACGGCGTAGGCAAGCTCGCCGCGGCCGAGGGCGATGTTGGTGGGGTCGGCCATCTTCGACAGCACGGAAAGCGCGGTGGCCATGCTGTCGGCGCGGAAAAACACCCAGGCGATGACGACGCCAAGGAACGTCAGAATGAACGCGGCGACATTCGCCGGCTTCTCGAACCGCGGCGCGACCTTCGGACCAAAATTGTTCCAGGCGTGGTTGACGCAGAGATAGCCGCCGTGCAGCGCGCCCCAGACCACAAAGGTCCAAGCCGCGCCGTGCCAGAGGCCGCCGAGCAGCATGGTGGTCATCAGATTGGTGTAGCGCAGCAGGCTGCCATGCCGGTTGCCGCCGAGGGGAATGTAGAGGTAGTCACGCAGGAATTGCGACAGCGTCATGTGCCAGCGCCGCCAGAAATCGATGATGGAGGTTGCCTTGTACGGCGAATTGAAATTGAGCGGCAGGAAGATGCCGAACATCAGCGACATGCCGATCGCCATGTCGGAATAGCCGGAGAAATCGAAATAGAGCTGGAAGGTGTAGGCGAGCGCGCCGATCCAGGCCTGATCGAAGGTCGGCGTGTTAGGCCCGAACGCCTGCG
>Ga0081539_10000577_pt1 | contig 75437 bp, 72 predicted proteins | sample TabmetS4T2R2_FD_71023 | JGI IMG/M metagenome (GOLD analysis project Ga0081539, IMG submission 71023) | Tabebuia heterophylla rhizosphere microbial communities from the University of Puerto Rico - S4T2R2 | ecosystem: Host-associated > Plants > Roots > Rhizosphere ...
ACGGGTCTCTGCATGTGGCTCGGCGTACTCGACTACGCAACCCACGATATGGGAGACAGACCACTCCCCCCAAATTCAACTACGGCCTGATCCCATTTCGGGGCTCAGGCCATGATGTCTAAATCCGCGTTCAAACGCCTATCAATTTCTCATCCGGTCGCGAAAATGGCTCCATGACGACCGTTCGATTCGGGGAGTGCACACTCGAGGTCGCCTCGGGCGATCTCGAACGCGAGGGCACTGTGGTGCGTCTGCAGGATTTGCCACTCAAGATCCTGCTCGAGCTCATCTCGCGGCCTGGCGAGCTGGTCACGCGCGAAGAGCTCATCCGCAAGCTCTGGCCGACCGGCATCGTCGATTTCGACAGCAGCCTCAATACGGCGATCAGCAAGCTGCGCGTCGCCTTGCAGGACAATGCCGCGACCCCACGCTACATCGAGACCATTCCGCGCAAGGGCTATCGCTTCGTCGGGTCAGTCGCCGGGCCAAACGGAGGAGCCGTCGCTGCACGCTCGACCGCGCCACCATCTAACGAGGAAACGCGTCCGCCGGTCCGGCCGGCCCGCATGGGCAATAAGCAATGGCTGGTGGCGCTCTCAATGGGTCTCTTTGTGGTTGGCGCGATGGCAGGGTATCTGTGGACGAGGTCCGCAGCCCAAGTGCGACTCGCAGTGATGCCATTCGCCAACCTCAGTTCGGACCCTGCGCTCGGCTTCTTTACGGATGGCATGCACGAGGAAGTGCTTGGCACGCTGGCTTCACGCGCCAACATGGAGGTGATCTCGCGCACCACGATGCTCACATACAGGGACACGCGCAAGACCGTGGGCCAGATTTCGCATGATCTCGGCGCCACCCATGTGCTCGAGGGTACAGTGCGACGCGAAGCGGAGTCCGTCCGAGTGACTCTCCAGCTCGTCGATGCACGCAGGGACAGAAATATCTGGGTGCAGAGCTACGATGAACGTCTCGCTGGCGCGCTATCCCTGCAGGCCAGGATCGCAGCAGACGTCGCAAATCAGCTTTCCGTCAAACTGCTGAAGAGCGTTGCGGACTTGCCGGCATCGGCGAATGCGGACAGCTATGACAATTATCTTCGGGCGAGACTGGCGCTCCAATCGCTGAATACGCGCAACACGGCAGACGAGCTGGCGAGAATCAAGTCGTGGCTCGATCGTGCCATCGCACTCGACAGCAACTACGCTGCGGCATATGTCGAGCGTGCGCGCGTGAGGCTCTATGAATTCATTCTCGGTCATGACCTGAGTGCGACCAACCTTCAGGCCCTGCGGAAGGACCTCGAAAGTGCGCGTCGACTGGCAGGCAATGCAGCGGAGGTGCTGCAGGTGGCGAGCCGCACGGCGCTCGCCGTCGACAGGGATCTCGCAGCCGCATTGAAGCTCATGGAAGCGCCGCAGATCGCGCTCTCGAAGGATCCGACTGTCGTGCTCTGGCGGGCGTTCCTGAACACACGCACAGGCCGCTACGAGGAAGGTCTGGCGCTCTATCGTAATGTTGCGCGGCTCGATCCAGGCAATCTCTCCGTGTTCACGCAGTGGGAGCGTGAGCTGTGGGACTTGGGCAGACCTGCCGCGGCCCTCGACGTTGCGCGGTCATTCAACGAGCATGGGCCGGGCCGGATTCCACTCGGAGAGCTCAGGTTTGCCTTTACCGGCGAGCTTGGCGAGCTCCGGGACGATATTGCACGGCTCGGCGACTCTGCCGACGCGGACGTTCGCATCCAGGCGGAATTTGACCTCTTGCGCTACGAGCGCAGATTTGAAGATCTGATCCAACGTCTCCAGCAGACAACGTTGGAGAGGTTGCGGCCCGGCGGATACCGGGATACGACAGTTGCAGGCCTCAGCAGGAAGCCGATCGCGTCGGTGCGCGGCTGGGCGTATCTCCTTGCGAGTGACGATGCGAAGGCCGAGCGTGAAGGTGCCATTCTGAGGAGCTTCGCCGCGCACGAGCCTCGTACGAAGTGGAATGAATGCTATCTCCTCGGACTGGTTGCGGAGGGCGAGCTGTTCCTGGCCAACAAGGCAGGCGCATCGACTGCGGTTCGTGATCAACTGGCAGTATTGCCAGCGCCAAATCATCAGGGGCGTCGCCTGTGTATGGCGCAAGCCGCGCGAGTGCTGGCGTGGAGTGGATCCACGGATTCAGCGGTGGATCTGCTCGAAGAGCTCGCCACGCGGTATCCGATGCTCGGCCCCGCCGAGATCACTCGTGATCCCCTGTACTCGACTCCGCTTGCGGGTAACGAGCGATATGCAGCGCTCGAGAAATCGCTGGAAGCGCAGATCGAGTCGAACAGGAAGATATTCGCTGGGCCAAACAATCGCAGGTGAGCTACGTCTGCCGCGGTTGGTACCGACCGCCTCCCAGCCGAATCCCTCTCTCTCCGCCAGTTCGGGAATCCCATGCCTTGATGAGGCACGCGCGCCTGTGAAACGCTGCAGGCGGGCGCTGGTCAAGCCGCTTCACGACACTTTGCCCGTTCGTTTCGTTTCGCTCGCGACTGGACGGCCGGAAGACCTGGCGGACATTCAGCAACTGCGCACCCCTACGCCTTCGCGCGCACGAACTCGCCGGATTGTCGCGCCATCCACGCCAGCGCGGGGCGCGACACCTCGCGCGCTCACGCTCGCGCAGAGAGTCCCGGTACGAGGATGCCTGCGCGCAGGCGACGCGCCATGGCACACGCGATGTGCATCCCCGCGACAGCGCGCGTGCTGCATGGGGTTCGCGCGGCCGGGTTTGTGTATGGATGTACATGTGAATGTTTTTTCATACTTGCCTCACGTCTCTGTTCCGGATTGTTGCCCGCTCCTGCCGCCGACCGGACAACCCCTGGAAGGGCAGGCGGTCGGCGGCACAAAGCACCGCAATCGCGGAGCGCATTACTGGACGGCGATCCGCTTCGCCTGGCGCTGCGCTTCAGGCTTCTTCGATAAGCGAACCGTCAACACTCCATTCTTGAAGGACGCTTTCACCTTGTCCGAGTCGACGTCCGGGCCCACGGGGATCGTCCGCTCGAAGGCCCCTTCCCAGCGTTCGCTATAGAGAGTGCCGTTCTTTTCCAAGCTCTTCTGACCTTTCAACGTGAGCACCCCATCGTCGAGCGTCACGTCGACGTCGCGCTGTTCGAGGCCCGCAAGCTCCGCAAGCACCCTGATCTCATCGTTGGTTTCAGAGATCTCGATGTGCGGCCACGCGGTGGCACCGCGTCCCGGCACATCGACGTCGCGCAGGAAATCATCGAACATCCGATTCATTTCCCGATGAAGTGCCAGGAACGGGCTCGAGCTTTCCGCAAATCGGCTCTTTTCCAGATTTCGGTTCTTGCTCCAGGGAACCAGGTTTTTCACGTTCATCGCGCTCACCTCTCCTTTTTGTCCGCGTCCGAATAAAGGCGGCCGCAAGCGGCACTGCCTTGACCACGGCGCCATATAGAAATCGTCCGGCCGTTTTCAAGGGGCGCAGTCCGTCCTGCGAACAACAGCGCATGCCGGGCCCTTGAAATCGAAAACACCGTTCCTACGTCTCGGGACCGAAACCCGGCGGGCGTTTGAGGATCGCCTGCCTGAATCTCGGAGGCCCTGCAGATGAAAGCTCTCGAGCCCGCATACCACCCGCGGGCTGATGCTGTTGCGTTCTCACGCGTGAAGTCGAGCGGCGCATGCATCGACTTGTGCAGAGAGGCAAGCATATATTCACGTCGTTCTCACACCCGATGGGCGACCTGGGCGGCTGTTGCGGTGTCCTTGCTCGTCAGTGCCTGCGCTGCTTCGGCGCCTTTCGTCGTCGCACTGCCAAACGGTTACTACCTGCAACGCGACCGGGCTTCAAATGTGGCCCTCGTAAAACGTGGCGGTCGAACCCTCATTCCAGGACCGATCGCCGCTTACTCTGTTGCCAACAATGTCGTGGCCGGCTGCGTCGGTGAGTGGCCACGGCGCCATTTCGGGTATCCCAATGAAAGTCCCTTCCCGGATTCAGCCGACTGCCGCTATTTCATCCTCGATACGCCGAGCGGACGCATCGAACAGAACCTCGCGCCGGAGGCATGGCGCTCGCGATTGAAGGACTACGGTGCGCCGCCGACGCTACAAATCACAGCGCCGGTACTTCCACCTTGAAGTCAGGAGGAACGCGTCCATGCTTTCGCCGTCGCACCTGCACTTTCGCACCATGAGTTCCGAGGCACGGCAATCCGCCTTGCAGCGACTCATCTGGCGAGGCTTCGATCCCCGAGCCATCAGCGAACAGACCGGGCTTCCGGAATCGAGGTTCGCCGTGTGATCGAAGCGCATGCGAGTTCTTCGCTAACGCGCCGACCGCGGGCCGCCGTTCGGTAATCGCGGTTACATGAGTGTCGCAGTGCCGAGGACGATCGCCTGCCCCGTTTCGGTGGAGGCGATCGTGATTGACGCGATGCGGACGAGGATGATTCCCGCGCAGCCAATCAGAGTGGCCGGATGCAAGCGTCGCCTGACGGAGAGATCGTAGCCGAGGAGAACGAGCATCAGCAGCAGGATTCCACCTATCGAGAAGCTGCGTTCGAGCCATGCATCGGCACCGGAGCCATCGAAGATAGGCCAGCGCGCGATGCGACCGAACGGCGGGCCCATGATATTGATGGAGCCGAGGAGCATGAGCCGCTTGTGCGCCTCGGTTCGATGCCGCAGCACAACCGCGGCCAATACGAATGTGAGAAAAATAAGGAGTGAACCGGCATTGGACCAGAAGATGCCGGAGTCCCGCCCGATCCGCGCTGCCAGGTCCACGCCCATTGCGTTGAGTCGGGAGGCTTTCAGTAGCCCCGCCATCAAGCTTGCAATGATCACGAGTAGCGTCGAGAACGCACCCACGATCCCGAGCCTGCGATGCAGATCATGACGGCCGGCGGCGATGAGGGACGTCTGCAGGCAAAGAAATAGGAACCAGCCGGTGAGAACAGCGCCATGAATGTAGAGATACAGAGGAATAGGCGCGACATCGAAGAAGGGGCGCAGATACAGTGTCGGCGCGAAGCCGACGAGAAGAATGAGAAGCAGAGCGACCGACATCCCGAAGAAAAACCGGCTTTGAGCCTCAACCCCGGCCGTCAACGCCGCGACGATTGCCATTCCGTTCCCCTCACCCGCTACCGCGCAGGTACTCCAGACGTACAATCGCAGACAGATGCGGAGGCGTCCTTCCCGGAGTGTGAATCCGCCTGACCTTTTCTGATCCGCCCGATGACAGCACCGTGAACGGCAGCGTGTACGAATTCGGCGACTTTCGGCTGGATGCCCATCAGCGACGCTGCTTTCGCCGCACGGATGCGAAGCCGGTGACGCTGCAGCCTCGTGCCTTCGAAACCCTGCGCTATCTGGTGGAGCACGCCGGGGAGCTGGTTGAGAAATCCACGCTGCTCGCAGCTTTGTGGCCCGGCACGGTGGTCGAGGAGAACAGCCTCAACAAGCAGATTTCGGCCGTGCGCCGCGCCCTCGGCGATTCGGGAGACGACTACATCGTTACCGTGCCTGGCCGGGGATATCAGCTCGTCGCGCCGGTCAGGGTGCTCGGGACTCCGCAGGAAAGCACACAGGAGGAAGCACCGTCTGGAACATTGCCGGCCTCTGTCGCCGTGCTGCCGTTTGCGAACGTGACGGGCGATCCGACCAAAGACTATCTTGGTGATGGACTCGCCGAAGAGCTGATCAACACACTCGCGCGTGTCCCGAGGCTCGAGGTGTCGGCGCGAACGTCGTCCTTCGCATATCGGGCAGCGACCACGGACGTGCGCGAGATCGCGCGGGATCTGCGCGTAGCAACAGTGCTCGAGGGAAGTGTGCGAAGCGCGGGTGATCGCATACGCGTGATCGCGCAGCTCATCGACGGGCACACCGGCTATCACGTGTGGTCGCAGGCGTTCGATCGAAAAGCCCGCGATCTGTTCGAGCTGCAGGAGGAGCTGGCGAGCGCCATCGTGCAGGCGCTGCGGGTCGCATTCGACGGTACGCTGCCGGTGATTCCAAGGATGTCGCTGCCGCCGACGCGCGATCTGGAGGCTTATCGGCTCTACCTGCAAGGTGCATCGCTCACCGCACGCGGAACGGTGCAGGACCATGAGCAGTCACGCGCTCTCATGCGCCGATCCATCGATCGCGATTCCGACTTCGCGCATGCGCACGCCGGTCTCGCGTACACAGAGGCCACCGGGGTCCGTCTGCACCTGCTGCCGCTTTCCACACTCGCGAGCGCGGAGGCAGCCGCGCGCCGTGCGCTCGTTCTGGATCCGGACCTTGCACTGGCTCACGCTGCACTGGGGATGGTGCAGTCGATGCGCGGCAAGTTCGTCGATGCCGAGCGCAGTTTTCAACGTGCTCGGACGCTGGATGCCGGCAACCCGCACTTTGTCCATTCCCATCTGTTCTTCGTGCACGAGCCCGTGGGGCGCGTGCAGCTCGCTTACGAGGAATCGATCATGGTGCATCGGCTTGCACCGGCGTGGGTTCCGGGCGCCGTGCACCTTGGGGTCATCGCGCTGATCGCAGGTTACAATGACGTAGTGCTGCGGCAGATCGACCGCGCAACCCGATTGGGATTTCCGATTACGCGGCCACCGATGCCGGAGTTGCGAGCGCATCTGGCGCTGCGCTCGGGCAACTTCGCGCAGCTCGATGATTACTTGAACGTCGAGCCTCTCGCTCCCGAATCCGCGCGGAATGAGCGCGACGTTCTGCGCCAGGTGTTTCGCGCGATTGCAGATCCGGCATGCAAACCCGCGGCCCTCGACAAAATGCAGGGCCTCGTGCAGCGACTGTCCGGGGATAAGTCGGAGTGGGTGACATGGATGCACCTCGTGATGGGCTACGCCCAGCTGGGTGAGCTCGACCGCGCCTTCGAGTGTGCGCGGCTAGCGCTCGATTTCGCCGAACGCTGGGGCGCCGTCGGCCCGCAACGGGGGTTGCTCTGGATGCCGGAGCTGCGCGCGTTCCGCGAGGATGCCCGCTTTCCGGCACTTGCGCGCCGCCTCGGGCTCACGGACTTCTGGGAGGCCTGCGGACCTCCGGATACAGCTCCGCCCTGATGGCCCTGAGACCTCCGACATGCAGGTCACATTGGCGCCCTGGTAAGGGTGTAAGGGTCAAAAGCCCTTCGAGGGTTCGAATCCCTCTCTCCGCCAGTTCGGGGATCCTGGTTTCTCATACGCTAACTACCGTTTCGGCCGGACAGCACAGGCCCGGCGACCTTGTAAGTGCTGAAGATGATGCCGGACGGCATCGCTTGCGTGCTGACGAGTTGCAATGCCCGTGGTGGCGTTCCGTCCGCAAACAAGCGCCTGCCTTTGCCCAACACGACTGGATAGACGGGCAGCATGAGCTCATCCGCGAGCCCATGTTCGAGCACCGTCGCTGTCAACGTGATGCTGCCCGAGAGGATGAGGTCCGGGCCGTCTTCAGACTTGATGCGGCGAATGCCCTCGACGATGTCAGGCACAACGGCCTCGCATGGGCCCCATTCAAGACTTTTCGGACGGTGGGTGACGACGTATTTCTTTGCCGCCTTGAGGCGGTCCGCCATCGGACTGCTCGGCGCCTTTGCCCAGGAGCCCGACCAGGCATCGTAGGTTCGACGGCCGAGCAACAAGTCGAAGCTCTCGCCATGCGCGGCGAGCATTGCGTCGTGGCCGGCGGGCGTCCGATAGGGTGCGGTCCAGGTGCCGAAGGGGAAATTGGTGTCGTCGCCGGCGAGCTGGATCACGCCGTCCAGGGAGATGTGTTCGATGATCTTGAGCTTTCTCATTTGGAGTCTCCGGCGTTACGCACAGCCGCGCCCACAGTGGAATTGCCGGTCTTCGCGTAGGCGAGCGCTTCCACGATCAGCCCATCGCGCAGACGCATCAGCGTTACCCCACGCACGGATTGCGAGAGCCCGGGACCAGAGCGGTAGCGCCAGCGAATGGTGGCGCGATCGCCAAAGACCACGACTTCTTCCACGCTGAACGCGCCGTCTCTGTCGTTCGCCAGATTCTGCCAAAGCTTCAGGTTGGCGACGCGTCCGACGACTGGAGTGGCATCAGATGCAGCCTCCACACTTTCCATGACGCAGTCCTCGGCGACCAAATCATTCAGCAGAGATCCGTCGTGTTGCACGAACGCTCGGTTGAACCGAGCGATGACCTTGGAAGTTCGGGATGTCTGCGCGTTCGTCGCATCTATCTCTATGTGGCGCGGCTGTTGCGCGTGTGACGGCAATGCCGTCGCTAGCGCAGCGGCCAATATCAAAGTGCGGAGTGGCTTCGTGTTCATCGGATTTACCTCGATTTGAAAGGGTTGATTACCTCGGCGCGAGGAGAGTGTGTCGATGTGCTTGCGGCCGGATTTGACCTGGCGTCCGGACTTCTTTGCATCCCTGAGCGACCACGAATCCGCGAACGGATCACTCACCCGCTGCAAAGAAATCCGGACGCCGGATCAGGTTTGCCAATGGCGCGGAGTTCATCCTGAAGGCGCAACAAACATGGAGCCACGAACATGAACCACGCGAGCCAACTGACCACATCGGAAGTCATCCGCCGCTACAATGATGTATTCCAGCAGCACGACGCTTCGGGACTCCGCGAGCTGATTGCAGAGGACTGCGTCATCGAAAACTCCAATCCTGCTCCGAATGGTTCGCGCCATGTCGGCCGCGAGGCCTGCTTCGATCTATGGCAGCGGATCGCAACCAATCCCGGAATTCAGTTCGACATCGAAGACGTCGAGGTCGTCGGTGAGAGGGCGACGATCCGTTGGCGGCTGCGCTGGGGTGACGGTGAGAGCAAATCGGTGCGCGGTGTGAACCTGATGCGCGTGCGGAATGGCCAGATCGTGGAGGCCCTCGGTTACGTCAAGGGTGCGTGAGCGCCGGAGGGACTTGCAGCGGCTGAGTTGGTTTGGCTTCGTGAGTTGTATACATTGCGGCGGATGGATGCACTAAGTGAAGCCATGCGTGCCGTGCGCCTCACGAGCGCGCTCTTCTTCAGCGGCGAGTTTTCCGCACCGTGGCGTTTCATCACCGCGGCACAGGACAAGTTGGCTCCGATCGTTTCGCCAGAGAGCGAACGACTCGTGCTGTTTCACCTCATAACGGAAGGCGAAGCGACCGCGCGTACGGCCGGCCACGATGACGTACCGCTCACGGCGGGGGATATCGTCGTCTTCCCGCAAGGTCATGCTCACGAGATCTGGAGCGGACGAACCACCAGGCTGTTTCCCGGCGCCCGCCTGTTGCCGAAGCTTACGAAGGGTGAGTTTTCTGCCGAGAAGTGGGGCGGCAGTGGAGCCGTGACGCGAATCATCTGCGGCTACCTGGGTTGCGAACATCACGCCGACGGCTCGTTCCTGAGCGGTCTGCCGCCGATATTCAAGGTCAACGTACGCAGCACCCCGGCCGGTGCATGGATCGAGAGCGCGATACGCAGCGGTATCAGTGAGCTCGAATCCAACCGTGCAGGCCGGTTGGCGGTACTTGCGAAGCTTGCCGAGACTCTGTTCGTGGAAACCCTGTGCCGCTACATGGAAGAGCTGCCTCCCGAGCGCACGGGTTGGCTCGCAACCGCGCGGGATCCGATAGTCGGGCAGGCACTCGCGCTCCTGCATCGTCAACCCGCGCGCGCGTGGACGTTGGCCGAGCTGGCAAGAGAGAGCGGAGCGTCGCGAACCATCCTTGCCGAGCGCTTCGCCCAGCTCATGGGTGAGACGCCGCTGGCGTACCTCGCGCGCTGGCGGCTGCAGCTCGCTGCGCGCCGATTGATGACCACCGAACGAAAGGTGCTGCAAGTCGCTTACGACGTCGGGTACGAATCGGAAGCGGCTTTCAGTCGCGCCTTCAGACGCGAGTTCGGAATGCCACCGGCCAGATATCGACGTCAGCGCAAGTCGCAACTCGCTGCAACTGACGCCCGGCGCTGATTGGCCGGGGGCTAGGGAAACGGCGGCTTCGGTTGCCGCAGCGTATTGGTTCACGACTGTCCCTGTACGACCCAGCTCGCGCAGGCGCTGAATCTCCGGCATGGCCGTGCTCATCTCACGGACGCCCGTGATGCCGTAGGCGACGAAAACCGGCAGCACGTTTTCGCCCGAGTAGTTGAGGTGCACATGCAGATCCCACAGGCCGGGGATCACATACTTGCCCCGCGCAGCAACGATCTTCGCCCCGGCCGGAATGCGCGCCGTGCTTGCTGGCGCAATCGCGATGATGCGCTCGTCCGTGATCAGCACTGTCTGGTCGGGCTTCGCGGCTGCACCCGTCGCATCGATAACTGTGACGTGAGTGACCGCCAACTCCTTTGCGGCCGTGACATGAGCCAGCAGTAACATGCCGAGGGCGCTGAAAATTACCCCGGGTTTCATACGATCCCTGTACCTTTGCTCGCCGGCAGGCATTATTGCCGCACCCCATGCTTCGGGCCAGCTCTGGAGACACCGCGCATGAACCTGGGAATCAAGGGCCGCGTCGCGCTCATCACCGGTGCCAGCAAGGGCATCGGCAAAGCGATCGCGTTTGGCCTTGCAGAGGAAGGCGTACACGTTGCATTGCTTGCGCGCACCGCCACTGCGCTCGAGAGCACTGCGAGCGAGATTCGCGCGGCCACGGGCGTCAACGTACTCACGCTACCGACAGACATCCGAGACGCCGCAGCCGTCGCTGCCTCCGTACAGCGCGCACACGAGACGTTCGGCCCGCTGCACATCCTCGTGAACAATGCCGGCGGACCGATCAAACGGCCCGAACGCCAGATCACGTGGCCGGATGGCGACTGGCATGACGACATCGATACCAAGACGCTCGGCATGCTGCGCGTGACACGGGCCATGATTCCGCACATGCCAACCGACGGAACTGGCCGAATCGTCAACATCAGCGGTATCGCGGGGTCCAGCGTGCTGACCTCCGCACTGACGCACGGGCTCAACAACGCGGCAATGAATCACGTCACGTCGTATCTCGCCGCGGATCTGGCGGCGGCGCGCATCACCGTCAATGCAGTAATTCCCGGACTCATTGCCACGGAGTGGCGCGAGAGTTGGGCGGAGAACGCAAGCCGCCAGCGGCACCAGTCGAAGCAGGAGTTCCTGGGCTCGATCTGCCGCGACTGGGGAATCGTGGCGAATCGCTGGGGAACGATGCGCGAGGTGGCGGACGCTGTCGTGTTTCTTGCGTCCGATCGCGCGGCCTATATCAACGGTGCGAAACTCACGGTCGACGGTGGCTACGCGATCAACGTCAGAGGTTGAAGAGCAGAGCGCATTTCATGCCGGAAGTCTGGTCTCGCCGTCGGGTCATCTCGACTCTGGCTACCGGCGTTGCCGCAGCCGGACTGTCCGGTGATGCCACCTCAGCAGAAGCAGCTCGTCAGGAGAATGCAGTGTCCGCATTGCGCATTCGAACCATCACGGCAGGTGTTGAGCTCAAGGGCGCAGGCGACAACGCGGCGCTCGAACGCGCTCTCGCCCGCGCCGTGCGCGCTCGCAAACGCGCGCAGGATGCCGGCTTCGAAGTTCAGACGATCCGGGTCGCCAGCAATCCAATCATCGCGACGCTGAATGCCGGTCAGCGGGATGAAGCTCTGCGCGATCTTCAGAAACTCGACGCGCTGGCGCTCGCCGCCGGTGCGGTCATGAGCATCGGTCCGATTTTGATCGAGGATCGGTTCGACGCCGCTCTGGCGCAGTGGGCGGCCTCATTGGCCCGCGAGACGAAGCAGATCAGCTGCAGCGTGGATGTGGTTTCGTCGAGTCACGCGGTTCAACGCGCCGCCGTGCAGACCGCGGCCCACGCCATCGCGGCGCTCTCGAAGCTCGACCCGTCTGGCGTGGCGAATTTCCGTTTCGCGGCTGCGGCCAGCATACCGAACGGCACACCATTCTTTCCGGTCGCGAGACATCTCGGTCCGGACTCTCTGGCCATTGGCGTGGAGTCGGCCGGCGTCGTGCAAACCGCTCTGACTGCCGGTTCCGAAGACCGCCTGCGTCAAGCTCTCGACACACAGCTCGCGCCAATCGAGACGCTTGGCTCGCAGATCGCCACTGCGGAGCGCGTGCAGTTCCTGGGCATCGATCCCTCGCCTGCACCCGGCATGGATCGCAGCATCGGTGCCGCGATCGAGGCGTTCACGGGATTTCCCTTCGGGCATCCGTCAACGTTGCAAGCCTGCGCCGTCATCACGGGCGCGCTCAAAGCACTGAAAGTGCGCTCGTGTGGGTACGCCGGCCTGATGTTGCCAGTGCTGGAAGACCCGGTCCTTGCGAAGCGAGCCAGCGAGCAGCGCTATGGAATCCAGGAGCTCTTGCTGTACTCGACGGTGTGCGGCACAGGACTGGACGTTGTGCCACTGGCAGGAGACATCACACCTGACGATCTCGCGCGAATCATCGGCGATGTCGCAACACTTGCCGCGCGTCTGCGCAAACCACTCTCGGCGCGACTGTTTCCAGTGCCCGGACACAAGGCTGGCGACACGGTGAGCTTCAAGGACCCGCTACTGACAGCCTGCCGCGTGTTCGACTTGTGACAGGGAATGCCGACTAGCGATTCACCTGCGCCGGACACGCTCCGGCCCACCGCCGCGATTGTCCCATACGATCGCGGCTGTTGGCGGCAGACGCGCAGCTTCGTAGGCGCGGTGGCATCCGCGCCTGCAATCCCTCTATGCTTGAACCTGACAGCGGCGCCGGTGCGGATTCATCGAGCGGAGGGGGTTGACCATGTTCCGAAACAACCATCAGACCGGAGGCCTGCTGCTGGTTCTCTGCGCCGCCCCACCCATTGCGCTGGCGCAAGGCTCCCCGAGTACACCAGAGGCCGTCACGACGACACTCGAACAAAAGGCCGACGGCGTATTTGCCGCATGGTCCAAGGGCGGTACCCCAGGCTGCGCGCTTGGCGTGGTCCGCGACGGGAAGCTCATCCACAGCCGCGGGTTTGGTCTGGCAGACGTCGAACATGAGGTGCCCATCTCACCTGCCACCGTGTTCCACGTCGCTTCGGTGTCGAAGCAATTCACCGCGATGGCCATCTATCTGCTCGCACAGGAGAACCGGCTCTCGCTCGATGACGATGTTCGCAAACACCTTCCCGAGCTGCACGATTTCGGCAAGGTCATCACCATTCGACACCTGCTTCATCACACGAGCGGCCTGCGCGACCAGTGGGACCTCCTGTCGCTCGCGGGCTGGCGCCTGGAGGATGTCATCACCGAGCAGGACATCCTCGATCTCATCTGGCGCCAGGAGGAGCTCAACTTCGAGCCAGGCAGGCAGCACCTCTACAGCAATACCGGCTACACGCTCCTGGGTGTAATCGTGAAGCGCGTCTCCGGCAAGTCACTGCGGGAGTTCGCGGATGCGCGCATGTTCAAGCCGCTGGGCATGAGCCATACGCACTTTCAGGAGAACTACTGGTATCTCGTGAAGGACCGCGCGTTCTCATATCTGCCGCAGCCGGGTGGCAGTTATCGGGGCATCGCGCTCAGCTACTCCAATGCGGGCGCAACGAGTCTCTTCACCACTGTCGAGGATCTGGCGCGGTGGGATGAGAATTTCTATACCGGTCAGGTCGGCGGGAATGATCTGCTCGCACAGATGCAGGTGAAGGGCGTGCTGAACGACGGTGAACAGGTGAGCTATGCGTCTGGGCTCGTGCTGGGCGAGTACCGCGGCGTGAAGACCGTGGATCACGCGGGCGGTGATGCCGGATTCCGCACGGAGATTCTGAGATTCCCCGACCAGCATTTCTCAGTGATCACATTGTGCAACGCTGGCGAGGCGAATGCCGTGCGACTCGCCCAGAACGTCGCAGACGCTTACCTCGAGGGAACGCTCGCGGCCGCACCTGCAGAGCCTGCGAGGACTGATGCCAAGCCGAAGGAGGTGAAGATCAATCCGGACGTGCTGCATGCGTACGTCGGTGACTATCAGTTCAGGCCGGGATTCATCCTCACCGTCTCGCGCACGGGACCGAATCTCACGACACAGGCCACGGGGCAGCCCATGTTCACCGTATTTCCCGCCTCCGAACGCAGCTTCTTTCCAAAGGAATTCGAGGCACTGCTCACCTTCGATCCGCCAGGCAAGGACAAGAAGTCACCGGCAGTCACGATCAGGCAAGGCGGACGCGACCTGCGAGCCACCCGAATCGAGCGGGTCCGCCCGACTGCGCAGCAGCTGCAGGCGTATTCCGGCACGTACTTCAGTGATGAGCTCAACACACTCTATTTCGTTACCGTGCGCGGAGAGAGCCTTTTCCTGCGCTATCCGCGCGGCGAGCTCGGCTTGCAACCACTCCTCAAAGACGAGTTCGGCACGATGTATCCAGTGAACACAGTGAAGTTCACATGCGCGGCCGCCGACAAGTGCGCAGAGTTGAGTGTCACCACCGGCCGCGTGGGCCATCTCCGCTTCAGAAAAGTTTCGCTGTAATCAGGCGCGCAGAGGAAACCTTTTGGCGACGCATTGATTTACTTCACAGGGCACTCGGCTCGTCGCCGTCCGGAGCAATATCCCATGGCAGCTAAGCGCAAGGCGCCTCGGCGCAAGAAGGCAGCGAAGCGAACGCTGATTTCTCCCCGTGGCAGCAAACGCTACGTCCGCCGCGATCGCCGCGGCCGAATCTCCGAGAGCGATAGCGTAGGTCGTTCGCTGTCCACGGATCGACGTCGCCGGGCCAAAAAGAAGGTGCCGCGCGGTCAGCGCGATCGCGGCGACTGACGCGACTGGCGACTGTGTCGCGAAGCCCATATCAGCAGCGTGGGCTTGGGGATGGCAGTCAGCGCAGCACTCCCACGTGCAGAGGCACGTGAATTGCGGATCGATGAATCGATCTCGAGCTGGAGAAGCGTGGGAAAGCAGCGACAGGAAGCCTCCAGCGACGCCGTGAACCTGTGTCATGCCGTTGCGGGCATGCGCCCTTCGCGCACGACGTCGATGGTGGTGCTCGCCATGCTCGGCGCAGCGATCGTGTTGTTGGCGGGCGCAGCCGTCTTTCTGAGCTCCGACTCCTTTCGGCGCATGCTGATCGACTCGCTGGCGGCCCGCTCTGGCCGGCGCATCGAAGTCAACGGGCGCTTCAGGGTGGACTTCATTTCATTCACGCCGCACGTGGTCGCAGAGCGCGTGATCATCGGCAATCCCCCCTGGATGCCGCCAGGAAACACGGCCGAGATCGAGCGGCTCTCACTGGTCTGCGATATTCCGCTTCCCTGGCGCAAAACGACGATCCGCAAGCTCGAGATGACAGGCGCTACACTGCATCTGATTCGGGACGAGGCCAGCCGCACCAACTGGCAAACGCACGCGCCGGGAACGCCACGCGGTGGGTCGGGTCACCTGATCCGTCGCTTGTACATGCCGAACGCGCGCCTGGATTTGAACGATGCGCGTCGACATATCCAGTTCAGCGGCAAAGTGTCAGCGCACGATGTACGCGGTGCTGACGGTGCGACGTGGCTGAGAATCGCGGGCGCCGGCCAGTTGAACGGCCGAGCCGCTTCGTTCGCGCTCAACGGAGACCCACTCGCCACGGCGAGTCGCGAGCGACCCTATCGCTTCACGTTCGCCGAGCGCTCCGCCGCTGCGCGGCTCAGTGGCCGCGGCTTCTTGCCTAGACCTTTCGCCATCGACGCGCTCGACGCCACATTCGAAGTGACCGGCGCGAGCATGCACGACATTTTCTTCCTCGTCGGCATGCATCTGCCGAACACGGCGCCGTTCAGGATGTCCGGCAAGCTCACGCGTCGCGGGCCCCGCTCCACGTTCAGCGATATGCAGGCTCATTTCGGTGAGAGCGACCTCGGCGGCACCATCGTCACCGAAAGGATCCGCGACCGCTCGCATGTCACCGCCGATTTGCATGCGAGCTCGTTCCGGCTCGTCGATCTGGGGCGTCATGACGCGAGCGGTGCGCCGATCCGCACGAAGGCCGCGAAGCCGCTACTGCTGCCAGATGTTCAGCTGCCGCTGAACGTACTGAATCGCAGAGATGCAGCGATTCGCTTCAGCGCGGATACGCTCTTGATGCGCTCGATGCCGCTGCACGCGTTTGACGCGACGGGCACTCTCGATCGGGGAGTCCTCAAAGTGCCCGAGCTCAGCGCCGCGTTTCGCGATGCTCACGTCACGGGCTCCGTCACCATCGACGCGAGGCATGAAACGCCGATCACCGACGCGGACTTGCGCGTCTCGGGGTTGCAACTCGGTCAGTTCTTCCGCAAAGCGGGCTCGCAGCCGCCGCTCGAAGGGCTGCTATACGCGCGCGTTCAAATCGCAGGGCGGGGCAATTCGCTGCACCAGGTTGCTGCCAGCGCGAACGGCACGCTGACTGCGGTCCTGCCGCGGGGATCGATGCGCGCGTCGCTCGCGGAGCTGGCCGGGCCCAATCTGCGAGGCCTCGGCCTCATGTTGAGCGATAAGGACGCGGCAACACCCGTGCGTTGCGCGCTCGCGAGCTTTCAGGCCCGTAGCGGAACATTGAACGCCGCGCATCTGGTCATTGACACCGAGCCGGTACTGATCACCGGCGTAGGGTCCGTCGATCTCGATTCGGAGGCAGTGGATCTCACGCTGCGCGGCGCTCCCAAGCACGTGCGCCTGGTCCGCATGCGCTCTCCCGTTTACGTGCGTGGCTCGATCACCCATCCGTCGCTCGGCGTGAATCCGGGCCGCCTGCTTGCTCAGGCCGGGGAGGCAGCCGCGCTCGGTATCGCGCTCACTCCGCTCGCCGCGGCGCTCGCGTTGGTCGATCCGGGTCTCGCGCAGGACGCCGACTGTTCTGCGCTGGTTCAGCAGGGCAACACGCATTAGGCCGCAGCGGGAGTACGGTTACTCCGCGTAGGAGCGCGCCTACAGTGAAATGCGGTGGCAACGGCTTTTGCGCCAACGATGTTTGGCGCATTCTGTACCCGTAGATTCGAGATTCACCTTCGGGCTGAAATCCTCGACACTACTCAAGAGGCCGCTTCACCGCGGCCTCTTTCATTTGGCAACGATCATGGGAGGGCTCTCGCATCCATGGCGCAAAAATCTCCAGCAGAGAATGGCTCACCTGAGCAGCACCCCACTTCCAGCGAAGAGACCGGGGCAGAACTTACGCGCTCGATCGCTGGCAATGTCATTGAACGGCATTCGCTGGCGAAACGCGCCGACGATTCATCGGCACCGACGAAAGCCGAGGTTGCGGCCGAGCAGGGCGCAGGTTCGCTGAGCGCTATCCAGCAAGGCGGTCAGATGCGCGACATCGGCTCGCAGGCAGCGCTCGATACTCAAGAATCCGCGTTGCTCGACGACGCTCTTCACCGGCGCATCGCCATCGCCGCGTACTACCGCGCTGAACGTCGGGGCTTTGAGGCAGGACATGAGATCGAGGACTGGCTCGAAGCAGAGCGCGAAGTCGGAGAACGCGAAGGCAGCGGCGCCATCGGGTGAGGGGCCCGGGGCACAGCCCTTGCTCCTCAATGATGAGTTTTCACAAAGAGGTATGGACCATGAACAATGACCGCGCTGCCGGTGCCTGGAAACAGGTACGAGGCAAGATCAAAGAGCAATGGGGCAAGCTGACGGACGATGAAATCGATCAGCTCGAAGGCAAGAGCGACCAGTTGGCCGGGAAGCTTCAGGAGCGTTATGGATTGGCGCGCGACGAAGCGGAGCGGCAGGCGCGCGATTTCCAGTCGCGCAATAACTGGAACTGAGGCGGGAGCTGGCAGGCGCCGGGCATCTGCCCGGCGTCCGCCCAAAGTTGCTGACTATCGGGCCGGCTCGAACAACTCGAGCGGATTTCCATCGGGATCCTGCAACTGGATTTGCTTGCCGCCCGGGCCCGATTCCATCTGATTGCGAAACTGCAACCCGGCCTTCTGCAGGGCTTCGATCGTTGCCGGAAGATCCGCGACCTGAAGCATCGCGCGATTCCAGCCGCCGGGCTCCTGCTGCTGACCATCTGGCATCGGACGCGAACCCGATGCACCGGGGCCGCTCAGGATGAGCTTGAAATCACCGAGCGAGACCTGGGCAAACGCCGGCACATGCTTGTGATCCAGCTTGAACCCCAGTTGTTCGGTATAGAAGGCGATGGACCGGCTGACATCCCTGACTTGATACCGGACGCCGAACAATCCCTGCACTCTGGTCGCTTGATTCATGGAACCTCCGGTGTCGAACACCATGCTTCCATTGTCGACGTGCGGCGCAGCTCTGTATTGGAAAAAACTGACCTAGTCCGCCAGTGGCATGTGGCTGTCCTTCAGCCAACGGCCCTGCTGAATCTGCTGCACGTACTCGGTCGGACTCGCCCCCGAGAATTCCTGAAAATCGCGTATCAGATGCGATTGATCGTAGTAACCACAGGCCGAGGCGAGCTGAGTCCAATCGACGCGCCGCTGCGCCAGAGCGCGGGCACGCTGAAACCGCAGTAGCCGACAAAAGAGCTTCGGCGTGAGGCCCACTTGCGTGCTGAATACCTGGATGAAACGCCGTTCACAAAGACCAATCTCCCGCGCGACTGCGCGCACGGAGCCGCCGGTGCCCTCCGGTCCGAACAGGGTCAGCGCAGCTGCAAGTGCCGGATGGCTGCTTCTTGAAGGGCGGCAAAGCAGCCGGTCCATCAGCGCTCGCTCCATGATTCGAAACCGTTGCTGAGGCGTCGTCGACTCACACAGCCGTTCGCGCAACTCCCCAGCGGCCCGCCCCCAGAGGTCTGCCAGATCTGCATGACTGTCCGCGAGGTCGCTCGCCATCTCATCCAGAAAGGGAGAAGCACCGCCCGGTTTGAAGTGGACGCCGACGATGGATTCATGCTGATTCGCGTCGCAGGCGAACGTGCGCGAATAGGCTCCTGAGAGAATGGCGCCGGAGAAGCGTTTGCACCTGTCCGGGCGCGCCGGATCGTGAATACGGATCTCGTTCTCCCGGAGATTGACCACCAGCTCACTCGTGCCGCCAGGCAGGATTCGCTCCTTGCGAGGTGTTTGCGCGCCTGTCAGGAGCCAGAAGCGATCGACGAATCGATCGAGGGGAGGCCCCGGCGAATGGCTAAGGTAGAGCACAGCTTCTGCTCCTCGCGCCCGTGGTTCGAATCCCCCTTACCACCGTAGCAACTTCCATCCCAGCGTCGCGCCAACCGCACCGCTCCCGAGTATGCCAAGTGCATACCATGTCGCTACGAATGCCGGCGATCTCTCTGGACAGTGCAACCCATAAGCCGTTGCTGCCAGCCCTCCGGCGCACAGCCCCGCTACGAAGCCCGCGACAACGGGTCGAGTCGGAGCGAGGCGTCTCAGCGCGAGCAGCAGCAATGCGAGCGGCGGGAGGGCCAGCCCCGCGATGCTGAATGGACAAGTGCGCCATGTTTGACCGAGCCACACGGTGACGCGTTCGGACGCGCTGATATGGGCGAGCTCCACGGCGCCAGCTGCAAGAATGAACAACAACGGCATTGCCAGCAGCGCAAGCCGTGAGTCCAGTCGGGCTCCGGGTCGTCCGGCGCGCTGGACCGCCAAAAGGCCAGACGCTGCGACGCCGATAGTGAATGTAGCTTTCACCCAGAAAGCACTTCCCAGCATCGCCGTGCCGAGGTCTTTGCGTAAGCCGTAGAAGGCAACGACGCAAGTGAGCGTGACGAGACTGCCGAGAGCTGCTGCGGTCATCACGCGTCGGAACAAGGCGCGCGGCGGGACGGGCTGCGTGCGAGCAGCCAGCGTTTCGATGAGCTCTTCGGTCTTCATTCGCGCAGCCGTCGCAACAGGAGAGAGAGCTTCTTGAGTCCGCGGTGCACGCCAACTTTCACTGCGGTAACGCTCTGGCCCGTCCGTTTCGCGGTTTCCACGGCTGAGAGTCCATCGAGCTTCATGCAACGGATCGCGGCGGCCTGCTTCACTGGCAGTTCCTCGAGCAGCCGCGTGACGTCCGGTACTGCGGTCGCCTCGTCGTAAGCGGTTTCCATGAATGAAGCGTCGGCATCTTCCAATGGGATGGTGTGCTTCGTATTTCGCCTCCGATACCAGTCGATGAGCTTGTGACGGGCAATGGCAAAGACCCACGCAGTCAGCAATTCGTCCGGATCGAACGTCTCGCGCTTCGAATGGATGGCGAGTAGCGTTTCCTGAACCAGATCCTCGACATCGGCGTCCGCCCCCGTGCGTCGCCTGAAATAGCAGCGCAGTCGCTCTGACAGTGCAATGAGCAGAGCGCGCGTAGCCGCCGCGTCGCCGACAAGGCTCAGCGCCATTAATGTCTTGAGAGCGTCCTCGCCAGGGGTCATTCGTTCCGCAACCGCCACGGTTACAGGGAGTGGCAAAAAAATATGTAGCCCGCGCGACGTAACTCGACACCCCACGCCCGCGAACTTCTTTTGGTGATCGCGAGGTGCTGAGCAATAAAGGTGCCGTGTGGCTCCGCTTCAGCACGTGGCCCGGCCGGGTATCTACAGGAAGGAACGAGTCATGACGCTGAAGCAACTTGCGACCTTGATCATCATGATCGCCGCAGCGGGCGGTGCCATCGCCCAGTCGAGCGGGTCCAGTGCGCAGAACGAAGCGCAGAACGCAGTCTGGGATGTGCCGCGCGCCGTCTACACACAAACGAATGCCGCAGAGGGCAATGAGGTGCTGATCTACCGGCGCGATTCGCGCGGTGGCATCGCGCTCAGCGGTAAGGTGAAAACGCGCGGCCTGGGCACTGGGGCCGGACTTGGGAGCCAGGGCGCGATGGCACTGACGCCGGATGGCCTTCGGTTGTACGTCGTAAACGCCGGCAGCGACACCATCTCCGCCTTCGCCGTCACGCGTCGGGGGCTCGCATTGATCGACCGCGTCCCAAGCGGAGGCGATCAACCGATCAGCCTGACTCTGAAGCACGACCTGCTGTACGTCCTCAATGCCGGTTCGGACAACATCAGCGGGTTCCACATCGCCTGGGACGGTCGCCTGCAACCGTTGCGTGATTCGAGCCGGCCGTTGAGCGGCGCGGCCGTTCAGCCGGCACAGGTGCTTTTCAACAATACGGGCGATTTTCTGGTCGTGACCGAGAAGGCAACCAACAAGATCGACCTGTACGACGTGGCAGACGACCTTGCCAAGGGGCCGTTCGTGCGCGACTCGAAGGGCATGACGCCGTTCGGCTTCGCATTCGATCGGCGCGACCGGCTGGTCGTGTCCGAAGCGTTCGGTGATACACCAGGGGCAACTGCTACGTCGTCGTATGACTTCGACGCCGCGGACGCGCCACTCGACGTGATCAGCGGTTCCGTGAAGTCGGGACAGACTTCTGCATGCTGGGTGGCGATCACCAGAAACGGTCGCTACGCCTACGTGGCGAATACGGGCAGCGGCACGATCACTGCGTATCGCGTGGCCCGCAATGGTGAGATCGCGTTACGAGATACAAACGGGATCACGACCGTCACCGGGACCGGCAGCAAGCCCCAGGATCTCGCCTTGAGCCGAAAGGGTGTGTTCCTGTTCGCGCTCACTCCCGGCACCGGCACGCTCCACTCGCTCCGCGTGAACGCGGACGGGAGCCTCACGCATGTCATGAAGGCACAGGGCGTGCCCGCTTCGGCGCAAGGGCTGGCGGCGTACTGATTCCGTCACGCTAGCGGACTCTGACCTCGCGGCGTGCGTAGTCGAAGCATACACCGTGCTTCGCGAAGAAATTCGATCCGAGCACGCCCTCGAAGTCCTTGGGTGCCTGCAGCGGCAGGAGCACGAATTCCAGAGGTCCGAAATCGTGCCCAGCCGCTGCGAGCATGCTGGAAGGATAGAACTTCGTATCGCCACGAGCGGTCGGCGTAGGTTGCAGCTTCTCCACCATCGCGAGCGGAAGCACCGAATAGGTCGCGCCGGTGTCCCAGCCCAGTCGAAGTCGCCCTGACGGTGTCTCGAACACGCTCACTGCAAGGTGTTCCTCTTCCGTCTGCTCCATCGGAATTCGCGCGCGGCCACACTTCGCACGGTCTGCATTTCCGGCGTCTGGCGGCCACAGGGCGATGGCTCCGCCCGCATAGTCGACGACAACCAGGTACTGCGAGAGGAAGTAGCGGCCGATGACATTTGCAACCGGCGAGCCATTACCGGTCGGCGCCTCGATAACGACTGTGTCCCGGAGAGCTCGACCTCCGATGTCGATGACCGGCACTCTGAAGCGCGCGTGGACGTACTCATTCCCCAACGCATCGTTGGAGACCTGCGTGTCCGCCAGCTTCACGCCACCCGCAGCGTCGATCACTTCACGGCTCAACATGAGCACGCCACCGCCGGTGTCGATGATCGCTTGCACTTTCCGATCGCCGACAGTAATCGTCGTGACCGGCGCCGATTGCACGAGAGTAATCGGCAGACGAATCGGCTCAGACGCAGCGGCGAGAAGCACCAATCCGGCAAACGCGAGCATGCTCGTAGCCTACTCGCGCCCGGCTGCGCCCCTCAATCGTCGCTACAGTGAAAGCAGGCGTTCGAAGAACGAGCGATAGCGTCGCAAGGCGACGCGCAACGTTTCCGTCGAGGCCTCGCCCGACTGGCTCAACTGCTGCTCGAGTTGCTCGCGCTCGTGGGAAAAGCTTTCCGCCAGGCTCTTCATGACCTCGGCGACGAGCTCATCCCCGCGCCTTGCTGCTTCTCTCGGATCGTCCACGAAGCCGCTCTGCACGGCAGCCCAGCGAGAGCGATAAGTCTCGGCCATGTCTGGCGCAAACAGTGGCTCCAGTCCTTCACGCGACTGTGCTGCCCGCTCGCGTTCCCGCTCCCGCGCGATTCGCTCCTCCTCCGGACGCTCGATCCGCTCGTCTCTCTCTTCTTCGGAGACCGGCATCTGCCTTCCGGCGGCGGCCAGATCCGCAGTCGTGAGCCTGTCGCCACGAGGATCTCTGTTTTCGGTTCGGTTCATGGTTACACCTGTGTTCTGCTTTCGGGCGGGGGAGGGGGACTCCCGGGGCGAACCTCGAGCAGCTCATCGAACAGGTCCCTGTAATAGACCACGGCCTTGCGCAACTGCTCGGTGCTCGCATCGCCACGCTCGTTGAGCACGCCGATCGCGTGCGCTGCTCGATAATTTTCGACCAGCGCAGCATGATCGACGGAAATGTCCGCGGCCTGGCGCTCGAAATCCTCCATCGGATAGCCTCGTTTCACCATCAGCTCGCGTACCAGCCGATCCGCTGCGGCGACGACGGACGGCGGGTTGTCCACGAAATGGGTTTGCAGCTCGCCCCACTGGTCGGCGAAACGCGTGGCATCGGGCGGCGTCAGCGGCACGATCTTGAAACGCTCCACGCGCTTCTCGCGGGCCCTGAGCTCCGCCTCTGCCTTCGCCCGATCGCCGCGTTCAGCTACGACGCGGCGGTACTCGGGGCCGAAGCGCTCCTGGAGGTGCCGCGAATTTCGCTGGCGCGTGAGGATCCAGGCCGCCGCAATCAACGCGAGCAGGACGATGACCGCGATGATCAGTGTTTGTGAGTCGCTCGTGCTCATGGTGATGTGCTCCGCTTGCCATAAGCGAACGGCCCGATTGCGGCATTGGTTCCAGCCGGGCAGCGCAGGCGCTATCCTGACTGCAGTTCACGGATCGATATCGATCGGAGCATTCAATGGTGACCTGCTATCTGCGTTACATCGTCGATCCGTTCAAGCTCGAGGAATTCGAGATCTACGGCAGGATGTGGATGCACCTGGTCGAGAAACTCGGCGGCACGCATCACGGATATTTCATGCCGAGCGAAGGCGCCAGCAACGTCGCACTGGCGCTATTCACGTTCCCGTCGCTGGCTGCGTACGAGGCCTATCGCGCGAAGTGGGCCGACGATCCGGAATGCCAGGCGGCGATGCGCTACTACAAAGAGACGCGCTGTTTCCTCAGCTACGAACGCTCGTTCTTCCGGCCGGTGTTCCCTGAGGGATAGGCCTCCAGGAGCGCGGCGGCAGATCGATGTTACTTAAGGGGGTGGCTTCCAAGCTTTCCCCGGGTCGCGCCGTCTAAAGGAAAGGATGACGGCCAAACGAAGAACATCGAATGGACGACCAACATCTGACAGGTCTCATACGGCGTGCACAGGGCGGGGATGTCGCCTGCTTTGCCGAACTGCTGGATCTGCACTACGACACGATCTACCGGTTCGCGTGGAAATGGTGCGGTCACCGGACCAATGCCGAAGACATCGCCCAGCAATCCTGCATCAAGCTGGCACGGACCCTCGCCCAGTTTCGTTTCCAGGCGGCGTTCACGAGCTGGCTCTATCAGCTGGTGATCCGCTGCGCGCAGGACTGGCAGCGCGCCCAGCAGCGGCACGAGCACGACGCACTCCCGGAAACCGAGCCGACCGCAGACGACGCACGCACCGAGGATCACATCTACCTCGTGCAGTTGCTGGAGCAGCTCGACGAGCTCGGCGAGGGCATGAAGGAGACCGCCCTGCTCGTGCATGCCGAGGGCCTCAGCCACGCTGAGGCCGGTCAGATACTCGGGGTCTCCGAATCGACGATTTCCTGGCGAGTTCACGCCATACGCAAACACATGAACAAGCGTGAAGCCCTGATGAGCGGTGGCGTATGAAAGCACAGTCCTGCGAATATCAGTTGCGACACACGGTTCCTCCGACGCCGGATCCGGAAGCGCGTTTGCGCGCCCGGCGCGCGGCGCTGCTGGAGTTCGAGCGCGTCCACGTTCAGAAGGACGAGTCGAGCGCGGCTGCGGAGTCCCGCGCGAAGAAGCCGGCTCGCCGGCGCTTCCCGTCGAGTAACACCTGGCTCGCCGGCATGGCGAGCGCGTGTCTTGCCGTGGTCGCCGTTTCGGTGGTGTGGCTCTTGCCCCCACAGCAGCGGCAGGTGCCGCTGCGTGTGCCGGTGGCGATCGATCTCGAGTTCATATCCGAGGTGACGCCGCAAGCCGCGCGGCTGCCGGAACCAGCGCCCGCGAGCACTCCTGTCTCTCAGCCTCCGCCCGAGCAGAAGAAGCCGGCGCCGGGGATCGCGCGCGTGAAGCCTGCTCCCGCTCGCGTACAGGAACCGCCGCCGGAGCCGCAGCCGATCGATCCCGCTTCGCTTGAAAAGGATCAGGCAACCGCGGCCGAGGAAGTGGTGGTGTCAGCCACGCGGGTTCAACAGAGAATTCTCGAATCGGCATCGCCGTTAGTGGTGGTCGAAACCGCGAAGAAGCGCCGCAATGCCTCGGAGTCCGAGCCGTCCAACACCAGTCTCGAGGAGGTCGCAGTTACCGGAAGCCGCAGATCTTCCCGGGTGCGCGACTGGTTTGCGCGCAGGGCATCTGCGCCATCCTCGCCGCCGCCGGGGGCATATAAAGAGGAAGGTCGCGACAAGTTCCAGCATTTCGAGACCAATCCGGTCAAGCGCGTGGCTGACGATGCTGTCTCGACGTTCTCGGTCGACGTCGACACCGCTTCTTACAGCTTCGTCCGGCGGCAGCTGAATGCGGGCACGATGCCGCAAGCGGACGCGGTGCGCGTGGAGGAGATGATCAACTATTTCGACTACGCGTGGCCCGTGCCGGAATCGCGCGAGGAGCCCTTCAAGCCCACCGTGACGGTGAGCGATTCGCCGTGGGGCGCGGGGAAGAAGCTGATCCACATCGGCATCAAGGGCTATGAGCTGCCCGCTCGCGAGCAGCCGGACGTCAATCTGGTGCTGCTGCTCGATGTGAGCGGCTCGATGAATTCGCCGGACAAACTGCCGCTCGCACAGCGATCGATGGCGCTGCTGCTCGATAGCCTGAAACCGACCGATACCGTTGCGATCGTGGTGTACGCCGGCGCGGCCGGCCAGGTGCTGCCACCTACGCCAGTGGCCGAGAAAGACACGATCCTGCAGGCGTTGAACGCGCTTCGACCCGGCGGTTCCACTGCGGGCGCGGCGGGCATCAAGCTGGCATACGAGCTGGCCGAGAAGAGTTTCCGCAAGGAGGGCGTCAATCGGATCCTCCTGGCGACGGACGGTGATTTCAACGTCGGCATCACCGACACCAACGAGCTCAAGAGCTTCGTATCGCGGGAGCGCGAGAAAGGGGTATATCTCTCCGTGCTCGGCTTCGGCCAGGGCAACTATCGCGACGAGATGTCGCAGGCGCTCGCGCAGAACGGCAATGGTGTCGCGGCCTACATCGATACGCTGAGCGAAGCGAAGAAAGTCCTGGTGCAGGAAGCCACGGCCTCACTGTTCACGATCGCAAAGGACGTGAAGCTGCAGATCGAGTTCAACCCGGCGACGGTCGCGGAGTATCGACTCGTCGGTTACGAGACGCGTGCGCTCAACCGCGAAGACTTCAACAACGACAAGGTCGACGCAGGCGATGTGGGCTCCGGCCACAAGGTGACGGCGATCTACGAAATCACGCCGGTGGGATCGAAGGCGCAGCTCATCGACGAGAGCCGCTATGCCGCACGCGAGGGAGCATCGGCCGATCGGCGCGGCAAGGCGAACGAGTATGGGTTCCTCAAGATTCGCTACAAACTGCCGAAGGCTTTCCGATCGCGGTTGTTGCAGCAGCCGATTCTCATGGACGCGGGTGTTCCAGCTGCGCTCGAAAAGGATGTGGAGTTCTCCACAGCCGTGGCTGGATTCGCGCAGCTCCTGCGTGGTGGCCAGTACACCGGCCCGCTCCGCTTCGAAGATGTGATGGCGCAGGCAGAGGATGCGCTCGGCGCAGATCCGCATGGCTACCGCGCCGAGTTCCTGGAGCTCGTGCGCAAGGCTCAGCGCGCGCGGGGCATGTGAGGTGCTAGTTCGCTAGCGCGGCGAACGGAGCATGCGCATGCACCACGCGGCCACCGACTATCGTGAGCAACGGCTGCATGCGCTTGAGCTCTTCGTCGCCGACTTCGAAATAGGGCTTGTCGAGCACGACGAGATCCGCGAGCTTGCCGGCTTCGATCGAGCCCATCTCGGTTTCTTCGAAATTGAACCAGGCGTTCGCGATGGTGTAGAGGCGCAGGGCGTCCTTGCGTGAGATTTGCTGGCCCGGGAGCAGCAGCTCGCCGCCGGCATCCTTCCCCGTCACCATGAAATAGATGCCGAGCCACGGATTGAGCGCGCCGACGACGGCCGAATCCGAGCCCGCGCCCATGCGGATGCCGCTCTCGAGCAGCGTGCGATAGGGTGGTCCTGGTTTCCAGGACGAGTTCGTGTTGCGGATGTAGTCGTGGTCCTGCACACGCACGCCGACACCGATGCGCTCGAGCCGGTCGATCTGGTCCGGCGTGATCTCGAATGCGTGCTCGATCGTCCAACGAAGCGAAGTCAGCGGAGTCTGGGCAGCCACCTGCTCCATGATCCTGGTGTATCGCTCGATCTCATCGTGGCGAATGGTGTGCTGGGACAGCGCCCAGCCCGCCTTCGCGATGCGTTGATAGACCGCGAGCACTTCCTCATCCGTGGCGTCGCGCGCGATCACCTGTTCGCCGAAACGCACGGCCTTGTACATGTCGTCGCCCAGCCCTTGCGTCGCGTTCTCGATGCGCGCCGCAGCCGAGTGGATGTCGCGCTGGTCGCGCGTGTCGCGATGGTCGTATTGGATGCGCAGGCGGAGCGGGAGCTTCCCCGCACGCCAGAAGTATTCCGCGATCTTGAGATTGGGCCGATCCGCGTCCGTGAGGTGAGCGCCGAGCCAGTCGCAGCAGGCGTGGTCCACGACGGTGGTGAGGCCAAGGGATACCGCATACTGCATGTAGTCCGGGAAGCGTCGCTTCATGCGCGTCTCGTTGGCCGAGCGTATGACGAACGTGAGCCCCGCTCCGTCCGGAGCCACGTCGCCGGCATCGGAGGTCGCAATACCCGCGGCCTGAAGCACACGGCGGCCTTCATCGTTCACGATGCCGCGAGTCGAGTAGCCGATCTGCATGTACACCGGATGGTCGGGGACTGCAGTGCTCAGTTCCTCGCGCGTCGGCAAGCGCTTCTCTGCGAACTGCCTATGCGTGAAGCCGCCGATGGCGGCGAGCCATTCACCGGGCTCAGCTTTCTTCGCCGCCACGGCAAGCGCGGCTTGCAGAGCTTTGATCGAGTCCGCCGATTCGAGGCCTTCGATGAACGGGCCCGGCGCCTGCGCCGTGCGCACGAAGTGCGTGTGATTGTCGATCAGGCCCGGGATCACGGTGCGGCCGCCGAGATCGACGATCTGGGTGCAGGCTTCTTTGCGGTTGACCGGCTCACCTACTGTGAGGAATCGCTGACCGCGGATACGCACGGTCGCCACAGTACGGTCGGTTGCATCGACGGTGAGGATCTTGCCGTTGGTCATCACCAGGTCTTTGCCGCCGGGGCAAGCGTCAGCGGCTGAGCCTCCAGGCGCCAGGAAAATGGCCATCAAGCCAAACATCACGGCAGGAACGTTGGAAATCATAGCGGCCGCTTCCAGAAGCCGATCCGCTCGACCAGCGCAACGAACCGCGGGTCCGCGCGCATCGCATCGAATGTCGGATCCTGTGCGAGGCGGGCGATGTTGGTGGAGCGATCCTCGTAGGCGCGTTCGAGCCATTCGAAGGCTTTCCCGGTTTCACCGAGGCTCGCATAGATGGTCGCGAAGTCCAGTGCTTGCACATAGCGGTCGCGAGATAGTTTCAGCAGGCGGTCCAGCTCCGCGAGCGCTTCCTGCCGCCGTCCGGATAGTGCGAGCGCCTGTGCCACGTCGGCGTAACTTCCTGGCGCCAGCGCCTGACGTTTCTGAAACTCCTGTAGCGCTCGCTCGTATTGCCCCGAGTGGAGATACGCACGTCCGAGAAACGTGCGTGCATTGTCCGCCCGATCATCGAGCTTCAAAGTCTGCGTGAGATACGCTATGGCTTCCTCATAGCGCCGCGCGTACACGAGCGTGTTTCCGAAGGCGGCGCGCGGCGCCATCCAGAGCGGTTCCAGTTGCTGCGCTCGTCGCAGCTCCGACAGCGAGCGCTCGATTTCGCCCCGCGTCGCCAGCACGATCCCGCGATAGTGATAGGTCGGTGCGTAGTTCGGATCGAGCTCCACGGCTCGCGCGTATTCGGCGAGTCCGCCGCTCCAGTCGAGGTCGTACTGGACCTTGATGTGGCCGAGCGTCGTATGTGCGGCCGCGAGCCCCGGCTGGATTGCGAGCGCTTTCTCCACCGCTGCGCGTGCGCGAGGAAACACCTCATGCGGTGAGCGCATGCCAAACACGCCGAGAATCGCGTAGCAGTCCGCCAGACCCACGTAAGCGAGGGCATAGCGCGGATCGCGAGCGATCGCTCTCTCGAAGTACTCGATGGCCGCGAGGAGGCTCGGCTCGGTGAAGCGGCTCCACGCGAGCCGCCCATTCGCATACTGCAGCCAGGCCTCCGAATCCTCCGTATCGCGCCGGCCCGGTCCGCGAGCCGCGCGGTCGGAAAGCGGCGCTCGCAGTGCCTCGCTCACGCGATTCGCAATCGCATCCTGCACGTCGAAAATCGTGGTCAGCTTCTCATCGAAGCTGCCGGCCCAGAGTTGCCGGCCGTCGGCTACATCGAGCAGGCGGGCGGATACGCGGAGCCGGCTCTCCTGGTGCTGCAGCGACCCGTCGAGCACGGCCTGCGCACCCAATGCGCGGCCCGCGGACAGCGGGTCCTGATCCGGAGCGCTGAACCGGCGCACCGAGCTCAGGGGCCGGATCACGAGCCCATCGATCTCGCTCAGCTTGCGGATCAGCGATTCCGTCATGCCGAGCTCGAGCGACTCGGCGCGTTCGGCGGGAACGATCGGTTTGAACGGCAGCACGGCCAGAATTCGCGCAGGCGCCGACGCTTCGCGCGAGCGCATCGTCATAAATGTGAAAGCAACGACTGCCAGCACCGCAATTGCAGCGATGGCCATCGCGATGTGCCGCGGGCGTGGCCGGGCCCTCACGTGAGGCGCGGTTGAATCCACCGAGGGGGGCGCGATCGACGTGCCGGTCGCCGTTGGCGGCCGTGCCGAAAACGCATCGCGCGGAGTGACCTCCGCAACGAACCGGTATCCCCTGCGCGGGACCGTCACGATGTACCGGTGCTCGCCCGGCGCATCGCCCAGCGCTTGCCGCAACGTCGAGACGTTCTGCGTGAGGCTGTTTTCCTCGACCACCACACCGGGCCAGATCGCGCCCAGCAGCGTGTCCTTGTCCAGCACCTCGTCCGGGTGCTGCACGAAGTACAGCAGGGTGTCGAACACCTTCACGGTCAGCGGGATCGGCTCGCCCCCCTCCCGGCGCAGCAGGCGCCGCTGGCGCACGTCGACGGTGAAGTCGCCGAACTCGAGGAAAGCATTGGCACGGTCCATCGGGCGTGAATCACAAGAAATCAGGATTTGTCACCGCTGCGGCGACGATTTTTGACCCCGGTTGCACCGAGCATCGGCCAACCAGATCGGGGACGCAACAGGGAGAACAACCATGAGAATCGTATCTGTGACCATGCTGCTGATGTTCGCGACCGCTGCGGTCGCCGGCTCCGGGCCCGAGCCCCAGGCGTGCGGCGGCGAAGCGTGCGATGCGGTGATCCGCGGCTTTTTTTCCTTCTTCGACCGAAAACTGCGCGGCCTGGAAGCGAATGGCCGAGCGTGCGCGGACTGCCACATGGCAGCGGACCAATTCCAACTCTCGCCCGCCAGCGCCGAGGCGCGATTCCAGCTCCTGCAAAAGCGCCGCAAGTGGGACCGCCGCGCGGACGATTCGCTCTTCCGGTCCATCGACGCCGACGACTTCCGCACCCTGGGCGCGAACGCGCAGGACTTCGGTAACCTGCGCCAGAATGGCCTCATCCGCATCGAGTTCACCCTGCCCGCCAACATCAGGCTGATCGACCCGGCGACCAATGCGCCGTCCGCGGAAACCGTCGTCGACGTGTGGCGCGCGGTACCGACCGTCAACGACGTCAAACTCACCGGCTCCGACGGGAAGAACCTCTGGCCGCGCGATCCGAATCGCGGCGGTGGCTTCCAGCTCGATGGCCGGTTTGCGGATTTGCAGGAACAGGCACTCGGCGCGCTGCTGAGCCACGCCCAGGCTCAGAACCCACCGCCGCAGCGGATGCTCGATGATCTCGCTGCCTTCGAGCGAGTGCTCTTTACGAATGACCGCGTGCGCGCGCTTGCGAATGCGGTGAGCGCGGGCACGGTGCCACTGCCGGACCCCGATCCGCCGCTCAACGCTCTGGAGCAGCAAGGCAAGGCAGTCTTCGCTCGGGCATGCGCCCATTGCCACGGTGGCCCGGGGATGTCGACCACCACGCCACCGGTCGTGCGATACCACGACATCAACACCCAATGCCCGCGGCCTGTCGATGCGGTGACCCCGGCTCGCTTCAATTTCAAACCGTGTCCGCCGCGCCTCGCGCGTAATGCGAGAACCTACGAAATCACGCTGGCAGACGGCTCGAAAGTGCGCCGTGTGAGCTCCGACCCCGGCCGTGCGCTGCTGACTGGCTTCGTAGGCGGGCCGCCGCCGCTCGACGACTGGAACAAGCTCGATGTCAACGGCCTCCGTGGCATCCGCCACACAGCGCCCTACTTCCACAACAATAGTGCGGACACACTGGAGGAAGTCGTGGACCACTACATCGAGTTCTTCAAGCGAGTGCGCGTAATCGCCCCGCCGGGCACCGTGCCGCCGGTCGCTTCGACGGACGGCGTGAATTTCGATCGCCAGCCGCTTCCGGAAGAACGCGCGGCATTGCTGGCCTACCTGCGAAAGCTTTGATGCGATCTGTATTTCGAATCGGGCGAGGCGAGGATTCGGATTAGTCCTGCCTCGCCCATTCCCCCATGATGCCGCGGAGAGGCATCAAGGGACTGCACAACAATGAAAGCGGCGAAAATCTCGCTCGTTGCGAGCGTCACGCTGACTCTTTCCGCTTGTCTGTTCGACTTTCCTGATCCGACTGTCGATGCGGCGAGCGTGACGCTCAACGATCGGGCGGTTCACGATCCGTCGGTGATTCGCGCGGCTGACGGCAGCTACTACGTGTTCGGCTCGCACCTGGCCGCCGCCCGATCGACGGACCTGATGAACTGGCAGTACATCGCCAATGGCGTCGAACCCAGTAACCCTCTGTGGAGCACGATTCCAGCGGCCGGCACTACGTGGACGGGCATTCCCGGTTCCTGGGCGGCGGACGTCATCAAGCTCAAAGACGGCAAGTATCACTTCTATTACAGCTTCTGCGGAGTGCCGCCCACTGGCATATGCAACGCGCCCCGCGCGTATCTGGGCGTTGCCGTGTCGGACAACATCGGCGGCCCGTACGTCGACCAAGGCATATTCCTGCGCTCGGGCATGACGCCCGCGGAGATTGCCACAGGCCTGGGCCCGGAAGGGGTCACGAGCTATGACCCGCGGATTCAGCCCAACACGATCGATCCCAATCCTTTCTACGACAAGACCGGAAAGCTGTGGCTGCTGTACGGCTCGTATTCCGGCGGGTTGTTCGTGTTGCAGATGGATGAGCAGACCGCCAAACCGCTGCCGGGGCAGGGTTACGGCAAGCACGTGGCCGGCGGGGATCATGCGCCCATCGAGGGCGGTTACGTTCTGTACAGCCCCGAGACGCGTTACTACTACCTGTTCGCGTCCTTCGGCGGGCTCGCCGCCGCGGATGGCTACAACATTCGCATCGCGCGCTCGCGAAATCCTGACGGCCCCTACCTCGACGCCGAGGGCAAGGACCTGGTGAACGCGCGCGGCAGTGTCGCGAACATCGAGCCCTATGGCGTGAAGCTGATGGGCGGATTCAACTTCGCTTCCGCGTCAGGCGACACTGAGACGGCACGCGGCTATCTCTCGCCGGGACACAACTCCGCCTACTACGATTCCGTCACGCGCAAGCATCTGTTGATCTTTCACACGCGATTTCCGAATCGTGGCGAAGAACACTCGGTTCGCGTGCATGAGCTGTTCGTCAATGCGGACGGGTGGCTCGTGGCCTCGCCGCATCGCTATGTGCCGATCCAGGGCAGGAACATCGTCGATGCGCACGACGGGCTCGGTGACTACAAGCTCATCAACCTCGGCAAGGACGTGAACCGGACCGCCAAACAGTCCGTCTACGCCTCCTTGAACGAAGACGGCTCGATCACCGGCGAGGTGAAAGGACGTTATCGTCGGTACGCGCTGGACGCGAATCGCATCACCCTGCAGCTCGATGGCATCGCAGACGCGTTCGAAGGCGTGATGTCGTGGCAGTGGAATGAAGCGGCTGGAAAACTCGTGCCGGTCTTCACTGCGCTCTCGAGAACCGGCGTTTCTCTTTGGGGTTCGCGACTCGACAAGAAGACGCCGCGCGAGGTGCTCGCAGACGTTGCTGCGAGCCTCACTTTGCCTGCATCTGCGAAAGACGGCGCGCTCGAGCTGCCGGCGCGCGGTACGCGTGCGACGACGATCACCTGGGCTTCGAGCGATGAGGACACCATTTCCGCCGATGGCACCGTTACGCGGCCCAACGTCGGAGAAGGCGATCGCATCGTAACGCTGACGGCGACACTCACCTTCAACGGCAAGACGCTCACGCGGACTTTCCAGGTGAGCGTGCCGCAGCGGCTGCCGTTCAATCGGGTCGCGCAGTTCAGTTTCGAGAGCTCGCTGGCCGACACGCTCGCGAATTTCGCTCCGGGTACTGCGACCGGCAATCGAATCTGGAACTCCGGTTCTGTCGGTTTCGCTGCGGGTCGCGAAGGGCAGGCGGTGAATCTCACCGGCGGTTCAGGCGTGCTGCTGCCCCCGGCGCTCATCTCGAACTACGAGTACACCGTTTCGATGTGGATCAACCCACGGGTCACCACGCCCTTCACGACTGGATTCTTCGGCGCCGTTCAGGAGCAGCGCGATCCGGCCGGCAATCCGTTCTCGACGCAATGGATCAGCTTCCTGCCACAGAGCTGGGACGGCAACACGATGTTGTGGAGTGGCAGCGAGCCCTTCTTCGATGGCAGCGCAGGCGAGCGCATCGGCACGAATACGTGGACGCACATGGCGTTCTCGGTGAAACGTGGTGTCGTGTCGGTTTACCTGAACGGCGTTCGCAAGTTCTCCGGCGGTACCCTGAAAGACTTCTTCACCCGGAACACGGGTATCTTCGCGCTGGGCGTCAACTACTGGGATCTGCCGTTCAATGGGCTCATCGACGAGTTGAAGGTGTACGAAGCGAGCCTGTCCGGCGAGGAGATCAAGGCGCTCGACATCGATCATCTGTCCACGCCTCAGCTGCTCGCGTCCGCGGCTTCGTTGCTGGACCTGGGTGACATCAGCGCGGTTCGGGAGAATCTGCAGTTGCCGCGCACTGGGCCGTACGCTGCTGCAGTTCGCTGGGAGTCCTCCAATCCAGCCATCATCAGCACGACGGGCAAGGTGACGCGCCCGGGTCGTGACGCGCCGGACGCGGAAGTGATTCTGACGGCGACGCTGACGTTGAATGGCATGCAGACGACGAGGTCCTTCACGGTCAACGTGAAGTCGCTGGCACCACCGACGCCAGTTGCTGCATATCGCTTCGAAGACAGCCTCGACGATTCAACCGGCGCGCAGGCTCCGGGCTCCGTTGTGGGCAGTCGGGTGCAAGAGGCTGGCGGCTCTGTTTCGTTCGCAGCGGGTGCCGTGGGCCGGGCGCTGGTGTTGAATGGCGCATCCGGCGTGAGATTGCCGGACAACCTCATCAACGATCACAGCTATTCGATCTCCGTTTGGTTGAGACCGACCGCTGTTTCGCAGTTCACGACCGCGTTCTTCGGCTGGGCGACCGACACGAGCTGGATCAGCCTCACGCCGCGAGGGCCGGGTGGCGCGCAGAACACCATGCTCTGGTCGGGCACCAACTGGTTCGATGGCACCTTCAATTCGCAGATCCCGGTGGGCGCGTGGTCGCACCTCGTGGTGGTGGTGAACAACGGCGCTCTCAACGCCTGGCTCAATGGTCAGTTGGCGAATTCGATGTCCGGATTCCCTGACGTTTTCACGCCCGCGCCGACAACCGGATTCGCGATCGGAGTGAACTTCTGGGACGCGCCCTACAACGGCCTGGTCGATGAGCTGAAGATCTACGACGAGGCCATCGCCGCAGAAAACGTCCGCGAGCTGTACGCCGAAGGCGTGCCGTAATATTTACTGCAGGGACTGCGGGACCTTGCCGCCGTTCTCGGCGAGCTTGCGCATCACGGCTTTGTGCAGCCAGATGTTCATGGCGGCCGAATCGTTCTTGTCGCCGGTGTAGCCGAGCTCCGTTGCAAGCTCCTGCCGGTGCTGCAGACTCGAATCGAGGCCAACCAGCTTCATCAGATCCACGATCGACGATCGCCAGTTCAGTTTCTGCGAGCTCTTTGCACTCAGACCCTCCAGCACGGCTTCCACATCGACTTCGGCTGGCTGCGCCGGGGTGGACGAAGGCGGCGGCGCTGCAGTTGAAGGCTGCGCCGGTTGCGCGGGTCGCGTACTCGTCGCGGGGGCTGATGGCCGCGCAGTGTGCGATGGTGGCGTCGTCCCGGAGGAGCGCGCCATCGGGTTGTGGAAGATCACTTTCTTGATCGTTTCGAAGAGGCTCATGGTGGCACCCGCATGTGAAGAGGTATTCACAATCCGCGAGTGACCAGACTTGTTCCCTGCTCGATATCGATACGCCCTGAGCCCATGCACGGGTCCAGTCAACGCTTTGCCAATCGCTGATTTCAGGCGTTCGCGATGGATTTCCAGCGCGCGAGTCGCTCAGCGAGCAGCGCTGCGCGTCGCTGATCGTCGTTGCCGTCCAGGACGTTCAGGTCTTCCGGATCGGCGCGCCAGTAAACACCGGACGTGCGCACGTTCACGTTCGTGGCATGAGTCGTCCAGTATCCGGACGCGCGATCGGCGGACTCGAGCAGGATCTCTCCCGTTCCCTCGAGCTGGGGTGCGGTCGAGTCCCGCGGCCGTTCCCCTTTCCAGTAGTAGAAGATGCCCGAAGGCTCTTTTTTCTCCTTCGAGGCCTCGCACCAGTATCTCGCGGACAGCCTGCCATCTTCCTGCCAGGAGCGGCCGTGCAGCTCCAGCAGACCGTCGCGATTGCGCGAGATTTGCAGCAGGCTCATCACGGAAGGCTCGAGCGGGCTGCGCTCCGTCAATGAGAACTGCCACCAGAGCCCGTCGATGCGCGCGATGCGGCCCTCGCTCTCGATGGCGTTGCGAAGTTTCTGGTTGATGACTCTCATCTCGGCAGGGCTCGTGCCGTCGTACCGTACGCACGTGAGCCCGAGGAGATCGCTCGGCAGCTTCGCGCCGCTTGCATGGAGGATGAAGGTCCGGCGCATGCCGAGCACGCCACCGAACAGGCCGGCTTCGAAGACGACATTGTCTCGCGGTGAAGCCTGACCGGACGCCGTGGCCGGGGCGGCGGGCGAGCTGGCTGTCGTCCAGTCATCGCGAGCGAACGCGAACGCGGCGAAGTCGACTTCACGCGTGAGCTCGAGGAGGCGGTCCAGTGTGTTGACCCCGGGGTTGAAGGAGGTCGTCCAGGGATCGACATGTGCGACGTCCTGCAGACCGCGCGTCAGTGCCTGCACGAGCTTCTCTTGCGCTCCCGAGGAGCCGAGGAAGATGCGCGGCTTGTCCATTCGTCGCTCCGCCAGCCAGTAAAGGCAACCGTATCTTACAGGCTAGTCGCCGCGCTCGAGCTCTTCCTTCGCCCGCAACTCCTGCTCCCGTTGCCGGACCCGATCCAGCACGTCCTGCGGTGGCAACGGAACACGACGGCGCAAGAACCCGACCAGCGTAGCGACCAGCACGGCAATGACCACGAGCAATGCAATGAGAAACTTCGTCATGCTACGAAGGCAGGTTGAGCTTCTTCACGATCTCGGCGAACTCGCGCGTGTTACGGATCGAATCGAGAAACGGATCGGTCTTGATCGCGAGGAGCCCACCGTCTTCGAGCTCCACCGCTCTGGCCAGCCATCTGAGTGCCGCGCGACGGTCGCCCCAGTATGCATGGATCGACGCATATTGATATGCGCCGCCATCGCCCTGCACTTTCTGGATCTTCTCCAGCATCGCCGCGGCTTCCTTCGTGCGACCGAGCTTGTGATACGCCATGGCCAGGCAGAACTGGTCATACCACCAGTTCGGATCGCGCTGGCAGTAGGGTAGCGCTGCCTCGGGTTTACCGGCGGCAAGCTCGTTGACGCCTATCCAGTTGAGCGTCAACCGATTCGTGCCGAGTCGCACGGCTTCCTGGAATGCGGCACGCGCCTCGTCGTGCCGGCGTGCGTAGTAGAGTGCGACGCCGAGGTTGGCTTGCGCTCCGCGGCTCAGCGGATCGAGGCTCACCGAACGCTTCGCCGCCGAGAGCGCATCCGGGCGACCGAATAGCGCCGCATAGCTTGCGTAACCTCGCAGCAGCTCGGCATTCCCTGGCTCCAGCTCGATGCTGCGTTTGTACTCAGCATCTATGCGTGCGTAATCCGCGCTGGTCACCGCAAGAACGTTGCCAAGCTCCGCGTGGGCGAGCCCGGAACGGGGGGCAAGCGCGACGGCTCTTTCGGCCGCTGCCAGCGCGTCGGCGGAAAGTCGCTGCCGCTCCTTCGGATCCTCGATGTATTGATTCGCCAGTTGAGCGAGCACATCGGCGCGGAAAGCGTGCGCATTCGCATATTCCGGGTCGAGCGTGACCGCTTCGTCCAGAGCGGCGACTGCGGCGCGCAGGCCCGCTTCATCCTGAATGGACTCGCTATGGCGGCCGCGCAGGTACGCGTCGAAAGCAGACGGGTTTTTCGTCCCGCCCACCGTGAGGTTCTGTTCTGCGTCGCCAAGCAAGGCGACCTGCAGCGTACCCGCGACCGTCTTCGCGATCTCCGTCTGTACCGCGAGGATGTCTTTCAGCTCGCGATCGTAGGTCTGCGACCAGAGGTGGTAGCCGGTGCGCGCATCGATCAGCTGAGCAGTGACGCGCACACGCGATCCGGATTTCCGTACGCTGCCCTCGAGCACGCTGCCGACATTGAGTCGGCGTCCGACAGTGGGAATGTCGGCCGGTGAGCCCTTGAACGAGAACGAAGAGGTGCGCGCGGCGACACGCAGCTGAGTGATGCGCGTCAGCGCGTGCACCAGCTCCTCAGAGAGGCCGTCGGAGAAGTATTCATCGCGCGCATCGCCGCTCAGATTGACGAAAGACAAAACGGCGATGGAACGGGGAGGGGGCGTGAACGCCGCGTTGGCTTCCCTTTCGCCAGTGAGCACTCCCTGGCTGGCCGAGGCATTGGACGAGGATCGCGAGCCGCGACGCGAGTCCACGAAATACCCGCCGATCGCCAGCACGAGGCCAAACAGCACGACGGCGGTGAGCGTCCTGATTCGAACAGGTTGCTTGGGCGGAACCTGAGGCGTTACCGACGGGGGTGCGACCTCGACCGGAATGGTCTCGACCGGCGCGATGATCTGATAACCGCGACCGCGCAGACCTGCGATGTAGCGGGGCAACTTCGGATCGTCGCCGAGCGCATCCCGCAGCAGCTTGACGCGCTGGCTCACCGTTTCGGGGCTCACCACGAGTCCGGGCCACACTCTTTCTATGAGGGCTTCGATCGACAGCAGGTTCGGAGCCGCGCGTGTCAATACCAGCAGGAGGTCGAAGGAAAGCTTCGGGAGGGGCACTTCGGTGTCCCCTCGCATCACCCGCCCGCGGCCCGGATCGATGATGAGGTCGGCAACCTGATAGCGCACAGCGTCCGTCATTCGATCCATCGCATCTTTTTTGGCCGTCGCACGACGAGGATACAACCTCGAATCGGCTGCCGAAACCGATCTTCACGCAAGCTTTGGCCAATCTTCGGCCAGCTTTCATGCATCGCCGGCCGCGCCGCTCCACCGTCACGGCGTCCGAAATCTTCAACGGGGAGCCCGATCATGAACACGAAACTGAAGTTGCTGAGCCTTGGCCTTACGTTGACCGTTGCCGTCGCGCTCGCTGGCCCGGCAAGCGCCGCTACCGCGAACGAGGGGGTCCGCGAGGTCACGGTGAGCTATGCGGATCTGAATCTCACGCAGCCGGAAGGCGTGGCGAAGTTGTACAGGCGGCTCAAGTTCGCCGCGCTGCAGGTGTGCAGGCCCATAATGGAAGGACAACTGGCTGACCGGCTGAAAGCCAAAACCTGTGCGGCAGACGCCCTGGCGCGGGCCGTTGCCTCCATCGCGGTACCGGAATTGAGCCGTTATCACGCGGCGAACACGGGCAAGCGTCATGGGAGCACGCAGTCGTGAGCTACAAACACGCGCTCGTGCGCACTGCCTGGCTTGCGCTCATCGCATCGTCCGGAGCCGCGTATGCGGCTCCGGAGATTCAGCCTGCGGGTACTGGCGACGACACTGCTCGATTGCAGGCGGCCCTGTCCGGCTGCACGAATCAACAGAAAGCCTGCGACATACGCCTTGGAGCCGGCATCTTCTATACCGACGTGCTGCTGGCGAAGGGATTCAATGGAGCGATTACGGGACGCGGCCAGGGGCGCACGGTCATCCGCCCGCTCGCACATCGTCCACTACGCTCAACGCCTCTGCCATTCATCGATGAGCCGACATTGGCGCAGCCGTACCCGGTGCTCCTGCATTTCGCGAACAACAGCAGGATTACGATCTCCGGACTCACGCTCGAATTTCCATCGAGCATGACAGTGATGCCGTATGAAGTGCCGTATCCCGGAAACGGTGGCGTCGTCCTCACGGACACTCTCGTGGCGGCGATTCTCGTCGATGGTGAGCGCCACACGGAGCTCAAAATCTCCAACGTCACGATCATCGGTGCGGACAACGACAGCTACGATGGCAGCAATGTGTCCTCAGGCGTGCGCTTCGAGGGGCCCATTCGCTACAGCGGCGGCGTCGACCAGACGCGGAAGATGCAACGTGGCCGGATCTACGCGTTCAACAACCGGATGCAGCGGACGGGCTACGGAATCCAGGCGCTGTTCGCAAACCAGGTCGAGGGGCTGTTCAACGGCAACAAGATGGACGTACGCATCTACGGCATCTCGATCCGGGACCTCGGCGCATCGAAAGTCACGGCGGTCCGCAACGACATCGACGCGGAGCTCTCCGGATTTCTGATTGGTGAATCGCCGGAGCAGGCGCCCGCGACACCGTCCGACTACGACATTGCATGGAACAGGATCCGTGTGAACGAAACGGGCCTTGCTGTCGATCCGACCGGCGGGTACGCGGGCATCGGTGTCGTGCAGTTCTCTACGCTGGCGGAGGTTCCGGTGCCGGAGACGTTCATCTCGGACGTGACACTGTTCGCGAACGACATCACGATTCCAGAGCATCCGGTCCAGGCAGGCGTCTTCGTCGCGGGCGACGGCAAGAGCGACGTTCGCATCATCGGCAATCGCATCCGGGGTGCGCCCTACGATACGGGGATATTCGTCGATGCGAGCCGTGGAACTCTCATCGCGGCGAATGACCTGCGCGGTGTCGATCCACCGAATGAAGACGTCCATCTGACGGCGAGTACCCGGCAATGCAAGGTCGTCGAGCCCGGCGACACAGTGCTGGATGAAGGTACCGGGAACCAGGGCACTCATTGACGGTGCGTAGTGCGCGTGAGCGCGAGAGGCTCACGCGCACTACATCCGCAGCATTGCTGACAAACGCCACTGCCAGCTCACTTTCCGTGCCGTCGAGTCGAAACGGCCGTGAGCGCCATGGTCGGTATGGGCCGGCTGGTAGAGATTGTCGGCATGATCGGCACCCAGCGGCTCGGAGGTGAGCTGACCTGCCCACGCCTTGTTGGCGAGCCATCGGTCGAGAAGTCCTGGGATCACGCGGTTGCCGATCACGGCTTGCAATGCAGGCCAGCCGACATACGGCTGGCGCCGCGGGCGCAAGGCGGCATCGACGATTGCACGCGCAGCGATCTCCGGCTGAAAGATCGTACCCACGGGACGTGGCCGGCAAGGAATGGTGGTCCGCGCCCAGTCGAACTGCGGCGTGTTGAATGCGGCGAGCACGAGGAATGTGAGCCGCACCTTGCTCCGGTCATGAAACAACTCGGAACGGAGTGAGTCGGTGAAGGCGCGCAGCGCGCTCTTGGCGCCACAATAGGCGGCTTGCAACGGTATCGAGCGAAAGGCGAGCGCGGAGCCCACCTGCACGATCACACCTCTATCGGCCGCGCGCATGCGCTTCAATGCAGCTCGCGTTCCCCACACGGCTCCCAGATACGTAACGTCCGTGACGCGACGGTAGTCCTCAGGTGCCACGTCGATGACGGGTGAGAAAACCGTCGCCATCGCGTTGTTCACCCAGACATCGATGCCGCCCCAGGCGCGTTCGACGCTGGCTGCGGCCGATTCGACCTGGTCCCGATCGGCGACGTCGGCTGGAATGACGAGCGCTTCACCGCCGGCGCGTTCGACATCGCGCCGCGCGCCCTCGAGGCCGGCACGGCCGCGCGCGACAAGGGCAACGCGAGCGCCGCGCTTTGCGAATTCGATGGCCGTCGCCCGCCCGATCCCGGCTGATGCCCCGGTGATCACCACCCGCAAGGGTCGCATCGTGTTGTACCTCATGGAAAAGGCCGTACCGACCATGGAGCAAGGATTGCACCTGTCCATTTTCCGGCGTTCCCGTCACGTGCTCCGCCGTACGCCAACGCCGATGACTTACCATCGTCCGCGGGAGGCACGTCATGAAAAGAATCGCTCTTGGGGTGTTGTTACTCGCTGCGACCGCTGCGACTACCGAGGCCCATCATTCGCGCGCGCAATTCCAGCTCGATCAGGTGACTCCGATGAAGGTCACGATCACGCGCGTGCGCTGGAGCAATCCACACGTGTTCTACGGCGGCACGGTGGTCAACGACAAGGGCGTGGCCGAGGACTGGGTGTTCGAAGGACATTCCATCACCGGGCTCGTGCGGCTCGGGTGGAACGCGGACCTCATCAAGGTGGGCGACCGCGTGGACATGATGGTGAACCGCCATCGCGATCCGACCGAACGCTTCGCGCTGCTGGACCACGTGATTCTTGCGAACGGCAAGACCTATTACTCGGTGGGAATCCCGCCGGCGAATGCCGTCGCCAGGCGTCCGCCGATCGAGCCCTCGAAGGACTTCTCGGGCAACTGGCGCTTCAAGTTCCCGGGTACGCCCGAAGAGGTGCGCAGGCGCGTGCTGCTGGGATTCGGTGGTCCGCGCCAGGATCTGCCATACACGGACGTCGCCAGAGCCCAGGCAGCGAAGTACGACCCGAAGAAGGCGCCGGCGCTCACGTGCGAGCCCATCAGCATGCCTGGCATCCTGATGACCGTGTACGAATACAAGTGGAAGCGCTATCCCGATCGCATCGTCATCGAGAAAGAGCAGTACACGGACATGACGCGGACGATCTGGCTCAATCGCACGACGCCGCCAGCCGACTACAAGCCGAACCCGATGGGCTTTTCCGTCGGACGCTTCGAGCCGGATGGGACGTTCGTGGTCGAGACCACGCGCTTCAGCCCCGTGCGCTGGGGCAACCACGCCTCCGTCGACTCGAGTGACAAGAAGAAGATCGTCGAGCGCTACAAGCTGATCGACGGCGGAATGGGGCTGAGTCTGACGTACACGCAGGAAGACCCGGTGTATTTCACGGCCCCGGTGTCGGCCTCAGGCACCTTCACGAAGTCGTACAACTCGGAGTTCGTGAAGCAACCGCCGTGCGACCTCGAAGCGGCCGGCGAGCACCTGCACTACAAGTAAGTCAGAGCGCCATCAGCTCCGCGCACTCGGACGTTGCGCGGTCCGGTCCTTCAGATCGGGGATGCCGCTCTGGTGCGCGCAATTGGCGCAGCAGAAGAACTGCCCGCCGGCTTCGAGGCCATGCCCGATGATCCGGCATTCACAGTGCGCGCAGGTGGGAGCGAGCGCGTGAATCGCGCACTCGAAACTGTCGAACGTGTGGGAATCTCCACCCGTCACGACTTGGAAACTCTTGTCGTAGTCGTTGCCGCAGACTTCGCATTTCGCCATTGAGGCTCTCCTGAGCGGGCTCATCGAGGACCGGAAGTGGTCGTCGTGTAGTCATTGGTCGTAGCAAGTGGCGCTCCCCACCCGCTGTCCTGATCGGCTGAACGCGGCACTGGAGCGGGCGATTGGGACGGTGTGGGCCCATGCTGGGCGGCAAGCGTTTCAGGCAACGACATCGAGCGCACATAGGCCGACAGCTGCCACAGCTGCTCATCGGGAATTTTTCCGCCCCATGTTGGCATGCCATTGGGGCGTCCCTCGACCAGCGTCTGATGGATCTGCTCGAGCCGTCCGCCATAGATCCACTCGTCATCCATCAGTGCGGGTCCCATGCCACCGCCGCCATTCGAATGGCAACCGGAGCAGTTGTACTGGCCGAAGAGACGTTTGCCCGTGACGACGGCTTCAGCGTTGTCGTAGTACTTGCTCGCCCGAGGGTCGACCGTCGTCAGCGGTCGCGACAGTCCGGGCGCAAGTGCTGAAGTCACCACGCTCCCGGCGGGAAGCGACGTGTCCGTCGCTATCGCCGATGTGCGCTCGCCGTGGCTGCAGCCTGCCAGCAGCAAGCCCACGAGCGCCGCGAGCTCAATGCGGAAGCGAGAACACATAGAGTGTGCCTCCCGCGGTGGTGTGTTTCGGCAGATCGGACATCACGTTCGTCATGCCGAGCGCGGCCGATCCATCGCGCGGATCGACCGGGCCTGAAACGATTGCGCCAGACCAGCCACCGACACCTGAGAGCACGGCGATGTATTGATGACCGTCCGGTCCCTTGTAGCTGACCGGCTGGCTGACGATTCCGCTGTCGACCTTGAACTGCCAGAGCGATGTGCCGGTGCGCGCATCGAGGGCTTTGAACCAGCCATCCATCGTGCCGTAAAACACGATGTCGGCGGCGGTCACCATCGTGCCCGACCAGACCGGAAAGTTTTCTTTCACCTTCCATGCGGGCTTGCGCGCGACCGGATCCCATGCGGTCAGCTCGCCACGATGGCCGCCAGGGCCGGCTTTCATGTGCACTTCAGCGCCCACGTAGGGCGTGCCGGCGATGTAGCTCACCTGCACGTTCATCCAATCCATGCAGATGTTCTCGTGCGGGATGTAGAGCCATCCCGTCTGCGGACTGAAGCTCATGGGCTGCCAGTCCTTTGCGCCTGAGGCCGTCGGACAGATGTTGCGCACGGTCTGCCCGACCTTCGTCTGCTTCGCGGGATTGACGATGAGCCGGCCGGTCTTCAGGTCCACGCCCTTCGAGGAATTCACCGGGCCGAAAGGATCGGCGGAGAGTACGGTGCCGCTCGTGCGGTCGATGACGTACAGGTAGCCGTTCCGATCCGGATGGATCAGCACCTTCTGCATTTTCCCCGCGAACGGCATGTCGAGCAGGATCTGCTCGTTCACGCCGTCGTAGTCGTGCTCATCGTGCGGCGACATCTGATAGACCCAGCGCACGCTGCCATCTCCCGGATCGCGCGCAAAAATCGCCGTGGTCCACTTGTTGTCGCCCGGGCGTTGTTCGGCATTCCACGGCCCGGGGTTGCCGCTGCCGTAGTACACCGCATGCAGCTCGGCGTCGTAGTTGACCCAGCCCCAGACATTTCCGCCGCCGAACTTCCAGCTCTCTCCCGGCCAGGACTTCACTCCGAGATCGGCGCCGCGATCCGATGCATATACCGGTTTGAATGCCGGGCCGATGAGAACGTCTTTGTCGGGCCCGGTGTTGAACGCCTTCCACTGGAGCTTGCCGCTTTCCTCATCGAGCGCGCTGATCCAGCCGCGCACACCGAGCTCACCGCCAGAGTTGCCGACGTACACGTGCCCATCCGCGACCAGCGGCGCCATGGTGATGGTTTCGCCTACATTCACGTTGGCGAGTCGCGTCCGCCAGACCGGTTCGCCGGTCTTCACATCCAGCGCGATCGTTTGCCCGTCGAGGGTATTGAAGATGTACTTGCCGCGACTCACCGTACCGCCGCGATTCACGACGTCGCAGCAGGCAACGCCCTGGCTCGCGGGCAAAGGTTTGGGTGCGAACTTCCACTTCAACGGTGCGCCCGGCTTCGTGAGATCGAGCGCGTACACGTAGTTCGGATACGCAGTCACGACGAACATCGTGTTGTCCGCCACGATCGGCGCCGCTTCCTGGCCTTTGTTCACCGCGAGTGAAAAGGTGAAGACGGGCACGAGCGTGCGAATGTTTTCCGACGTGATCTCATTCAGGGATGAGAAGCGCGTGGCGGCGAAGTTCTTGGCCGGCATGGTCCACTGGCCGTCGTCTGGTGGGGCGTTCGCGGCGCTGGGCGCAGTCTTGCCAGCTTCTGGAGTCGGCGCTGCGAGCGCATGACCGATCTCTTCGGGTTTGAAGACTTCTTCGGCCGGGACTGGGCTGGGCAGTGTTTGCGCGAGTAACGGCGCGGCGACTGCTGCCAGCAACGGAGCGATGAGGCGGAAAGCGCGTGCGGTAGTCATGTGCCGAAGCCCAGATGAGGCGAGACGTAGTAGGTGGCGAACACGAAGAGCCAGATCACATCGACGAAGTGCCAGTAGAGAACGCCTGCGGACACCGAGAGATTGCGCCGCGGACTGAAGTAGTCGAGCAGCGTCCAGCCGAACAAAGCGGCGAGTATCAGCAGCCCCACGGCCACGTGCGCCATGTGGAAGCCCGTGGTGACGAAGTACAGTGACGCGAAACTCGAATCGCCAGGCCCGTAAGGTTTGGCACGCCACTCGAAGAGCTGCACGACGAAGAAAATCGTGCCGAGCACGAAGGCGCCCGCAAAACCGAACAGCGCGAGCGCATGTTTACGCTCGAGGATGCCGCGCTCGCCGAGCCAGGCAACGATGCTCGACAGTACGAGCACGATAGTGTTGGGAAGTGCGAGCTGGAGTGGAGGGGAGGATTCCAGTACCCAGCCCGGACCCGCTGTGGCACCGGTGTAGTAATAAGAGAAGAAGAGCCAGGTGAAGAGGGCGGCCTCACTGGCGATGAGGGCGCCAACGCCCCAGGTACCGAGTCCATGCCTGCGGATCGGGCCTACCGGCAGGCGTTCTGGAAACTGCATCATTTCAGCCACGAGCGGGCTCCCGTTCGCGAAGCTCTTCACGCGGCCATAGCCACACGAGAAGCGCGAGGCCGACAACTGCGCCCCCCAGTCCTGCGAGCAATGCGAGTCGCAACAGCAGTCCGACGAAGAGCAGCGCCGTGCCGAACGCAAGAATGAAGGGTGCAGAAGTGTCCTCCGGCATCTCGAGGATCATGTCGGGCGTGGCGTGCAGTGCCGAGGTGCCGATGGTTTCCTTGCCTGCGTCCAGCAGCATGCCGTGCGCCACAGACGAGCGCGCTGACGACTCGTTCAGGCGGTCCTCCCACAGCGGGTGTCGAGACGCGACGGTAGGAATCACCGCGAAGTTGTAGGGCGGCGGAGGCGAGGGCACCGACCACTCGAGCGAGGAAGCGTCCCAGGGATTGGCGCTTGCGACGGCGCCGCTGCGCAGGCTCTTCACGACATTCACCACGAACAGCAGCACGCCAATCGCCAGCACGAAACTGCCAACGGAGGTGACGAGGTTCAGCGTGTCCCAGCCCATGCCGGATGAATAGGTGTAGACGCGGCGGGGCATGCCGAGCAGCCCCGTGATGTGCATCGGCAGGAAGGCGAGGTTGAAGCCGATGAACATCGTCCAGAAATTCCACCGGCCGAGGCTCTCATCGAGGAACTTGCCGGTCATCTTCGGAAACCAGAAGTAGGTCGCGCCGATCACGGGAAATACGTTGATGCCGATGAGCACGTAGTGCAGGTGCGCGACGATGAAGTACGTGTCAGTGAGTTGCCAGTCCACCGGGACACTCGCCGTCATGAATCCGGAGACGCCGCCGATCACGAACAGCATGATCATGGAGGAGAAGAACAGGAACGCCGTGGTGATGACCGGCCGGCCGTGCCAGATGGTCGCGAGCCATGCGAACACCGCGACGGCCGACGGCACGGTGATCACGATGGAAATGCCGGAGAAGAACGAGAGCCCGACCGTCGGCAGGCCCGCTGCAAACATGTGATGCACCCACACGCCGAATCCGAGCACCATCGTCGCCACCGTCGAGATTGCGACGGCCGCATAGCCGACGAGTGGCCGGCGACAAAAGACGGGCAGGCCGTCGGAGACCATTCCCATCGCGGGCAACACGATCGCGTAAACCCATGGATGACCGAAGATCCAGAACAGGTGCTGCCAGAGAAGGGGCTGGCCGCCCTGCGCGGCATCGAAGAAGTGAGTGCCGTACTGCCGATCTAGCCACAGCAGAAAGAATGCGAGGCTCACTGCTGGAACGACGAGCAGATTGGCGACGCTCGCGGTGAGCGTGCCCCAGATCATGATGGGCACGCGATCCAGCGACATGCCGGGGGCGCGCGTGCGCAGCGCCGTGACGATGAAGTTCGCTGCGCCGAGCGTGGTGGAGATGCCGAGGAACACCATCCCGAGCGCATAGAAATCCTGGTTCAGGCCCGGGTTGTAGGTGCGTTCTGCGTAGGGCACGTAGTTGAACCAGCCGTCGTTCGGCCCGTTGCCCGTCAGAAAGCCCGCGTACAGGAAGATGCCGCTCGCGAGGTAGATCCAGTAGCTGAGCGCATTGAGCCGTGGAAACGCCATGTCGCGGCTACCGAGCAGCAGCGGCCAGAGATAGTTCGCGAAGCCGGACAGAATCGGCGACGCGTACAGGAAGATCATCGTCATCCCGTGCGTCGAGAACAGGTCGTTGTATTGCTCGGGCGTGAGGAGCGTGCCGTTCGGGCCTGCGAGCTGCAGGCGCATGACGAGCGATTCGATGCCGCCGAGCGTGAGAAAGGCGAAGGCCGTGACGATGTAGCGGATGCCGATCTGTTTGTGGTCGACCGTGCTGAGGAATCCTTTGAGCCCCGGTGCAGTCTTCCAAAGCTGCATCAGGCGCGCGGCGTGTGCTGCGTTGTCCACGCCGATCTCTGGCGCGCGATAGTCCGCCTCTCTCATCGCAGCAGCTCCAGATACGCAAGCGTGTCCGCCAGCTCCTGGCCCGACAGGTTCTGGTTGGGCATGAGGGAGCCTGGTTTCAGCGCCTGCGGGTTGCGTATCCAGCTCGCGAGGCTGGTGGCATCGTTGGGCAACGTACCGGCGGCGATCTTCTGCCGCGTCATGAGATGCGTGAGATCGGGTGCGCTGATCGCTCCGGCCGTCGTTCCGAGCACGCGATGGCACAATCCGCATCGATACTCGACGAGTGCCCGGCCACGAGTCTGTTCGGGCGATGTCGGCTCTGGCGCGGGTGCGAGCTGCGCCGCGCGCCATGCATCGAAGTCAGCCTGGGATTGCGCCACGACTTCGAATGCCATGTGCGCATGCTGGAAGCCACAGAACTCATTGCACTGACCGGCGTAGCGGCCGGCGATGCGTGCCTCGAGCCACGTCATGTTCGTCTGGCCCGGAACCGCATCCATCTTGCCGGACAGCTTCGGGACCCAGAAGCTGTGGATGACGTCGGCACCGTGCAGCCGAACCCGTACTGGCACGCCGACGGGAATGTGGATTTCGTTTGCAGTAGTGAAAATCTGCGAGGGCTCGCGCGAGCCATACTGAACTTCCCACCACCACTGGTGAGGCGTTACGTCGATCACGAGTGCCGAGCTCGACGGCGTACGTGAAATGTTCGCGAGCGCAACCATCGTCCAGACGAGCGTGAGGAGGAGCGGGATCGAGGAGATTGCAACACCAATGCCAATCCAGCGCTTGCCGCTGGTGCCTCGCTCCACCGGCACGGCGCGTGTTTCGCGGTCCCCGCCACTTGCACGCGCGCGAGATACGGCGATCCAAAGCAGCACGAGGATGATCACCACGACCAGCGTGGAGATTGTCAGCGTGGCCCACGTGAGCGGGCGAATGATGTCGGCGTGCCTTCCGGCCGAGTGCAGATAGTCCAGCGGACTCATGCGGCACGCGGTCCTGCCATCTCCGTCCAGAGACGACGAAGCGAGCGGACGGCGGCCCAGAGGAAGAGGACGATTCCCGGCACCCACATCACGACGCCGCCCAGTTGCTGATCCTGCAGCGAAGTGAGGTGCCAGAGCGGCGCTGTCAGGAAGTGCGGTTCGAATTGCGCGTAGCCCGAGAGCGCCAACACTGCACCGAGCAGGCCCATTTGCGCGGAGCTCGCGAGTCCCGCGGCAAGCGCTTGCGCCGTACGCTCCGGCGGATGATGCAGGAGCTCGCGCCATAGCCACAGGCCGCTGCCGAACAGCGAGACGTGCATGAGCCAGTACGTGATGTTCGATGTAAACGTCGCGGCGTATGGCGTCGGCATGTGCCAGAACCACAGCGCGAGGAGGAACGCGAGCGAAGCAGTCCACAGTGGTCGGGAGCTTCGCGGAGACTGGTCGCGCGGCAAGGCGAGCGCGATGAATGGCGCGGCGACCAGCAGCATGAGCATGTGCTGAGCGACGCGAGCGCTGAACAGCGAGACCGACAATGCGCAGAGTGGTGAGAGGAGCGCGGCGGAAACCGTGAGCCAGCCGGCGCATGCCTGCCAGCGCATGCGCCGACTGCGGCTCAACACCACGTGGCCGATGCCCAGCACTGCGAGCGCCGCGATGAGCAGGGGGTCGAGGTTGAAGCGCCCCGCCAGGTCAACCGGCGTCGGAGGCGTTCCGCAGTAAGGTATAACCTGGATCAAATGCTGATCCCTCTGCAGTGCGCGCAGAGGGCAGCATTTTTCTTACCTGGAGGCCGGAGTTTTTCGATTCCAACAAAAACGTAATCAGGTCTTCGGCGCAAGCCGCAGGATCCCGGTCTCCGGGCCTACGGCGATCACGTAGATCGCGCCGTCCGGGCCCTGTTTCACGTCGCGGATGCGCGAGTGCCGATCCTGGAGCAGCCACTCCTCGCCGACGACCTTGTCGCCATCGAGCTTCACGCGCACGAGCTTCGTGCTGGCCATGCCGCCGACGAAGATGTCGCCCTTCCACTGCGGGAACAGATCGCCGCTATAGAAAATCATTCCCGAGGGTGCGATCACTGGATCCCAGTAGTACACCGGCTGTTCCATGCCCTCTTTCGCCGTGATGCCGTCACCGATCTTCGGGCCCTGGTACTCGATGCCGTAGGTGATCACCGGCCAGCCGTAGTTCTTGCCCGGTTCCGGGTGATTCAGCTCGTCACCGCCGCGCGGGCCGTGCTCGATCGTCCACAACCGGTTATTGGCATCCAGCGTCGCCGCCTGAATATTGCGGTGACCGTACGACCAGATTTCCGGCTTCGCGTCGGAGCGGCCCACGAAAGGATTGTCCTGCGGCACGCTGCCGTCCTTGTTGAGGCGCACGACCTTGCCGAAGTGTGTGCCGAGATCCTGCGACTTCTCACGCGCGCCGGGGACTGCGCGCTCGCCGAGTGTGAGGAAGAGTTTCCCATCGGGCGTGAAGACGATGCGCGAACCGAAGTGATAGTCCGAGTCGAACGTCGGCAGCTGGCGGAAGATGATCTGAACCTTTTCCACGGCCAGGCCGCCTGCACTTTCGGTCAGCACGGCTTTTGCGAGCGCGGTGCCGTTGCCACCCTCGCGCGGTTCGGCATAGGTCCAGTAGATGATCTTGTTCGTGGCGAAGTCGGGATCGAGCGCCACATCGAGCAGGCCCCCCTGGCCTTTGAAGAAGACCTTCGGCAGGCCTTTTGCCGGCGCGGAGAGCTTCCCATCAGTGCCCACGATCCGCAGATTCCCTTCGCGTTCCGTGACGAGAATGCGGTTGTCCGGCAGGAACTCGAATGACCACGGGTCCTGCAGCCCTTGCGCTACCGCTCGCACGTCGAGCGTCACGTCGCTCTTGAGTCCGGGGGCACGTGTCTGGCCCGCGAACGCCGGCGAGAAATCGACACCATTACGCTCACGGGTTTCCAGCGCCGCGCCAGCTGCTGGCGGCTCTGCGGTTGCGGCTGCTGGCTGGGCAGGCGTTGGCTCACGTGAGCAACCCGCCACGAGCATGAGTGAAATGAAGGGCGATAGCAGAACGAGGCGCGACGTCAGGCGCATGTCGGGGAATCCTTTTTTGTCCGGGTCGGACTGACCCGAAGAGAATAGACCAGTCTTCCGAATCGCGCGCAACATGACTCCCGTAGTAGACTGCCGGCGGCGAAGTATCACTGGCGTGACGGCAATCCTGGATGGAAGAGACCCGGTACTCGACACGCTTCGTCCCGGTGTCCGATCTGGATGAAGGCACCCGGCTCCGTATGGCCCGGCTCTATCTCGCGAGCTACGACGGATCGAGCGAGACCGTTTTCTTCGGCGACCTCGCCCGCAAGCACGAGGTGCTGCTCGTGCAGGCGGACGCCGAGCTCATTGGCTTCACCACGTTGCGCGTGTTCGAGTGGGAGTGGCAGGGCGACGCCGTCCGCATCGTCTACTCGGGCGATACCGTCATCGCGCGCGCGCACTGGGGCCAGCAGGCGCTCGCATTTGCCTGGATCACGCGCATGGGGGAGCTCAAGGCCGAACGGCCGGACCTCCCGCTCTACTGGTTCCTGCTCGTCAAGGGCCATCGCACGTTTCGCTATCTGCCGGTATTCGGCAAATCGTTCTACCCACACTGGAGCGAAGACCGCAGCGACCTGAAGCCGCTCGCGGATGCACTGGCGTCTGCGATGTTCGGCAGCGACTACAACGCGGCGAGCGGCGTCGTCGAGTTCGACGAATCCCGCGGGCACCTGAAACCCGACATCGCCCTGCCGGCGCCGGAAGAGCTGGAGCGAGAAGGCGTGCGCTTCTTCCTCGAACGCAATCCGGGCTTTCGGCGCGGCCACGAGCTCGTCTGCCTGTGCGAAGTGGAAGAGCGCAACATGAAACCCCTGACGCTCCGGCTGTTCAGGAAGCACGCGCGCGGCGAACGCCGCGCCGTATGAAACTGACTCTCATCCATCCCGCCATCGGCCATCGGGCCGGCGAAAGTTATATCCGGACGTGGCAGATGGAGCCGTTGCCCATCGCAGTGCTCGCGGGCCTCACGCCTTCGGATGTGGAGCTGCGCTTTCACGATGACCGGATGGAAGCAATTCCCTTCGACGAGCCGACCGATGCGGTAGCGATTCCGATAGAGACCTACACCGCCGCGCGTGCGTATCAGATTGCGAGTGAATACCGGCGTCGTGGCATCCCGGTGATCATGGGCGGCTTCCATGCCTCGCTCGTTCCGGATGAGGTGTCGCGTTACGCGGAAGCCATCGTGACAGGCGAAGCAGAGCGTGTCTGGCCAGAGGTCATCGATGACCTCCGCCATGGAACGCTTCGCCGCCGCTACAGCGGCGAACAGCGGCCGCTGTCGGAAATCCGTGTGGACCGGAGGCTCTTCGCGGGCAAGCGCTATCTGCCGATCGGGCTCATCGAGACCGGGCGCGGCTGCCGCTTTCCGTGCGAGTTCTGCGCAATCCAGACCTTCTTCTCGCGCACCTACCGGGCGCGGCCGCCGCAGGATGTGGTCGCCGAGCTCCGTCAGCTCAAGGACAGCAAGCGTCTGTTCTTTTTCGTGGACGACAATTTCGCCGGCGACATGAAGACCGGGAAGCCCCTGCTCGCGGAGCTGCAGAAGCTCGGCGTCCGCTGGATCACCCAGATGAGTATCAACGCCGCGCACGACGAATCCTTCCTCGAGGGCATGTACCGCGCCGGCTGTCGCGGCGTGCTCATCGGCTTCGAAAGCCTCGACGAGGCGAACCTGCGCGTCATGAACAAGCGCTTCAACAGCATGCGCGGTGGATTCCGGGCGGCGCTCGCCAACCTGCGGCGCCATGGGATCTTCGTCTACGGCACGTTCATCTTTGGCTACGAGCACGACAAGGAGAGCTCGTTCGATGAGGCGGTCGACTTCGCGGTGGAGCAGAATCTCTACATCGCGGCGTTCAATCACCTCACGCCGTTTCCCGGCACGCCCCTGTACAAGAGGCTGCAACAGGAACGGCGCCTGCGATTCGATGCGTGGTGGCTCGATCCGCGCTATCGCTACAACGCCTTGCCGTTCGTGCCGACCAGGCTGACACCGGAGCAGGTGACCGAAGGGTGCGTCGGCGCGCGGCGCCGCTTCTACGCCTGGCCCAGCATCGTTCGGCGCAGCGTTGCGCACTGGCGCGATGGCTACGTGTTCCGGAATTTCTTTCTCGTGAACGCCATGCACCGGAACGAGATTTCCAAGCGGGACGGCTATCCGCTCGGGGACGAAACCTGGCGCGGGCAGTTGCTGGAAGTGCAGTGAGGCTCACGCTCATCCGCCCGAACCTGGGCGACTTCCGTTCGCTGGATGCGATGCCGCCGCTGGCCATGGGTATCCTGGCCGCGCGTGCGCCGGACTGCGACATCGAGTTCTACGACGAGAAAGCAGAGGCGCTGCCAACCGATGACGCGCCGGATCTCGTCGCACTGAGCGTCGAGACCTACACGGCACGGCGCGCGTATGCAGTGGCAGATTCCTATCGCGCGCGCGGCGTTCCAGTAGTGGTGGGTGGCTATCATCCGACCTTCCTGCCCGATGAAGCGCTGGAACATTCGGATGCGGTGGTCATCGGTGATGCCGAAGGAGTGTGGGAGCGTCTGTTGGGCGACTTCCGCGCGGGCCAGCTTCAGCGGCGCTACGGTGGCGCAAACACTCGGTCGCTGGCCGACTACAGAATCAATCGCGACATCTATCGCGGCAAGCGCTATGCGCCTGTCGAGCTCGTGCAATACGGGCGTGGCTGCCGGTTCGCGTGCGACTTTTGCTCCATTCATGCGTTCTACGGCACGAACCTGCGCGTGCGGCCGGTTGCTGGTCTCGTCGAAGAGATCGAAAGTTTGCCGCGAAACAAACTGCTGTTCTTCGTCGACGACAATCTGTTCGGCCGCAAGTCGGACCTGAATGTGCTGCTCGATGCGTTGCGCCCGCTGGGCCGACGGTGGTCCTGCCAGATCAGTATCGACGTGGCTCGCGATGAAACGCTGCTCGATCGCCTTGCCGAGGCGGGATGTCGCTTCGTGCTCATCGGCTTCGAGTCGCTGAATCCTGCGAGCCTGAGGCAGATGGGCAAACGCTGGAACACGGTGAGCGGTTCGTACACGAAGGTGGCAGGCGCCCTGCATCGGCGCGGGATCGGCATCTACGGCACATTCGTGTTCGGGTACGACGCCGATACGCCGGACACGTTCGATCGCACGCTGGATTTCGCGCTCGAGGCGCGACTCGAGCTCGCGAACTTCAATCCGCTCACGCCGACTCCCGGTTCGGCGCTCTATGACCGGTTGAGCGCCGAAGGGCGTCTCCTCTCGCCAACGTGGTGGCTGCAGCCCGACTATCGCTATGGGCACGCCATCTTCGAGCCCCGCGGCATGGCTGCACAGGAGCTGACGCAAGGCATCCAGGAAACGCGGCGGCGTTTCTATAGCTGGCGATCGATCGGCGCGCGGCTGCTGGACGCACACGTGCCGTTCTCGACGTTCCATCGGGGCATGGTCACTGCCGCGAACCTCATCTCCCGTCGCGAGATTTTCCGCAAGCAGGACCGGCTGCTGGGGCACTGACGGATGAAGATCACTTTCATCAAGCCGAACATCGGGCGCATGGAGCACAGTCTCTACGTGGACGAAGGGCGGATGGAGCCGCTCATGCTCGCCGTGCTCGCCGGAATGACACCGGCGGACGTGGAATGCGTGCTGTTCGACGACCGCATGGAGAGCATTCCGTACGATGAGCCGACGGACCTCGTGGCCATCACCATCGAGACCTACACCGCGCGGCGTGCGTACGAGATATCAGCGGAGTACAGAGCGCGCGGCGTTCCGGTCATCCTCGGCGGCATGCACGTGTCGCTGCTACCCGATGAAGCGAGCCTGCACGCGGACAGCATCTTCATCGGTGATGCCGAGACGAAGTGGGCGGAGGTGGTGGAAGACGCGCGCCACCGCAGGCTCAAGGCGAAGTACGTCGCTCCGCCGGGAGTCGGCCAGATCAACCGCGTGCTGCCGCGACGGGACCTGTTTCGCGGCAAGGGTTATCTCCCCATCACGCTGATGCAGTTCGTGCGCGGTTGCCGATTCGCCTGCCAGTTCTGCGCCGTCACGCAGTATTTCGACCGCAAGCACTACGTGCGTGCGCTCGACGACGTGGTCCGCGAGATCGAAGCGCAGGACCGGAAGTTCATCTTCTTCATCGACGACAATATCGCGACGGATCACAAGGCGCTCGCCGAGTTCTGCCACGCGATCACGCCGCTGCGCATCCAGTGGGTGAGCCAGGCGAGCCTCGACGTGACGCGCAACGCGAAGCTCATGAAGCTCATGGAACGCTCCGGCAACTGGGGCAACGTCACCGGCTTCGAGTCCATCACGCCCGCGAGTCTCAGGGAGACCCGGAAGTCTCCCAACATTCCGCGCTTCTCCCACTACAAGGAGGAGGTGCGGATCCTGCGCGAGCACGGCATGCAGACCTGGGCAGCATTCACGCTCGGCTACGACCACGACACCGTCGAGTCGATTGCAGCGACCGTGGATTTCGCGATCGAGAGCAAGTTCATCTTCGCGGCCTACAACATCCTGATGCCATATCCGAACACGCCGCTGTATACGAAGCTGCAGCAGGAAGGGCGACATCTCTTCGGCGGCAAGTGGTGGCTGCATCCGGAGTACCGCTTCAACGACGCGGCATTCGTACCGAAGCTCATGACGGCCGATGAGCTCACCCGCGCCTGCCACGCCGCCCGTGTTCGTTACAACAAGCTGCCCGCGCTTGCTGCCAGGTTTGCGGACTGGAAGACGCACCTCAAGTCACTGGCCCGCATCGGGGCGTACTGGTACTACACCCTGATATTCCGCAAGGAGGTCTACAAGAAGCACGGCATGCGGTTCGGGCTCCAATGAAGCGCGCTCTCGCCGTGTACCAGTACGTTGCACCGATCATTCTCGGGCCGGTGTCGTTTCTGTTGTGGCGTGATCGTTACGACGGGAATTTGCAGCTCGTGGCGGTGGCGTGGCTGATCCCGGTGCTGTGGGCGTACATCGTTCCGGGAATCGGCACGAACGTACTGAAGGTGTGGGAGTTCAACACGAGGTTGCGGCTGGGGCGGTTCCGCCCGCATCACGGCTTCGTGTTCGGTTCCGCCACGGCGACGATCGCGTGGCTCGTTCATGTGCCTGCGGTGAGCTGGATCGATGCGCTGCGAAACGCGCTCATCCAGTGCTCCGTGCTCGCGTTCTGGAATCTGCTCTACGACGTGGCAGCGCTGCGCTCGGGAATCCTCAGCGTCTTCAACCAGCCCTGGGCGGATGGCAAGAGCGAGGAAGCCATCGCGATGGATTACGCACCGTGGTTCTTCGGTGGCTTCGGCGCGATGTACGGACTGGGAATGGGCGCGGTGGAGCTGCTCCACGCGAGGGGGTTTCTGGACACCACGGCGTCGTTCGCCGTGGCATTCATAGGCGTGCTTACGCTGACTCTCACGATTCCTGTGCTCGGCTACATAGCCCGAGCGCGCCGCCTGCATGGGCACAGCGGAACGCGGCCGGTGAAGAAGAGATGCCAGAGCGCCTCAACTGGCTGATCCTTGCCGCCACCGCAGTCGCCACAGCTGCGTGCCTCTGGCTGGCAAGCCATGCGACCGCTTGGGTTGCAGCGCTTGCGATCGTTGCATTCGCTTTCGTGAACAACACGCCGTTCTGCCTCATGCACGAGGCGGTTCATGGCGTCGGCGCGCCGAGCCGGCGACGAAACTATCTGCTCGGTGTGCTGGCCGGCTGCATGTTCCCGACGTCGTTTTCCCTCCAGCGCGTTGCCCATCTCGGCCACCACCGGCGCAATCGCACCGATCTCGAGATGTACGACTACTATCTGCCGCACGAGTCCAGATGGCTCCGCAATCTCTGGCTCTACGGCGGCAATCTATTCGGGCTGTATTACTTCTTCGTGCCGCTGTCGAACGCGATCTACCTGCTCGCGACGCCTTTCTTCCGCTCGCGCTGGTTCAAGGAAAGAATGGCCCAGGGCCTGGGGTTCGGCCCTTATGTGCGCGACATCGTCGAGCTACCTCCGGGCAAGGTGCGCATGGAGATCGCGCTGGTCTTCGGCTACCAGGCTTTGCTCTGGTGGCTGCTCGACCTCGAATGGCAGGGGTGGCTCCTCGCTCATTGGGCGTTCGCGCTGCATTGGTCGGCGCTTCAATACGTCGATCATGCGTGGAGCGCGCGCCACGTTACGGAAGGCGCGTGGGATCTGCGGGTGAGTGCGCCGGCGCGGTGGCTCGCACTCAACTATCAGCTCCACCGCGCACATCATCGCCATCCGGATGCGCCGTGGAACCGGCTGCCCGGTCTCGCCGAACACGAGGGACAGCCCGGGTTCTGGCAGATCTACTGGAGCCTCTGGCGGCACGGCGTGCAGCCGGCACCGCCGATGGGCGCTCGAGAATCACGCGGCCTTTTTGCGGCGACCGAGCAGGAAACCTAGCAGCGCGCCGAGGATGAGGCCGCCGGCCGCGCCGCCGATGCCCATCTTGAGAATGCCGGCCTTCGCTTCGCTCAAGATCGGATTGTCGAGAAAGTCCGTGCCGATGTGGATGCCACGCAGGCGCCACTTGCCGTCGGCGCTCTTCTGCATCACGGCTGTCCAGCGTGTCTTCATGTCGTACATGCGGCCGTCCGCGAGGGTGTAGCGCTCGATGCCCGAGCCGCGCACGAGCCCCCAGCTCTTGTCGGCCGACAGTTCCGTGAGCGCGTCGGCCTTCAGGTCCATGTTCAGCGCTTTGAGGAAGCCGCCCGGCCCGAACCAGCGCTTGAAGTATGCGGACACTTCTTCGCGGCTCGACATGATTTCCTGGGTGATGGTGGTCGCGCGGATGTCTTCCGCAATGACCGGCAGCATCGCGTCGTAATTACCGGAATTGATGGCTCCCTGCACCGTGCCCAGGATGGCGCGCAACTCCTGGTGGATTTCGTGATCCGGCTCTTCCTGACCCCAGGCCGGAAACGTGGCAAGCAGGGCGATCGCCAGCAGGATTCTCGTCATGACTCGTCTGCTCCTCGCGTCATGTCATGGCGCGCGATTCTGCCACGTGAAGCAGCGGCGGAGGAGCATCACCAGCAGAATGGCGGAGATCACATCCAGCAGATGATGCTGGTGTACCAGCACCGTGGACGCCACGATCAGTACTCCCCACGCCAGCAGGAACATCTTCATCGGGCGTCTGGCACAGTCAGCGCACGCTAGAAGGATGGCGCAGGAGAACACCACGTGTAGCGAGGGCACGAGATTGTGCGGCCGATCCACGCCGAATATCGCGGCGAAGATTGACGCATACAGGGGATCCGAGGGAATGGTGCGCGTGAATCCGAGATCCGCGGGCAGGATCAGGAAAACGATGCCACTGGCGATGGTCCCGAAGACGAGCTGCTTGCCGAGTGCGGGCATGCGTGCGGCCGGCATCAGGAACAACGGCAGCAGGAAGAGCACGTACATCGACATGTATGCCCACACGAACTGGGGCACGAATGGGATGGACAGCTCCGCCGGCACGTAGAGCTGGTACCGGTGAGGGCGCAGGGAGGTGAGCCAGTTCAGTGTGGGATAGACCGAGAAGAACGCGACGGTGATCCAGCCAGCCCAGATCGCGTAGGTCTTTGCGTTGCTGCCCTTCAAGGCTGCGATGATATTCTGAACTCCATGCAGCTCAACAACTATTGCCCAGCTCCGCCGGCCGATGATGTCCTGAGCGAGATTCTTCAGGACCTGCGGCTTGCGCATGCCTCTTACGGGCGCAGCGAATTCACCGCTCCGTGGGGCGTGGAGATTCCGTATCGCGAAGGCGTGCGGTTTCATTTCGTGCTCGAAGGATCCTGCTGGATGCGGACGGCTGCGCAGGAACCGGTGTTTCTCGACACTGGAGATGTCGTCCTTCTGCCGCATGGGACGGGGCACGTCATCGCCGACGACGCCAAACGTCCGGCGCGGCCGCTAGAGCAGGTCGGACCGCGTCTCATCGGTAACTCGACGTATCAGCTTTCTGCGGGTGGTGGCGGCACGCGCACGATGCTCGTGTGTTGCACGATCGGCTTCGAGGGGCCCACCGCGCATCCGCTGCTCGAGCTGTTGCCGCCCATGCTCCTCGTGCGTCGCTCCGAGCAGCAGGAAACTTCGCTCCCGATGCTGCTCGATCTCATGGCCCGCGAAGTGGCGAGCCAGCGCATCGGCGCGGCCACGATCATGGCGCGACTGGCCGACATCGTCATGACGCAGATCGTGCGGGCATGGATCGAGACACGTCCGTCCGATCTGACCGGTTGGCTTGCAGCCGTGAAGGATCCGCATATCGGCGCGGCACTCGCCCGCATTCATCGGCAGCCCGGCAACGAGTGGACGGTCGACACGCTCGCGGCGAGCGTCGGTATTTCGCGATCGCTGTTTGCCGATCGTTTCACGACGCTTCTCGGCATCACGCCGGCGCGCTACCTCCTGCAGTGGCGCATGCGCCTGGCCGCCGTCTGGCTCAAGAACGAGCACATGACAGTGGCCGAGACGGCGACGCGGCTCGGGTATGCATCGGACGCCGCGTTCAGCCGCGCATTCAAGCGCTTCATGGGCATTGCTCCGGGTAGCGTGCGACCTCGCTCGTGAGGTGGCGGAACTGCAAAGAAAATCATACGAGTTGCAATGGACCGGACGCTGACGACTCGATAGCGTTCGCGGATGAGAAAACTGTTCCTGTTCGCGGTCGGACTCGTGCTCGCTCTTCCCGCTGCGCCTCAGGCGCAAGCGCCCGGAGCAAATCGCTACATTCCTGCTGAAAAGCTGCCTTGGTATCAGGAGGCGCCGCAGCTGCCGGTCATGCTGGCGCCGCTATGGGGCGACCGCGCACACGGCGAGGCTGGCACGCTGCTGAAAGTGCCAGGCGGGTTCGACTCGGGGCTCCACTCGCACACGGCGGACTACTGGGCCGTCGTCGTGGAAGGTACCTGGCGACATTGGGTACCGAGCACGGGTGAAGGCAAATCGTTCGAGCTGCGCCCGGGATCTCACTGGACGCAGGTGAAGACGCAGCTCCATCAGGATGCGTGCATTTCACGCACGCCGTGCACGATCTTCCTGTTCAACAAGGAACCGTATGTCACCGAGTTTCCGAAGAAGAACTGAGCGGACACGGCATGCGCAAGTCGATTGGCGTTTGGGGCTTTGCTGTCGTGGCCGCGATGCTCGCGGGTGCGCCCGCCTTCGTGAGTCAGGCAGATGAGGCGGTCAGCAAATCTGCGCGCAGCCTTTCGGTTCCCTTCGCTGGAATGAAATGGCGCAAACAATCGCCCGATGTCCCGATCGAGATCAGCGAGCTGTGGGGCAATCGCGAGCAGGATGGTGGATTCGGCGAGCTCGTGCAGCTCCCGCCGGGATTCGACTCAGGCCTGCACGCGCACAGTGGCGACTTTCATGGCGTGCTCATTCGCGGCACATGGGTGCACGTGAACGAGCAAGGTCAAGGGGCGGAGATGCGGCTCGAGCCCGGCTCCTATGTCCGTCAGGCTGGTGGCGGCATGCACGTGGATCGTTGCGTCAGCAAGGAGCCGTGCGTGCTGTTCCTGTTTCAGTATGCGCGCGCCGATGTGATCTGGCCGGACCGGCGCTGATCAGCGCGTGCTCGTCTTGTCGGGAATCGTGTCGAGCTTGCCGGTGTTGTGCACGTAGAGCACGCATTCGCCTTGCTCTTCCAGGCAGGCATCCGTGTGGACCTGGCCGCCCGGCTGGTACCACCAGCTACCGGGACCCAAAGCGGGCGCACGCGATTCCGACTCACCTTTCGCCCAGTGCTTCATCGTCCCCTGGATCACTACGGCCTGATAGTCGTGCGTGTGTGAGTGCATGGGCAGCGTCCCGCGCTTCATGCGGATGAGCATCGAAATCGGCGTCTTGGCCGGATCACCGCGGACGATGGCGATCTGCGGGCTGAGCGCCTGATCGGGATATTCCACGATCCATCGCAGCTGATCCGCCGGCCGCACGATCATCGGGCCGACCTGCGCGAGAGCAAGCGTGGCGCTGACGCCCAGGAGAGAGAGGATTGCTGTGTTCACTCCGCCAGAATAGGGCGCTGCCCGTCATCGTGGAATGCTCATTCCTCCAGATGGCATGCTCGTTATAGGTAGCCAAACACCGGCGGAAAGATCACAACCACGAGCGCTGCCCAAACGGAGTACACAGGCAGATAGGCAATCTGCCATCGCTCGAGTGCGGCGAACGAACCGCGGCCACGGAGGAAGCGAGCGTAGAGCCACGCCGACCCGGCGAGGTTCACGAGCAGAATGAGATTCTCGCCGAGGGCTGCCACTCGGTTGGGAGTGAAGCCGAACTCGGAGATGCGCGCGGTGATCGACACCAGCGCTGCCACATCGACCACCAGAGCGCTTGCTATCAGCAACAGCTGCAACCTGTCGAAGAAGTCGGGTGGTGCCTCGGAGTCGCGCGCTGAGGCGGCGTAGAGCACGAGGCCCACGACCAGCGCCAGCAGCAGATCGAAGGCGATCAGAACCTCTCGCTTCACGTCGACGGGACTGCCCGTCCATGCCATCGTGGCCAGAAACACCAGCAGCACGGCGGTGAACAGCGGTGTGAACAGCTTCGTCAGGACAGGCGCCATGTTCTCGATGACGCTCTGCTTCGCCTCCACGAGCCAGGATCCAACGATGATCGCTGCTGTGGCACCGCACGGGATGAGCCAGCGCTGTGCGAACCAGTCGGCTCGCATCCCGATAGCGTCGAACATCATCACGGTGAAGGCGGTGAGCACGCCCCCGCCAAGCGCGATGAGTACGTAGTAGATGAACAGCTCACCCGAGAATCGCACGAAGTCCATGCGTCTGCCGCTGGCGAACCACTGGCCGCCGACGTAGGCGAAACCGACGACGAGCCAGAGCGCGATCGGCAGATGTAGCGCCGTCAGCGCCTGCGTATGGCTGTCTCCGACGAACGGGAAGACGTTGGCGAAGAGCGCGGCGGCCGCGAAGGCCAGCGCCAGCCACACGCAAGTCGCAATGCTGAGCGCGCGCTTCCACGCAAAGTAGCCCGTCAGCAGCGGCAACACGAAGAGGCTGGCGTTACGAGCGTAGAACCACGCCGCGGCTTCGTCGAACTCCTTGCCGAGCAACGCCGGCATTTTGATGGCCAGTGCTGCGGCCACAGCGAGGCCCAGGACGACGAACGCCTCGGTGCGTGTGGCCGTTTTCGACTCGCCATCCGCGTCGGGGGCGATGACCAGCTGCTTCCACAATCGCTCAGAATGCTCACGCGCGAATTCGCGCGACAGCGCGTGGAGATTTCCCATGCGCTTCACCGCGACGAGAAAAGCTTCATCGCCCGCCAAGCCTGCCGCAGTGAGCGTCGCCACCTGATTGCGCAAGTGGTCCTCCAGCTCCTCCGCGTCCGGCCCGTTGATGGCTGGCCTGCGACGCAAGTACGCTCGCCATTGTGCGATCTGCTCTTCGAGCGTTGGGCGATCGGCGGAGAGCGTCACGCGGTGCTCGCCTTCATCCAGATACTTCGCAGCGTGTCGTCCATTACGCGCCACTGCTCCCTCTGCTCCGCAAGCTGCGAGCGGCCCAGCCTGGTGATGCGGTAATACTTACGCTTGCGCCCGCTCTCCGACTTGCCCCACTTCGCCGCCACGAGGTCCTGTCGCTCGAGCCTGTGTAGCACTGGATAAAGCATGCCGTCGGTCCACTGGAGATGGCCATCCGAGAGCTCGGCCACACGCTTGATGATGGCGTAACCGTAACTGTCGCCTTCGGCCAGGATCGAGAGCACGAGCGGCGTAGCGGAAGCCGCGATCAGGTCTTTACCGAAGTCCATACGTGGCAGCGTTATACATTGCACTGCTAGGTATGTCTAGTTATCGATCGCATGCCTCCAGCCGTCTGCGAAGAAGCGGCAAAGATTTTTGCCGTGCCCGGAAGCCCCAGAACGCGTACACGGCAAGCAGCCCGAGCAGGGTCAACGTGAGGCCGGTCGCGGTCATCACGGTCTTGTAGATGAACCCACCGACTTTCGACGCATGCAGCGGATACACGAGGTTGTAGGCGCGCGTTGCAAGCGGCAGCGACAACGCGTTGCGCGACTCGACCAGTCGTCCATCGGACGGATCGAACCAGAAAATGGTGCGGCCGTTCGGCAGCCACTCTCCGGGTTGGCGCACCCGAACGCGAATGAGCTGGCCCTCACGTCGAGGAAGACTGACGCCGCGAAGCTGCGCGTCCGGATACGTCTCGCGCACCGTGTGCAGCATCGAGCGCCAATCGAAGCTTGCAGCGAGCGGTCCGCCTTTGGCCTGCGGCTGTTCCAGCGACGCGGTGATCGTGCCGCGGGGAGAGAACGGCGTGAACAGCACATCCGCGATCGGGCGAAACACCAGCATCGAACCAGTCAAGAACTGCAGAACGAGCAGGGGAGCCATCACAACGCCGAGATCGCGATGATGGCGAACGATCTGCGGCCGTGACAGGCTCGCGGGCAACGCGCGCAATTTGAATTCTCTGCGCGTGCGCCACCACAGCACCACGCCGGTCACGACGAATCCGAGCCCGATGAGCGCCAGGATGCCCGTCGCGTCCGTGCCTGTGTCACCCATGAACAGGTGATGGTGAAAGTCGAACAGCCAGACGTCGAGCCGTTCCCACTTGGACTCCCAGCGCGTGACGATGGCACCCGATTGATCGGCATATGCGCCGGCACCCTCGCCGAACGACACCGTGTACACACCAAGGGTATCGCTGGGGAAGACGATGTTCGCAGGCCGCGACGGCTCGGCCATCAGCCGTTCGAGCGCGGCCCCGTAGGTCGACTCATTGCGCGCGAGTGGATCCGCCGCATGCGGCACCGTGGCTCGCAACCACGCGTCCTCGTGGATCAGCAGCGTCCCGGTGAGTCCCATCGCTGCGAGCAGCACGCCGATGATGGCGCCTGTCCAGCGATGGATTTGGTCGAGCCACTGCATGAGGTCAGAAGCTCACGCGGTAGTTGAGCCGATACGTCCGGCCGAGGCCCTTGAAGTTGCGCACGTCGAGCGGGTTCGTCTGCGAGTAGTAGGTGAAGTAGTCCTCGTTGGTGAGGTTCTGAACCGCTGCCGTGATGACGCCGCTGAACACCTGCACATCCGCGCTGACGTCCACCGTTGTGTACCCCTCGAACTGCGCGACGTTCGCGCCCGAAATGTTCTCGAAATCCCGATCGAGCACATGATTCACCTGCAGGCGCGAGGTGACGGCCTTCGACCACGTGCGATCCCAGCTCGCATTCACGCGATCGGGTGCGATATTCGCGCCGCCCAGATCGGTGTCGACGCGCCCGTCGTTGTTCGAGTCGAACCGACCCTCGGTCGCGGCGTAGCGCAGGCCGATGCTGTCCGACGCAGTGGCCTGCCACGTCCCGCGAAATTCGAAACCATCGATCTCCGTCTTCTCGCGCTGAACGGTGTAGATGCCATCCGTGCCACGTTGCAGGCGCTGTCCGAGATCGGAGTCGGAACGGACCCACGCGAGCTGCGCGCTGAGCGCATCGCTCGTGTACTCGATGCCCAGCTCGATGTTTTCCGTCAACACCGGCTCGAGGTCGAGAAACGTCTCGACACTCTGGTTAGGAATGTTGATCGCGCGCAGGACGCGACCCACGTCGGGCATCGAGAACGCCTCGGCGTAGTTCGCGAACGTGCGCCAGGTGTCGGTGAGACGATACGTTGCGCCGATGTTGTAGAGCGTCTCGGAGAACTCAGGCTTGCCGCCCCGGACGAAGCGGCTGCCCGAGGAGGCCAGCGTGGTGAAGTCGCCGACTTCGAGTCGGGATTCTTCGTGACGCACGCCGCCGGTCACCGTGAGTTTGTCGATGCCCGTGAACTCGGCCTGCACGAACGGCGCGTAGTTCTCGTAACGCGACTTCGGCACCCAGCTCCGGCCCGTCTGAATCAGCGACTGCCATGTTTCATCGACGAGTACATCGACGCCATAGACGAGTCCCAACGGCAGATCGGCAATCCGCTCCTTCGCGAGCGTGAGCTTCAGTCCGAGCTTCTCCGAGTTGTTCTGCGACTGGTCGATCAGGTTCGGCCCGAACGCAGGATCCTGGAAGGTCGCGATCGGAGTGATCTCGGCGCCGTAGGTGGACTGCAGATCCTGGCTGTAGGCCTGCGCGCGGAGGCTGTGGCCGAGAAAATCGGCATTCGAGTAGCTCAGGCTGATATTCGTGACTTTATTGCGTGCGCCTTCGCCCGGAATCGTGCCCTTGATCGCGCTGCTCGGAATTCCCTGCGCGACGTTGCCCGGAACTGAAATCCAGCCGTTGTTCCCTTCGATGTCGTAGAGATTGAACATCAGCTCGACGCGCTGATCCGACCACTCGTAGCCGGATTTCAGGAACGCGTTGCGCGTCTGCGAATCCATCGTGTCGCCCTGCGTGTTGTCGGCGCCGATGACTTCGCCATGGGCGTCGTACGCGATCCCCGAGTCCCGGAAGCCGAGGCTTGCGAGAACATCCGCGTTGCCGAAGCGATTCGAGATGCTGTAGTTGATGCCGTAGTCGCCGCTTTCGCTGACGCTCGCCGACTGGAACGTGCCATCGACGTTCAGGCTTTGCTCGAAGGTGGCCGACGGTCGTTTCGTGATGAGATTGATGATGCCGCCCGAGGCGCCGAGCCCGTGGATGGCGTTCGCTCCGTGCAGCACCTCGACGCGCGCGAGCACCGAGGAGTCGATGATGTGGCCGTCGCGGCCGCCTTCGCGCAGCGGGCTCGACTGCGGGATGCCGTCGATCATGTAGAGCGGCTTGCGGCCGCGCAGGCTTTCGCCGGCGTTGGTCATCTTCTGGCGGCTCGGCGCGAAACTCGGAATCAGATTGCCGAGCACGGCGGAGATGTCGTTGTGGATGGCGAGCTGTTCTTCGAGCGCAGCCGTGTCGATTACCGTCACGGTGTTCGGGATGGTGCTCAAGGGCTTTTCCACCCGGCTCGCCGTGATCATGACCACCTCCAGCTCCGGGCCGGCGGGCTCGGCCGCGGGGATCGTCGTCCCGGCGGTGGCCGCAATCACGGCGCAGGCGCCCGCACTCCTTTTAATGACCATCGAATCGCCCTTTTTCCGGCTCGTTACAAACGAGAATTATTATCATCTGGGCCGGACGGAACTGCAATCCCGCCACACTTGTTACTCATGTCTTCGGTGGCCGCCACCTAATCTACTCACCAGTCCCATGTGCCCGTTATGCATTACCACTGCAGCGCTCACGGCTACCGGCACAGTTTCGGGAGCAGCCGTGCTCGCTGTCGCAGTGACGAAATGGAGAAAGTCATGGCTGAGATTCGGTCCTCGACTCCACGACATCATGTCGTCTCTCGCGAAGAGTGGCTCAAAGCGCGGCTCGAGGTGCTGAAGGCAGAGAAGGAGCTCACGCGACATGGCGATGAGGTGGCGCGGCGGCGGCAGGCGCTGCCCTGGGTCCGGATCGACAAGGAGTATCGATTCGACACCGACGAGGGAAGCGTGCTGCTGAAGGACCTCTTCCGCGGGCGCTCCCAACTGATCGTCTACCACTTCATGTTCGGACCCGATTTCACGGCGGGCTGCCCGTCCTGCTCGGCGATCGCAGACGCATTCAACGGCATCGTCGTCCATCTGCAGAATCACGACGTCGCGTTCAACGCGGTGTCGCGTGCGCCGCTCGCGAAGCTCCAGGCATACAAGCGGCGCATGGGGTGGACATTTCCCTGGGCATCCTCGTTCGGCGGCGACTTCAACTTCGATTTCAACGTGTCGTTCACCGAAGAGCAGCAGCGCAGGGGCGACTTCGAATACAACTTTCGGCGCGACGACCCCGTCATGAAAGTCGGCGCGGGCGAGATCACATTCCCCGGGCCCGCCGAGTTCGCGGCGATGACCGGAACCAACGTGGCCACCTATACGCGCGAGAGGGAAGGCATGAGCGCGTTCGCGCTCGAGAATGGTGTCGTCTACCACACGTATTCGACGTATTCGCGCGGCGTGGACCCGTTCTTCGGCTTCTACCACTGGCTCGATCGTGCCCCCGAAGGACGCAACGAAACCGGTCCCTGGTTTCGCCGCCACGACGAGTACGAGAAGCGCTGAAACTTCGCTTGGAGGCGAACACCATGGGAAATGAAACCGGAGTACCTGCGGTAGTCGATCGGAGCGTCTTCCAGACAGAGGTGGACGCACTACGGCTGCGAGAGAAGGCTCATAGCCGCGAAGGCGACGCGATCGCTGCCGCCCGTCGGCGCTTGCCAATGGTCGAAGTGAATGGCGCGACACCGCTCATCGGTGCGCGCGGAGCAGTGACGCTGTTGGATGCGTTCGAAGGTCGCCGCATGCTCATCGCGTACTACTTCATGTGGTACCCCGGCCATCCGGCGCCGGAGCAGTGTGAGGGCTGCACGTTCTTCACCACGCAGGTGCGCGAGCTGTCCCACATGCATTCACGTGACGTCACTTACGCCACGTTCTGCCAGGGTCCCTATGAGGAGAGCATCCGCTACCACGACTTCATGGGCTGGGAGATGCCGTGGTACTCGGCACCCAAGGCCTCGCTCGACACCCTCCTGGTCGGACGCAAAGTAAACCTGATGTATCTCGTGAGCTACCTGCGACAAGGATCCAAAGTCTTCGAGACGTACTGGACCACGAGGCGCGGCGTCGAGGCGATGGACAACAGCTACCGTCTGCTCGACCTCACGGTCTACGGGCGGCAGGAGGCGTGGGAAGACTCGCCGCCCGGCTGGCCGCAACCGATGAAAGGGAAGGAGAACATGCGGACCAATGGACGTCCCATTTCCCAATGGTCCCGCGTGCAGGCCGGGCATTCCGACGATCTGGGTTCCAGGTGAATCAGGTGCGCCGTTGCGATCGGTGCGCCAATCGATCGAGGACACGGTTCAGCCCGGCGTCGACCGCGTCGAATACGTGCGCCTCTTTCAGCAGACCGAGGAACTGTTCGTTGGTCCCGCCCGGCGTGGCGTAGTCGCGGGCAAGTTCGCCAAAGTCCGGTTCCTGACCACGAAGGTTGGCGGCCAGTCCGGCGAAAGTGGTTGCGACCTGACGTCTTGCCGCTGCGTCCGAAACGCCTTGCGCAATGAGCCATCTACAGATGGTGTCGAGATAGGCGAAGTGAGCTGCGATCGTCGCCGTCGAGGCCGACGTTGCATCGAACGCCAACTCGCTCGGAACCTCGATGAATTTGCCGAGCCGATCGAACAGCGCCTTCACGGCTTCCGTCGACGGATAAACTGGCGTGGCACCCTCTCGTGTAGCGACGGAAGGCAGCGGAATGGCACGAGCAATGTTCCGTGCCGGCGCCATGAGCTCGTGTAGCGCTTCGATCGAGATCCCTGCCATCACACTGATGACTGGCTGCTGCTCGGAAAAGCTCAGGCCCGGGAGCACCTCGCCGGCATCCTGCGGGCGAATGCACAGGAGCAGCACGGATGAACCGTCAATCACATCCTGGTTGCTTTGGGCGACGTGGACAGTCGGGAAGCGGGCCACAAGGTCAGCCGCCCGGCTGGCATTGCGCGGGGACAGCACGATCGCAGGAGCGTTCTGCTCAGGCTCGCACAACCCGGTGACGATCGCCGTCGCGATCGCGCCAACGCCAATGATGCCGTAGACCATTGCGACTCCCTTCCTGCATCAGAGTCCCCGCGCCGAGGCGGCGGAACGCGCGGCCTGCTCGTACACGCCCGACAGCGCGCGGACCGCAGTGCTCAGCATTTCCAGGTCGACGTCGTCGGAGATGAACTTCATGGCCGGCTCGAGATACTTCTTCCGGTCGTCCAGGAACTGGAAATAGTGCTCCCTGCCCGATGCCGCCGCCTCGTAGAGCACTTCCTTGCCGGCACGCGCGCTGGTGATGAGACCGAGCCGCGTGAGCTTCTTGAGCGAATAGGACACGAGGTGCATGTCGTCGATCGAGAGCGCGAACGCGAGATCGATACCGCGCAGGCGCTTGTTCCGGTAGACGAGCAGGTGGACCAGGAACACGTCCAGGTCCGACAACCCGCCGACGACGTTCGCATTGCTGCGCTGACTGAGCCAGCGACGCACGCAGTTCCACAGAACGGTGAGGGCGAGCTCGAGCTCGGAGAGCTGCTCACTCTCGGTCGATGGCTTGGGCGGCTTTGTCGTCGCGTCCTTCTTGGCGGCCATGGCTTATCACCTCTGCAGCGAACGTCCGGGCGGAAGTATAGCGGCGGTCAGGGCGCCGGCGCGGGGTTTGTTGACGAGATATCAATAATAAAACGTTGACAAATTATCGTCGAAATAACATCCTCGATCGGGAAACGGAGCGCGACACCCGGGTGAGCCATGAGCACAGACGACCTTTCCCGCGAGTTCAAAGAGCTGTACGACGCCTGGGGCGATGCCATCGCCAACAAGAAGTACGACTGGTTCGAGCGTCATTTCGCAGAGGATTTTCACGGCACGGCGCAGCCCTGGCCGACCGTCTCCGTCAACAAGCAGCAGATGATCGAGCTCGACAAGAACATCGAGACGATGGACGTCCGCTGGCTGCAGGTGACTGCACGGAAGTTCGGCGAGACCGTGCTGGTCACCGGAGTCGTGCATTACATGAAAGAGGCGTTCAGGGAAGGCGCGACGCTGGGCGGGAACATGCCCTCCGGGAGCCAGCTGAGCGAGCTGGTCAACGGCAAGAACGTGCTCTACATCGGCGGCTGGCGCCACAACGGCAACCGCTGGCAGATCTTCGATCACCACATGATCGGGCTGGTGAACGGCGTCGGGTAGGTAGGGGCCGGGTCTACTTCGCCTCGCCCTCGTCGTCCTTCGGCCGCGTGAAGCGAAACGTGCAGTATTCGGCGCCTTGCATGAGGGTCTGGTCGCGCACGAATCTGATCTTCGCATCCAGCGCCGGCATGACGCTGTCGTCGAGCTTGCACACCAGCAGAAATCCCAGATCCTCGAGACCCATGCTGCGATAGAGCTCGGCCGCCCGGCAGCGGCGGATGTTGTAGTCGAGCTGGGTATCGGACACTTTCAGGAATTCGGTTTCCTGCATGCCTTCCGCATCGAGTCCTTCGATGGCCATCTTCAATTTCGCGAGCGGCGTCGCCGCGGGAAGCTGACGGAGCATCTGCCCGACGGATTTCGCCCATTCGCTCAAGGCCCTGACGGCAATCGAATTGGCGCGCTCGGTGCCGATCTCCTGCCGCATGAGTTTCACGAGCGGTACGAGCACTGCCGCCTGCGCCTTGATCATCTCGAAGGTCGGTCCGTCGCTCATGACACTTGCTCCGGCAGGCTGGCGACGAGATCGCCGGACGTCATCGTGAATCCGAAGCAGAACCGCACGTTGTGCAGCGTCGCCTGCATGCAGAAGTCGGGCGACGTGGTGCCGGTGCAGTCCTCGAGCAGGATAGTGTCGTAGCCGTGGAAGTTCGCGTCCATCAGCGTGCCGAGCACGCAGTGATCCGCGTTGATGCCGGCAAACAGCACCGTCGTGACGTCGAGGTTCCGCAACGTGGCATCGAGCGGCGTATCCCAGAAGCCGCTGATGCGGTGCTTGTCGATGTGAATGTCGCGCGCGTCCTGACGAAGCTCGACGATGATCTGCGCGCCCCAGCTTCCTTTCTGCAGCAGCTTGTGTTTGCTCGGCAGGCCCTGCACCTCACCTGCGAGCCCCGCGCCGCGACCGTTCGGATTGAATGGATGCTGCGTTCCCGGTGAGAGATTCAGCCGATCGGGCCGTACGCCCCAATTGACCCAAAGCACCGGCACTCCGTTGGCGCGCAGTCGCTCGGTGGTGCGATTGATCGCCCCGGCGAGCGCGCGCAGCGGTGACACGTCGACACCCAGTGAAGCCATCCAGCCTTCGCGCGCGCAGAAATCGTTCTGCATGTCGATGATGACGAGCGCGGATCTGTTCAGATCGAACACCACGCTCTGGGGCAAGGCTCGCGTCTGCACGGCGCGCGCCTGGCGCGGTGGACGCCGCATGTCGACCAGTCCATCGCTCACGCGATAGGTGTTGCGGCCGGCCGTGCCGAGCACCGGCCAGGCAGAGGTATCGGGAAGAGCGCTCGCAGCCATGGGAGTCTCCGCGCCGTTCAAATTTCGCAGATACTTTATCAGCGAATCGTCAACAATTCGACAGTGAGTTTTTTCAGCCCTAGCAGTCGAGCGTTACCCGTTCCGTGCCCGGTCGACCGATGCACAGCAGGCCCGAGCCATCACCGAGATCGGAGGTAACGCGGCCCTCGACCACCCGCGTCCTGCAGCTCAGGCACGAGCCCGCGCGGCAATCGTTCTCGATGCGGATGCCGAGCTGCTCGGCCAGCTCGAGGAGCGTGAGATCCTCGTCGGCGCGCCAGGTGATCGCGAGTCCCGAGCGCTGGAAGCGCACTTCAGCCGCCTCGACGCCCGCGGGCTCGAGCGTCGCGCTGGAAAACAGCTCGAAGAAGACATGATCCGGATTGGCGCCCCGCGCGGTCAGCTCTTCCTTGATCCGCGTGCAGAAGTCACCGGGTCCGCATAGATAAGTGTCGTTCTCGAACCAGGGCAGGTCGATGCGGCGCCCGCCGAGCATGACGTGGAGATCGTCGAGCAGAGCGACGATCAGATCGCTCGTGATGCGGCCCGCGGGCCTGCCGGCCGCTGCGGACTGACTGTAGACATAGGTCACTTTGATATTGGAGCTCGCGGCAACGATCGCCTCTATTTCCTTCCGGAACACCACGTGCTCTGGCGTGCGAACGCCGTAGATGAGGTGCACGAGTGGCGCGTTCGGTCCCCGCGAAACCTGTGCCTGCAGCATCGCGAACAGCGGCGTGATGCCGATGCCGGCCGCAATGAGTACGACTGGCCGAACGCTTCCCATTTCCAGTGCAAATTGACCTGTCGGCGCTCGCAGCTTCACGGTGGCACCGACGTGCGTCTGGTGCAGCCAGTTCGAACCGACTCCCTGCAGACGCCGGACCGTGAGCCGGTAGTGGTCCATCTGCTTCGAGAACGATGAAACGCTCCAAGTTCGCGTGCACGGCTGCGAGTCAGCGCTCTGCAGTTGCACCGTGACGAACTGGCCGGGCCGCGGCTGATACAGCGTTCCGCCATCGGACGGATGCAGGTAGTACGAACGCGTTTCCGGTGCTTCCTCGACGATGCGCTCGATGCGGAAGTCTCGCCATCCCTTCCAGCGCCCGGCTGCGGTCGCCGCAGCACGTGCGGCTGCTTCGACCTTCGCCTGCAGGAAGAAACGAATGGTCTTGCTGAGATGCTCGCAGGTGAGCACTTTCTCCAGCGGCTCGAGCGGCGGTGTCGCATGGTCGGTGACGAATTTCGCCACGTCGACGAGGTTCGGCATGGCGCTGTCGCGGGTGATGAGCTGCGCCACGTCACCCGGTCGCACGCGACCTGGGCGAAGAACGCCGAAATACACGCCGGCGTGCTGCGAGGTCTGAAAGACTTTCTGGAACGTTGCTGGCTGATTCAGGCGCCAGCACAGTTTTACGCAGGGATGGCGCGGCCCGGCCACCACGAGTTGCACTTCATCGCCCAGCGCGAAGACATCGCCCACACGCAGCTCGCCTTCGTCCAGCGCATCGAACGTGAGGTTTTCTCCGAAGTAACCATCGGGCCAGAGCCCGGTATCGATATTGAGGTACCGGCTCCAATACCCATAGTGAGTGCGCGCGTAGGCGTAGATCTTGTCGGGGTGCACGGCGCGTTCATCGCCCTGCGCGCCATCTGCCGTGATGATCCAGGGCTCTGGAACGGGCGACTTCACGTAGGCGGTGCGCACGGGCTGGCCGCGAATCTGCACGGTCTGCACCTGCCCGATCGAAAAGTTCAGGAGTTTCATCGGTCCCGAGCCTACCGTGCCCGCCTGGGCCAGCCCCATAGAAATAAAATACCGATAAATCGTTTGCATTTCATCGTGAATTTGATTATTTATGCGCCGTAGGGGTCAGGCTGGGAGAACACCATGGGCGACAGCGACAGCGCACCGTGCATGAATAGAAAGAGCAGGCCGACCGCGTGCATCGCAGCCACCGGACTCGCCGCTTTGCTGGGCGCGCCATTGGCGGCGCCCGCAGACACTCAATCCGAATCGGCTGAGGCGGCGACTCGAGTCGAAGAGGTGGTCGTCAGCGCCCAGCGCCGCAAGGAGAATCGGCAGCGCGTGCCGATTTCGGCGCAAGTCGTGGGCCAGCAGGCACTCACGCAGCAGAACCTCAATTCGGTCACCGCGCTCGCCGAGACTTCCCCTTCGATCCACGTGAAGGGCAGCGGTCGCTCGAGCAACTTCTACGTCCGCGGCACCGGCTCGGGTGAGAGCCAGTCGTTCGACCAGTCGGTCGGGACGTTCATCGATGACATCTATCACGGTCGCTCGCGCCTGTCGGAAGGCACGTTCCTCGATCTCGACCACATCGAGATCCTGAAAGGTCCGCAGAGCACGTTCTTCGGCAACAACGCCATCGCGGGGGCTTTCAACATCGTGACGCGCAGGCCCGGCAAGGAGCTCGAAGGTCATGTACGCGCCCTTGGCTCGCCGCGCACCGGGGACAACGGCGGACAGTACGCAGGGGAGGGCGCGCTCACGTTACCGCTGAACGACAGTGCGAGCGTGCGTATGGCGGCAATCGCGAATGGACAGCGCGGCTATCTGCGCAACACGTTCAACGGCCAGCATGTACCGAAGCAGGACAACGGCGCGTTTCGCACGACGCTTGCGTATGCCCCGAGCCCCGGTCTCGACATCGAGCTGAAAGGCGAGGTGGGACGGAGCATCAACAAGGGCGGCCTGGTGTTACGGCAGACGAGCTGTCCGCCGCCGGCGCCGTTCGTTGCGGCCGGCTTCTGCGCAATCAACGTCGCGAGCGGCCCGGTTCCGAGTCTGAGCAGCGACGAGTACACGGCCAACGACGGCAACCAGACGCGTCTGCATACCTATGAGTCGGTGCTGACCGCCAATTACCAGCTCGACGCAGCGACACTCACGTCCGTGACGGGCTACAACGGCTATCGCTTCAAGCTCGATCTCGATGACGATGCAACCACGCGCGACCTGTTGAACGTGCAGGCGCCCGAGAAATATCACCAGCTCAGTCAGGAATTTCGCATCGCCTCCGCCACCGATCGGCGCATCGAGTATCTGGCGGGCGTGTACTTCCAGGCCGACCAGCTCGATATCGAGCAGTCGATCAGCTACTTCTTCCTCACACCGAATCTCTCGGCCGCGCCGCCTCTCGCGCCGATCGTGCCGTTCCTGCCTCTCGGGCAGCAAGTGAATGCGCTTCAGGACGAGCGTGTCTATTCCGCATTCGGCTCGCTGACCTGGAACATCAGCGACGACCTCAAGCTGATCGGCGGCTTGCGCGCGAGCAAGGTCACCAAGGACTTCGACTGGGCGCTCGCGTTCGGCACGGCCACCGCGCGCTACGGCGGCATCGTGCCGTTCCCGGCGAGCGTGGTGCCGATTGCCAATCGGCTTGGGCTGGGAACCACCGGCCAGGTCAGCCTCGATCGGGACGATGAGGCGCTCATGCCCTCGGCGAAAGTGCAGTATCAGGTGACGACGGATGCGATGGCGTACCTGTCGTACTCGCGCGGCTTCAAGGCTGGCGGCTTCAGTGTTGCGGAGCTGTCCGCGATCGAAGCCAACTATCCGTTCGATCCCGAATTCGTCGACGCCTACGAAGCGGGCTTCAAGAGCGAATGGCTCGACCGGCGGATGCTGTTCAACCTCGCGCTCTTCCGTAACGATTTTTCGGACCTGCAGGTCGTGATACAGGGCACGAGCGCGACCGGTGCGCTGATCAATTTCATCCGCAACGCCGCGGCTTCGCGCTCACAGGGTGTCGAGATCGAGAGCCAGTGGATCGTGAGCCCGATGTTCCGCGTCGGTGTGGCGGGTACTTATCTCGACTCCAAGTACGAGCGCTATCCAAACGCCGGTCCTACGTACGCCCAGCAGCTCGCCGGCCGGACTTCGCAGGATCTCAGTGGGCACCGCACGCTCTATGCCCCCAAGTGGAGTGGCAACGTCACAGCGACGCTCACCGTTCCCGTGTCATCGAGCTACGAGCTGACAGCGGAGGCGATCGGAATCCTCTCGACCCGCTACCAGACCTACTCGACCGACGATCCGCTAACCGCGCAACCGGGGTACGGGCGGCTCGATGCGCGCCTTTCGCTCGATTCAGCCGACGGTCGCTGGGGTGTGGACGTCATCGGCAAGAACCTGACGAACACGCTCATCCGCACATTCTCCGGATATCAGCCGACATCGCGGGGCAGTCTCTTCCAGGATCGGGAGCAGTTCCGCAGTGTCGCGCTTCAGCTCCGCTACCACTTCTAGTATGGCCCTCCATGTCAAGCGGAGGCGCAGGTCATTCTCGTGCCGTGCACGAAGCCTGGTGAAGGTGATGAGTTGTGGAGAGGGGCGCGTGACACCGAAGCGGAAACGCGACGTGCG
>Ga0081539_10000578_pt1 | contig 75425 bp, 59 predicted proteins | sample TabmetS4T2R2_FD_71023 | JGI IMG/M metagenome (GOLD analysis project Ga0081539, IMG submission 71023) | Tabebuia heterophylla rhizosphere microbial communities from the University of Puerto Rico - S4T2R2 | ecosystem: Host-associated > Plants > Roots > Rhizosphere ...
CTGAAACAAAGCCGAGCTTCATGTTGCCATAGAATCCAGCGAGCCCACCAAGCGCTACACCAATCAGGACGGAGATCCCAACCGCAATGAAACCGATCGACAACGAGACAAAGGAGCCTTGCAGCATGCGGGCAAACACGTCGCGACCTAACTCATCAGAGCCGAGCAGATAGCGACCGAGCACGGGTCGATCAGCAGCAGGCACTAGATCTGAGACTACCGACATAGGAGACTTAAATTTATCTGGCAAACGCACGGTAGCTGGATCGAACACCACAATCCACTCGGTCAACACTTTGCCGGCGATAGCCGCGCACAGCAGAATCCCCAGTACCATGAGCCCCATCATCGCCAATCGGTCTTTGCGAAAAATTCGCCATAACTCCTGCCACGGGGTTTCCGGAGCGGGCAGGTCAGCGAGTTCTGGTGTTGTGGTGATGAGAGAAAGATCTGCCATGATTTATGAGGTCAGTGCGAGGCGTAATCCGTAAAACGTAAAGAAAAAATCGAGGTCTTTCCAAATGGTGTGTAAATAACATCAGACAGCGATGCTCTTGGATGACGGTTATCACTTCAGTGTAATTCCTCCAAGAACGCCTTCGCCTCTTGCAAATCCTTCGTGTCAAATCCTTCGGTGAACCAGCCGTAGATGTCGGACAACATCCGGTACGCTTCGGCCTTCTTGCCTTGCTGTTGCCAGAGCCGGCTCAGGCTCATGACCGCTCGCAGCTCCAGGGATTTGGCCTGCTGGTTGCGGGCGATGGCGAAGGCCTGCTGAAAGCAGGTTTCCGCCTTCGCTGCATTGTCCGTAGCGAGCATAAGTCGCAACTCCCCCTGGAGCCGATACAGCTCTGCCTCGCAAACCCGCTCGTCATTCTTGTCTACCAACCGCAATGCCTCCGCTACCACCGCCAGCCCTTCCTCCACCTGCCCTGTGCCTCCGTACCCTTCGGCCAGCCAGGCCAGATGAGTCGTCAGTCCCCGTTCTCCTTCATACGCCTCCAGACCCTGCCGTACCTGCGCTATTCCCTCCTCCCACTGACCCTGCACGATCAGCGCTCCGCCCCGCTGGACTATTCCCCTTGCCAAGAAATAAGGGAACCCGTGCTCGCTAGACAAAGCAACTGTCGCCTCAGCTCGTTCCTGGGCGATTTGGCCTTCACCGAGCCATAGATGCAACCAAACGGTAAAAGTCAAGGCATACGCTAGGGTAAAGGGATGGCCCAGCTCCTGCGCTAGGCGCAGCGCCTCGTGGCTCCGCGCACGGGCCTGGTCTGGATACCCCAAGTGCCAGAGAGTCAAGGCCGTAAAGCAGAGGCAGGCGACCCCAGGGTCCTGCCCGCCGTAGAGGGCGGTCAGCGTATGGTGCTGCGGCTGGTAGTACGCGACTCCCTGCTCTAACAATGCGCGGGCACGGACAACCTCCCCCAACCAGTACGAGGCGTTCCCTGCGACATAATGCGCTTCGAGGAGCAAGCCGGCTTCGTGTGTCCGCTCCGCGAGCCGCAGGCACTCCTCGGCCAGCATCAGCGCGGCGCGCAGCTCGCCCCGGGCGACGTGAAACGCCCAGAGGCCCCACAGCACCGGAAAGAGCTGCGGGGAGTCGCCTAACTGCGCACCCAGCGCACGGGCACGGAGGTAGTTCTGCTCGACCACTGGCGCCACAACTCCCTGGGTTATAACCAATGGCGGTCCCAACATGAGACGGAGCGTGAGTTCGTGTTTTGTCCGTTCTGGCGTCTCCGGGCGGGTGAAGAGTAATTCCAGTGCGGTGTTGAGATGCTGAACCGCCTCGGTATTGGCCGACCGCTGCACAGCGCGCTCACCCGCTCGTTGCCAATACGGAACAGCCTGTGTGGTAAGCCCTGCTGCCGTGTAGTGATGCGCCACCAGCTCTGGTTGGGTCTCTTTGAGTTGAGTAAAGCGTGTCTCTAACACCTGAGCGATCTGGCGATGATACTGTTGACGTTTGCTTTTCAGCAACGATTGATAGGCCGTCTCCTGCACCAGCGCATGCTTGAAGAGGTAGGTCGCCTGCGGCGGCCGCCCGCGCTGGTAGAGCAGCTCCGCCTCAACCAACTTGGTCAACTCCTGCTGCAACATTGCCTCAGTGAGCGGTGAGATCGCGCTCAATATCTCGTAGGTCGGTTCACGTCCGACCACCGCCCCTTGTTGCGCCACCTCTTTGGCAGTCCCTAACCGATCTAGCCGTGCCATGAGGGAGTCTTGCAAAGTGGCAGGAATTCCCAACGATATGACTGAGCGGCCCAGTCTCCCTTCAGGCACAAGAGACTCCATGGACCCAACGGACTCCAAGACTGTTTTTGTTAACTCTTCGATAAACAGCGGCACTCCATCCGTCTTGGCGACGATCTGCTGCAAGACTTCCGACGGGAGCGCTTTCTCACCAGTGATCCGCTCGACGATAGCGCTGGTCTGCTTCCGGCCTAACCGACTCAGTACGAGGTGACTGACATGCGACCGGGTTGTCCAGCCTGGCGTAAACTCTGGCCGGAAGGTCAACAGCATGAGCATGCGGGCCGTGGATATCTGGTCCAGACACAATGCGAGAAACTCCAAGGTAGAGGGGTCCGCCCAGTGCAGGTCTTCCCAGACGATGTAAACTGTGGCTCGCTCGGCTTCCTCGAACAGCCAGTGTAGTAACGCATCGAGCGTCTTCTGTTTTTGCTGCTGAGGAGTCAAGTTCAGAGGTGAAGCAGTTTCTGGGTGAGGGAGCGACAGCAACGCAGCCCACAGTGGGGCTGTGTCACGCGGCGGGAATCGATAGCGTACGAGTGTCTGTTCTAGTTTCTGGAGCTTGGTTTGCGGTGTATCGCTGGGCGCAAAGTGGAGAACCTGCTGCAGCTGCTCGATGACGGGGTACAAGGCACTGTTTTGGTGATAAGGGGAACAGCGGAACTCGATTCGGACCGCGCTGTCGTGGGCGACATAGTCCTTGAGTTCCTGAACGAGCCGGGACTTGCCAATGCCAGGCTCGCCACTGAGCAAGACGACTTGGCCTTCACCGTCTGAAGCTTGCTCCCAGCGGCGCCGCAGCAGGGCAAGTTCTTCGTCTCGGCCTACTAGAGGTGTGAGTCCCGCCTGCACCGCCACGTCAAAGCGGCTCTGGGCTCCACTTTCTCGCACCACGCGATAGAGCGTCAGGGGCGTTGTTATGCCTTTTAGTTCTGGTTGGCCGCGGTCTTCACATGCAAATAACCCTTCGACTAACCGATACGTCGCCGCGCTGATCACGACTTCATCAGGATGGGCTTGCCCTTGGAGCCGCGCAGCAATGTTCGGTGTCTCCCCCAACGCCAATCGTTCGGGGCGTTCCACCGCGCCAATCTCGCCGACCATCACCGGCCCGGTATGCATGCCAATCCGCACCTGTAATGGGGGCGTAAACTGCAACTGGCTGACTGCCGTTACAATCTCCAAGCCACTGCGCACGGCCCGCACCGCATCATCTTCATGCGCCCCCGGATAGCCGAAGTACACCAGCACGCCATCGCCCAGATATTGGGCAATATGCCCCTCGTAGCGCGCGATGACCTGATGACAGGCCGTCTGATAGGCTACCACGCGGGCATGATAGTCTTCAGGGTCGAGCTGTTGCGAGAGTGTGGTTGAGCCTACCAAGTCAATGAACTGCACCGTCAACTGACGGCGCTCGCCGTCCTGGACGCTCTGGCCAGTCACCGCTGGAATGGCGGAAGGAGCAGCAGAGTGTGATGGAGAAGTGTCCTTCCGCGCAGGACTGAGTAAGGCCCTCTCACCTTTCCAGACCAACACCTTGCCTCCCTCATCGGCTGCGACCTGGTGCCCGTCGATCAGCTCTTCTCTGAGCGCGTTCACCTGCTCCTCACTCAGCGCGAACTGCACCTTGAGCGCCCGATAGGTCAATCGCCCCCGCTGCTGGAGGAGGGAGGCGACACGGTCAATCACCTCGTACAGATCCATCAGTGTTCTCCCCCAACTCATCGAGGAGTGCCTTCGCCTCTTGCAAGTCCTTCGTATCAAAGCCTTCGGTGAACCAGCTGTAAACATCTGACAATAGCTTGTGCGCTTCGGCTCTTTTGCCCTGCTGCTGCCATAGAGAAGCGAGACTCTTAGTGGCGCGTAATTCAAGCGATTTCGCCTGCTGGTTGCGAGCCGTCTTAATCGCATGCTGAACCCAGGCCTCTGCTTCCGCTTCAATTTCTGTACGTGACCGTTGGCTTTGCAGGTCTGCGTGACAACGGGCCTGGGCCAGCAGGAGTTCGCCGTTGAGTCGATACAATTCTGCTTCGTAGAGATGTCCTCCAGTTTTCCCCACGGCAGCTATCGCCTCGCCTAGAGAGGTGAGCCCTTCTTCGACCTCCGCTTTTTTCCCATACCCCTCGCTCAGCAAGATCAGAAAATAGGGTCGCCACACTTCTGCCCCCATGGCTTGGTAGGTGGCTAGGCCGTGGCGTAGCTTTGCCATCCCTGCCTCAACTTGCTTTTGCTCCGTGAGCGCCCACCCCTGCAAGGCAGTAGCCTGCGCCAACCAGAGTGGGAATCCCTGCTCAGTCGAGAGAGTAATGGCTGCCTCTGCCTGCGCTTGCGTGGCCTGTACTTCCCGCCGGTACTGATGGAGCCAGGCAGCAAAGAGGAGAGCCATCGCTAAGCTGAAGGGGTGAGCCAATTTACAGGCGAGGCTGAGTGCCTCGTTACTCCTTGCTAGGGCTTGTTCCGGATAACCAAGGGCCCACAGGGTGAAGGCAGCAAAGGAATGACAAGCGACTCCGGTGTCATTCCCGTGGACCAGGGTATGGTCGCGGTGCTGCTGGGGGTTATAGAGAACTGCTCCTTGATCGAGATATTCTCGGGCTTGAACAAACCTTCCCAGATTGTACAACACTTCTCCCTGCATTAAGTAAGCTCGTGCAAGGAGACCCACATCGAGGTGGTTTTGAGACAAGGTGAGGAGCTGCTCTCCTAGCTCGTGGGCAGGCTGTAATTTGCCCTGTATAAAATACAATCGTCGTAGTCCCATGAGCACCGAGAAGAGATGAGGGGTTTCCCCCACCTGCTGGCAGAGTTCGCGCGCCCTGGTGTAGGCTCGCTCTGCTTCGGAGGCCGCAAAGCTCTTCGTAACCATCAACGGCGCACCCAGAGCGACTTGCAGTAAAAGTTCTTGCTGGGCGCGCTCGGCCGTGTCGGGTAGGGTCTTGAGCAACTCTAGGGCAGTGGTCAGGTGCGTGATCGCTTCGGCGTAGGCTGAGCGCTGGGTGGCGCGCTCCCCGGCCTGCTGCCAGCAGGGAATGGCCTGTACGATCAGGCCAGCTTCAGTGTAATGATGCGCCACTAACTCCGGCTGATCGTCCTTTGTCTCTGGGAAGCGGTCTTCTAACACTTTGGCAATCTGCTGGTGATACTGTTTCCGCGTGCTTTTGAGCAGCGATTGATAGGCGGTGTCTTGAATCAATGCGTGCTTAAAGAAGTAGCACGCTTGTTGACCAATGCCGCGCTGGTAAAGAATCTCTGCCTCTGCCAATTTGGAAAGAGCGGTTTGTAAGTCAATTTCGCTGAGCGGCGCAACAGCGTGGAGCAATTCGTACGAGAATTCCCGTCCCAACGTCGCTCCCAGTTGGGCTACTTGCCGCGCGGTGGATAAGCGATCGAGCCGGGCTAACAACGCTTCTTGGAGAGTCGCAGGGATTGCCAGTTGGCGAGGTGTGCGGCGGGGCGACTCTTGAGACTCCATAGACTCTACAGACTCGACGACGCTTTTGGTCAACTCCTCTACGAACAACGGCACTCCGTCCGTTTTGACGCGAATCTGCTCGATCACCTCGGCGGATAGTTCCTTGTCTGTCGCTACTTTCTCAATCATCGCCTCGACCTGCTTCTGGCCCAGCCGATTGAGCACGAGCTGTGAGATATGCGAGCGTGGTTTCCACGGCGGGATAAATTCTGGCCGGAAGGTGAGGACGAGGAACAGTCTGGTCGTCGGAATTTGCTCAATCAGGAGAGAGAGAAACTCCAATGACGACGGGTCCGCCCAGTGCACGTCTTCCCACACCGAGACCGTGGCTTGGCGTTCGGCCTGGGCGATTAACAGTTGCAACAGCGCTTGTAGCGTCCGCTCTTTCTGCTTCTGCGGCGTTAGGTTCAGTGGCGGATACCACACTGGCGTTGATAAGGACAGCAAGGTGGTGAACAGGGGGAGGCTCTCCTGCAGGTTATACAAGGTCAGGGCGCGTTCTACCTTCGCGACTTTCTCTTCATCGGTGTCTTGCCGGGTCAAGAGCAACGTGCGTTGTAAAACTTCGATCAAGGGATATAACGTGCTGTGCTGGTGATAGGGCGAACAGCGGGCCTCAAAAAGGAGAGAGCCTTCTGCTGCAACGTATTCTCTTAGTGTGTAAGCGAGCCGGGACTTGCCAATCCCAGGTTCGCCACTCAACAAGACGACTTGGCCCCGGCCTTCTTTCACTTGGTCCCAGCGGTCGCGCAAGAGCCCTACTTCTTGTTCGCGGCCCACCAAGGGCGTCAACGTCGTGCGGCCTGCGAGCGGGGTAACGTTCTGACGTTCGCTCTGCACGTGATAGACCGCAATAGGTGTGTCGAGACCTTTGAGCAGGTGAGAGCCAAAGGGCTGACACTCGAACTGGCTGTCGATCAACCGGTGAGTGACGGCGCTAACCACAACGGTATTGGCCTCGGCTAACCCTTGCAGGCGCGCGGCGATATTGGGCGTCTCGCCCAGCGCGAGAGACTCGCGCTTTTCGTTGCTGCCAATGTCACCAACGACGACTAAGCCAGTGTGGATGCCGATGCGGACTTGGAGAGGTTGTCGCTTGGTCTGTCCTCCGTCTCGTGTTTTCTGGCCCCCGATTGCCTCTACAATCTCCAACCCCGTGCGCACCGCCCGGCCCGCATCATCTTCATGGGCAATCGGATAACCGAAGTACACGAGCAGCCCATCGCCCAGATATTGTGCGAGGTATCCCTCATGCCGCTGAACGACCTGAGCACAGGTCTGTTGATAGTGCTGCACGACGGCGCGGTAGTCCTCGGGATCCAGCTGAGCCGAGAGAGCGGTTGAACCTACGAGGTCACAGAACAGCACTGTCAACTGACGGCGTTCCGCTTCCGCAGATAGTGCGGAAGGGGTGGAGTGTACGGGGGCTGGCTCTTCGGCCTGCAGTGGCTCTCCGCTGCCCCTGGGGTGCCCGCTCGACGTACCGATCCATACCAGAATCTTGCCGTCTTTATCGACTGCTAGCTCTTGCCCTTCGATGAGCTCGAACTTCAAGTCTTCAAGCGCGGTATCGTCGAGATTAAACTCCCGCTTGAGGGTGCGGTAGGTGATTCGCCCCTGTCGCTGGAGGAGGGTTTTGGTCTGGTCAATGATGTCGGAAAACCTCATACCGGATTCCTCGCTGCCTTTCCCGATGACGCAGACGGTGTCCCGGGCACTGTAGTGGACGTGGCATGGCAGAGCAATAAGCACTCAGCTGCGTTGGACTCAGGCGGCAAGGCGCTGCTGGGGCTTTACTATCCGTGGGACACCATTGACATAGTGCGCCCCGGCATACACGGCGGGCAGCAACTCCGCTCCTTTGAGTCGGCGGAACGTGGACTCAGCTATCTGCAAGATCTTCCAGATCAGCGCCGTGGCGTTCTCGACCCTCTTGAAGCGCTTAGCCGCCGTGGTCCGCAATCGCACCGTGGCGAAGGGCGACTCGACTACATTCGATGTCCGGAGGTGCGGCCAGTGCTCGCGAGGGAATCGGTAGAACGTCACCAGCCATTCCCAATCATCGGTGAGCCGCTCTACTGCCTTGGGTGCCAGCTTCCGATAGCGAGTGGTGAATTCCGCTCGGAGCGCCTCACATGCGGACTGCGTCTCAGCATAGGGCATCGTACACAGCAACGTGCGGGCCTCGGCCTGATGTTTCTTGGGCATGGCGTCGAGTGCATTGGTAATGCGATGGTTCCAGCATCTTTGCTCTGCCAGTGCTGGATACTGTTCACCGAGTGCTGCCCATAGTCCTAGATGCCCATCGGCAATCGTGCACCGCCAGGGTTTAAGCCCTCGCTTGCGCAGGTCCCGTAAGATCATCCCCCAGGATTCCTTGGATTCGCGGACGCCGCTCTCCACTGCGAGGACAACCTTCTGGCCACTAGTGAGGACACCAATCATCACCAGTAGTGCGGCTTTGGTGTCTTCCAGCCCCGCTTTCACATACAGCCCATCGGCCCAGACATACACCACTTCCAGGTCATCGAGTCGCCGCTGCTTCCACGTGTCATACTCTGCCTGCCACTGTGCCTTAAGCCGTAGCAATGAGGCCGGCGATAACGGCGCACCCTCGCCTAACAGTCCCCGTAATGCTAACTCAAAGTCGCCTAAGGCTAAGCCGTGGAGATAGAGTTGGGGCAGGAATTCGCCCACCTCCTTGGTCTGGCGCTTGAACAGAGGGAGCACTCGACTCACAAACCGCTCGTTGAGGTCTCGGACCCGGGGCCGGCGTACCGTGATGGTCCCGTTCGTCAGCGTTAGCTGTCGGGGCTTGCCATAGCCATTGCGATACCCAGGAGCCACATCGACCGCTTCCCGCCGCGCCGATTTCGTGCGTCCTAATAACTCCGTGACTTCTTCTTCCAACAACGCTTGGATGAATTGCTGAACATGCTCGCGAACAAAGTCTTCTAGGTGCTCCCACGTGTTGCCGACCCTGAGCTCTGGTGTGGTGGTCTTTTGCGTCATGGCGCGCTCTCCTTCTCTGCCCGGGTCGTGGCCCGGTGGGTTAGGTCACCCAAGAGGATACGCCGTCTGACTCGCGTTTACACACTTTCTGGAATTACCTCAAAAAATCTATTAGTCTCTCAGCTACCAATCCTCAATCCCTATTACGTATTACGCTTTACGTATCACGCATCACGTATTACGTGCTTATTGTAGCCGTATCCGCGGATCAACCACCGCATACAAAATGTCTGACACAAAGGTGCCAGCTAACGTTAATGCCGCGGCAATAAAATTGATCGTGAGAATAACAGGGAAATCGCGTGCCAAGATCGCTTCATAACCCAACCGCCCCAAACCCGGCCAAGCGAAGATCTGCTCGAAAATCACGGCCCCACCGATGAGCCCAGGCAAAAGGAACCCAAACATGGTGACAAATGGGAGGAGCGCATTGCGCAGTGCGTGGCGATAGACGACGGTGTCTTCTGGGAGTCCTTTCGCGCGAGCAGTCCGCACATAATCTTGGCTGATCACTTCCAACATTTGTGATCTCACATATCGTGATAAGACGGCGATTCCACCCAATGCGCCCATCAGTGAGGGAATCACCAGGTGCCATAAACGATCCATCCAGCGGAAGATCGGCTGCGCGTTCTCCATGCCGAACGTTTTCATGCCGATGACCGGAACGTTAAAGAAATTCACCACCCATAAAATGGCCAGGTACGAAAGAAAAAATCCAGGAATAGAAATTAAGGCATAGGCGGTAAACGTACTCGTGCGATCATACGTCGAGCCACGCCACAGCGCTGCATAGATCCCGGCCGGAAACGATAAGCTCCAGATAATCAAGGTCTCACAAATAAAGAGCGGCAACGAATTAAGGAACCGTTGCCAAATCTTTGGCAACACTGGCTGACTATCTTTGAACGACTTCAACTCACCAGTAGCGAGGTCACGCATCCAGTAGAGATACTGGGCGTACAGTGGTTCATCGAGGTGAAACGCAGCCCGAATGCGCGCGACATCCTCTGGCTTGAGGCGGGGATTGGACGGATCGACCTCACTCGGTCGCCCCGGCGCGAGATGAATCACTGAGTGAGCGAGGATCGACACCACGATCAACAAGACCACGCGTTGGAGCGTGTTACGAATGAGATAGGACCACATGACTTTAGGCGTTCAGCGTTCAGCTCTCTAGTGTTCAGCCAAAGCAGACTATAACTATTTTCCTCTTGGCTGACTGCTGAGGGTTGAGAGCCCTCCTCCTCAAAAATTCGGTGTAAACTCCAACTTCCTCCACTTATTGAAATAGTATGAGATATTACCACCCTTAGTCGGATAAATTTTCACATAGCGTTCACTGTTGTCTGGGTTGTGTTCGACGATCACGATTTTCTTATCCAACACTCGTGTACTCAGTGGTGCGTAGAGAAACGTGTACGGCTGGTCCTCAGCAATCAATCGATGAAGACGAAAGGCGAGTTCGCGCTGCCGGTCAAGGTCGTACTCTTGGCGAATACGAACGATCAATTCATCCGCTTCTGGACTTTTATAGCCAACAAAGTTCAATTGTTGTGGATTGGTTTGGCTGGAGTGAAAGATTTGGTACAGATCAGGATCGAGTGGGGAAGTTGTCCAACCCAGGACGACCGCATCAAACGCACCTTTATCGACGAAATCTTCGAGGAACACCGCCCACTCAAATGCTTGAATGTTGCACTTGACGCCGATCTTCTGCCAAGCATTTTGCGCAATCGTCATGATGTTCTTCCGCTGCGGATTACCATTGTTAGTAATCAAGTTGAACTCGAAAATCTGGCCCTCCTTCTCAAGCCAACCCTCAGTATCCATCTTCCATCCGACTTCTTCGAGTAACCGCCGCGCGCCGTCAGGATCATAGGGCAATGGCGCAACCGAGCGATCGTACCACGGAGCCTCTTTGGGAAACGGCCCTGTAGTCTGTTCTCCCTCGCCGTAGAGCAAATAAGTGATGATTTCATCGACGTTGATCGCCATCCCTAAGGCGCGACGCACGCGCTTATCAGCGAACAGTGGTTTGCGCATGTTGTAGCCGATGTAGGAATAGGCACTGGCGAGGCTGGAGAAGGATTGATAGCGATCGTCCTTTTTGTACCGGGCCACTTGATGGGGGAGAACGCCGTAGTAATCAATTGCTCCGGTGCGAAACTCGACTTCTTGAGTAAGAATGTCGGGGATCACACGAAAATAGTATTCAGCATATTCCGGGGGGCCTTCCCAGTAATCACTATTGCGCTGCAGATGGATGAACTCATCGCCCTGCCACTCGATAAAACGGAACGGTCCGACCCCGGTAGGATGACGATTAAACCGACTGTCACGCATGCCAAACGCCACTTTGGCGGTTTCTGACAACCCGCGTGATTCAGCTTCCTTTTGCAATGCGTGCTTATTGAGCAGATGCTCAGGAAGAATTCCCATTGTCCAAGCTGTGATCGCTGGCGAATAGAGCCGTTTATAAATGATCTGCACGGTATAGGGATCAAGAATATCGATGGTTTTGATTGGCTCGTAATCAGAAGTACGCGGCGACAGGTTCTTCGGATTCATGATCGCCTCATAGGTGAACTTCACGTCGTTTGCGGTAAATTCTTGACCATCATGAAACCGTACCCCACGCCGCAGGTGGAAAAGAATCACTGGGTTGTGCTCGGCAACCGGTAGCAGTTCCGCGAATTGCGGTTGCACTTTCTCTCGTGCTACCGGGTCAGCCACGCTGACGTGTTGCTCGTAAGAAAAGCCTTCCAAGTAATGTTCCCCGAGCAGAGGCTTGAGGCGAGTAAAGAAATCCTGATCTACTTTAGTGAGCGAAAACGCGACCCGCTCAGGAACGTCGATCTTTGCTTCGATCTTCAGCGGCTTTGGTTTTCCTTGTTCGTCCTTCTCAGTGAGTGCCAGTGTCTCGGTACGCTGTTCGGCAGGAAGCAGATGCGTCGAGAGTAAGATGCCTTGCAGTTCGGGAAACTCGCCTTTAGCTAGGGCCTGCGTAATCCGCCGGACGAGTTCAGCGCCACTCACTGCCGTGCCGTCAGGAAACTGCTTTTGTGTATTCACTAAAAGATAGGCGTTCTCGGTAATCTTCCAGTCGGTGGCCAGTCGTCCACGCAGGTTGAGATTTTCATCGAGATCAAGGAGACCCTCAAAGATATATCCGGTGATCGTGGAGCTAGCGCCATCGGCGTTGAGGATAGGGTTAAGAATTTTCGCGTCAGCAATCGAGGCATCGATATAGGTGCGAGTGCGCTGCGGGTTGCCGGTGGTTTGCTTCTCGTAAGTTGGTACCCAGAAGTATGATTGGAGAAGGGCGACAATAATGACCAGCGGAATAATGATGAGCAGACGTTTGAGTATCATCGGCGCTGTTCTTGTAGCGCAATTCTGCTGTCGGCGAAATCCCGTTCACAGTAATGAGCTGCGAGATGCGACTGCAAACGCCCTCTACTCTTCACTTATCACTCATTACTTTCTCTCTGAGCTTGTGTATGATGCCGTCACTTTCTCCGAAGGGGGACGTACATGGCTGGAGCGTATGACATTCTCATTATTGGTGGCGGAGCCGCGGGATTCACGGCTGGACTCTATGCCGCGCGAGATCGTTGCAAAGCGGTAGTGATCGAGCGTTTCTCCGCCGGCGGGCAAGTGCTGAACTGCGAACATATCGAAAACTATCCCGGCTTTCCGGACGGTGTGGCTGGGTACTCGCTGGGGCCGATGTTGCAACAGCAAGCTACCAACATGGGCGTCGAGATGAAACTAGCGGAAGTGCAGAGCATTCGTCTCGATGGCAATACCAAAATCCTCCAAACTGACGATGGTGAACTGCAGGCTAAAGCCGTAGTCATTGCCTGTGGTTCGAGTTTTACTAAGCTTGGAATTCCCGGGGAAGAAGAGTTTGTAGGCAAAGGTGTGTCGCACTGCGCCTCGTGTGACGGTTCTTTTTTCATGAGCGAGCCCGTCGCTGTTATCGGTGGTGGTGATGCCGCATTGGACGAAGGCATTCATCTCACGCAGTACGCCTCGCAGATCACAGTCATTCACCGCCGCGATCAGTTGCGTGCCTGTACGATGCTGCAAGATCGTGCTCGTGCTAATGAAAAGGTGCAGTTTCGTTGGAATACCGTCGTTCGTGCGATTGAAGGCAGCGAAGGAGTTCAGCGGCTGCAACTTGAGGATGTGAAGACCGGCGAACGCTCACAGCTTCAAGTTACCGGCGCATTCATTTTTGCCGGTCTCACTCCGAATACTGAGTTTCTCAAGGGCGTTCTTTCCCTGAACGAAAGTGGACACATTGTGACTGATCTGTGGATGCGTACATCGGTGCCGGGCATCTTCGCAGCAGGCGATGTGCGTGCAGATTCCTCACGGCAATTGATCTCTGCGGCTGGTGACGGAGCGACGGCTGCGTTGGCGGCGGTTCGGTATATCCGCACGGGTCAATAATTCTAGAACGTCCGAATGTCCGGCTATGAATCGGGCTGTATGGCAAACGTAAAAACCGCTGTGTCTCTGCAAAAGTCGCTCTTCGAGCAAGCCGAGGCGCTAGCAGATGAATTGCACATCTCGCGCAGTCGTTTGTTTTCCCTCGCCTTAGAAGATTACATTCGCCGCTCGCATAATCAGCACCTCCTCGAAAAACTCAACGCTGCGTATGAAGACATTACCGACACCAAGGAACACACCCTTCGTCGTATGCGTCGGCAGCATCGACGTTTGGTGGAGGGGGAATGGTAATTCATCAGGGGATGTCTTCGTAAATAAAACTCAATTGAGTGAATGGATTGGCACGTTGTCGGCCCGGCGTGTGCGGGAAATTCTCAACGGGTTACGGCTGCTGACTGAACCGCGTGAACCCGAATCGGCATCGCTCAATTGCATGAAGGCGTAGATTAAACGTGAGTCTTCGCTTCATAGAAGACAAACTCGATCTCGCCTAGTCGTACACGCCATCCTTCTTTCAATAGATTCTCAGTAATCCGCCGTCCGTTGATATACGTACCGGTTGCACTCTGGAGGTCAATGAGCACGTAACCCTGCTTGCGCCACTGCACTCGGGCATGTCGAGTCGCAATCGAAGGGTGACGTAAAAATACGTCACAATCTGTTCCTGAACCGAGTACAAGATCATCATGGATGAGCGCAATCTCACGTGGGAGTCCGTTACCAGGTCGCTGACAGACAAAGCGGGCGTACGGGACTGGCTGCTCCGCCGTCACGGCATGAGGGGGGATCAAGGAAGTCGCCTCGGCGGGCACGACACTGATATGCACACGCGAGAGCACAAGCAACCCGATGAGGGCTAGGAGCGGAACGATCAGATTCCACCGGTGATAGCCTGCCACTCCGTCTTGCTGGTCCACTTTTAGCGCCACGGATTCAGGTTTTGGTATCTCCTGAGTGGGAAGCTGCTCCGTGCCACCTTTACCGCGCTCCTGCCCGTCGTCGAGCGTTGGGGCAGAAGTATCGGTATCAGATGTGGTCGAAGAATTTGCTGCCGTGTCCGTCGCACTACTCTCTGCTGTCTGTTGCACGATGAAAGGTGCCCAGAGCTTGACGGGAGCTATTGGCTCTCCGATCGAGGCTTTGGTCTGCTCCCGTAAACTGGCAATGGTCTGTAACTGTGCCTCGCACAACGCTACTGTAGGAGTCTTGCCCTTGCCGTAGCCTTGGTAGAAGGCTTTCATCTGGTCAAGCATAATCTTGTCATTGGCGGCCCACAGACTCATCACTAAATTCTTTGCTCCAGCTAAGACAAATGCTCGTCGCAAGCCGTAGACACCTTCGCCGACTTGCACATCGCCTAGCCCTGTCTCACAGGCAGAGAGTACCACCAAGTCGGTGCCGTATAAGTTCATCCCCGTGACTTCCAGTGCGGTGAGAATGCCATCGTCTCCAGTGGTAATCTCCTTGGCGTGATTAGCTCCAGCTAACGCCAACCCCGACCGCACCATCGGATTCACTATTGTAGCCTTGTCCTTTGGCGGAGCAGTGGCAACAGTCGTTATTCCGCCGTTGTCCCGCTCCCTAGCATCTCTCAGCACACTTTCTGAGGAGGCTTTCTCTGGTGGCGCGAGTTCTTCATCTTTGAGGAAAAAACCATGCGTCGCTAAGTGCAAGACTCTGGGAGATGACACAGCGCGGACCGCTGATTCAGTTGCCTCCTTTCCTTGCAACACTTTCTGTGTGCCTGAGAGGAGTGAGGGTATCATCCGGGCTTCTTCTGCCGTGCCGGGTAACGACTCGAATCGCCCACTGTAATCTCCAGCCCGGACCGCATCGGTGTCCAGGGTTGCTTTCTTGAGTACCTCCTGATCATCAAAGGCTGGGTTGGCAACCAAAAGGAGGTCTGTTGTCGGTTTTTCTCCAGTGTCACCGCGCAGAAGATCACGTCCGCTAGCGACATAGGAGATTGTCATCTTTTCGATCAGGTAGTGCCCATCGGGTGTTCGCAAGGCGGCAAAAGGGACTTTGCTCAGTTCGCCATCGGGACTCACAATCAGGCGCTGACATCCTCCCAAGGCACCCTCCAGCGGACGAAGAAGCAATGTGTAGAGGTCAGCGAGCTGAGCATCCACGCTGCTGCCATACGCCTTGAGATTGTGGCGAAACGTCGGATCTGCGATGGCTACGAGAGCAGCCCAAATAGCGGTATTCACCTTCTTCCCCTCACCCACATCTACTAAGGTCACCTGAGCGTCGGGGGTCAGGACGAATGCCAGATAATGATACGTATCCAACCACTTATTCTTCTTTGCATCAAAATCTGGGATGGAGACGAATTCGATCAAGGCACTCTTTGGGGGAAGACGCTCGGCCAGCAATTGTACGGTCACGCGTCGCTGTGCGAGTTCTTGCGTCACCACTCCTGTCCGCTGTGCCAGCCACTCTTCTTCGCGGGTAATCGCTGCGCGCAGATCATCGACTGTCCTCCGATAGTTTGCCGGGTCTTGCGGTGAACCATTTATGAGAAGAAGGCGGGACAACTCACTGCGGTGCTGGGTGAGCCGCTGCCAGGCTGCCAACTCATCTCCATGCAAGCGGGTTGCAAGCATCTGTTGCGTGCGGGCTTGCGAGGTGAGAACGATCCCCTTGCGCCGCAGTATCCATTCTAATCCTAAGCGCAGAGCCGTCGGGTCTGAAGCTAGATATACTCGGATAAAGGCAAGCCCAGTGAAATAGGACGCCTGCAATTGCTGAACGAACTTCAGTTTTTGCTCCTCGCTGGCAACAGCAAATACGTTAGCAAGTGCCTTATCCCCGACTGAGAGGCCGTGCTGAAAGGAAAGAAGCGCACGGGCATAGTCCCCTGCCCCTAGGTACTGCATTGCTAAGTTGTATATAGTCCCCGCGGTCTCGGGATGCTCGGGGCCTAAGACTTTCTCGCGGACGGCGAGGGCCCGCTGAAACAGCGGCAGGGCATGGGCATAGTCGCCCATGTCTCGGTACACATTTGCCAGATTGTTCACGCTTCCCGCCGTGTTGGGATGCTCGGGGCCTAGGACCTTCTCGCAAATTGTCAAAGAACGCTGGAACAGGGACAGCGCCTCTGTGTACTTGCCTTGTTTATAAAGATCCGACGCTTGTTGGTGTAGGCGCTTTGCCTCTTCTACTGTGTCGGTCTGGCCTTGAACAATCGTTGTCTTGCCACAAGACAGGAGAAGAACCAGCGAGAGAACGAGGTGCCATCGCATCGGTTTTCACCTATTTATGCTGAAATGTCACCTTGTAGAGAAAGTCCGCACTATTGCCTTGGACCAGCGCTGTCTCTAAGTCTATACGTGTCCCACCGGGTGACAAGTGCGCTTCAGTCTTGAACTGTTTGACCCCACCGCGCCCACGCTCCGGCGCGGTGATCCACTCCGCGAGGGCTCGCTGGCTACCTTGCTCACTGGCTGTTAATAGCAATGACTCTAGCTTGGCTTCTCGTTGTGGCGAAGCAGCCACCAGGATTACTTCTCGCCCGGTATTCTTATCGAGGTAAAACCAGTGTTTCTCATCTTGCGGTACCCAGACGGCTTTGCCCGCAGGCACAGGGTTCTCTTGGGCGGTCACTTTGGGGTCGGGAAAAAGAACATCAATCTTGCCGCTGGCATCTTGCTGGAAGACATACACGTAGCTCTGTTTCTCTGGTTCAAAGAAGACACCATAGTAGTCGCCGGAATTCATGGCTTCGCCGTCTTTCAGCACCGAGACTATATTCCCATTTCTCTTCATCACCGCTAAGCGCAGGGCCAATGGTGCACTGGAGGAGCTTAGTGCTTTCCCTGTAGCAGAAGCAACAGATTGTGACTGACTTCTTATACTCCACCAGGCGACAAAAACAAGGAGAACCCCGAGACCGACGATTAGGCTCGCAGCACGCCATGAGAACCAAGATCGTGACGTCGCAGGCGAAGATGGTGGAATCGATAGCGACGAGGCTTCGCGCGGGCGGATTTTGTGTTGTGCCTGACTGCTTCCCTGACTACTGTCCAGTGTCAGATGATGTTCCGATCCATTCAGTATCTCCGTTGAGCGTTCATCTTCTCCGCGGAGGATTGCCGCCAGGGCGTCGTATATCTGTGCCGCAGAATCGGGGCGATCCTGTGGCGCTTTGGCTAGAAGGTACTCGACGAGCGCACGCAGGTTCGCCGGGATGGTCGTGGGTAACGGCGGCGGAGGCACAGATAAATGCTGGTGCATCAACGCTTCGACCGTACTGGAAGCGAACGGAGGCCGGCCTGTGAGCATCTCATACATGATGATGCCTAATGCATAGAGGTCGGTGCGGCCATCTTCTCCTGTCCCCCGCCATTGCTCCGGTGCCATATAGGAAGTCCCTGGAGAGGACTGTCCGACCTGCGTTAAGCCGACGGTGTGCTCGCTCAGGACTTTGGCAATGCCAAAATCCCCAATCTTCACCCAATCTTGTCCTTGCCGTTGTTCGACAAAAATGTTGGGTGGCTTGAGATCGCGATGGACCACCGGAGCCGGGAGACTATGGGCCTCTGCCAATGCTTCACAGAGCTGGCTGGCAATGCGCATAACGCGCTCGACCGGCAAGGGACCGTTTTGCCGGAGCACTTGGCGGAGCGTTGGACCCTAGACATATTCCATGACGAAATAGAGCTGGCCATCTTCGCCTTGGCCAGAATTGTGTACCATCACGGTGTGCGGGCTGCGGAGCTGAATGGCAAGACGGACTTCACGCAGAAAGCGCTTGGCGAAAGCTGGATCAGCGGACAGCTCGCGGCGCATGGTTTTAAGGCCAACCTGGCGCAGCACTCTGGCCCTCAACGTCAAGTTGTTCAGCAAGAGAGATGGCGCCCATTGCCCCTTCGCCGAGCTTGGCGAGAAGACGATGCTTGCCGTTGATGACCTTGCGTCCAGACTGTTCTGCCATTTCTCCTCTACTACGGTAGAATCGCAGTTCCGGTTTGCTTGAGGCCGGTGTTGTCGCTGCTCGATGTATTATGCCAACGGAGCTGGTTTTCCAAGAGGACGAAAATCTGTTGCCGGTTTCGTTTGGCAGCATGCCGTTAACGGTTACTTACCACTTCGATCACCCGAAACACCTGCCCCCCTGGCGCGTGAAAATAGAAATGCTCGGTATCCCAGAAGTCGGTAATCTCCTCGACCCCAAAGGCTTTGAGCTTCTTCACCAACCCGTCAACATCATCTGTCTTGAGCTCTAACCAGCACGCACGTCGATAGTCTTTGGAGGTGAGAAGGGCGTCACTGGCAGAGACATATTGCACCCCAAACACCTCGCCATCAGGAAAATGAAACAGGTCAACGTTCTCGGGAATGTTTGCCGTGACGTTATGGTCATGCGCTTCGATTCGACACCCGAGAATATCGACGTAAAACCTACGAACCCGTGGACGTTCCTGCTGCGACAGCGTGAGGAGATAATGGGTGCCAAATTGTACGCGCATGATCGTTCTCCTTCTCTTATTTGCGCACCTTTACTCCAGCGCGTTCTTCTTGCATCAAAAACGGGACGGACGAATCCCGTTTGCCCCAACCATGGGCCAATGCTTCGACGTGCTCTTGCTCGACGATGTTAGCGAGCTTGAGCGGCACATTGACTTCACGACCTAACGCGGTAGCAAGGCCAATATCTTTGCGGGCTAACTCTAGTGCAAAACGTACCGTATCAAAGTCTCCCTTGAAAACGACGTTAGGCAACATATAGTTGAGAAACAATCCTTGTCCGACTGCACCACCGAGGACGGCTTGTCGTAACGCTTCTGGATCGACTCCGGCTTTCACTCCGAGCGTGAACCCTTCGGCGAGAAGATTCAATTGGCAAATACCAATCATATTGTGCACGAGTTTGGCGATCGCGCCGCAACCAATCGCACCGACATGCGTGACCTTGTTGCCAATGGCGTCGAGTACTGGTTTGACACGTTGATACACAGCGGCATCACCACCAACCATCACTGCGAGTGTGGCTTGTTGCGCACCGATTGGGCCACCGCTGACTGGGGCATCTAGCACCTGCACACCTTTTTCGCGAAACACTTCCTGAATATGACGAATAAGAGTCGGCGAGTTAGTGGAAAGATCGATGTACACGCTATTCGAAGCTGTGCCTTGCAAGATACCACCTTCTCCTAAGGCGACGGACTCGACTTCCTTCGGGCCTGGCAGCGATGTAAAGACAATTTCACTTGCCGCGGCGACGGCTCTCGGACTCTCCGCCCAGCGTGCACCTTTTGCCAAATGACTATTTGCGACCTCACGACGTGTGTCGTACACCGTGAGTGTGTGTCCTGCTTCGAGAATATGCATGGCCATCGGGCCGCCCATGTTCCCCAAACCAATGAAACCAATTTTCATAATGTCCCTCCTTCGTAGATGTTGCTGTTTCCTTTACTCTGCTCTGCCCCTGGTAGGCAAGGGAAGCTGCCTTGGTGGATTGTAGCAATTGGTGGGCTAGGAATTCTGTTTCGACCTGCTACATATTTCTGCAGATTTTTTTGAGGAGCGTGTATGGACCTCAATTATTCTCCCGAAGAACTCGCCTTTCGTGATGAAGTCCGTGGTTGGCTGCAAACCAATTTGCCCGGTGACCTGCGCGAAAAAGTTACTAACTACCAGGAACTGAGCCGTGACGATCTACTCGGCTGGCATAGAATCCTGGCGAAGAAAGGTTGGATCGCGCCGGAGTGGCCAGTCGAATGGGGTGGCCAGAACTGGACCGTTGTCCAGCGTTACATCTTCGAGGAAGAATGCGCGTATGCTGGCTGCCCGCCGCTCATCCCGTTTGGTCTCAAGATGTGTGGACCGGTCTTGCATCGGTTTGGAACTCCAGAGCAGAAACAACGCTTCTTGCCGGGCATCTACAATGGCGACGTGTTCTGGTGCCAAGGCTATTCAGAACCAGGATCGGGCTCTGATCTTGCCTCGCTAAAGACCTCTGCCGTGCGTCAAGGCGATTATTACATTGTCAACGGCCAGAAAATCTGGACCACGTGGGGACACCACGCTGATTGGATTTTTTGCCTTGTCCGTACTGACCAAGGCGCGAAAAAACAAGAAGGGATTTCATTCCTCCTCTTCGATATGAAGACTCCTGGAATTACCGTGCGGCCACTGATTCTCATGGATGGTGCTCATGAAGTGAACGAGGTCTTCTTTGATGATGTGAGAGTGCCAGCAGAAAATTTAGTGCACCGCGAGAACGATGGCTGGACCGTGGCGAAATATCTGCTTGGCCATGAACGGATGGGTACGGGCGGTATCGGCGGCTCAAAGCGAGAGCTGGCAAAGGTGAAAGCGCTGGCAACCAAGGAACTGCGAAACGGTAAACCGCTGCTTGATGACCCACGCTTTCGTGACAAAGTCTCGCGCGTAGAAGTCGAATTGATGGCGCTGGAAATCACCAATCTACGCTTTCTCGATCAACTTCGTGGTGGGCGTGCACCGGGAGCAGAAGTATCGTTGTTAAAAATTAAAGGGACCGAGATTCAACAAGCCCTGACGGAACTGCTGGTCGAAGTGATGGGACCGCTGACCCAGCCATTTCGCCCGATCGACGCGATGGAGTTCGATACCTCCACCGCTGCCCTACTGCCGCGCTACTTTAACTATCGCAAAACCACGATTTACGCTGGATCGAATGAGATCCAACGCAACATCATTGCGAAAGCGACCCTTGGATTGTAGACGGAGATAGAGAACGGGAGAACAGCAAGTGAATTTTGACTACAGCGAAGAGCAACAGCTTCTCGCCAATAGTGTGAAGCAGTTTATCGCCAAAGACTATACCTTTGACGCGCGCAAAGAGATTCTCGATTCGGCAGGTGGATATAGTGACCGAGTGTGGTCAACGTTTGCTGAAATGGGACTTCTCGGACTGCCGTTTGCTAGTGAATATGGCGGATTCGGTGGCAATGCGGTGGATCTGATGCCGATGATGGAAGCGATTGGCGAAGGCTTGATCGTCGAACCGTATCTTGCGACTGTTGGTCTCGGCGGACAGTTCATCGCCCGAGGTGGAACTGCCGCGCAGAAAAAAGCCCTTCTTCCCGCTATTGTGGAAGGGAAACTCAAGCTCGCCTTCGCGCAGAACGAGCGCAATGCACGTTACGACCTGTCACATATCACAACTCGTGCGCAGAAGACTGAGAGCGGCTACATCCTTGAAGGCGAGAAGTGTGTCGTTATTCACGGTCCATGTGTTGATAAACTCGTCGTCTCGGCACGGACAGCTGGAAAAGATACGGCAAGCCGAGGAATTAGTTTATTTTTGCTCGACCGTAATACGCCAGGAGTCTCACTCAAAACTTATCGCACCGTCGATAATTTGCGCGCGGCTGATATTCGTTTTTCTGGTGTTAATGTTCCGGCAGATGCATTGGTAGGTAAGGAAGGGAAAGCCCTGCCACTGATCGAAGAGGTCATTGATTACGCTACTGCGTTGCTGTGCTGCGAAGCAGTAGGAGCCATCAAATTCGCCAACGAGGCGACATTGGAATATCTGAAGACGCGTAAACAGTTTGGGGTGCCGATCGGTTCATTCCAAGCGCTGCAGCATCGTATGGTTGATATGATGATTAGCTATGAGCAAGCCAAATCGATGGCGAGCCTCGCCTGTGTGAAAGTCGATAGCGCGGACGTAACGGAACGAAAGCGCGTGATCTCCGCAGCGAAGGTCAAAATTGCCGATGCCTGTCGCCATGTGAGCCAGGAGTCAGTGCAATTACACGGCGGCATGGGCATGACTGAAGAACTAAAAGTGAGCCACACGTTTCGGCGACTGACGACGATCGTACAAACATTTGGTGATGCCGACCATCACCTGGAACGGTTTGCCGCGTGTGACTGAGTCATCTGTAGGGCACCATATGTCGTGTCTTAGTGACTTTATGCGGCACACACCCAGAAGTAGGTTCTAATGTCTTTCCCCTGAACCCTGGCAAGGAGGAAGACAAGGATGGGTGTCACAATTTGGACAGCGGTGCTACCAGCATGCCAGTACCCTTTTCTGGCCCCTTCGACAAGCTCACCTGTGCTGCGGCACTGGCGCAGGCAGGACAGGCTTCCTCCTGGCGGGAGGAAGCCATATATGCAACTCCATATCTCGTTGCACAGCATTTCTACAGTCAATCTTAATAGTCAACGTTTTGTCCCTCATTCATTCTTTCACAAGATTTCAGGCTTTTTAGTCCCATTTTTTAAGGTAAATTGAGCCCTTATCGAGAGAAAGAGAGAAAAAAGAAGAGATTCTTTTCTAAGGAAGATACGCCTGATCAGGCGATTTCGCCTTATTTTTTTCTCGTCGTAATAACTTGGCCTTTTCTTTGGCAAGATAGAACTCAGGCATCGTTACCCGGTTTTCCTGCACGCGTGATAGAGTGTGACTCCGCTGCACTGGCAAAGAAGCGAAATTTCTTCACGAATAAAGAAGTTGGATTATGCTTCTTGTGGTATTATTCTTGCTATCCTGTTCGGCAGAGGTACAAAACTATTATGAGCCAAGAAGGGCAGCGTCAGTGGTATGTTGCGTACTCTAAACCGAACCGAGAAGAATATGCGCAATTTCACTTACAGCGAAAGGGTATTGAGGTTTTCTTTCCGCGCTTGCAATTGCCAGTTGCGGCGGCACGGCAACGACAGGTAATCCCGCTCTTTCCGAGTTATCTTTTCGTACAACTTTACATGCCCGAAGAGCATGCTGCGGTCATGTGGTGTCCAGGAGTGAAGTGCCTAGTCAGTTTTAACGGCATTCCCGCTCCACTCGATGATGAAGTGATCCGTTTCTTGAAGAGTCAAGCCACGGAGCAGGGACTCATTAGTGCCCATTCGACCCTTACCGTTGGGCAGGAAGTGTGTATTACCTACGGACCGCTTGAGGGGCTAAAAGGAATTATTCAGCAGCCTCCTAATGCAAAAGGTCGGGTGCGAATCTTAATGAAGCTGCTCAATCGTGATCTTGCAGTGACCGTTCCAATCGCCCATGTGCAAAGTGGTTGGGTGAGAACTCATAGGGAAAGTGCAGTGCTAGTGGGCGTCTAGTGCGGCTTCGTCACGTGTACAGAGACCAACAATCAGTGTAATGGCGAGTGCCGACTTATTTCCGATAAAATTCTCGACACTGCTGAATGACGTAGTATTGCTGGTTTTCCGTAAGCTCCGGATAGATCGGCAAGGCCAGCGTCTCATGCGCCGCAGCTTCTACCTGAGGAAAATCACCGCGACGATGCCCGAGTGAGTGAAAGCACTCCTGCAGATGCAGCGGGTGGGGATAGTACACGTCAGTTATTATCCCACGTTCGCGCAGAAACTGCTGGAGACGGTCACGCGCAGGGCAACGAATCACAAACTGATTGTAGACATGGCCTGGTGTGTCGTCTGGAAGCGAAACATACTGGGTCAGCCCAACCTCGGTAGCATAATGCCGATACCGATGCGCGTTTGTCCTGCGAGCGGTCGTCCAGGCGCGGAGATACTTAAGCTTCACGCGCAGTACCGCAGCTTGGATCGCGTCTAGACGAAAGTTCCCTCCAACGAGTCGATGGTAATACTTGGCCTCACCTCCGTGGACCCGCAAGAGGCGAAGCCGCGCGGCGAAATCTGCGTCCTGCGTGAGAATCATCCCGCCGTCACCAAAAGCACCAAGGTTTTTGCTGGGGAAAAACGAAAAGCATCCCGCATAACCGATAGTTCCTGCCTGTCGTCCCTGATCGTCAGTAGCGCCGATGGCTTGGGCTGCGTCTTCAATAACAGGAATGCCATACCGGGCAGCTGTTTGCATCAACGACGGCAAATCAGCGCAACGGCCAAAGAGGTGAACGGGCAGGATGGCTTTAGTACGGACAGTGATACTGGCTTCTATTGCCGTTGGTGCAATGTTGAATGTCTGTGGATCAATATCAACGAAGACCGGACAGGCACCAAGACGAGCGATGACCCCAGCGGTGGCAAAGAACGAATACGGCGTCGTGAGCACTTCGTCACCAGGGCCAATCTGAAGCGCCATCAGGGTGGCGAGGAGAGCATCCGTTCCCGATGACACCCCGATGGTACAACGCGAATCACAAAAACTTGCTATCTCTGCTTCCAGTGCCTCGACTTCTGGGCCAAGAATAAACTGTTGAGATTCGCACACCCGATCAATTGCCGTGCGGATTTCGTCGCGAATGGTTGCGTATTGCTCTTTCAAGTCGAGCAAGGGTACGTGCATCATCATCTACCCTTTATCTTTTCAGAAGAACGTTAGCGATAACCCAGCGTGTCAGTCTGACGCGTATGGACGTTGGTTAGCACCACTCCCAGCACATTCGCTCGCACCGCTTGGAGTTGCCCAGCGACGCGATACGCTGCCGCCATAGGAGTCTTATGTCCACGGATAATAAGGATAGTGGCATCACTGAGTTGCGCCAAGAGTTCTGCATCGCCGTAGGTCATGGCTGCCGGCGAGTCAATTAATACACAAGCAAACTTGCGGCGAAGGATATATAAGACTTCCGATAGTGTCTGAGAGCCAAGTTGTTCTTCAGGGTTAGAGCGCGCGCGACCACATGCGATCAGGTACAGCCCGTTGATCGCAGTGGCTTGGATTGCAGCTTCTACCAATGCTCTAAGCTTTGGTGAAGAGCGTATCCGCTGTGGCTCATTGGTGTATTCTTCTTGTGTAGGCTCGCTCGCAGAGGTGTCAGTCCCTGTGTGATTTTCGTGACTACCCCTTCTCGATCGACGCCGAGACGAAGAGGACAAAGCTGCCCCGTCAAACAGTACCTCAGTCAGTCCAGGGCTTCTGTCCCGTTGTAAAAGTGTATGACAGCGCCCCGTACGGAGATCAGCATCAACGACGACGACCTTGTAATTGTCCCGCGCAAGGGTACGGGCGAGCTGGAGCAGGGTGGTTGTTTTTCCATCCCCTGACTGTGGACTGACAAAAAGAATAGTGTGAGGAGATGATTTTCGCCTTAAGGGAAGCGCGGCGCTCAGTGATACATAGGCTTTCGCCAGTAGGTCATCTGTCGAGAGCCATTCCATGGGAGTTGTCGGAGAGGCTGCTGTCCCTTCCGCTGGTACCTCTCGCTTAGAGGAAGAGGAAGTATCGTCACGTTTCTTTCCTTGAAGGAACGTTCGCAGTCGAGAAGGCTGAGGAGGAATCGTTCCCAAGAGAGGATATGCTGTTGCCTGCAAAACATCTTGTGCGGTATGAACACTTGTATCCGTCCATTCAAAAAAGAACGCCAGGCCCAATGCTACAATCGTTCCTGCTAGCAGCGCAAGAAGCAGGTCTCGCGTTGGCTGCGGAGATGAAGGGGTGAGCGGTAACTCCGCCAGGGCAGTGACTGTGATATTGGGCGCAGCCATTGTCTTGAGGATGGCGCCGTCTTGTTGCTGTTCCCGCATAGTGTGAACGAGCGTCTGGGCTGAGGTGACGTCGGCATTAAGAGAGGCATAGACGACGGCGAGATCTCCTCGATCCTGCGCTGCTTTTCTTTGTTGCTTCACTTCTTCTTGCAAGACCGCTTCTGCATCGCGCGCGGCGATATATTCCGCTTCGAGTGGGCTGACCAGAGCAGTCAACTCATGCTCGAGACGTTGTCTGGCGGTATTTTTGGCGGCTGTCACCTCGCCCAGACGAGGGTGGGAAGCAGAAAGAAGCGTGGCGAGCCGTGTAGACTCGGCTTCGAGCCGGTTGAAAGCAGCGCGGAGTTGATTCAGCCGATCACTCTTGATGAGGGTGACAAGCTGAGGCGCTTCTTTTTTCTCGGTCATACGACGAAGAATGGCGAGGTTAATACGCTTGGCCTTGGCGTTTGCGAGTCGTTGATGGGTATCGAGGAGGCGCTGGGCAACGAGGTTGTCTTTGCTCGGCGGCGCTACGTCTCCGTGTTCTTGGCGAAACTGCTGTAATCTTGCTTCCGATTGAGCAAGCTGTTCTTCTTGGGCGCTAAGTTCTTGAGTAAGCGACGGTCGGTCTTCTGCCGAGATCTCAAAGCGGACTGCCTGTGAGTTCCGCACAAAGGTTGCGGCGTGGGCGTTGGCCAGGTCCTGTGACAACGTGGGGTCAGAAGTGGTAAACGTCACCTCTGCGGAGTAGGTATAGAGGTCAGGAGTAACCGTGAGTAATGTGAGATAATGATCAATGATGTCAGACGAGATGTTCGTTGCTACTGGCGCAGGGCTCGGGAGGCCGGAGTACGAACCGGGAGTCCCAACCAGGAGGTACGAACTATAAGTCAGGAACAATGAGAGGCGGCGAAAAATCTGTTCTCCTACACGCCCGAAGCCAACATACCTTCTTTGTGCTTCAGCGAAACCAGTATGCGCTTCAAGATTGAGGCTCTTAATGACCTCCGCTGCTAATGCCGGACTCCTGAGCAGGTCGACTTGTCGTCGGTAATAACGATCCTGGGCATCTTCTGCATCAATACGGTCAGAGAGTGAGGGAGGGGGTTCGATCAGGAGCACGGTGCTAGCGGTATAGAGCGGTACTTGGATAACGATCCAGCTTCCTGCGAGGAGAACCGTGATAAGCAGTATAAGTCCCATCAACCGCCACTGGTTGATCAACACAGCCCAAAAGTTCCGCAAGTTCTATTCTCCCTTGCTTGGGGTGACATGAGCGCCCACTGTTTCTAACGCCTGTGAATAAACGGGGTAATTTGCCCTACCTCCTTACTTATCACAATGGGAAGAGCAGTACAGTTTCCTTCGTCTTTTGACCTACCAAAAGAGGATTGCTTAGGGGTTGACGTGGACCGCTAGAGTATCGTAAGCAGCAGAGTAGGAGAAAGTGAAGGAGGGCTAATGGTTTTTGGCAGTCAACTTCGGTAATAGGTGGTGGTAGAATAGGCTTCTAGCCTGTTTCTGTGGAGAAGACAGGCAAGATATCTGTCCTACCGAAGCCCATCGACCAAGAACTCTGATTACCGAAGCTTGTTCTTCAAAGTTCATTAACTCCTCGCTATTTTCTTACCCTGCCCAGCAAAGGAGGCCTGATGCAATACGATCTTCTTATTAAAAATGGGACAGTTATTGACGGCTCGGGAATGCCACGTTTTCGCGCCGACGTAGGTATAGTTGGGGATAAGATTGCCGCTCTCGGCAAGATTCGTGAGGGAGCAAAGGAAACCCTTGACGCCGACGGCCATGTCGTTGCTCCTGGTTTTATTGATGCACACACCCATATGGATGCCCAGGTCTTCTGGGACCCACTAGGTACGTGTTCGTGCTGGCACGGGATTACGAGTGTCGTGATGGGTAACTGCGGGTTCTCGCTCGCGCCATGTAGTGAAAAAGACAAACTACTAGTGATGCGCAACCTCGAACGCGCCGAAGACATTGCGCCAGAAGCGATGGAAGCTGGCATCAACTGGAGTTGGACGACGTTTCCAGAGTATCTGGATGCTGTCGATCGCTTACCCAAAGGCATCAACTACGCGGCCTATATGGGTCATTCTGCGTTGCGTACCTATGTCATGGGCGAGCGCGCCTTTACCGATGCGGCGACGCCCAATGATCTGGAGGCGATGAAACAAGAAGTACGGAACGCCATCCGCGCAGGAGCGATCGGCTTCACTACATCTCGCACGCGCAATCACCAAACTCCGCAAGGGCAGCCAGTCGCTAGCCGCTTAGCGACGTGGGACGAGGTGCGACAACTCGTTGGGGTGATGGGAGAACTTGGTGCGGGCATCTTCGAGATTGCTGGGGAAGACACAGGCCTCAACCCTGACCGTATTAATGAGTACATGGGTCGGCTCAAGGCCCTTGCCCTGGAAACCGGAGTGCCGGTGACGTACGGCATGTTTAGTAACCGCAAAGCTCCAGACTATTGGCGTCAATTTTATCAGTTGGCAGCTGATACCGTCGCCGCAGGTGGTCGCATGTTCGTTCAAGCCCATAGCCGCTCGCTGAACTTAGTCCTCTCGTTTGAGACGACGATGCCGTTCGATCGCCAGCCGGTGTGGAAAGATCTTCGTAAGCTGCCATTGGCAGAACAAGAAGCCGCGCTGCGTAATCCTGAGCTGCGCCAGAAGCTGATTGAAGCTGCAAGTCAGCGCACCGGTGAACGTATCGTTGGTGCCGAAGCGCGTCCTGCCAATTACAAGTGGTTGTATGTCATGGAGAAGGCAGAACCGCCGTATCGTTCAGTGGCGCAAATTGCTGCCGAGCAAAACAAACATCCGGTTGAAGTGATTATCGATCTCGCGCTCGCCAAGAAGATGAAGCAATTTTTCTTGCAGCCGCTCGCCAATGAGAATGAGGCGCATGCGCTTGAGATGATCAAGCATCCTCATGCTGTGGTGACGTTCTCGGACTCTGGAGCGCATGTTTCACAGATTATGGATTCGTCGCTCCAGACGCACCTCCTCAGCCAAATTGTGAGAGAAAAACAACAAGTGACTTTAGAAGAAGCAGTGCGGATGCTGTCACTGGTCCCGGCGTCCTATTGGGGACTGAGTGGTCGCGGATTGCTACGTGATGGTTGGAAGGCTGACGTTGTGGTGTTTAACCCAGACACCATCGCGCCGATGATGCCGGAAGTCGATCATGACCTCCCGGCCGGTGCTCGTCGCTTAAAGCAGAAAGCCGCGGGCATTATGGCGACGATCGTGAATGGCGAAGTTGTCTTGCGCAATAACGAACATACCGGCGCATTACCAGGACAGTTACTGCGCGGGCCGTTGGCGCAGCGCTAGGATCTTTACGTCTCCTGGCTCGATGATAATGATAAGGGGCGCGTCATGTGCCCCTTTGTGTTTCAGGCCGCTCCCCATTTCTCGCGCAGAAATGCCCCCACCCGTTCAATGCCTTGTTTGCCTTCCGGTAGCATCGGATGAAACGCGTGCCAGACATGGATCATGTCATCCCAAACCTCTAGTGTGCTGTCGACGCCAGCTGCTTTTGCTTTCTCGTGCAGCTTGATCGAATCGTCGAGCAGAACCTCGTCTCGTCCGACATGAATGAGCAGCGACGGGAGTGCTCGGAGGTCGGCAAAGTTAGGAGAGGCGAGCGGACTTTTCGCGTCCGTTCCTTGCAAATACAAACCTGCCATGTTGCCAATCCCATCCGTGGTGACCATCGGATCGGCAGCGGCTCGGGTTTTGTACGAGTCATTCGTACAGGTCAGATCAGACCACGGGCTGATACACACCGCGGCTTTTGGCAAGGGCAGCTGACGATCTCGTAACGCCACGAGTATCGCCGCCGCCAAACCGCCACCCGCAGAGTCTCCAGCGATGGCTAAATTCTTGGGCGCAAATCCTTTCTCTACTAGCCACTGGAACGCGGCAACTCCATCATCGACCGCGGCAGGAAATGGTGATTCCGGTGCTAAGCGGTAATCGAGCATGAGCACTGCCGCCTGTGCGGCTCGTGACACTTCCCCGCCTAACGATCGGTGAGTATTTGGCGATCCCATCACGTACCCACCGCCGTGCAAATATAAAATTGCCCGCTGCGCATTTGTCCCAGGCGCACGTAACCACTCCGCCGCGCGGCCAGCGATTGTGACTTCCTCAACACCGACATCATCAGCAACTCGAAAAGCAACCTTTTCCATCCCTTTGCGGCGTTGTTCGAGCGTAACCTGTGCTCCGGGTGGTAGGGCCTTTTCTCGGAGGATTTGTTTGAGTTTGGTGATTTCTGCACTAGCCATCGATATCCCCTCCTTCATGGGTGTTTCGTTAACAAGTTAATACGATTGGCGGATCGTGTGGTGCCGCAAGTACCCCCATTTGCCTGAGCAGTGGTGCAATCTCTTTACCAAATCGTACGGTGTCTTCGTAGTAGGACAGAAACGCCATGAGAACACCATCCATTCCCAAATCATAGAGCCGTTTCAGTTTCATAGCGACCTGTTCGGCAGTGCCGATTACCGGCAACGCACCCGCACCAAGAGTGAACATTTCCAACGTAAACTGATCGAATGAACCGTTATCAGAGATGATTCCACGCGCCCAGTTCTCGACCGCCTCTCGATCCATGTGATCGATAATGCGGCGGCATTCGCCTTGCGCTTCTTTTTCGGTCTCGCGCCACAACACAAAGGGAAAACATGCACACTGAACGGTGCGGTTATATTTCTGCGCCCGGTCCTTAAATTCTTGACTCATATCTTTCGACGCGTCAATCGACGGGGGCCCGATGAACGCGATATCACAGTAGCGCGCGACCAGATCTTTCGCTTCGGCTGAGACTCCGGCATTGGCGATGGGCGGATGTGGTTTGCGCACCGGTTGCGGTCGGAGGTAACCATCGGTGATATTATACCAGGGAGAGTGAAAGTTAAAGGTGCCGGGCTCTTGTGTCCATAAGCCTTTAAGAATCTCGATGAACGCGGCGGTACGTTGGTACCGCTCGGCATGCGGCATGAGGTCGAGCCCCATCATGGCAAACTCGCCTTTACTCCAGCCGCTGACGATATTGATGCCCCAACGACCATTACTAATATGATCGAGCGTGGCACCCATTTTGGCAGCGACCAGCGGGTGAAACACTGGTACGTGAACAGTGGAATAGATGTGAATCGTCTGCGTGACTGCCAATAACGCCGCCGCCCACGTCATAGTTTCCATCGACGTGCCGAGATAGTTGGTTTTGCCGCCGAATCCGCGCCAACGACTGACAGGAAAGAGGAAGTGCATGCCAGCGTCTTCGGCTGCCAAGGCAATGCGTTTGTTCGATTCATAGGGCCACTCATCTGGCCGGGAGAGGTCGGACCGATAGGTGCTGATCGCGTACATGTTGCTACAATTGGGCATGAACAGTCCTAACTGCAACCCTTTTCGCTCTTGCTCGTGCACAGGATCTAGTCCTTTCTTTTCCCTCGAACGATCGCCTATAGCGCTGCTGAACAGAAAAGGACAGCACCTCGCTTGACAGGCGGACGAAATTTCGGAGAGATGATGAACGATAATTCATTTTTGTAAGAGTATGCAACGTATGGCAGTATTTACTTCCCTTCCCCGTTACCAACAACGGAGAGAAAAAACGCGACAGGACCTCTTGCTTGCGGCCAAGAAAGTGCTGGCTGAGAAAGGGTACTACGGCAGTAAGATCGTTGATATCGCGCAAGCTGCTGACATCGGTGTTGGTACTTTCTATTTGTATTTCCCAACCAAAGATGCCTTGTTTCTTGAATTAGTAGAAGATACAGCACGTCTCCTCAAAAATGCCATCGACATGGCGAGGGCGACTGTCACCGACCCCGTAGATAAACTGCGGGTCGCGAATCAGACCTTTTTTCATTTTGCCCAGGCGAATCGTGAGCTGTTCAAGATTGTCTTTGGGCACGGGAACACGTTCAATGAACTACTGCGCCAAGTGTATACACTTTTCGTCGCTGATGCGGCTGAGCGCGTACATGAAGGGATTGCCTGTGGTGCGTTTCGCCCGGTGCCTATATCCGTCATTGCCAATGCCCTGGTCGGCATGGGGGCTCAGGTAGTGTCGTGGTGGATCGAACAAGAAGAGTTTTCTGCTGACGAAATGGCAAAGACCCTAACCGACATGGCGCTGCGCGGCCTTGCCCAATCATGGCCACCACCTCACGCGGAGGTAGCGGAAAGATGAGCGCAGCGATGACAGGAAAAACCGAGCGAATCAATCTTTTCGGAGTGAAGTGCCCACTCAACTGGGCGAAAGCGAAAGTGCGCCTTGAAGACCTTGAGTGCGGAGATACTTTGGAAGTCATGATCGATGACCCCAAAGGGCGGCGTGACATTCCGCGTGCAGCTGAAGCCGAAGGTTATGCGATTGTCCATATCGATGAAGTCTCTGGTGGTTGGTGCATAGCGATCGAGAAATAAAAGGATTGCGTTTACTTGTGGTCACCCCCTTCGGCAAGCTCACCTGTGCCTGCGGCACTGGCGCAGGCAGGACAGGCTTCGACGAGATCAAGTGACCAGTACTGTTCGTGCTGAGCTTGTCGAAAAGCACAAGTCCGCCGGGAAAGGATTCTTCATGCCTATCCGTGTTGAAAAAAACGGCCCGGTCACAACCGTCATTCTGAATCGTCCTGAGGTGCGGAATGCGGTCAATCATGCCACCGCTCTGGAGTTACAAGAGGCGTTCCGTGCTTTCGATGCTGATCCAGACGCCCTCGTCGGGGTACTCTGGGGTGACAACGGAACATTTTGTGCTGGCTACGATTTGAAGACAGTAGCATCTGGACAGAGGCTCGGCAAATTCGACCCTGATGGTGATGGCCCGATGGGACCCAGCAGGATGCTGTTGAACAAGCCGGTGATTGCTGCGGTGAGTGGGTACGCGGTCGCTGGGGGACTGGAACTTGCCCTCTGGTGTGACATGCGTGTGATGGAAGAAGATGCGCAAGTGGGAGTCTTTTGTCGCCGTTGGGGAGTGCCGCTGATTGATGGTGGTACTGTTCGTTTGCCGCGATTGATTGGGATGAGTCGTGCGCTTGATCTCATCCTCACTGGCCGTGCAGTTGGTGCACAGGAAGCACTAGCAATGGGATTATGTAATCGTGTCGTACCCAAAGGCAAAGCACGAGAAGCAGCAGAAAAACTTGCTCGCGAGATTGCTCGGTTTCCGCAAATCTGTATGCGGGCCGATCGTATGTCAGCATATCAGCAATGGGATCTCGACTTGGTCAATGCGCTCAAGAATGAAGCCTGTGGTGGTATCGAACCGCTGCGACAAGAAGCGCGTGTAGGAGCCGCCCGTTTCTCGAGTGGCAAAGGGCGAGGGGGGTCATTTGAGGAGATCTAAACGACAACAGCATTCAGTAGTCAGTAGAAAGACAAAGACCGGAGAAGGCAAAGGGACGAAAAACCATGCTGGCTGCTAGCGACTGACTACTGGCTACTTGTCTTAGTCAAACACTCGTTCCCCTGTTGCGAACAGCCACCACACCATCAAGCCAAAAATATAGACCCCAGCAGAGATCAAGAACACGAGCTGCCATGAACCGGTGGCATCGAGAATCATGCCGGTGAGAGTAACCCCAATAATCCCTGGCAGTGTCCCAGCAGTGTTTGAAAAGCCGAGCAGAATGCCTGCGTACCGTGGACCGATGTCGAGATGATTGACGCCAAACCCTGATAATGCGAAAGCCCCGAGCCCCAGCGCGCAACACATATACAAGATCGCCCAACCAATAGTGTCGACGCCGCTAATCAGCGTGAGAAATGTTGCAGCGCCGAGAAAACCGACGGTTTGCATCAGCTTGCGGACCAGGGTGAGAGAAACGCCCGCTTTAAGGAGGCGATCGGCAATCCAACCGGCGGCGTTGCTCATCAAGAACATTACGAGCCATGGGACAACAGTATAGATACCGACCTTATGTAATTCGGCGTGCAGCACTTGGGTGAAGTAGGTCGGCAGCCAGGTGAGGATCACATAGAACCCCCAGTTCGAGCAAAAATGGTTAATGATAATCGCCCACACTGGCGCTTTGGAAAGCAATAAGCCCCAGGGAATGGTCTCATTCTTCTGCAGTGAAGGCGTATTGGCACGAATCGCTTCGACTTCAGTCTGGCTAATCGAAGGATGTGTTTCCGGCGAGTCCGAGCCCGAGAAATACCAGAAGGCGTACCAGACAAATCCCAACCCCCCGAATATATAGAACACTGCTGGCCACCCCCAGGTTGTGACAATCCAGGGAGTGAAAAACAATGCGGCGACGGTTCCTAATGGAATGCCGCTCGCATTAAACGCCACCGATCGTGCACGTTCTTGCCGCGGCACCCAATGAGCAAACAGATTGTGAATAGCTGGAAAGGCGACGCCTTCCCCCAATCCCATGCCAACCCGAGCCATAAAGAGAAAGGCAAACGAGACAAAGGCTGCTGGTGGGGTGAGGAGCGTGAACACCGACCACCACAACACACCAAAACCCAGAACCACCTTGCCGCCATAGCGGTCAGCTAGCCATCCACCAAGCACTTGCGTGGCGAGATAACCATAAAAGAATGATGAGAGCACAATACCGCGCGTGGTTTGCGCCCAGCTAAACTCGGTGGCCATAGGGATCACAGCCACTGACATGTTCACGCGGTCGATGTAGCAAATGAAGGTGCTAAAAAAACATAGGATGACAAGCGTGAAGCGTCGTGGCCAATATTGGCTGAGCGGAATAGTTGAGGTTGGGGTTGGTACAAAGTCTGTTGGTTTTGGTGCTGAGTGCACAGCCATATCACCCTCCTTAGGCCGCTGTTCCCTCTGCGGTCTCCTTCTCTATGTGGAGTTGGGGGCAGCGGTCAACGGGAGGGCCTTACCGACGTTGTAAGGAACTGGGAGCGAGTTTGCTGAATGGTGCAAAAGAGTAGTATGAAGCTTCCGAGAGCATCTCAAAGATGCTAATAGAATCTCACAATCACTAGTGAAGAAGAGAGGTGTTCAGTGCCAGCAAGTGCCCAAGAGGAACAGTATCAAGTACTGACGGTACGGCTTGTCACAAACGATATGCAGAAACTTAAAGATGCAGCTGAACACGTTGGCGTGGGGCCATCAGTTCTTGCGCGCATGCTCATTCGGCAAGGGTTGCAAGAGCAAGGGAATGAGCGATCTCATTTCCCTTTTGCTCCGCTGCATTCTCTTCTTGCCCCGTTAGCTACAGAGAAGGGGTTAACAGAGAAGAAGCTGACTCGGCGGATTAAGCAAGTTCGTCGAAAGCGCTGGGAGGAGCAGTATAAGAAACCGATAGAGGAGATTCGTCAGCGACAAGCTAGAGCGCGATGAGCAAGCTACGAGTCTTTTTCGACACTGGAGCTTTGCTGTTCGTGATTGTCTTTCCTCGTGATACCCCGTGAGAAGGTGACATTACTTATTTACGTGAAATATATTGCATCCTCTCGCGCATCCAAATCAAGTTGCAGCTCCAATAGGTTCCTATTTCATACACATGGGGGGAGGCCAGATGGCGGTAGAGGTTATCATTCCAGTCGAGCGTATAGAGAAAGCAATTTTGCTCATTCGCGGCCACAAGGTCATGCTCGATAGTGACTTAGCCGGGCTGTATGAGGTCGAGACCTTTAACCTGAATAAGGCGGTGAAAAGAAACCTTGAACGGTTCCCCTCGGACTTCATGTTTCAGTTGACCGTGCAGGAGTTTAACAACTTGAAATTCCAAAGTGGAAGGTCAAGTTGGGGAGGGCGGCGTACGCCGCCCTATGCGTTCACCGAGCAAGGAGTGGCCATGTTGTCGAGCGTCTTACGGAGTTCACGCGCGGTTCAAGTCAACGTAGCCATCATGCGTACCTTCGTCCGTCTTCGTCAGATGCTCTCTTCTCACTCTGACCTCGCTCGGAAACTGAACGCCCTCGAAAAGAAATATGATGACCAGTTTAAGGTGGTCTTTGAGGCGATTCGTCAACTTATGACGCCGCTTCCAGGAAAACAACGGAGCATCGGCTTTCAGACGGGCGAGAAGAAGGAATCCCCAAAAGATCAGTAGTTTCATTCAGACGATGCTACCCATGGAACAAGGTATTACTGCTTTGCTTAAACGATATGAAAAGTTGGAGAAGCAATTCCCGTTGATGGACGGTACTCAAGTCTTTGCAAATCTGGTCACTGCATCGACAAATCAACAATATCCAGTTCAAAGATGGTTTCACTTAAAGGAAGCCTATTTCCTCGATCTTTTCGAAATTTTGATCCACAGTTGGGAGATTCCACTAAGTAGTATTCGCCGCGTTCTTGATCCGTTTTGTGGCACAGGCACGTCACTGTTGGCGGCTCAAAAGCTCGCTAAGAAACTGTGTCGCTCTGATTTAGTGGCTGTTGGCTTAGAGCGTACCCCATTTTTGCACTTTGTCGCTCATACTAAGTTACAATGGCATCAATTCAATGGACAGCAGTTTGAGGCGTATGCTGCCCATCTTCTCAATGGTGCTCCCAAACCTGTTCCACGCAAATGGCCAGAGCTTTCTACATTGCGGCGTAAAGATGTTTTCTCTCACCGAAAGTTAAAAGAAATCCTCGGTTTTAGAAGTGCCATAAATTCTGTTGAAGCTAACGAAAGGCTGTTGCTACTCCTGGGTTACGCGAGTGTCTTAGAAGATTTGAGCGGGACACGAAAGGACGGACGTATGGTGCGGATTGTAAAAAATAAACAATCTCCCGCCACAGCGACGGCTTTACAGTCAGCCTGGTCTTCTATCGCTGAAGATACTAGACTAGCTGCTCAATACTTTTTACCAATCCAAACTAAAATTTTATTAGGGGATGGGCGAAGTCTTGTGGAGGTAATGTCGGAAAGTGTGTAAATGAACGATAGGCAGCGTATCCTCTTTGGTGACCTAACCAACCCGACCAAGTCCGGGGAGAGAAAGAGGAGTCGCTATGGTGCAGAAGGCTAATATCCCAGAGCGAAGGGAAACAGCACGTGGGACCACCTGGAGGAATTCGCCCGAGAACACGTGCACCGTTTCATCCAGGCGTTGCTCGAAGAAGAAGTGACCGAATTACTGGGCCGGACCAAGTCAGTTCGACGCGAAGCAGTCGATGCCCCGTACGGGTATCGGAATGGCTACGGGAAGCCTCGCCGTTTAAGTATGATGAGTGGGACGATTACGGTCCGACGGCCAAGAGTCCGAGGATTAAATGAGCGGTTTGAGAGTCGAGTGTTACCGCTGTTCAAACGCCAAACCAAGCAGGTCGGCGAGTTGCTCCCGCAGCTCTATCTGCATGGTCTCGCACTAGGGGATTTTGAATTAGCCTTGCGAGGATTGTTCGGTGAAGGTGCCCCGTTCTCTCCTTCTTCCTTAACCCGCCTCAAAGCCCAATGGCAGCAGGAATACGAGACGTGGAAGAAACAGAGACTCGATGATCTGGAAGTAGTCTACCTCTGGGCCGATGGGCTGTATGTCAAAGCAGGATTGGAAGACACGAAAGCAGCGCTGTTAGTGATGATGGGGGCGCTAACGGACGGGCGGAAAGTTGTTCTGGCCGTGGAGAGTGGCGTGCGGGAATCCAAAGAGTCGTGGGGGATGATCTTACGCGACCTGCGCAAGCGTGGTCTCAAACCGTGGCGGTGCACGATAGCCGATGGGCATCTAGGATTATGGGCAGCTTTAGGCGAGCAATACCCACAGCTGGCGGAACAACGCTGCTGGAATCATCGCATGGTCAACGTGCTGGATACCATGCCGAAGAAGTATCAACCTGAAGCCAGCCAGCTCCTGCGCGCGATGCCGTATGCCGAGACCCAATCAGCCTGTGAAGAGCTGCGTAAGCAGTTTCGTGCCCAGTTCCAGCGTCGCACTCCCAAAGCGGTCGAACGATTGGAAGATGACTGGGAACGGCTAGTCACTTTCTACCAGTTTCCCAAAGAACACTGGGTGCATCTCCGGACGACGAACGTGGTTGAGTCGCCGTTTGCCGCGGTCCGGTTGCGCACCACCGCAGCCAAACGCTTCAAGCGAGTGGAGAACGCCACGGCGCTCATCTGGAAACTCTTGCACGTCGCACAATCGACCTTTCGCAAACTCAAAGGGACTGCCTTGTTGCCTGCCGTGTATGCAGGGGAGCTGTATCGTGATGGGCGGAAACGAGGGGCCAATCCCCTGCAGCAGCTGGCCGCTTGACCTGCGTTTGCCTTGAAGAGAACGCGTCAAAGGCATACAGAGGACAAGAGGTTAGGCAATGACGTTCGACGAAGTTATAGACCAGGCCATTGAGATGCTCCAGCGTCGTGGGCGGCTCACCTACCGGACGCTGAAGCGGCAGTTCGCTCTTGATGATGAGGCGCTGGAAGACTTGAAGTCCGAACTCATCGAGGGCCAAGAGGTAGCGGTCGACAAAGACGGGAAGATGCTGGTGTGGATAGGCACGGACTCAGAGGGTGAAACGGCGAAGGAGCGAAACGGCGAAGGAGCGAAAAACAGTACAGTAGTTGTCAGCTCTCAGTTCCCAGTTGACAGCCCCCAATCCCCAACACCTAACACCCAGCACTTAGCGGAACGGCGCCAGCTCACGGTGATGTTCTGCGACTTGGTCGGTTCTACTGCCCTCTCCGCGCACTTGGATCCCGAGGACTACCGTGCCGTCGTCCAACACTATCACGCCACCTGCGACACGAGTATCGCTCGCTACGACGGCCATGTCGCGCAGCACTTGGGCGATGGCTTGTTAGTCTACTTCGGGTATCCGACCGCCCACGAAGATGACGCCCGCCGGGCGGTGCGCGCAGGCTTAGAGATTATCCAGGCGCTAGGTTCCCTGGTCCCCTCTCCCCTTACGGGAGAAAGACAGGGAGAGGGGACCATCGGCAAAGAGCGCAAACTCCAAGTGCGCATTGGCGTCCACACTGGGCTGGTAGTGGTGGGTGAGATTGGCAGCAGTGAGAAGCGGGAGCTACTGGCGCTGGGCGAGACACCCAACCTCGCCGCCCGGATTCAGGGATTAGCCGAGCCGAATACAGTCTTTCTCAGCGCTGCCACTTACCGTCTAGTCAGCAGTCAGTTTGAGTGTCAGCCCTTTGGGTCCCATCTGGTCAAAGGCCTGGACGCTCCCGTCGCCGTCTACCACATGCAGGGAGAACGGCAGGGTCTTAGCCCAGACACTAGATACACCACGCCCCTGGTGGGGCGTGAGCAGGAAGTGGGGTTACTCCGGGAGCGTTGGGAGCAAGTGAAAGAAGGCCGTGGACAAGTCGTGCTCCTGACTGGCGAGCCGGGCATTGGTAAATCGCGGCTCACACAAACGCTCACCGAGCACGTAGAAGCGGAAGGCTTCTTGGCGCTGGACGCCCATTGCTCGCCCTATCATCAGAACAGCGCCTTCTATCCGCTCATCGACGCCCTGCACCGGGGCCTGTTCACTCGCGAGGATACCGCCGTGATCAAAGTGGAGAAACTGGAGCGGGTCTTCACGCTGTATGACATGGCGGATGCACTGCCACTCTTCACTGCGTTGCTCTCCTTGCCCCTGCCAGCCACCACGCCGTCACTGAACCTGACGCCGCAGAAGCAGAAAGAGCGAACCATCCAAGCGCTGGTACAGTGGTGGCTGACGCAGGCCGAGCGCCAAGCCACGGTCTCCATCTGGGAAGATCTCCACTGGGCCGACCCATCTACCCTGGAATTCTTGACCTTACTGCTCGAACAAGTCCCCACCAGTCGGTTGTTGGTCCTGCTTACCGCACGGCCCGAGTTCATCTCCCCCTGGCCGCCGCGGTCACACCTAGTCACCTTGACCCTAAATCGCTTAGGGCGTCGCCAGACCGAAGCGATGATCACCGAAGTGGCCGGAGAGATAACACTGCCCATTGAAGTGACCCAGCAGATCCTAGCCAAGACGGACGGAGTGCCGTTGTTCGTGGAAGAGGTTACCAAAACCGTCCTGGAGTCCGTTGCCTCCCTAGAGTCCACGGAGTCGCCGGATCGCTTCTCTCTTCAGTCTATTCCCATTCCCACGACATTACAGGATTCGCTGATGGCGCGGTTGGATCGGCTCAACACCGCCAAAGAGCTGGCCCAGCTTGGTGCAACGCTCGGACGGGACTTTTCCTACGAACTGCTCCAGGCGATCTCGCCCTTCATGGAAGATGCCTTACAACAGGGGTTACGGCAGCTGGTAGAGAGTGAGTTAGTCTACCAGCGTGGCCTGCCGCCCCAGGCCACCTACACCTTCAAGCATGCCCTCATTCAGGACGCGGCCTATCAATCGTTACTCAAGAGTCGCCGCCAGCAACTGCATCAGCAGATTGCTCACGTCTTGGAAGAGCGCTTTCCCGAGACCACAGCAACCCAGCCCGAACTCCTGGCGCACCATTACACCGAAGCCGGGTTGATCGAGCAAGCCATTCCGTGTTGGCAGCAGGCCGGACAAGGAGCGATCAGCCGGTGGGCAAATGAGGAAGCGATTCGATACCTGACCACCGGACTGAAGCTCCTCGCGGTGCTACCGGAGACACCAGAACGCATACAACGCGAGCTCACATTACAAACCCTACTGGGCGGGCCGCTCATGATGACGAAAGGCTGGGGTGCGCCGGAAGTGAAGCAAGCCTTCACGCGAGCCTTCGAGCTGAGTCAACACAGCGAGGAAACCCCCCAGCTTTTCCCCGTGCTGCTCGGCCTAGCGCAGTATTATGGCAATCGTGCCGAGTATCGGACCGCGCTGGGATTAGCAAGTCGCTGCATGCGTCTGGCTGACCGCACCCAAGACTCAGAGTTACGCCTCATGGCGGACTGTATACTTGGAATCCTTCTCGCTCACACGGGAGAATTTGTTCGGGCCAGAGAGCATTGCGAGCAGGGACTGAACCAGTACGACCTTACACGGCACCATGCTCTGGGTTTCCGGTTTGGCATGGATCCTGGCGCCGTGGTCGGAATCTGTGGCGCATTAATCACGTGGTCTCTCGGCTATCCTGACCAAGCCTTGACACAGGCGCGGAACACCTGGACATTAGCTCAGAATCTTTCTCATCCGTTTAGTCAAGGGATAGGCTCCTTCGCACGAACATGGATCCATCTTTTACGTCGAGAGCCTGCTTTTGCGCAGGAACAAGTAGAGGCGCTCGTTACGTTTGCGAGCGAGATGGAACAGGTAATGGTGCGTCCGATAGGACTCATGTTCAAAGGCGTAGTGCTGGCGGAGCAAGGACAGGGAAAGACAGGACTACCTCTACTACAACAGGGATGGGCAACTTTGCAAGCCATAGGCATGAGAATGTATGGCTCGACTTTTCTGCTCATGCTGGCGCGTACGTATGGCTGGCTGGGCCTGACAGAGGAAGGACTTGCCGTTCTTGCAGAGGCGGAAGTATTTATAGGTGAGACCGGGGAGCGTTGGGAGGAGGCGGAGCTGTACCGGCTGAAAGGGGAGCTGACGCTTCAGCAGTGGCAAGTGGAAAGTCAGAACGTGGACAGTCAAAAGTCGAAAGAGGAAGAAGCGGAGGCGTGTTTTCTGCAGGCGATTAACGTCGCCCGCCAGCAGCAAGCCAAATCCTGGGAACTCCGCGCGGCAACCAGCCTCGCTCGCCTATGGCAACAGCAAGGCAAGAAAGCCGAAGCTTACAAGCTCTTGTCCGAGGTCTACAACTGGTTCACTGAAGGGGTTGACACCAAGGACTTGCAAGAAGCGAAAGCATTGTTGGAAGAGTTAAGCTGAAACAAGGAGTGGAGGCATAACGAGAAGAGGAATATATAACTATCACCCTAGAGCAGACTGCTGCCTGACGCTTTTTACACACCTATTGACCAGACCTCCAGTTGGACAACCTGTTCTTGCTCAGCTTAACGCACAAAGACGACATTCGTAATGTCAGCAAAAACTCATTCACTGATGAAGCCACCATTGAAAGCTTCGCTACTCGAATGCCTGAACGTCATGCTTTATTCATCGGTAACGTAACTGATCGGTATCCGTTAGTCGTGCGAGTTGACCCTCTCCCAGAGAATGTGCCAACTACAAGACGTACACGCTCGACTTGGGATCGGTTCACACCGTGGTAATCATTCTCAGTCGCGTGCAGGTACTCGTTTGTCACTAACAATGATGAAACGACGTAAGATGAATTCAGTGCTAACTTATCTGTAAAAATCTGGACCTGATGTAACCGATAACTTGCGATCTCCCAACTCCCAACCTACACAGGCGAGTTTCAAGTCAATCAGTTGCTGACGAGTTTGGGATTCGTTGATAGGAGGATCCATTAAAGTGATGTCTTCTCTGGTGCTGGTAGATTCAGCAAGTCTCTGCACTGTCAAAGAGAATGAACTTTACGCTGGTCGTTTCAGTGCTACCTCACTCTCCGATGCCTTCTTGGTTGCGGCATCAAGTTGCAACCCAAACCCATCAGCCAAGCGTGTCAGATAGTTAAAAATGCCAACTACATGCGCGACTTCGAGGCAGGCTTGGTCGTTGAAGCCCAGGTCTCGTAACGGTTGCCAGTCTTCTTCCACCATTTTTGTTGGTGTGACACTCAGTTTCTCAGCAACTGCGCACAATACACGATCACGAGTTGAGAGATTTGGAACCTCGCGCCACCGTTTTTGCTTGATCGCTTCCACCAATTCCGGATTACCAAGCTCCGCACGCAGGAACTCTGCGTGAGATTGGGTTCAATAATGACAGTCTTGCGCAGCCGCAGCGACGCCAGCGATCATCTCGCGCTCTTGCCGAGAAAGGACACTCTCCGATGACCACATGATTTCGCCAAATAGTTTGACCCATGCTTGAGCGATGCGTGGATGAGTGCGAATGAGTCGCCCCATCGCTGGAAGAAAACCAAAGTCATAGGGATACCTCGAACCAGGGGGAAGCTGTGCTCGAACATCTGCTTCGCTTGGAATATTGACCCACGCCTCGCGGGCATTTCCTCGCTGATCACTCGATGTTGCCATGAAGTCCTCCTCAAGAAGGAAAACTATAGGAACCCTACCACGTCCGCGTGTCAATGAGCAAGGAAAATTGCTGAGGGAAAAGTCCCAACTCACTTGCAAAAGGCTGTACTGTCGGGCAGGGTGACTCCCTATCCAGCGTACAAATTGAGGGGTTATGGAGCGAACCTTCCGGAAGGTGACGGTCCTCTGTTTCTTGAGCGTAGTAGTCACTCACAGTGCTTCTGCTGTCGAGCAAAATTTACCGATGCGTGCTGCTCCCAGCCATCATGGCCATCACGGAATGTTCTTCGATCAAGATCAGGCTCGGGAATCACGCGAGCAAAGTGCTGCTTCGACGTTCGAGCGGATTCAGAATGAGGTCTTTACCCAAAGCTGTGCATTACAATCGTGCCACGGCTCGAATGCCAAATCTGGCGGTTTGGTGCTCGAACTAGGATCTTCGTATAACGCCTTGGTGAATACCACTCCAGCGAATTCGGTCGCCAGTGGAGCCGGAAAGAAACGTGTCTTCCCTGGAGATCTGGATCGGAGCTTTCTGTGGAACAAGATCAGTGCACATCTTGTGAGCGGCGAAGGCGCGCCAATGCCGCTGGGATCAAACGGATTCATCAACCTCAATCCCGAACTCACGGAGGTGATTCGCAAGTGGATTCTCGCCGGCGCTCCCAAAGAAGGGTTTGTTGAGGGAACGGGTGGTAGTGGCAGTAGTTCTAGTCAGCAACAACCGCCACTTGAGCCGCTGGCTCCGCCTGCCGTAGGACAAGGGTTCCAGGTGAATATTCCAGCGTTTGCGCTTAGCAATCAACCAGAGCGCGAAGGCTGCCTCTTCGTGCGGCTACCGAATACGGAACCGATTTACATGTCTGGCTATGAAATCCACTTGCGTCCAGGCAGTCATCACTTCATTGTCTACAGCTACAATGGTGAAGCCTGTGACAGAGATAGTGATAACGATGGGACGCCAAACTGTTTAGATCAAGATTCCGGCGAGGCATTTCCGCCGCAGTTTACTGATGATATCGGCTGTAACGACAAGGGGCCACGCGACAGTTTCCAGAAGTCGTTCATTGCTGGCTCGCAAACGCCAAGCTCAACAGTCGCGTATCCGCCAGGGATTGCCCTCAAACTGGAACCTCACCACGGGTTACTGCTCAACGCCCATTACATTAACTACTATCAAAACACCCAAGGCGAGGTGTTGCTCAACATCAACACTGTACCCGCCAATACAGTGCACTATGAGGCGAAGATTATTTTCGATGTCATCGCCAATTCGTTTATTGCAGTTCCCCCACAAGCAGTGAAGGAGTCACGCTGGGCATGGTCACCGAGCAAACGCTCTGCAATTTTAGGATTAACCTCGCATATGCATAAGCGCGGAACACGATTCACCATTGACCACCTCGGTGGAGATGGGAGCGACAAAAATCCAGCGGACGGGCCGATGGACGATCAAGGCAAGCGGCATTTGTATGTGAATACTGACTACGCCGATCCGGCTAATCTGAGGTTTGCTTCACCGCTCATACTCGAACCTGGTGAACAACTGTCCTACACCTGTCAACATGACAATGGGGTATCGCGGTCAATCAAGATGGGCTGTGAAGAATCAGCAGGCGTTGTCCCTGGACGTGCGCTCGAAGCGGCGCGTCGCTGCCAGAGCGACGCTGACTGTGCAGGTTTTGGGACCGGGCGCTGTGTGCCGGCGAACCTCGTGTTTGGCTATACGTCAGACGACGAAATGTGTATCATGCCTGGTGTCTATTACGAGTTAGAAGCCGACACTGGCGGAGGGGGAACGTCTTCCTTTGCGCTTATGCAAGTGACGCACAGCGCTGATAACCCCGCTACGGCGTTCGCAGAGGAAAGCTTTACAACCTCGCTCAGTGGCGATGGAACGCGTTTGGCATTTACCTCTAGCGCTGATCTTGTGGGACAAAATGCCGATGGCTCACTCGAGGTATTTACGGCGGACCTTTCGACCGCACCGCCGACGATCCGTCAATTGACATCTGCCAGCGGAGGAACGTTGACGAGCGCCTTCCCGGTGATCAGCAATGACGGTACGACGGTCGCGTTTACGTCGAACGCGGATTTGTTGAGGAATGGCACCAACAGTGATGGTAATCCGGAGGTCTTTGCTGCGAACTTCGACGGCGGAAATCTGCGTCAACTGACCAATACCCCAACTGGCACCAACGGTCCCTTCTTGAGCAACGCCGGTGAATTACTCAACCTATTAGGGCTCACTATTAACGGCAATGGCAGTGTCGTTGCTTTCACTTCAACGGCTCCATTAGGCGGACGGAGTAATGCTTCACAGGAGGTTTTTATTCTCGGAACGAACGGGAGTGGGCTCCGTCAGCTCACGAGTGGGACGGTCGGCAACAGCGCGAATCCGAACTTGGCGATTAACGGCGTATCCATTACCGAAGACGGGTCGCGGATCGCATTTTCTTCAACTGGCGACTACGTCAACAACAATGGTTTCCAGATCCCGCAGATATTCACCATTGCCAGCGACGGCTCTGGATTGCGGCAACTGACTGCTTTTAGCCAGGGGTCGTGTGAAGAGAGTGGTGGTACTCTCTGCGTCGGCACCTTTGTGACCCCGACTTTCAGTGACGATGGCAGTCGTATTGGCTTTTTGCGGTTGCTGGTAAACCTCGACAACCTCACGTCGCCGAAGTTACTGAATACTGAGCCGTTTATTATGAACGCTGACGGAACGGGGCGACAGCAGTTGTTCGACGCACCATCCGCGCAAGTGAACTGCTCGCCAGTGGCGCTCAGTCGCAACGGGAGCCAAGCTGCTTTCGTCTGTACCGACGACGCGACGAAGCAGGGAAAACTGTACGTCAATAGCGCCGGAGGGGGAGCGTTACAGATAGTGACTGATCCTTTCCCCAATACGGGCCTGACCGCGCCGCCAGCGCTCAGTGATGCCGGGAGTACGGTTGCCTTCGTCGCGAAAGCCAACCCGGTAGGCCAGAATGACGATAAGAATGCTGAGGTCTTTATTGCCGCACAAGGCGGAGGCGGAACGGCTACCGCACTAGAAAACCCACGGCCAGGATCAACCCAGAGCGGTATCGGCATTATTAGCGGCTGGGCGTGTCGTGCCAACCATATTGATTTTGTAATCGACGGCATTCACCAATTGCAAGCAGTGTATGGAACAGGTCGTGAAGATACGCGCTCAGTCTGTAACGACGCTGATAATGGTTTTTCACTTTTGGTGAACTGGAATCTTCTCGCGAACGGAATCCACACGCTGCAAGCCCGTGCCGATGGTGTAGAGTTCGCGCGCGTAACTTTTACTGTGAGTAACTTGGGAGCAGAATTTCTGAAAGGACTCAGCGGAGAATGCACCGTACCGAGCTTCCCAAAGGCGGGAACGAGCACCGCAGTGCATTGGGATGAAAGTCTACAAAACTTTGTCCTGGGCCCGAATCAAAGTAGTGGTGGTAGCGCCGGAGTCAGTGGCAACACCACTGCAAAACTCGAAAATCCTGCGGGTGGATCAACCCAAAGCGGAATTAATGTGGTTAGTGGCTGGACATGTCAGGCTGGGAAAGTCGAGTTTGTTATTGACGGCACGATTCGCTTACTGGCGGACTATGGTTCAGGTCGTGAAGATACGCGCCCGATCTGTAACGACACAAATAATGGTTTTGCGCTCTTGGTCAACTGGAACCTTCTCTCACAAGGCGGGCACACGTTGGCCGTGGTTATTGATGGAACCGAAGTTGCCAAAGTGCCATTTACAGTCACAAACCTAGGCACAGAATTCCTGACTGGTGTAAGTGGTGAGTGTTCGGTGGCGAACTTCCCACAATCGGGGAAGACGACTAAAGTCCGATGGGACGAGGGGATACAGCGTTTTGGGATTGTCGGGGTCGAGTGATACTCCCCGTTGTAACTCGACGTAAGCGGTTTGTTTTTCTTTCCTCTCCCTTAAATGGGCAATGGTGTTAGGTTAAGGAAACGACCCCGTGCTTCGACTTTGCCGCTTCGTGGCGTAGCCTGTCCTGAGCCTGTCGAAGGGCTCAGCATGAACGGCCCTTTTCCGCTCGTCCTGAGCGTACCCTGAGCATAGCGACAGCGGAGTCGAAGGATGAGCAGATCACTAACTTAATGCTCTTGCTGGAGAGGGGACCTATGCTGGAGACTACTCTTCTTCGCCGTGGACCTTGCTCACTGTCCCATCAGCAAACTCAAAGTAGACTGCCACCTGCTCTTCTGGAGCAAGGGCAGGGAGACGGAGTTGTTCAGGCTGCGCTTCGTAATACATCTGTTCTGCTTGCTGACACAATGACAACAAGACGGTTACACGTGCGCGGTACGCGTAGTCTGAAACACCAAGCTGCCGTAATCGAAACAACTCATCATCTTCCTGGCGGATCAGTTGCCACAGATGCGGTGCATGCTCAGCGAGCCACTCGTCAATCTGTGAGAAATGTTCAGATAATGAGGTAGTTGCTGTTTCGTAACGCTGTTGGAGAGATGGCGTTGCAGAAGCAGCACGCTGTGTTGTTGGTGTCAGGCGTGTTCCCTTGTGGGGAACAGACTTCGCCTGTGTTTTTGTCGATGCCATGCGACAACCTTTCTTTAGATCGGTCTGCGTCGCCCGGCCTTAATTTTCAACCTCCACCGCTACAACTTCCTTCTCTTCCTCCTCAGATCAAGGCTCCGGAACACCTTATTGTGGAATACTCCGAAGGCTGACGCAATACCAAAAGCGAAAAAAAAGCGAAAAAAATAAAAAGGCTAAAAGCCGCAAGCGATAGGCTGTAGGGAGGAGACAGAGTGCGCTGAAGGTTACAAGTCTATCGCCAAGTGCATATCCCTGCTACGCAATGTCTCCATCAGGTGGGATTATTCAACAAAAGTGTTATCTTAGCGCACACTAGGTCTGTAAGGTGGAGAAGCCTTCAATTGGTTGGTTATCGAGGGAGGGAGAACGGACAACACTATGAACGGAAGCATTGGATTTGGAATGCTCGTTGGTGTCGTGATGCTCGGCGTCGCTATGGCGGCAGGACCCATGAGCGAGGAAATTGTGAGTGCATTAAAAACGGAAAGTTACATTTATGTGGCGACGCGGCGCCCGAATGGAGAATGGAGTACCGCCGCGCCAGTGTGGTTCATGTACAATGGCGAAGGGCTCTACTTCACGACCGCACCGAGTAGTCACAAAGCCCGCCGCATTCATCGTGGGAGTCCGGTCAAGATCTGGGTGGGTACGAAAGACGGACCGTCATTCGAAGCAAAAGCACAACTTGTGAAAGATGGTCAGTTGGCAGAACGGATGGGGAAATTCTATAGTGACAAATATTGGATCGCGTGGCTAGGGTTTTTCAAACCCCGACCTGCACGAGTGGGGTCGGGAAAGACACTCATTGTGAAAGTCATACCAGATACGCGACTCGTTGAGCCAGTGGCTACTGGAGGGGATATGCCAACGGACACGAGTCAGAAGTAGCGCAATGTGTGATTGTGTGGTCCCATGCTCTCGCCCCCTCCTGTCACGGAGAGGGCAGTACGAACTGCGCGAGGGCGGGTGAGGTGAACCGTCAGAGCCAACTCAACTGGAAACCGCTTTCCGGCACTTTCCCGTAGCGCTTTATCAGACAGCTATTTATTCGCAAACTTTGCTGCCCGCTTCTCCAGAAATGCCGTAATGCCTTCTTTACCGTCGACTGTGTGCGCTCGTGCCGCGATCGCCTGGGATTCCAGCTCCATTTGTGTTTCGAGTGTTTCGGTGAACCCGCTGTGCAAGAGCCGCTTGGCGGCACCAAATGCCCCTGTCGCTCCGGCGGCTAGTTGTGCCGCGAGTGCATCTGCCTCAGCTTGCAAGTTGGCGTCAGGCACAACTTTCGTGACGATTCCCCATTCCATGGCTTCCTGAGCGGTAAGCATGCGGTTAGTCAGCGTCAATTCGAGTGCGCGTTTCAGTCCGACAATGCGCGGCAGGAAGTACGTTGAAGAGCCATCAGGCGTGAGGCCGACGCGTGTGTAGGCCATAGTAAACTTTGCCGACTTGGCGGCAAGGACTAGATCGCAGAAGCAACAGAGGCTCATTCCTGCGCCACCCGCGGTGCCATTAACCGCGGCAATGAGCGGCGCGTCCATACGTGTGAAACGTGACACCGCCGCATGTAGATAGGTCGTCACTTCTTTAAGGTGATAAGGGGTGTTCTCACCTTGAGCAGCAAAACTTTTCAAATCACCACCGCCAGAGAAGAGACGCCCGTTGCCAGTAAGGATCACCGCACGAATCTCTGGGTCCTCACTGCAACGCAATGCCGCGTGCATGAGATCTTTGCCCATCTCTGCATTAAGTGCATTCGCCGCCTCTGGACGGTTCATAGTGATCCGCGCAACGTTGTTCTTGACCTCGAATAAAATGGTTGAGTATTGCATGGTAATCCTCCCTATTGCAGTTATGTAAAGAGTCGAACGAGATCACGTAACACGCAGTACGCAACATGCAAAAAACATAATACGTGTTGTGTGAACGTGGAACCTATCACTTATGTGTTTTGCTTTAGAAATTCCACCACCGCCTCTCCAATCTCCGCCGGTGAATCCTCCTGAATGAAATGCAGTCCCTTGACTGTCACTTCTTGTTGGTTTACCCACGTACGACAGAACTCACGCGGCTTGCCAGTGAGGATCATTCCTGGTTCGGCATTAATGAAGAGTTTCGGAATCGAACTGGTTGTGAGCCACTGTCCGTAGCGATCAACAATTTCCACCACCTCGGCTGGTTCGCCAGCGAGTGGAATCTGCCGTGGCCAGGTCAAGGTCGGGCGACGGGATTCGCCGGGCTCAAGAAACGGGCGGCGATACACTGCCATCTCTTCTTCTGTCAGTTTACGAATGACACTGGCAGGCAGGACACGTTCAACGAATACATTCTTTTGCAACACCACCTCTTCGCCAGCGGGTGAGCGAAAGACCTTAAAGATGTTCGTTGCTGACCCCGGCCATTCTTCCCACGTCAGCGGACGAACGATCGCCTCCATGTACACCAGACCTTTCACGCGGTCAGGGTGACGATGTGCCCAATGAAAACCCAGGGCCGAGCCCCAATCGTGAACGACCAGAGTGACATTCTTTGTGAGCCCTAGTGCTTCAAACCACGCGTCAAGATACCACGCATGGTCGACGAAACGATACGATCCGCTCGGAGCTCTGCCAGAGTCACCCATGCCGATGAGGTCCGGAGCGAGGCAGCGACCTGAGCGTTCGACGTGCGTGATAACGTTCCGCCAGAGATACGACGAGGTTGGGTTACCGTGAAGAAACACAACTGGGTCGCCGACGCCGACATCGACATACGCTATTTCCGAGTCGAGGACTTTTACGCGACGGCGAGTGTAGGGGTCGTGGGGGGAGATGAGTGCACTCATAGTTATTGCCTCAACGAAACAGGCTAGGGTTCACGCAACACGCATTCGATGTTACGTGTTGCGTATTACGTGGAGAATTCTCTTTACATTTTATGTATCACGTTTCACGCATTACGTTTCACACCGGCAATCTCCGCCATCAGTTTGAACGCCTGTGGCTGACTTGATTGCACCAACAGCGTAGAAACCCCCGCATCTTCCCACGTTTTGAAGCGTTGACGAATACGCGACTCAGGTCCGCACAGCGACATTTCGTCACACAATTCATCAGGCACCAAGGCAGTTGCTTCTTGTTTACGACCGGAGAGGTAGAGGTCTTGGATCTTGCTTGCGACATCGCCGTAGCCGTACCGCGAGACCATTTCATTGTGGAAATTCTTGTTTTTTGCGCCCATGCCACCGACGTATAATGCCAGGTTTGGCTTCATTTGGGCGAGGCAAGCTTTTACATCATCGCCAATAATAACCGTACAACCTGCGGCAATATCAAAATCTTTCCACGACTTGCCGTTCCCTGCACGTTGAAAGCCTTCTTCGATCGCTGGTGTGAACATGTCCATGCGTTGCGGTGAAAACCAGATCGGCAACCAGCCATCGGCGGCTTCCGCAGTGAGGCGAATGCTTTGCGGTTGCATGGTTGCGAGATAGATCGGCAATTGGCGTCCGTGGAGAATCGACTTCAACGGCTTGCCGAGACCAGTCGCATCAGCGCCACGATACGGCACTTGATAGGCTTTGCCTTCGAGCACCAGGGGTTTTTCTCGTGCCCAGATTTGTCGCAAGATGTTCACATATTCACGCAATCGTGCGACTGGTTTGTCATATGGCTGCCCATGCCAACCCTCGACTACTTGTGGACCAGAGAGGCCAAGCCCGACCAGCACACGACCACCACCGGCAAGAGCATCGAGTGTTGACATCGTCATCGCGCACATGGCCGGCGTACGACCAGCCAGTTGCATAATACCCGTGCCGAGTTTGATGTGCGAGGTTTTGGCAGCAAGATACGCTAGCGGGGTAACCGCATCTGACCCATAGGCTTCCGCGGTCCAGACCGAACCATACCCGAGCCGTTCAGCTTCAAGAACAAAATCGACTGGCAGTTTCACCTCACTCCCAGTATACCCAATGCTGATGCCGAGTTTCATGTATGCCTCCTAATCCGTCCATCCTGAGCGGAGCGTAGTGCAGTCGAAGGATGAACAGGAGATTATTGCCCTGCCGAGGATGGTCCCGGCTCACTGCTACCCGTGCGGCAGCAATGCGTCAATCGGGGAGCGAGAAGTGTCGATGACTCGAGGTCTTCGTTCTCTCCACTCTCTCCGGGAAGGGGACACCTAGCGTCCTATAGACCGGGAGTAGAGAGAACGATATTGTCTGTGGCGCGAGAAAGATTCAATAGGCGAGATTTCGAAAGGAGGGAGAATCGTGAATCGCATGACGACCATCGCGGTATTGGTAGCCATACTCGGTACGAATCTTGTGAGTATCCGATCCGTTAACGCTGAAGAGCCAAAGAAGATCCGAGTGACGGGCGTGATGCTTCCCTTTGAAGAAGGAAAACGTGAGGATTTGGCGGTAGCCACCATTTTCGTCCATGACAAACCGTGGTTCCTCCGGGTAGGCAAAGTAGAGGGATTGACCCCGGAAGAGCGCGGTACGGCAGTAAACGATGGTGCGCTCATAGAACAGATGCGCTTCTCTGGTCCGGATGCGCTGATGCGCCGAATGCAGAAAGCTGATGTCGCCGGTAAGCCCCTTATCATTGAAGGGTATCTGAACGCCAAAGAAAGGCGATTTCAAGTCACTTCCGTGGAGGAAGCGCAAAAATAAGACAGAATTGGTAGCGCCTCTGCACCTGCTCTAATGCGGCCGAACGAGGAGAGCTATCCTTCGAAGTGCGCGAGTAAGCCCGGGCTCGGCAAGTAGACTGGAAAGTTGACGCCGATATCTCTGAAGGGTGTCTTACGTTTAGCCGACAATAAGCAAGCACGCGCCGGAAATAAAATCGCCGGGCTTCTTCTGGTTATGCCTCACTTTGTGTTTCGTGTTCATCGGGCTATTTTCCGCAGCCGCTCCTGAATCCCTTGCACCGGCTTTGCTGCCAAGAATGTTCGCTTGAGGTCCTGATCCTGCAACCGGTCCGCTACTCCGTCGATCGCCTCAATAGCGCTGGCGTAGGCAGATCGGGCCTGAGCTGTTGCACCTTGCTGTTCATACAACTCGCCTAGAGCCTGATAAGTCTTCCACAGTTGCGGTGGATTACCGATCTCTTTTGCGAATACCAGTGCCTTCTGCAGCACAGCTTCGGCCTCCGCCAGCTTTCCCTGCGCACAGTACGCCTGTCCCTGCAGGCGCCAACCTTTGATGATATTCTTGCGGCTGTTGCTCTGTTCCGCTATGACCAGACATTCGTCGGCGAAGGCAAGGGCCTTGTCGAAATCCCCTCTTGCTAGCCACAGCTCTCCGTAGCTGTGGAAGAAGTGTTGGGAGTAGCGCCACAGGTTGTGCTGTTCCTGAGGCTGGGGGTTACGTACTACCTGCTCGACCTTCTGGAACTGCTCCTCAGCCTCTTCTCGGCGACCCAGTGCCAACAGGTTGTCGCCCAGGTTCAGCCGTGCGTTATTCTCGACCTCAGGTTCGGGAGCGTTCATCTCCCGTGCCATTTCCACACTCTGCGTGTTCCATTCCATCGCCCGCTGGTGATCCTGTAGCTCACCGTAGATCCAGCCTAGCGTGTTTAGGACGCGCACTTGTACTATGAGCTCTCCCATCCGTTTACAGGTGGCGAGAGTCTTGTGAAGGGATGTCAGCGCTTGGTCGTAATCACCCTTTCCGCCGAGCGTCAACGCTTCAGTCCAGTCACATAAGAGAACTGTGGCCAACGGGAGCTGCTGCTCTGTGACAGATTGCCGCCATTGTCGAAGCTTCTCCAGGGCTTCGTCGAAGCGACCAAAAAAGTTGGCACGAAGGCCGAGCGTAGCGTTTAAACCAAATGTGTCAGACACATTGGGAAGCAGTTGTTCAGCTGCGGCTGCCATAGCTTCTGCCTCGGCGTGACAGCCACACGTTGAGAAGAGGTGGACGAGGCAGGTTTGTGCCGTGAAAATTACCTCTTTTTCCTTCAGCTTCTGCCCAAGCGCGAGTGCCGCTTGCAAGGTTTCTTCGGCCTGTCTACGAGCGTGGTTAAGAAGCTCAAAGTAGCCGCGATATGCAAGAGCTAATCCCTCATGCCTGCGGTCACCCAGCTGTCGGGCCACCTGTAGCATCCGCTCAAGGTCAGCGATGCCGTTGCCGGGATCACCAATAGTCAAATTCACAAATGCTCGGCTCTGGGCTACGGAAATGGATTTCTCAAGAGCCGCGTTTCCCAATTTCCCGCATACCTCAAGTGCCCGGGCGTAAAAATCCAACGCTTCCTGGTTGGCATACGCCTGCTGCAACTTCTGCCCAGCCTTGACGAGATACTCCAGTGCCTTGTCCCCTTCCTCCCCTTGCTCATAATGATGGGCGAGTTCCTCATAGTGTTCAGTCAATCGGTCAGCGTAGAGTTCTTCGATCGCCTCAGCTACAGCCTTATGCAGTTCTTTTCGCCGTTGAATGAGAAGCGTGTTGTAGGCGACATCTTGGATCACAGCATGTTTGAAAATGTATATCGGCTCGGGCAGGAGTCCCTGTCGGTAAATGATCTCTAGAGTTTGGAGTTCAGAAAGCAATCCTTCGAGTTTGCTGGTGAACCCCGAAATCCGTTCCAGCAGCCGCACCAGGAACTGCCGCCCAATGACTGAGGCCAGTTGCACCGTACGTTTGCCCTCCTCGCCCAGGCGGTCGAGCCGAGCCATGATGATTCCTTGAATAGTGTCGGGCACGTTCACCTCGGCAATGCCCTTCACTAGGCGGTAGCCACCATCCTCACGTCGTAGGACACCGAGATCAAGCAGCGTTTTGGTTACTTCCTCAACGAATAGCGGCACACCTTCGGCTTTCTCCATCAAGGCCGTGGTCAACTCTGGCGGGAACTGATCAGTGCCTAACATCCGGCCAGCCATGGTGAGCGTTTCAGCTTCCGAGAGACTGTGGAGGTTCAGGGTGGTGAAGAAGCTGCGGCTGCCGAACGGGGGATTGTAGCCAACACGGTAGGTCAGGATGAGCATGAGTGGGAAGCCTGCCACTGAATCCACAAAGGAACTGAGATATTCTTCACTGCTGCTGTCAATCCAGTGGAGATCTTCGTACACTAGCACGAGGGACCGCAGCCTCGCTCCACGCAGCGAGAGTGTCTGAACGGCCTCGAAAATCCTCTTCCGCCGCACCAAAGGCTCCATGGCTGAAATGGCCGGGTCGCCCGGATCAACCGAGAGGAGGTAGCGGATATACGGGATGTGCACTTCCAGTCCACCCAGGCGGCGCATACCGTGTTCGACCTTGGCGATAATTTCCGGCTCCCCATCAAACTCTTCGATGCGAAAGTTCTCACGCAGTTGATCAATGAGAGGCAAAAGCGGGATCGACTGCCCAAAGGAAATGCACCGCCCTTCAAGCCACGTGACATCCTCGCCCGCCTGGACTAACGCTCGACGTAGTTCGAGTAGCAGGCGCGATTTCCCAATGCCTGCCTCCCCAGTGACTAATACGACCTGACTGCGTCCAGCTTTCACTTCACGAAAGAGATCCAGCAGTGTCGCTAACTCCCGCTCTCGACCGATGAGGGGAGTAAGCCCACGTTCGACCGCCACGTCGAGCCGGGCACGGCGACCACGAGGCCGCAACACCTCGAACGCCCGTACTGGCGTATGCCCCTTCACCTGTTGTTCGCCAAGATCCAACGTCTCAAAGAACCCCTCGATGAGTTTATGCGTAGCCTCACTGACCACTACACTGCCTAGCCGCGCCAACTGTTGCATGCGCGCGGCCACGTTGGTGGTGTCGCCCACCGCCGTATAGTCCATGCGCAGGTCATCGCCGATCTTGCCGACAACTACGAGGCCAGTGTTTAATCCGATGCGCATGTGGAGACTGAACCCACGTTGAGTTTGCAGCTCTTTGTTAAAATCGCGGAGGGCTTGCTGAATCGCTAGAGCAGCGTGCACGGCCCGGCGCGGGCTATCCTCGTGGGCGATAGGCGCGCCAAAGAGAGCCATCACGCCATCGCCGGTGTACTGATTGATCGTTCCCTCAAAACGATGCACGGCTGAAGTGATCAGTTCAAAACAATGATCAAGGATTTGGTGGACGTCTTCAGGGTCGAGCTTCTCGGCTAAGGTTGTAAATCCAGCCGTGTCAGCAAACAAAACTGTAACCTGACGGCGTTCGCCTTCCAAAGCAGAACGAGTAGTGAAGATTTTGTCGACCAGATGCTTGGGTGTATAAGAAGCCAGGCGGCTGTGATAATCAGGCGCGACAACTGGTGGCCGCGCCGGAAATGCTTGGACTTGAGTCTCAGATTGTGACAAACAATAGCCACAAGCTCCACAGAATCGGGCGCCAGAGCGAACCAACGCCCCACATTGCGAGCAGCGCAGCTCTAAAGCAGTTCCGCACTGCTCGCAAAAGCGATTTTCAGGCGGATTGTCAGTTTGGCAGTTAGTGCATCGCATGATCCGAGTCCCTTTAGCCTGAAGCTTCCCGCCTTTAGCCTAGTCTTTCTGCCACAAACGTCCAATACGTCAGCGTCTGGAAAATAAAACGTAATACGTAACCAGGAGAAGCTCCACTTCCATATCTGAGACCACAGCAGCAAGATGGCCATCAAGCAAACATGAAGGAAAGAGGATCATGATGAGGACAATTCTTGCTTTTGTGCTGGCGACGCTCAGCACCAGCCTCGCACTTACACAGTCCGCCTCCTATCCCGACCGTCCCATGCAAGTGTGGGTAACCGGAACGTTGCTTCCGATCGCTACAGAAAAACGTGAAGGCCTTCTCCAGTCACTTGCAGCACTGGTACCCGTGAGGCTGTGGTGCGTCAATCGGGGATTGAGAAAGGTACTGGCGCTGTAAGTGGCTGCTCCAGCAAATAGTGCCAGAGTTTCGCGTCAACCCGGTGTTTTCCTACGCCGGTAGGGGACTCCTGAGTGGCAGGGTGACACGAAAACACGTTCCTTTTCCAACCACGCTGGCAACGGTAATCTGCCCTTTGTGGAGGGTAACGATTGACCGCACCAGCGCTAAGCCAAGCCCGGTTCCGCCACGACTGCGCGCCGGATCGCCGCGATAAAAACGATCAAAAATACGGTCCTGGTCCTCTGGGGGAATACCCGGGCCGTTATCTTGTACTTGCAGCACCGCTGTTGAGCCGTCTTGAGCTAAACGCAGTTCTACTGTTCCTTCGGCAGGAGTATATTTGATCGCATTCTCACCAAGATTAAAGATGAGACGGAAAAGCATTGACGCATTCCCGTTGATCCACAAGGGAGGAGAAGCTGAGACCGTAATATGGACATTCGCCATTTCGGCAAGTGCATGCAAAGGCTGAACCACTTCGCTGAAAACTGCCGACAGATCGACCGGAGTATCAGTGCCGGTGATATTGCCGCTGTCAGAACGAGCGAGGAACAAAAGGTCCTGAACCAGTGCGCTGAGACGATCAACTTCTTCGAGACAACTTGTGAGGATTTGGCGATACTCATCTTCAGATCGTGAGGATTGCAGCGCGACTTCCATTTCTCCTTTAAGGATGGTGAGAGGGGTACGTAACTCATGGGCAGCATCGGCACTGAAATGGCGCACTGCAGTAAACGAACGCTCTAAACGTGCCAGCATATCATTGAGGACCGTAGCAAGACGGTCTAATTCATCATGGCTATCGGTCGTGGTGAGTCGAAGGGAGAGATCCTCTGCCTCAATTTTCCGTGCCGCTTCGACCATGGTATCTACCGGAGTGAGGGCCCGTCGGGCCAGGAACCACCCTCCAGCCGCTGCGCCTCCGAGCGCGAGCGGAGTCAAGCCGAGGAGAATGAAGATGAAATGTGACCGTGCGGTATCGGCACTCTCTAATGGCATGGCGACCTGAACAAGATGAATGATACGACCATGCTCGATGACAGGAAGAGTGAGCATACGTAACGACGCAGCGGTGACGTTTGGTGTTGTCAACGTCTGGTATGTTTCCCGTCCTTGCTCTGCGTTGTGGAGCGCTTCTGGACTCAGCGGGAGTTGCAAGCGGCCACGTGGAATGAGGCGTGGATCGGGTCGCCCAAAGGGGTCGAGGAGGCGAAAGTAACGATCTGTGAATCCTGGCGGCAACAGTGATTCCACCAGTTCATCAAACCCAGAACCAGGCCGTGTACTGTTGCGGGTCGAATCGGCAATTGACCGCGCGACTGAGAGCAGAGACGCGTCAACGTTTTCTCGCAACCCGCGATCCAGTAAGATGACTGCAGTCACCCCCAACAACACCAACATGCTGGAGAAAACGGCAGTGTACCATAACGTGAGGCGAGCTCTAATGGTACGTGGCCACAAGGATATCATGCTACGTCAGGTGCTTTGAGCATGTACCCTACACCGCGAACAGTGTGGAGTAGTTTCGGCTCGAAGTCGGCGTCAATTTTCTTGCGCAGATAATTGACATAGACATCAATGACATTGGTGAAAGTATCGAAATCAACACCCCAGACATGCTGGGCGATCAACGTACGGCTGAGGACTCTGCCAGGACGACGCAGAAAGAATTCAAGTAGGGCAAACTCTTTCGCGGTCAGTTCGAGTCGTTTCCCAGCACGGGTCACGTGATGAGTAACCGGGTCAAGCTGGAGGTCCATAATCGAGAGTAGTGGCACAGACGTGGGTGTTCCTCGCCGTAACAGCGCGCGGACACGGGCAAGCAGTTCCTCAAAGGCGAACGGCTTGGTGAGATAATCATCTGCGCCCTGATCTAATCCTGCTACTTTATCCGCAGTCGTATCACGAGCGGTGAGCAGAAGAACCGGAACGTTCAACTGACGGCTACGGATGTCACGCAAGACAGTAAGTCCGTCGCGTTTCGGCAAATTCACGTCAAGGATGGCGAGGTCATAGTTGCCCTCACACAACCGCAGCAATCCCGCCTCGCCATCATATTCGACATCGACACTGTAGTGTTCGGCTTCCAATCCACGCTGGATAAAACTGGCGACTTTTCTTTCATCTTCAACAACCAGGACGTGCATACGCTCTTCATTGTGCTCGGATCGGTAAAACCATCATCTGCAAGCCGGCGAACTGCAGTCGACGTTGCAAGGTAGAGGCGGCTTGGTTGTGTAGTACTTTATGCCAGAAGCGTTCTTGCTGGAACACCAGCTTGCCAGAGAAGAAGACCGTACGAGGAAATTGTTTCGCAACTTCATGGGCTAACCGTTCGAGTTCATCGATGGCATCTGTACTCATGGCGCACCAGTACTCGGCGTACAATCCCTGCCGCCTCACAAAGGTCACATATTTTTGCAGGTTGGCTTCGGTCTGGTGACGTAGATTCTCGATCTCCTCCCGACCCTTGAATCGACTTGAATCGATGACGCCCACGCCGACGAAAACAAAATTCTTAAAGTGAGTGCCAAAGTAGCGCGGGACAGCCAGTACTGAGTGAATACCAAGCCCGTTATACCCATTGACGAAAAACGCTGCCGTGGGAGCGCTGGTATCCCGTGGGGGAGAGGGAGACAAGTCATCGGGGAGCGGGAGATCCAAAAGAACAGCATCAAGACGCCGCAGACTTTGTTCTACCTCACGATAGTGACGGTTAATATACAAGCACAGGCCAACGACCGCAGAAGTCAGAACGACAGTCACCCAGCCACCAGCACCGAATTTGATGAACAGGGTAGCAACAAGAATGGATGCCGTAAGCAATAATCCAGCACCGTTCATTATTAATTTCTTATGCCACCCTTTCTCCCTCCCTCGTACTTGCCACCAGTGGTGGCACATACCGAGTTGTGCAAGGGAAAAAGTAAGAAAGACATTAATACTATAGAGGACGACAAGGAGGCGCACATCTCCATGTGTGTAGAACAATAGGGCGAGCGCTCCTCCTCCCATGAGCAAAACGCCATCCTCAGTAACCAACCGCTCACTCAGCTGGTAAAATCGACGAGGTACCCAGGAGTCGACGGCCATGTTGGCTAAGACCTGCGGCCCACCGAGAAAACCCGTCTGCGCAGCGACAAAGAGAATTGCTCCTTCCGCAATCATTGTCACCAGGAAGAAAAGTGTCCCAATAGGAAGGCTGCCCCACTGCCAACCCTCCACCAGTGAGGTAATCAATACCGCGTTGAGAGTTTTGCCTGGCTGATGCTCAACACCAACAAGCAAATAGGCCAAGAGTAAGCCGCTTGCGGTAAATGCAAGCGAGACCGCCATGTACAGCATGGTTCGCTTGCCAGTTTCTACCCGAGGTTCACGTAGGATCTGCAAGCCATTACTAACAGCTTCGATCCCAGTGTATGTTCCACCGCCCAGGCTATAAGCACGTAGTAAAACTAAGCCAAGACCGAACCAGCCGACATCGTGCACGCTTATTTCTGATTCATAGAGGGAAGCACGGATAACAGCTGGGGCGGTGTCGAGATGTGCGAAGACTCCATACAGGATCACAATGACGTGGGTAATCAGAAAGGCAAAGAAAATCGGCAATAAGACAGTTACCGACTCTCGCACGCCACGCAAATTAAGGAGGATCAATACACCAATAGCAATTGCTGCGGCCCAGAGTTTATACGCTTGGTAATGAAAGGGGAGGAAACTGAAGATCGCGTCAGCCCCACTGGCAATAGAGATTGAGATCGTCAACACATAATCAACTAAAAGCGCACCGCCACAGAGCAAGCCTGGGTAACGTCCCAAGAGCTTGGTGGCGACCAGATACCCACCACCACCAGTTGGGAACTGTTCAATGATTTGCGAGTAACTGGCGGATATGACAAAGACAGTGACTGCCATCAGGACCGCTAGAACCAACGCAAGGAAGGTATGCGAACCGAGCGCTAAGAAGGCTTCTTCTGGACCGTAACAAGAGGAAGATAAGCCGTCAGATCCAAGACCTACCCACGCCAGGAAAGCAACAAGTGAAACTTTATGAAAGACGTCGGGCGAGAGAGGATCTTTGGCTTTGCCGATAAAGAAGGTGCGAAGCCGCTCCCACAAACTGGGGAGCGGCAAAGGTGATGGAGGTTCATCTAAAACAGACGAACTATGGACCAATTCAGTAAAAGTTTTCATAAGTAATATAAGATGAGGAGCCGATGAATAGGGAGCGACTCAGTGGGAAACAAGAGTGGAGAGAGATGAAAAACTTTCTTTCATTAAAAAGAAGCGAACGAGTGAGCCGGCGTTTGTGTAACAGCAGCATTGTAGCAGAACATGAGGAAAGACAAAGAGAGGAAGACAGGCTATAGGCCGTAGGCTGAAGGCCACAAGGACAGAAGCAGAAAGGGAAAGGAAAAGCGAAGAGATAAGAAAACCGGCTAATGAAATTTGACGATCAAGCTCGGTCGTCAAAACTCATGAAGCTGCAGCTTTAGGCTTCCGGTATTCCCTGAAGCCTAAAGCCTTAAGCTTAGAATCTGCGAAGCACTATTTACCCATCGCCGATAGGTTCGTTGTGGTGAACGTCGTATCAGGGAAGCCGAGTTCATACTCAGTGTAATACCCCTTCGATTGCACATCGAAGAAGGTCGCCATGTTCTGGCGCACGTCTTCAGCTGAGCCGAAGAACGGGTGACGCGCGGTCATGTCACGTCCAGGGGTGTAAGCCATCTTGTCTTCCCACAAAAGGGTCTTCCAGTATTCCCCTGCACGATCGTATAACGTTGCCCAGTAGGCCCAATAGGCAGTTGTATCAATATAGACAACACGACGACCATACGCATAGTATGGATCCTTGGGTGTTGCTTCGACGACCCAGCAACGACGCTTAGCGAGCTTCAAGTTCGTCGGTGCAAATGCTGCCCCTGTCCAACCTTCTTTCTCGTATCCAGGGATAATTCTTTCTTCAGGCGACCAGGTAATGCGTGGAACTTGCCCAACAGGGACTTGGCCTCTTGCTTTGATCAGGCCCGGGTCGGCTGCCAATTTCTTTGGTGCTGGCTCGCCAGGGACCATGGCTTTTTCAATTCCCGTGGGAGCAATAGGCACTAACATGTCTTTAACGCCAACCAGTTTCCAATTCATGTACTGAATCTTACCGCCCCAGCCATAGGCGTCGTCACGAGCCATGGTCGAACCGAACATACCTTCCGAAGAATTTGAGGCAGTCAAACGGCGGACGCGACGAATGGTGGGGACGAATGCCCACACCGATTGCCACTTGTCTGGGTCGGTATGCCACCATGTCATATTCGAGACGCCAACCACGTCATACGGAGCTACACCGAAGAGCAGGTCTTTCAGATAGCAATCGTCTGGGTTGTCAGACGGTGGACCGGAGTGCCGACCGATGTTCCAACGCGCATAGGCACCAAACTCCACTGAACGGTCGAACCCACTCGGACGGGCCCACTTAACAGCGAGGAACCAGTATACGTCATCAATCTGGAACCGTGCCACTTGGTGGTTGTACATAATTTTGTACGCGATTTGGGCTTCATCTTTGTCTTTCTCTGAAATGCCCGGAAATGGAAAGCCATACCAGAAGTGAGGCCAACTCTTTGTCGCTGTCTCATACATGTAGCCTTGGTCGGTCACATAGTATTTGCCTGCATTTGCTTCTGAGCCAGACTTAAATTTGGTGCTGTACTGAAAATCTGAGTCTTTCACGTCGATGACTTCAGCTTCGTACTGACCAGCACAGAACTTCTCCATGACGTGCTCAGGAAGTAAATCTTTTGCTTCTTGACAATTTGCTTTGCTTAATTTGGTTCCAGCCTTGAGGTCTGCGGACGCTGGACTCGCAAACAGGGCTAAACTTGCGGCGGTGAGTGCTATCAACCCCCAATTAGTCAGGCGCATATTGTACCTCGCTCCTTTTTAAGAATTTTTTGACCGTGTTCTTCACTTTTGTGATGAGGTTGTGGTCAGGTATGTTTTTGCCATTTTGGCGGGGCGCGACAGGGAAAAACATCTTTTGGCATAGAATTCTCCTGATAATTCGGTCAATCTATATTTGTCTAGCTTTATTCCCGGAGTAAATCGCATACAGTCGGGGTTTTTTGCAAGAGACTGGTTTGACTGCCAAGGGCTTCTGTGGACGGCTTGGGTACCATACTCTGGTTAAGACCCAGGAATGTTCCTTCGTTTTTGGTGTTCAGTCTTTCGATATTGAGGATTTTTATGGATACACCCCCATCAAATCTTTCAACCTGGCAAATTATACGCTTGCTTTTCCATCTTCCCAACTTTCTTAAACTGTATTGGCGATTATTCAAGGACCGTCGTGTCCCTTTACGGGCAAAGGTAATCCTTGTGGCGGCTACCCTCTATGTTCTCTCTCCCTTTGACTTTGTGCCAGAATTGTTGAACCCCTTTTTCGGAGTCGTAGATGATCTTGGAGTAATTCTGATCGCTGCTCGATGGTTTATTTCCCTTTGCCCACCAGACGTGGTACAGGAACGAGTCAGAGAGATCAGTGAAAAATGAAGAATTACGAATGAAGAATTAAGAATTGGAAAAAGAACCAAAGAGGAGCAAAAGAGTTTCCGGTTTCCATTTTTAATTATTAATTTTTCATTCGTAATTCCTCCGAAGGAGGAAATCATGGCTTATCGCCCAACAGTGATGGGAACACGGGGAATGATCGCGACTGAGCATTACCTGTCGGCTGAAGCTGGGATGCGAATGCTTCACGCCGGAGGAAATGCTTTTGATGCAGCAGTCGCGGCGACACTGGCAGAAGGCGTGCTCAACCCGCATATGCATACCTTCGGAGGGGAGATTTCTGCGCTCGTCTATCATGCAAAAGAGAAGCAGGTCTTCTCGATCAATGGCGATACGGTTGCACCCAAAGCCGCCAATATCGATTGGTTCCGAAGGCAGGAGATCAACCTCATTCCGTTCAATGGCGTGCTTGCGGCTGGGCCATGCGCGGCGCCGGATGCGCTTCTAAGTGTGCTTGGACGATTTGGCACTCTCAGCTTTACCGAAGTTGTACAACCAGCGCTGGAACTGGCAGAAGGCGGATTCCCTCTTCACAAAGCGTTACGCGGACCTGCACCAGCGTACATGCTGACTGACTTCTCGGTCGCCGGGAACGCCGACAAGTTCCGTAAAGAGTGGCCCTCATCTGCGAAAGTCTATTTGCCAGGGGATCGGCTTCCAGATGTTGGTGAAGTGTTGAAGAATCCTGATCTTGGTCGAACTTTTCGACGACTGATTGATGCGGAGAGCAGAGGCCGAAGCCAAGGCCGTGAGCATGGATTGGCTGCCGCACGCGAGACGTTCTACAAAGGCGAAATCGCGCAACTCATTGCTGCGCATGCGCAGACACACGGCGGTTTGCTGACCGCGGAGGACTTTGCTCATTTTCACTGTAAGATTGAATCACCAGTAGTGATTAACTACCGAGGTTATGATGTCTATAAGTGTGGCCCGTGGAGTCAAGGGCCGGTCTTCTTGCAGCAACTGGCCATCCTCGAAGGCTACGATTTGCAAGCTCTAGGCCATAACAGCGCCGATTACATCCACACCATCGCCGAGACCACCAAACTCGCTTTTGCCGATCGTGAACAATACTACGGTGATCCAGACTTTATCGATGTCCCACTCGCTGGTCTGCTGTCGAAAGAGTATGCGGCTAATCGTCGCACGCTCATCGATCCACATCGCGCTTCGCGTGATCAACGTCCAGGCAATCCACGTACCGGCGCTGCGCTGTTGCAAGGAGAGGAGATTTTTGCTGCGCGCAATTGGGGGCCGGGTACGGTGTATGTCACAGTCGTTGATAAAGAACGCAATATGGCGTCCTTCACTCCCAGTGGCGCGTGGATTCCTTCTTCTCCGGTTATTGATGGCATCGGCTTTCCATTAGGCACACGGGTGCAAACCTTCTATCTCGATCCACGACATCCCAATGCCTTAGTGCCAGGTAAACGGCCACGCACGACATTGACGCCAACATTGGTGCTGAAAAATGGCGCGCCCTGCATGGTGTTCGGCACGCCGGGCGGTGACCAACAAGATCAATGGACCTTACAGTTCTTCCTCAATGTTGTGGAATTCGGCATGGCGGTGCAGGATGCCATCGAAGCGCCGCGTTTTTCCTCCGCGCATTTCCCATCAAGCTTTTACCCGCATAACGCCGTGCCGGGATTATTGCGGATCGAAGAACGGATTCCCTATGAAATCCGCCGCGAGTTAGAAGCGCGTGGTCACAAACTCGATGTGAAGGAAGACTGGAGTGAAGGTGACGTACTCGGCATCTGCGTTGATCTTGAACGTGGAGTGTTGCACGGTGGTGCCGACCCACGCGGCGAACAGAGTAAACGCATGCCGTCGTATGCGATGGGGTGGTAAAAGCGCGAAAGGCGAAGTGGGGAAGCGGAGAATCTGAGAGAGATATGCCGTTTCTCCGCTTCTCTGCTTCTCTGAACCGATGGGATCGCGTAAGGCGGGCTGTGCCCGTCCAAATCTTTGTGCGCCATCTGCTCTAAGATAGTGACGAGAAGGCGAAAGGCCGGAGAAGGAATAGCGACCGTTCAGGAGTCATTATATGCTAAACGAAACGAACGAAAAGAGTGAAATAATCGAATGATCGCGAGGCGGCTTAAGTACTTATCTTGAGTTATGAACTTGATCGTAGAACGTTAGGTACTCGCCGGGGATTAAAGTCCCGCTAACGTCTGCATTGTGCGTGGCAATTCCTGCGGTGCATTTTTCGGTGCGCCGATGGGAAACAGAATCGGATGGGTCAGTCCAGCCGCACAACACGCCTGGATATAGTCGCGCGCTTTCTCCTTGGGACCGATAGCGGCGAGCGTATAGACCATCTTGTCGGAAATGCACTGCACGGCTTCGTCGCGCTTGCCCTCTTGCCAGAGCTTGCGAAATCCTTGCATGTCGTCGCCAAAACCGTAACGAGTGAACATGGATCAACAAAGCCATACGACGACAGCTCGCGCTTGTATGCTTGGGCAGCAGTTTGAACATCATCGGTTACACAACAACGGACATACATGGCAAAGTCGATCGTGTTGGGATCTCGTCCAGCTTTGCGGGCACTGGTCTGCACTTCGGCAATCATTGGCCCGATCGCTTCCGACGGTGAGTAATTGAACAACACGCCATCAGCAAGCTCGCCGGCGAGTCGGAGCATAGGCGGATTCAAGGCGGCGATGTAGATCGGTACTGGTTTGTCTTTGGGAAGCGACAGGCCCAATTGAAAGCCTTTAGAGCGATAATACTTCCCCTCAAAGTTGGTGCGTTCACCCCTCAGCACTTGCCTCATTACGGTAATCGCTTCGCGCATAGCCGGGACTGGTTGCGGATACGGAACCCCATGCCACCGTTCAGCAATAATTGGGCTGCCGCTACCAAGACCGATGATCGCGCGTCCCTCAGAGAGTACATGGATTGAGGCGAAACTCATCGCGGTCATTACCGGAGTTCGTGAAGACAGGGCGATCACCGCCGTTCCAAGTTGCGCGCGTGATGTAACGGTAGCGTAGGTCGCCAGCACTGTCAGTGCATCATATCCACTGACTTCCGCGGTCCACAGCGAGCGATATCCCAGTTGCTCAGCCTCTTTGGCTAACTCAATGCTTTTGCGAAAACCGATGCTCTCCCGCACTGGGAGTGCTAATCCGAGACTAGGTTGTACGACAGACATGTATTGTTCCTTTCACTAAGAGTTATTGGCTAACGGGAGGCTACGATGCCAGCACGGAAGACCCGCTGATTAGAAATCGTATCGGTTCTATTCATATTGGAATACTTGCATTCCTCTTCCTTGAAGCTACAAAGCGACTGCTATGCAAGCCGTTGAGGTCCAAAACTTTGCTCGCGTAACGCTTCTTGCATTGCCGGAGGCTATCAGAGGGGACATTGGTCGTCGCTTATGTAGTATTGCGGCTGGAAATCATCAAGGCCTTATGTCCTATGGAGGCTGTGTACAGTTTTGAGGCTAGGGATGAAGTGACAGTCTATGTCGAAGATCGGGTTGATCGAGGAAGAAGGAAAAGTTCTTGCAGTTGTAGACCCGTTTCAGGTCACGACCCGCGACGAAACTGTATCTTTCTACGAAGCGGTTCTCGTTGCCTGTATTAAAGAAATGAGCCAGCGTGGTGTTGGAGAGTCTGTAGCGCTTCCGATCACTGACGACCTTCTCTCTGGCAGTCAAGATCTCTCGCGCTAGTTCTCGTATTCTCCTAAAACTCCATCGTGCGGAGATCCCTAGCGATCCGTAACGGTGCCACTGTCGCTGCGCGGACTTCATCTACTGTCACTCCTGACGCAACTTCACGTAACAGAAATCCATCCCGGTCAATTTGAATCAACGCGAGATTAGTCACAACCCATGACACTTTCCCACAGGCCGTGAGTGGATACGTGCACTTCGGTAACAGTTTTGACTCGCCACTCTTGGTGGTATGAAACATAATAACAATCAACGTGCGGGCTCCAGCAGCGAGGTCCATTGCCCCGCCGACTGCACCGGCGCTCATGTTTGGAGTTTTCCAGTTGGCCAGATCACCGTTCGCAGCCACCTGGAAGCCACCAAGAATAACGGTGTCGAGATGTCCGCCACGCGCCATGCCGAAGGCATCGGCACTATGAAAGAAACTTGCTCCCGGCAGCAGAGTCACAAGCTGAGAGCTGGCATTGTAGAGGTCAATATCTTCTTCTCCAGGTGGAGCAATGCGTCCATAGCCTAAGATGCCGTTCTCGGCATGTAACGTCACTTCAGGAGCAATGAAATCCGACACTAACGTTGGAAGCCCAATCCCGAGATTTACATAGTGTCCAGCTTCGAGCAGCTGTGCGGCACGTAACGCCATCAGCTCAGGTGAAAGTCCACGCCCGCCTTCGTCGTTACCAGTGTCAGCGACTTTGACGTTACGTCCCATGCTACGCATCATTTCGAAGACGGTCTCCTTGCATAGGGGGGTTTCGCGTCGTACAAGACGATTCACGAAAATTCCTGGAGTCGCTACTGCTTCTGCGTCCAACTGCCCAGGCTCGACGATCTCATCAACCTCAGCAATTGTTACGTCGGCAGCAGTAGCGAACGGTGGATGAAAGTTCCGAGCAGTACGACGATAAATAAGGTTGCCGTGAGTATCAGCGCGATGAGCGCGGATGAACGCGAAGTCTGCACGGATGGCGGTTTCCATCAGATAGGCGCGTCCATTGAAGACACGCTGTTCTTTTCCTTCTTCAACGACGGTGCCAACGCCAGTCGGAGTAAAGAAGGCCGGAATACCTGCGCCGCCAGCACGAATGCGCTCAACTAACGTACCTTGCGGAACCATCTCGAACTCGACCTCACCGCGACCGATCTGTTCGGACAATGGAGTTGTGCGGTATGAGTACCCACCAAACGAGGCGATCAATTTTTTGATCTGGCGGTTCTCAGCCAGAAGCTGCGGTGAGAAGGGGCCAAAGCCTGGTGAATTACAGATCAGCGTCAAGTCTTTAGTACCACACTCGCGCAAGGCAAAGAACAACTCGTGTGGCCAGCCCTGCAGTACACCAAAGCCGCCGACGAGAATGCTCGCACCGTCAGGAATATCTGCGACAGCCGCTGTTGCGGAGAGTAGAGGTTTTTGCATCGTCCTTTTCCCCCGTCCGCTATTTCCCAACCAACGCTAGCCCTGTAAGTGGATCAGTCGCATACAGGACCGTTCGTTCCAAACCTTCCTCGCGATAGTGATGAATCGCTCGGTATTCGGGACTATTGAACATCTCGACAAGCGCTCTGCGCGTCGGATACTGCACGAGAGCAATTGCGTCCCACTCCTCTGTGCCAACCATCAGCTCCGCCGCGCGACCTGCATAAATGACTTTGCCGCCGAGGCTGGCGATCATCGTACCCACCGCTTCTGCATACTTCCCGTACGCTTCCGCGCCGCCGTCGGCTTTGAATTTAAGTAAGTTCAGCATCACTACTGGTCCTTTGTCCGCGTTAGACAAGAATGCCTGGAGCGCTTCGGGATTTGGGAGTAATGTACTCATGTCTTTTCTTCCTTTCGTTTCTCATGCGGTAGTGTGTCGACAGCATTGAACGGCTGATTCATATTCGATGTGACTTCGGCCATCCCCTGTGCGCTTGGGCTCTTTTGGTTTGTCGGGCGCGCGCTGAGCAGCTAATTCCCATACATATTCCGGCCAGTGTTGACGTAAATCGTATAGTCTTTCACATCAGCGAGCTGCTTTGGTTGCGTGCGAAAAGACGCGGTACCGCCGGCTTGAACGTTAGCAAGTGTCACTGTTTCCTCTGAGAGTTTCTGGCCACGCTGGTTAAAAAGGGTGACTTCGATATTGATAGCTGAGGGGCTGGTCGTTGTGTTATGAACTTCTCCGCTGACGATCACTCCAGCGTCAGTTTGTTCGAGTTTTTTCGAGACTACTCGGAATACTTCCTCCGATTGCAATGCCCAAAAGAAGTAGCCAATGAACGCGATCACCACGCCAAGCCAAACGATCGTGCGCTGTGTGCGTTTGCTTTCACTCCTTGCCATTCTTGAGGCTCCTCCGTAAGATGCCGCCCAACGATTATGCGGTCCTCTCCACAAGAGTGCAATCTGGGCCGAAGGAGGAAAGGTTGTGGCCGAGCGGCGTTGTGATCTCTGTGAACTTGCTCGTTACACGCAGTGGTATGCTGAGTTCCATTATCCAGTGCGTTTCACTATTCTTGATTGTGACGCGTGTGATGTGCCAATTGCGGTGTTAGGGGACCATCGCGTAGCAGTGACGCCAGAAGAAGTAGCCTACATGGAAAAAGCCCTCAATCTCGTGGCTGAGCAAAAGTTCGCCGGCAAATTTCCCAAATGGATGTTTGATCACCAGATGCGACAGATTCCTGATCATTACCATTTTCATGTGCGTCCGCTGTTATGGTAAACAACAATACAATGCAGGCCGTCTTTCTGCTCACTCCAGGGCAACTGTCCTGTCAACAACTGCCATTACCCCAACCCGGTGTGGATGAAATAGTCATCAAAGTTGGTGCTGCCCTCACCTGTGGCACTGATCTTAAAGCTTTTCGCCGTGGCCATCCGAAGTGGTCGATGCCAACCCGCTTTGGTCATGAGTATGCTGGAACCGTGGCGGCATGTGGAATCAATGTCACTACTGTTCGTGAAGGCGATGAGGTCATGTTGGCACCGACCGGGCCGTGTGGTTCCTGCTTTTACTGTCAGCGGCAACAGGAAAACCTCTGTACCTCATTGATGGAGACTATGGTCCTGGGAGGATACGCTGAATACCTTACGATCCCAGCACGGGTGTTGCGAACAAACCTTTTCCCCAAGCCGACCTCATTATCATTTGCCGAAGCGGCATTATTAGAGCCGCTGTCATGCGTGACCTTCGGCTTGCCGCAGACCAAACTGCGACCCGATGATACTGCTGTCGTAATTGGTGCGGGAGCGATCGGGCTATTACATGTCGTAGTGTTGCGTGCCCTTGGGGTCGAGCGCGTCTATGTGGTTGCCCGCAATCCGCAACGCGCACAGACAGCACGAGAGCTTGGAGCCTATGAGATCATTCCCTCCGCGGCTGAAGAAGCACGCGCAACAGTATTAGAAGTAACTGACGGGCGCGGAGCTGATGTTGTGATTGAATGCACCGCTCAACCGCGTGTATGGGAAGAATCATTGTTCTTGGTACGCCCTGGTGGGCAAGTGGTGCTCTTCGGTGGGTGTCCAGCCGGAACGAAGGTGTCGCTCGACGCCTATCGAATCCATTACGATCAGGTGCAGATACTGAGTCCTTTTCATTTCACCCCGAAGGCAGTACGTGCGTCCTACGAGCTGCTCGCGGGGGGGAAGATCCCAACCAAGCAACTGATTAGCGGTACATTTCCACTCACCCAACTGTCACAAGCGTTCGACCTCTTGCAGCGAGGTGAGGGAATCAAGTATGCAGTGGTACCTTAAAGATGCGATCAGCAATCAGCCGTTAGCGGTCAGCTAGAAACAAGACAAATGGGACAAAAAAGTTTTGCTGAGAGCTGAATGCTGACAGCTGAAAGCTTTCTCACGAGGAACTATGAAACTGGTTACGCCGAATGAAGCGATCCGTGCGATTTCCGATGGTAGTATCGTCATCTTTCCGCATGGCTGTGTAGAGCCGACTACGCTGTACACAGCCTTTCAAGAAGAAGTTGAACGTTTCCAGAATCTCACCATCTATTCGGGCCTCGCGTTTGGTGAGTATCCATTCTTACGCAAGGGATTAGGGACCAATTTCCGTTACCTGACCTGGCAAGCCGCACCTCGTATTCGTCAAGTGTTCAAAGAGAAGCGAGCTGGCTTTGTACCGATGCGCTTTAGCGAGATTACGCGTATCGTTAATAGAGACGGCCCGATTAAGCCGGACGTAGTGGTAACCCAGGTCTCGCCGCCGGATTCTGACGGTACGGTGAGCCTTGGTATTGGCGTGAGCTTGTACCAAGATTTTATCAAGAGCGCGAAATTTGTCATTGCCGAAATCAATAGTAACATGCCAGTCACTTCTGGTGATAGTAAAGTGCCTATCGATAAAATTCACCTGGCAGTCGAGTCCTCGGCACCGCTCATGACGTATCACACCCCGCATCAGAGTGAACGAGACATGAAGATTGTCGAGTATGTCCTCGACCTGATTCCTGATCACGCGTGGGTCCAGCTTGGGATTGGCTCAGTACCGGACATGGTACTGTATCGCTTAGCCGACAAGCAAAATATCAACTTATACTCCGGCATGTTATCGCAAGGCTTGATCCATTTTGTTGAATATGCGCGCCACGCGCCACAGATTGTGACTGGCGAGCTGGCAGGAGATCAAGAGTTATTCGACTTTTGTGGGCGTACCCCGCAAGTAAAAATGGCTACCGTCAATGTGACGCACAATATTTTGTCTCTCGCAAAGTTGCCACGCTTTACTTCGATCAACTCGGCAGTAGAAATCGACCTGCACGGGCAGAGCAACGGTGAGACGATTGGCGAGGTGCAAATCAGTGGTGTGGGTGGAAGCCTGGATTACGTTGAATCTGCCGCGCTGTCCGCAGGCGGCGTGTCAATCATTGCACTCCCTTCTACGACCGAAGATGGCAAGCACTCGAAAATTGTTCCGCGGCTCGCGACTGGTGCAGTAGTGACGACCCCGCGCTTTTGCACAGATTATATTGTCACAGAGTATGGTGCTGCACGGATGAAAGGAAAAGACTTACGTGCACGGGCGGAAGCATTAATTGCCATTGCTCATCCGAATTTTCGTGAGGAGTTAGCGAAAAATTTGTGAAGAACGAATGTAGGAGACAAAAAAGAGGAAAAGGAAAGGCTCCTATGTCGAACCACAGAATGTTCGTCCACTTTCCTTCGTTGGCTCAATGACACCATCGCTCAATCACTCAATTCTGCAATCAGCGCTTTGGCCTCCCGCAAATCCTTGGTATCGAACCCTTCGGTGAACCAGTGGTAAACTTCGGACAACAGTTTGTGAGCTTCGGCAAGCTTAACTCGTGTTGCGTGATTCGTGTTACGTGATATCTCTTCCGCGTTTCCTGCTGTTCTTTCTTCGCTCTTTGCACTTTGCCTCAAGGCTTGCTGCTGCCACAGGCGGGCAAGGCTCGCAGTAGCGCGCAGCTCCAGTGATTTCGCCTGCTGCTTTTGTGCTATTTCAATGGCGCGTAGAAAGCATTCCTCAGCCTCTACCTCTGGACTCTGGACTGTTTGTGACTTTGAACCTTGAACCTTGAACTGCTGGAGCGTCAGCTCGCCTTTCAGTCGATACAACTCCGCCTCGTAAAACCGCTCCCCAGTTTTCTTTGCTCGAGCCAACCCTTCTGCCAGCTCAGCCAATCCCTCTGTGGGTTGTCCCAGGTCTCCATACGCCTCGGCGAGCCAGCCAAGAAAAAACGTCCCATTTCCAGTTGTCCGCCAGGCATTACAACCTTCGCGAAGGTGCTCGATACCCTCCTCTCCTTTTCCCTGCTTGGTCAGTGCCCAGCCAAGTTCAATCCTGCCAATGGTCGCCCAAAAAGGGAACCCATGCTCACGCGCAAGTGCGATCGCGGCCTCTGCCCACTGTTGTACGTTGTGTTCCTCCTGGCGGAACAGGTGAATATACGTGCGACAAACATGCGCATAACCGATGCTAAAGAGATGAGCGCACTCCCGACCACGGGTTAGCGCTTGCTCAGCTTTCTGCAACGCCTGCTCAGGATACCCACGGAACCACAATCCCATGGCTACATGGCTGAGGCTTGCCACCTCAGTATCTTGGCCGTAGAGGGTAGCGTGCTTGCGGTGGTGGACCGGATCATAGAGTGCCAGTGCCCGCTCAAGGTGCTCGTGCGCTGCCGCGAACTCCCCCGCCCAGCAGAGCGTGTTGCCATGTTGCCAGTGGGCTTCCAAGAGCAAGCCTGGCTCCTGAGTACGCTGCGCCAAGATCAAGAGTTGCTCCCCAATGTCGTGGGCTTGGGCTAGGCGGCCAGCCATTGCGTGAAATGCCCGCAAGCCTACCAGCACCGAGAAGAGCTGTGCGGTTTCTCCTGCGAGGCTGCACAACTCCTGAGCGCGGGTATAGGCCTGCTCAACTTCCTGGGCAGCATAGCCTTTGATAGCGATCAACGGGGCACCCAGCGCGAGTTGCAAAGTGAGTTCTTGCTGAGCACGCGCAGGTGTATCGGGCAACGTCATGAGCAACTCTAGTCCCTTCGTCAGGTGACTAATCGCTTCCACGTTCGCTGAGCGTTGGGCAGTGTTTTGTCCTGCCCGTTGCCAGTACGGGATCGCTTGTGCAGTCAGATTGGCTTCTGTGTAATGATGCGCGAGCAACTCCGGTTGAGACTCTTTGGTATGTGGAAATTGCTCTTCCAACACCTGTGCAATCTGGGTGTGATATTGCTGTCGCGTGCTCTTGAGTAACGATTGATACGCCGTATCTTGGATCAGCGCATGCTTGAAGAAGTACCGAGCCTGCTCACCGATGCCGCGTTGATAGAGGATCTCCGCTTCGACGAGTTTGCTGAGCACCTCCTGTAACTCCGTTTTCTTCAGTGGCGTCACTGCCTGTAACAGTTCATACGAGAACTCCCGCCCTAAGGTCGCGCCGAGTTGCGCCACTTGCCGTGCTTCAGATAACCGATCCAACCGCGCCAGCAAGGCTTCTTGCAGGGTCGCAGGGATAGCAAACTGGAGGGGTGTGCGGTGGGGCGACTCTCTAGACTCTTTAGACTCCCTAGACGCCACAGACTCTAAGACACTCTTGGTGAGTTCCTCGACAAACAGCGGCACCCCATCGGTCTTGAGGCGAATCTGCTCTACTATCTCAGCCGATAGCCCCTGCCCTGCGGCTTTCTCGATCATCACCTCAACCTGTCTCTTGCCCAGACGATTGAGCACGAGTTGTGAAATATGGGAGCGTGGCTTCCACGGCGGCGTGAACTCAGGCCGGAACGTCAGCACCAGCATCAGTTTAGTCGTTGGCAGCTGCTCAATCAGCAAGGAGAGAAACTCTAGTGAAGAGGGATCAGCCCAGTGCACGTCTTCCCATACCAACACCGTCGCTTGCCGCTCGGCTTGCGCGCCCAGCAATTGCAGCAATGCCCCTAGCGTTCGTTCCTTTTGCTTCTGCGGGGTGAAGGTCAGCGGTGGATAGGATGACGGCGTGGGTAACGAGAGCAAAGCGGCAAATAGCGGCACCGCTGGCTGCAGCTCATAGAGCGCTAACACCCGTTCCAGTTTGGTCACTTTCTCTGCATCCGTGTCTTGCCGGGTAAACAGCAGCGTACGCTGCAAGACGTCGATCAAGGGATACAGCGCACTGTGCTGATGGTACGGCGAGCAGCGGGCTTCAAACAGTAACGAGCCCTCGCGGGTGACGTGTTCTCGGAGCGTGTACGCCAAGCGCGATTTGCCAATGCCCGGTTCACCGCAGAGCAACACCACTTGTCCACGTCCTTCTTTGGTCTGTTCCCAACGATCCAGGAGTAAGCCCACTTCTTGCTCACGTCCGACTAGCGGCGTGAGGGTCGTGCGGCCGGCCAGGGGTGAAACACTCTGGCGTTCGCTTTGCACGTGGTAGACGGCAACAGGCGTGGTGAAGCCTTTAAGCCGATGCGAACCAAAAGGCTGACTCTCAAACTGCCCCTCGACTAAGCGCTGTGTCGCCGCACTGATGATCACCGTATTCGGCTCGGCCAAGCTTTGCAGTCGTGCCGCGAGGTTGGGTGTCTCACCCAAGGCTAACTGCTCGTGCCGAGTGCCGCCACCTATCTCACCCACTACTACCAATCCGGTGTGAATGCCGATGCGGACTCGCAGTTGTTTGCCCGTAGTCCCTTCACCCTGTCCCTCTAGTGGCGCAGCCATCCTGGCTGCGTACAGGCTGAAAGCCTGCTCCACCGGGAGAGAAAGGACCTTCTCTTCAATTGCCGCAATAATTTCCAGCCCTGCCCGCACGGCCCGTGCGGCATCATCCTCATGCGCGACGGGATAGCCAAAATAGACCAACAACCCATCCCCGAGATATTGCGCGATGTGCCCACTGTAGCGCTCGATAATCTCGGCATTCGTGTGTTGATAGCTCCGCACCACCTCGCGGTATTCTTCCGGGTCGAGTTGCGCGGACAGAGCCGTGGAATCGACCAGATCACAGAATAACACGGTCAACTGCCGCCGTTCGGCCGCAGCCTGTCCGGCGTCCGATGTCCGGTGTCCGGCGTCTGGAGATTGGGAAGATTGGAGTTCGGAGTTTAGAATCTGCGGAGTGGGAGGTTGCAGGGAACTTGAAACTTGGAACTTTGAACTTGAAACTGGCGAAGCCCCGACCCACACCAGTACCTTGCTATCTTCATCTATAGCGACCCGCTTAGCATCTATCAGATCAGCCTTGAGATCTTCGACGTACTCATCGTCGATGTCGAAACGGCGCTTGAGCACGCGATACGCCACGCGTCCCTCGCGCTGCACCAGTTCTCTCACCTGTGCCAGAATCTCATCAAAGGTGTTCATGTGTCGGTCTCGGACTGAGAAAGACCTTCCTGAATTTCATGTATCAGCGTCGGCAGGTTCGGACGCGTAAAACTCAACGCTGGGGCAAGCACACGGTGGTGTTTAAGGTCCGGAGGAACGTGTTTGTGATGGGGGTGAGTACTCTGGAGTGACGGTTCGTTGGGATGTGGCTGTGAGTCGTACCAATAGAGCTTCTCTTCGCCACGCCACACTTCATATCCGTACGCATCGATGACCACGGGAAGTCGGTCAAACACGAGTCGTTCACGGACTACTAAGAAGCTGTTGAAAAACTGGCGAAAGGGGAACCTGACTTGAGAAAGAGTGCCCAACGCGTCACCTTGCTACCAACACACACCAACATAGTAGGAGGAGACCACGATGAGCACTATGCCTTACT
>Ga0081539_10000579_pt1 | contig 75342 bp, 71 predicted proteins | sample TabmetS4T2R2_FD_71023 | JGI IMG/M metagenome (GOLD analysis project Ga0081539, IMG submission 71023) | Tabebuia heterophylla rhizosphere microbial communities from the University of Puerto Rico - S4T2R2 | ecosystem: Host-associated > Plants > Roots > Rhizosphere ...
GATGGCGGAGTTCGGGGGCACGCGGTTCCCACTCGAGACCGTGATCGGCTTCCACCTGCTCGACACGCTGGTCCACGGCTGGGACGTCGCCGCGTCCCTCGGCGTCGAGGTCGCCTACGATGACGAGCTGCTCACCGCCGTGCGGCAGCAGGCCGAGCTCGTGCCGGGCGGCGCCGTCCGCACGGCACCGGGCGCGCCGTTCGCGCCCATCCTGTCCACGGTGGACGACGGCTGGGCCGGCACCCTGGCCCTACTCGGCCGGGACGTCGACTGGCACGCACTCACTCCGCGCTGAGCCGGTAGACCGACATGTGCGAGCGGGACTCGGCGCCGGTCCAGCCCGCGTGCCGGCTCTCCAGCTCGAAGCCGGCCAGCCTGTACTGGCGCGTGCGGCCGTCCAACGGTTGTCAGCCCACGCCGGCACCGTGGACGGCGACCCAGCGCTGCATCGAGTACTCGACCATGGTGATCAGGGTGTGCTTCACCGACTCGCGGTCGCGGGCGTCGCACGGGACGATCGGGACCGTGTCGGACACCGCGAGGGCCTCGCGGACCTCGTCGACGCCGTGGGTCTGCTTGCCGTCGAAGCAGTTCAGGCCCACGACGTAGGGCAGGTCGCGGTCCTCGAAGAAGTCGATGGGGGCGAAGGAGTCCGCGAGGCGCCGGGTGTCGGTCAGCACGACCGCGCCGATGGCGCCACGCACGAGGTCGTCCCACATGAACCAGAAGCGTTCCTGGCCCGGCGTGCCGAACAGGTACAGGACCAGGTCGCGGTCCAGCGACACGCGGCCGAAGTCCATCGCCACGGTGGTGGTGCGCTTGGTGGGGATCGCCTCCAGGTTGTCGACGCCCACGCTGGCCTCGGTCATCACCGCCTCGGTGGTGAGCGGCATGATCTCCGAGACCGCACCGACGAACGTCGTCTTACCGGCGCCGAACCCGCCACCGACGACGATCTTCACCGACGTCATCGATGAGCCCGCGGCGCTGCCCGCGTCAAAGCCGACGGAGTCCACTCAAAACCCTTTCCATCAACATGAGATGTGCTTTGTTGTCGCCACCGGTGGCGGTCTTGTGCACGATGACCAAGCCCAGGTTGGCCATGTCGCCCAGCAGCACCTTCGCGACGCCGAGCGGTACCGACAGCAGGGTGGCGACCTCGGCGACCGACCTCGGCTCGGCGCACAGCTCCGCGATGGAGCGGTGCTCGGTCTGCGTCAGGGCCTCGATGTTCTCGCCGTGCTCGCTCGTGGACACCATCGTCTCGATCTGGAAGTCCATCGTGGACCTCGTGCGGCCCCCGGTCCACGCGTAGGGGCGCACCATCGATGCGTCACCGAGATCCTCGTCCGTCACCGGCGTGGCCGCCGGGGTGACGACCGGCGCCGAGGACGGGATCGTCCACGACCAGTTCGCCCGCGGGGCGGGCTCTTCGGCAGGAGGTGAGTCCGGTTCCTTGTGCCGCTTGCGCTTCCCGCCACCGAGCGCGAGTCCGTTGAGGACGTCGGCGAATCCGTCCTCATCATTCATACCGGCATTCCAACCATCCTCCCGCCGGCGCCCTGGAGCTGTGCCCGCAGCTCCGGCGTGAGGATCTGCCCGACCCGGTCCACGAGCAGCGTCATCTCGTAGGCGACCTGCCCGATGTCGCACAGCGGGGAGGCCAGCACGGCGAGCGAGGAGCCGTCGCTGATGGCCATCAGCAACATGACGCCGCCGTCCATCTCCACGATCGTCTCCTTGACCCCACCGGCCTCGAAGCACCTGGCGGCGCCCTGGGTCAGGCTGACGAGCCCGGAGGCCACCGCGGCCAGCTGGTCCGCGCGGTCGACCGGCAGCCGCGCGGACGCGGTGAGCAGCAGCCCGTCCGCGGACACGACGACGGCGTGTGCCACACCGGGGACGCGCTCGGCGAAGTCGTTGACCAACCATCCGAACTGATGTGGTTGGGCCTGCGGCGAAGTCATTCACTCTCCTGTTGACTTGTACGTTCCTGCACACCACGGTCGGCCAGACTCCTCCGGCCACGGGAAAGTCCTTTTTGGAAGTTGCCGAGGCGGCCACGCATCTCCTCGGCACGGCCGGGGCGCGGCAGGCCGGCGCCCGTGGCGTTGCCGTTGCCGTGACCCGAGTGGGAGACGCTGCCGGGCACGAGGTTCTGCCGCGGGCTGCGCCTCGGCAGCCCGCCGGCCGTGTAGTCCGCCGGGGCCGACGTGGACACCTGGTTCGCGGCCTGCCAGCCGATGTCCGCGGCGAACCGCCACGCCTCACCGGACAGGTCGTGCCGGGTGGCGTCCGGCGCGGGTGGTCGGGACGGGATCACCGGCGCGGCGCTGGGGGTCGATGGGGGTTCGACGCCGTGCCGGTGATCCCGTGCCTTGCGGACGCCGTGCCGGTATTCGCTCAACCGGTTCCGTACCACGTCCGCGTCGCGCCCATGCCGAGGCTGCCCGGTACCAGCGCCCGGAGCCGTGGCGCTGCCGGGGACCAGATTCTGCCTCGGACTGCGGCGCGGCAGCCCTCCCGAGGTGAAGTCGGACGGCTCGGCCTTCGACGCGGCACGGGCGGCGTCGAAGCCGGAGTCGGCGGCGAAGTTCCACGGGTCGCCGCCTGGCTGATCGTCCTGGCTCGGGGGCTGATGTTCGGTGTCGTTCGCGGCCGGTGGGTCGCTCACCGCGCGGAACCAGGCCGACACCATCTCGTCGAAGATCGGTGTGGTCTCCTCCAGCGCGGACCTGTCGGTCCACCAACCGGTGTCCGCCGCGCGTGCCGGGGTGAACAACCCGCGCGACGGCTCGGTGCCTCGCGGGCCGGGCATGCGCTCACCCGGCGACCGGCGGGGCAGTCGTTCGTGGTCGTCGTCGGCCGCGGCGGGCGGCTCCGGCTCCTCCTCGCGCGGCAGCGGCGCCGGCGTGAGCCCGCTCTTGATCACGCCGTTGGCGTGGCCGTTCGAGTGCCCGTTGGTGCCACCCCGGTGCACGCCGTTCGCCTGGCCGTTCAGCGAGAACGGCGCGAGCAGGCTCGTCCCGTTCGGCGCCCTGCGCACCCGCTCGGGTTCGGCGGGCGCGTGCACGTCGTCGCGGATGATCACGTCGGCGGGCACGGTCACGGTCGCACGCACACCCCGCGCGTCCTGGCCGCTGTTCAGCCGGACGTCGATGCCGTGCCGCCCGGCGAGCCGGCCGACCACGAACAGGCCCATCCGCCGCGAGGTCGACACGTCGACGAGCCCGGCCGCGAGGTCACCGCCGGCCAGCTTGTCGTTGGCCTCGTCCAGCTCGTCCTGGGACATCCCGATGCCCTCGTCGTGCACCGCGATGCACAGCGAGCCGTCCTCGAACACGTGGCTCGCGATCGTCACCTGGGTCTCCGGCGCGGAGAACGCGGTGGCGTTGTCGAGCAGCTCAGCCACCAGGCGCACCAGGTCGCCGACCGCGTAGCCGACCACCTCGACCGACGGCGGCGGCAGCAGTGTGACCCGCTGGTACTGCTCGATCTCCGACACCGACGCGCGGAGCAGGTCGGCGAGGGTCGTCGGCCGCTGCGAGCGCCGGCCGACCTCCCCGCCGGAGAGCACCATCAGGTTCTCGTTGTTGCGGCGCATCCGGGTCGCGAGGTGGTCCAGCTGGAACAGCGTCGCCAGCTGCTCCGGGTCCTCCTCGTCGCGCTCGAGCCGTTCGAGCAGCTGCAGCTGGCGCTGCACGAGCCCCTGGCTGCGGCGGGAGAGGTTGACGAACACGCCGGAGTACCTGGCCCGCAGGCCGGCCTGCTCGGTGGCGAGCTTGAGCGCCTGCCGCTGCACGGCGTCGAACGCGCGGGCCACCTGCCCGACCTCGTCCATCGAGGTCACGACGACGGGCGGCAGGTCGATGTCGCCGGCGTGCGCGCCCCGGTCGCGGATGCGGGCGACCGCGTCGGGCAACGCCTTCTCCGCGACGTCGAGCGCGCCGCGGCGCAGCCGGGCGAGCGAGGTGAGCAGGTGCCGGCCGACGAAGAACATGACGGCGAGCGCGACCACGAGCGCCAGCAGCAGGATGACCGCGGCGAGGCCGGCGCCGTCGCTCGCCTCGTCCTGCAGCGCGGCGGACCGGTCGTGCAGGTCGGCGGCGAGCACGCGGGCGACGTCGGCGATGCGGCCGATCGTGAGCGCCGAGCTGTCCTGCCAGTCCTGCGCGGTGGCGGGGATCGGGGTGCCCGGGGGCTGCGTGGCCGCGGCGGCCACGACGTTGTTGCGCCCGGCGATGCCGGTACCGCTGAGCTTGTCGTCGTAGAGCTGGCCGCGGCTGGCGCCGGCGACGGCGTTGTAGTCGGTGAGCCGGTCGGCCTGCCGGTTCATGGACTGGCCGAGCGCCTCGACCTCGGGGCCGGTGAGGCTGCCGCGCACGATGCCGACCGCCACAGTCGCCTGCTGGTAGGAGACCTCCTCCTTGATCTCCTCGAGGTCGTAGAGCGCGGAGGCGGTCGAGGCGAGCGTCGGGTCGATGGTCTCGGCGGACATCGTGCGGTCGAACCGCAGCAGGGCGTCGACGACCGCGGAGTAGCGGGTGACCGCGTTGGCGGCGTCGAAGCCGGGCACCCTGACCTGCGCACGCACGTCGGCCAGCTCGTCGAGCCAGGTCAGCACGTCCGCGTAGCGCGCGGCGCCCGCCTGGTGGTCGAGCGTGACCCGGCCGGTGGCGCGCAGGAACTCCGCCCGCGCCCGGTCGGTGACGGTCTGCTCGGCGGCGAGCCGGCCGGCGATGTCGCCGGCGCGGGACGCGAGCAGCACGCCGGCGGAGCCGCGCTCGGTCTGCAGCGCCGCGACCAGCTCGCGCAGCTTCTCGTTGACCACCACCAGCCGGTCGACCCGCCGGTACGCGCTCGCCTTGTCCACCTGTTCGGAGATCTGCATGGTGCCGAGCACGATCGCGAAGACGACCGGCACGAGCGTGACCGCGGCGAGCTTGACGGGGATGTTCCAGTCCCGCCAGTTCGCGAGCACGCCGCACAGTGCCGACCACCGGGACGTGGGTTCCGCAGCTTTCAAGACAGCGCCTCATTTCAAGTAATGAGGAGACGACATTTCCAGTCGAGCGCCGCGCGGGGTGCCGCCGCGGCGAGAACCGATGGCCGATCGTACCCCATTCGCGAGCTCGGTAAACTATTCCGAAGTAGGCGCTTTGACCTGCGGAAACGGGCTCAAAATCGATCAAATTAGGCGACCCTCACCACGCTGGCGACATTTTTTGATCATGCCGGTTCTACTGTGAGTCTGGATTGGACCTCCTTGATCGCCCGAACGGGTAACGTCGCACCAACACGCTCCGGCAGCCCTCACCCAATCGCATGACAACCTCGTGAACTGCCCTCCTACCAGCGAATTCGCCACCGGCCGGCCACCTGGGACGACCACGGACGGTCACGCTGATCCTGCGACGTGCAACTCCCACAACGCAAGGTCACACCAAGATTCACCGATAGGTGTGAATGCCTTGAGTTCACTTGGCCCGGTAGTGTCTACTTCGGCCTGGCGACTGCTGCAGATTTAATCCGGTCCCCTACACGAATTCCCGGCCGCGCGTGTATACAGTTTTCCGCGGCCGTCGTCAGCGGAGGAAACATATGCCCCAGCTGGTTCACACCCCGATAACGGCCCGCGCGCCGGGACAGGTGAGCGCGGCCTTCGGCGGAATCACCAGCGAGCCGGCCACTCCCCCACCCGCACCGGGCGAGCCGGACTTCGACGCCATCCACGACAGCCCCGAGTTCGCGGCGCTGCGGCGGCGCTTCCGGCTGTTCGTCTTCCCGATGGCCGCGCTGTTCTTCCTCTGGTACCTCACCTATGTGCTGCTCGCCGCGTACGCACGCGGGTTCATGAGCCACCGCCTGGTCGGGCTCGTGACCGTGGGGCTGGTGCTCGGCCTGCTGCAGTTCGTCTCGACCGCCGCCATCACCTTCGGGTACGTGCGCTACGCCCGGCGCCACCTCGACCCGAGGGTCGAGGCCATCCGCGTGGCCGCGGGGGTCGACAAGAAGTGAACGTGAACAACGCGACCACGATCTCCGCGGAGTCGGCCGGCCGGGTCGGCAGCCCGCTGCTCAACCTGGCCGTGTTCGGCGGCTTCGTCGCGATCACGCTGTACCTGGTGTACCGGGTGAGCGGCCGCAACACCTCCACCGCCGACTACTACGCGGCCGGCAGCTCGTTCACCGGCCGCAAGAACGGCGTCGCGATCACCGGCGACTACCTGTCGGCGGCGTCGTTCCTCGGCATCGCCGGCGCGATCGCCGTGCACGGCTACGACGGCTTCCTGTACTCGATCGGGTTCCTCGTCGCGTGGCTGGTCGCGCTGCTGCTGATCGCCGAGGGCGTGCGCAACACCGGCCGGTTCACCATGGGTGACGTGCTGGCGTACCGCATGCGCCAGCGTCCGGTGCGGGCCGCGGCCGCCACGTCGACGCTCGTGATCTCGTTCTTCTACATGGTGGCGCAGATGGCGGGCGCCGGCGGGCTCGTGGCGTTGCTGCTGAACGTGCACGGCACGGGCGGGCAGGCGCTGGTGATCTGTGTCGTCGGCCTCGTGATGATCTTCTACGTGCTGGTCGGCGGCATGAAGGGCACCACGTGGGTGCAGATCATCAAGGCGGCGCTGCTCGTCATGACGGTCGGGCTGATGACCGTGTTCCTGCTCGGCAAGTTCGGGTTCAGCGTGTCGTCGCTGCTCGACGAGGCCGCGGCGCACAACGCCAACGGGCAGAAGGTGCTGGAGCCGGGCGCCCAGTACGGCAGGAACCCACTGGACTTCATCTCGCTGTCGCTGGCGCTCGTGTTCGGCGCGGCCGGCCTGCCGCACGTGCTGATGCGGTTCTACACGGTGCCGAACGCCCGGCAGGCCCGCCGGTCCGTGGTGTGGGCGATCGGCTGCATGGGCGCGTTCTACCTGGCCACGCTCGTGCTCGGCTACGGCGCGTCGGCGCTGGTCGGTTCGGACAGGATCCTCGCGTCGACCGGCAAGGAGAACTCGGCGGCGCCGCTGCTGGCGTTCGAGATCGGCGGGACGCTGCTGCTCGGCATCGTGGCGGCGGTCGCCTTCGCGACGATCCTCGCCGTGGTGGCCGGCCTGACGCTGACCGCGTCGGCGTCGTTCGCGCACGACGTGTACGCCAACATCTTCCGCGGCGGCAAGGCGGAGCCGGCGGCCGAGGTCCGGGTCGCGCGCCTGACGGCCGTGGTGGTCGGCGTGCTGGCCATGATCGGCGGCATCCTCATGATCGGCCAGAACGTGGCGTTCCTGGTGGCCCTGGCGTTCGCGTTCGCGGCGTCGGCCAACCTGTCGACGCTGCTGTACTCGCTGTTCTGGAAGCGGTTCAACACACGCGGGACGCTGTGGGGCATGTACGGCGGGCTGGGTTCGTGCATGCTGCTGGTGTTCTTCTCGCCGGTGGTGTCCGGCGCGCCGACGTCGATCTTCCCGGGCATCGACTTCCACCTGTACCCGCTGACGAACCCCGGCATCGTGTCCATCCCGGTCTCGTTCCTGGCCGCCTTCCTGGGCACCGTGTTCAGCAAGGAGAAGGCCGACGAGGCGAAGCAGAAGGAGATGGCGGTCCGCGCACTGACGGGGATCGGCGCGTAGCTCCTAGCGCCGTGCGGTGAGGCAGCCGACGAGTGCGATGGCGGCGAAGCCGAACAGCAGGTACCGCGCGGAGTCGGCCATGTCCGGGGCGCCGAGGTTGACGAGCACGCCGCCGATCGCCGAGCTGAACGCGACCGCGATCAGCTCGACCGTGTTGGCGCCGGCGGCCGCCTTGCCGGCCTCGGCCTTGTCCGGGGAGCTGCCCATGGCGGCGACCAGCAGGTGCGGGAACACGATCCCGATGCCGGCGCCGGCGAGGACCAGCCCGCCGAACCAGACGGCGACGACGCCCGCTCCCGCGCCCGCCCACTGGAACAGTCCCGTGATCACGAGCCCGGCGGCGAGCAGGGCAGGGCCGAGCACCCGCAACCGGTGGAGCGTGCGGAGGTCCGTGGCGTTGGCGCTGAAGATCATGCTGGCAGACCAGCCGAGTGACACCGCGGCGCCGAGGAACGCGGCCACGAGCGGTGCCACCCCGGCGAGCCGCTGCCCGAACAGCGGGGTGAACGCCTCCGACGCCATGCCGGTGGTCAGGATGGCGATGGTCAGGTAGACCCACCTGAGCGGCGAGCCGGCCGCGTAGGTGGCGGCGGGCAGGACGCGGATCGGCGACCGGCGTTCCCACGCCAGGAACCCGGCCAGCAGCAACGCGGCGGCGCTGCCCGCCACCAGCGTGTACCCCAGGCTCGCCACGCTGATCAGCACGGTGGTCGCGGTCAGCAACACCAGCGAGGTCACCGGGATCGGTTCGCGGTCCGTGCCGCGCTCGCCGCGGGGCAGCACCCTCGGCACGGCCACGGCGAGGGCCACGCCGAGCGCCGCGAGCACCAGGTAGGCGAACCGCCACGCGCCGAACTGGGCGAACAGCCCGCCGATCGCGGGGCCGGCGAGCGTGCCGAAGCCCCACATGGCCGAGATGAGCGCGGTCGCCTTGGCCCACAGGTGCTCGGGCAGCGCGGCCTGCACGACCGCGTAGCCGAGGCCGGCGAGGATGCCACCGCCGATGCCCTGGATCGCGCGGCCGGCCAGCAGGACCGTCATCGTGGGGCTGACCGCGCACACGATCGTGCCGGCGACGAACGGCGCCAGCGCGACGAGGTACGCCCCGACCGGGCCGCGGGCCGCCAGCAGCCGGCTGACCAGCATCGACGAGATCACCGAGGCGATCATGAAGACCGTCGTGCTCCACGCGTAGAGGCGCTCGCCGCCGATGTCCTCGATGGCGGTCGGCAGCAGGCTGGTGGTCAGGAACATGTTGGTCGCGTGCAGCGCCACGCCGCCGGCCAGGACGGCGGCGGTGCCCAGGTGGCCCCTGCTCAGCTGTCCCCAGGTCGCGGTGCGCTCGACGGTGGTCATGAACCCAGGGTAAAAGCTCCAGTAAACTTGAGGTCAAGTGGAGCGTTGGGCCGTCCATCGGGTAGAAACGTGGTGTGGGTGACCCTCTCGCGGGCCTGGCCGACGTGCCGTGGCGGCAGTTGCATCATGCTCACGGCGTGGCGGCCGACGTGCCGGACCGGCTGCGGATGCTGCGTTCTCCGAACGCCTCGACCCGCGACGGCGCGTTGTCGTGGCTGTCCGGCGCGGTGTACCACCAGGGCACACGCTGGCCGGTGAGCGCGGCCGTGGTGCCGTTCCTGGTGGCGTTGGTGGACGATCCGGACACGCCGGAACGCGAGTCGCTGCTGACCCTGCTACGCGCGGTGGTCGTCGGCGACGAGGCGTTACCGTTCACCCCGGACTTCGCGGCGGGCGACGAGCTGTCCGCCGACGACCTCGCCGAGGTGGCCCGGCTGCTGTTCGAGTCGGAGAACCCGCACGACGAGGCACCCGCCGAGTACTTCGATGCGGCGGCCGTACGCTGGGCGGCGGACGCCTACCGGGCCGGGCAGGAGCACGTGACGTCGTACGCGGGCTGGCTGTCGGACCCGGTCGTGGCGGCGCAGGCGGCGGAGCTGCTGGCGTACTTCCCCGCGGACGAGGCGGTCGTGGACGCGCTGGTGACCTCGGTCGCACCCGCGAGCGCGAACCTGACGCTCGGCTACCTGTCCGGTTTTCCCTTGGTGGACAAGCACCTGACGGCCCTGCTCGACGCCGACGCACTGGACGTCCGCATGACGGCGGCGATCGCGCTCGCGTTCCGGCTGGGCGCCGACCTGCCGGGCGCGGCGCTGGACCTGCTGGTGGACGAGAAGCCGCCACCCGCACCGGCCGGCTGGGACCGGTCGATGCGCGGGTTCGTCGCCCTGGCGTTGCGTCGGGTCGGTCTGTAGCCACCCCGCAAAGAGCAATTCCGGCTTAATTGGCATTGACTCATAACCGGCGAACCGCCGTTCCGGATTACCTAGGGGAAAGACGTACTCCCGCGACGCGCGGGTCGGCCGTATCGTGTTAATCATGACCGCGCGGCCGGTTTCTCCCGCACAGGGGTGGCCGCTGTTGCGCGCGTCGGCGCTGGCGGTCACCACCGGTGGCTCGGCGATCGTCGCGCACTGTGCTGCCGGTGGAGGTCCGCCGGACGCCGGCCTGGCCGTGCTCGTCTGCGTCTGCGCCGGTGTGGGGTGGGTCGCCGTGGCAGGCGTCCGCCGCCGACGCCCCACTGTGACGCTGATCGCGTTGGGCAGTTCGCAGCTCACCGCACACCTGGCTTTGTCGTTGCCACACAGCGTTCCCGCTCACCACCATCATCCGAGCGGTCCAGTGCCGGCCAACCCGGCGATGCTCGTCGCGCACGCCCTCGCCGTGGTGCTCACCGGCCTGTTGCTGAACATCGCCGGCGCCGTGTTGATCGCTGCCGCGGCCGTCCTGGCCGTGGTGCTACCTCGTCGCCCGTTGCGGCTCGCCGCGTACGCTCCACTGTGGATCGCCATCGCGGCCGACGCCGATCACATTCGTGGCCCGTTGCTCACCCGGATCTGTGTCCGCCGCGGCCCACCTGCCTGACGATTTCCCGACAGCTCACCGTCCATGGCCCACGGCAATTCCGTGCGGTCGAACTCCCGCTTACCCAGAAAGCGAGCACACCGTCGTGTTTTCTGTCAGGAAATCACTCAGCCACGCCGCAATCGCCGGTATCGGCAGCACACTGGCCATGGTCATGACCGCCATACCCGCAGCGGCACATGTCGATGTCGAGGCCGACAAGGCGCAGGCCGGCGCCACCGATGTCACCGTCTCGTTCGCCGCGGAGTCGGAGTCGAGCACGGCCGGCATCATCTCGTTGCAGGTGGCGTTGCCGACCGGGATCGCCCCGGCCGACGTGACGTTGGTGTCCGCCCCAGCCGGATGGACCTTCGCGGCCACCGCCGACGGCTACACGGTCTCCGGCCCCGCGCTGCCCGCGGGACAGGACGCCGAGTACCAGGTGAAGATCGCCAAGCTTCCCGCTGACGTCACCACCCTGCCGTTCAAGACCATCCAGTCCTACGCCGGCGGCCAGGTCGACCGGTGGATCGAGATCCCGCGCAGCGGGGCAGAACCGGAGAATCCGGCGCCGATGTTGAGCCTGGCGCCGGCCGCGCCAGCCGCCGCACCACAGTCCGCCACGACCACCACCGAGGACGCGGCGACGACCACGCCGCCGTCGGCGTCGAACACCGCCGCGCCGGCTGCCGAGGACAACGGCACATCGGCCTGGATCTGGGTCATCGTCGCCGCCGTGGTGGTGCTCATCGCGATCGGCGCTGGCCTGTTCCTGCGCAGGCGACGCGCATCCAGCTCCTAGCCCGCGCTGCCCACCGGCCGCGGTGAGCGGGCCAGCCAGTGACCCGCGGCCGGGAACAGGCTCGAAGCACGGCTCGGCGAACCCCATCGGGCCACGCAGGAGGTGTCCACGATGGAACATCGAGCCACGGTTGGCGTCGTGCGGGTGGCCACTCCGCCCGGTAGCCAGAACCAGGCCACGGCCGCCGCTGCCGACCTGCCCGCCGGCCCGTTCCAGGAGACGGTTCCGATCACCGGTGTCGGCGACGTGCAGGTATCCGTGAATCCGGCCCGGCGCGGCACCAACCACCTCGTGCTGAACATCCGCGACCGGAACGCCGCCACCCGGGACGTCCCCGAGGTGACCGCCGAGCTGCGGCTCGAGGGCGTCGACACCGAGGCGCTGCCGGTCCAGCTCACCCGCACCAATCCCGGCCAGTTCTCCGCCCACGGCTTGTTGATCCCGATCTCCGGGACCTGGCGACTGCGACTGCGCATCCGGGTCAGCGACCTCGATCAGACCACTGTGGATACCTCCATTCCGATCCGCTGATCTGGATCAGAGGTAGGCGAGTGCTTCGCGGTCGGTGATGCGTGAGGCGTGGATGGCGGCCACGTCCTGGCTCGCGTCCTCACTCACGTTGCGCGGCCAGCAGGTAGGCGGTGCCCATCCACCGGCGGAGGCCACGGGTCACAGTCCTGTCGGGACGTTCACGCCACGAACGCGACCATCGTCGCGCGAGGCGGTCGAACGGGGGCACCAGCGGTGTGAGATCGAAGTAGAGCACCTCCTGCGGCCGCAGGCCGGCCGCGCGCATCAGCTGTGCGAGGCGTCCTCTTGTCACCGCGTGGATTCCGGTCGTGGCCATGTCGTGCCGGCGCTGCGGCGGGACACCGAGCATCCGCTCCGCCCGACCGGCGAGCCGCAGCGCGGGCCAGTAGACGCCCCATTCGAAGAGCCGGTAGGGGCTGAGGGGATTGAGCATCGTCACGATGACCTTGCCGCCGTGCCGGGTGACACGCGTCAACTCACGCAACCCGCTGCCCGCGTCGGTGTACTCCAGGACACCGGTCGCGACGGTCACGTCGAACGTTTCGTCCTTGAAGGGAAGATCCTCGACACGCGCCACGAGGACGCGCACGTCGGCCGCATCGGCCGTGCGCGCGGTGGTGGCATCGACCATGGCGGGCGACTGATCACAAGCGGTGAGCCGGAAATCGCCGGCGCGCGTGTCGAGCAGGTTGCGGACCAGCATGCCCGGCCCGCAACCCGCGTCGAGCAATTCGCCGCCGGCACAGGCCCGAAGGGCTTGCCCCACCGCGTGAAAACGAGAATGGAAGTACCTCGCGGTCGTCCCCCAGCCGTCGTGCGCCGCAGCATATCCGGCGGCTGCGGCGGCATTGTTGTACTGTGCGACAACCGATTCCGTCCGTGCCGACTGCTTGGCGGCGGACCGCGAACCGTGAAGCGGCATGACTGCTCCTTCGAAACGAGGAAACTATGCCTCCCTGCCGGTCCGTCCACCGGAACCGGGCAGGGCACGCTGGGGGAGTCATTTCCGATCTCGCGGTCGTTACAGGATTCTCCACATGTCCTTCGAACGGGGCTGTTCGGTGTAACCGGTTGCTGCGGCAGTAGGTTGTGATATTCATTCCGCATCTTGACGGAAAAGGTGAGCAAGGACCGATATGAGTAGATTTTTCGGATTCGCCGGATGAGCGGAAGGGGTGAGTTCGCTGCGCGTCAACTCGCGAAATTCATGCTTGATCATTGATGCATCACCCCCGGCGCCGGCAAAGTTTTGCTGGGCTCGCTCCTCCGCTTTCCGATCTACGGTCGTGGTCAGCCGTTCGGTGTGGTCGGTAGCAGTGATTCGGCTATCCGCCACAGCTCTGCCACGTTGGACGCCTTGACCAGCACGATGTCGTCGGCGCGCAGCCGCTCGTGAAGGAGGGTGCTCGCGGTGTGGGCATCCGGCACGAAGGTCGAGGTTCCGTTGCCCGCGCGGCGTGCCGACCGATGCGTGTGCTCGGCCTGACGGCCCACCACCACCAGGCGATCGACGCCCAGGGCCATGGCCAGCCGGCCGAGCTCCGCGTGGGCGCCGGGGCCGGCGTCGCCGAGCTCGTTCATGGGCCCGAGCACGGCCCAGCTCCGTCGCCCGGTCGACTTCGCCATGGCGGCAAGGCTTTCCAGGGCCGCGCGAGCGGACTCCGGGTTGGCGTTGTAGGCGTCGTTGATCACGGTGAGCCCATCGGCGCGAGTCGTCACCGCCATGCGGTGCGCGGAACGCCGGTTCGCTCCGGACAGCAGTGCGGCGACCTGGTCGAGGTCCGCACCCAGCTCGAGCGCCACCGAGGCGGCGGCCAGTGCGTTCGCCACGTGGTGCGCTCCGTGCAGGCGCAGTGCCACGGGAGCCTCGCCGGCGGGGCATACCAGCCGGAACCAGGCGCGTGCCTGCTCGTCGAGCGTCTCGTCGACGGCACGTACGTCGGCGGCGGCACCGCGCCCGAACCGGACGACCCGGGCGGCCGTCCGGTCCGCCATCGCCGCGACGAGGGGGTCGTCCGCGTTGAGCACCGCGACCCCGCCACGCTCCGCCGCCGGAAGTGCTGCCACCAACTCGCCTTTCGTGGCGGCGATCGCCGTTCGGGAGCCGAAGGAGCCCAGGTGCGCGCTTCCGACGTTCAGCACCACACCGACCCGCGGTGGCGCGGTTCGGCAGAGCGCGCCGATGTCGCCGGGGGCGGTGGCCCCCAGTTCCAGCACCAGGTGCCGGGTCGACTCGTCGGCTCGCAGGACCGTCCACGGATGGCCGACCTCGTTGTTGTACGAGCCGGGCGGAGCGACGGTCGCGCCCATCGGCTCCAGCAGGTGGCCGATGAGGTCCTTCGTGGAGGTCTTCCCGGACGAGCCGGTCACGCCGATGACGCTGATCCGTCCCGCTCGGTGCAGACGCTCGGCCACACCGCGGGCGAGTGACGCGAGCCCGGCCAGCCCGTCACCGCCGGGAACGATCACCGCGGGCGACTCGACCTCGCGGGCGGCCAGCACCCCGACCGCACCGGCTCGCGTCGCCGCGTCGGCGAAGTCGTGACCGTCGACCCGTGCACCGGGCACCGCGACGAAGAGGTCGCCACGGCCGACCCGGCGCGTGTCGAACTCGACGCCGCCGGTCACCGTGGGGGTGCCGTCCGTGCGATGGAGGCGCCCGCCGGTGAGCGTGGCGATCTCCGCGAGAGTGAGCTTGAGCATCATCGTCCCCTCGACGTCTCTGGCTGCCGCACGGGAGGTGCCGGCGGTGTCCAGCCCTGGGCGGTCAGGACCGCTGTGGCGACGTCGGCGTCGTCGAACAGGTGGCGGGTCCCGTTGACGGTCTGGTAGCGCTCGTGGCCGCGTCCCGCGATGAGCACCACGTCGCCGGGCATGGCGCGTTCGACGGCCGCCGCGATGGCCTGCCCGCGGTCGTGCTCCACCATCAGCTTTCCGCCGGTGTGGCCGATCGTCCCGGTGAGCATCTGCGCGATGATCTGTGCGGGATCCTCGTCGTAGGGATCGTCGGTCGTGAGGATCGCGGTGTCGGCGGCCAGGGCGGCACGGCCCATGCCGGGCCGGTTGAACCGGTCGCGGCTTCCCGCACACCCGATGACCAGGTGCACCTCTCCGGTGCTCGTCGCGCGTGCCTCGGCGATCAGGTCGGCCACCGCGGACGGTGTGTGGGCGAAGTCGACCACCACCGAGAAGGGCTGGCCGAGGTCCACCTGCTGCCAGCGGCCCGGAGGCGGGGCCGCGGCCAGACCGTTGACCGCCTCGTGCCGGGAGGCACCGAGCACGCGGCCGGCCGCGTAGGCGGCGGCCAGGTTGGTGGCGTGTCGTCCGCCGGCGCGCGCCGGCAGTTCAACCGAACCGTCACTGTCGTGTAGGACGACCCGTGCCCCCACCACGTCGATTCGGATGTCCGCCCGTGGGGTGCTGCCCACGGTCGTGATCGGGACCTGCGCCTGCGCGGCCAGCCGCCTCCCCCAGACGTCGTCGATGTTGACCACCGCGTGCCGGCAGCGGTCGGGTGCGAACAACATGGCCTTGGTCGCGTAGTACTGCTCGATGGTGCCGTGGTAGTCCAGGTGCTCCGGGCTGAGGTTCGTGAACACCGCGACGTCGGCCACGACGGGATCGATCCGATGCTGGTCCATTGCGTGTGAGGACACCTCGATCACCGCCGCCTGAACGCCCGCCGCACGCATGTGGCACAAGGTCCGCTGCACCTCCACGGCGTCCGGTGTCGTCAGGGACGACGGGCGCCACCAACCGGGGATCCGGGTTTCGACCGTGGACATCAGACCGGTCCGGTAGCCGGCTTCGGCGAGGACCGCGTCGATCAGGTGCACCGTCGTGGTCTTGCCGTTCGTCCCGGTGACCGCGGCGACCGCGAGCGCCTCCGCGGGATGCCCGTGCACCGCCGCGGCCACCCGGCCCACGGCCGACCGGACGGACGGAACCCGTGCCTGGGGAACAGGCGCGTCGACGAACCGCTTCACGAGCAGCGCGTTCGCTCCCGCCGCCACGGCGTCGGCGACGAAGAGGTGCCCGTCCTGTCGCGTTCCCGGAACCGCGCAGAACAGTGCGCCCGGTCGCACCTGCCGGCTGTCGACGCTGACGGCCGCGATCCGGGCGTCACCTCGCAGTTCGGACTCGGCGATGTTCCGCACGGCCGTCGACAGCCGTACTCCTTCATGTGTGCAGCCGCATTCCATTGACGTACCACCGTGGCCTCTGGTCGGTGTCGGGCAGGACAGCGAAGGCCGTCACCGCGAGCCACGACTCAGCGCACGACTACCAGCGGTCCCCGCGACGGGAACCGGTGTGGTGGTAGGCGAGACGGTGGTGGTCAGGCGGCGGCCTGAACCCACCCCGGCGGACCACGAAGGGGGATGACACGGATGAGCGACGTCGGCTTGACGGGCGTCGCGGCCGCATCCGTGACCGGTACGGCACGAACGGACCGAACCGGGACACGGACGAGAAGAAGCAGGAAGTCGAAGAGGCGGACCGCGGCAAGCAGGAGAAACAACCGCTGAGCCCCGGCGACTGCCGCGACGATCACCGCCGCCACCAGCACGTGTGTGAAGGAGATCGACGTCTCGGCCGCGTGCTGGACCGGGCCGGCGGCATGGTCCGCGGCAGGCGAGAGGAGCTTCATCACGGCGTGCTGTGCCGGCTGGGCCACGATCACACCACTGACCGTGGCGAAACAACCGCTGTGGCTGCCGGCGAGCCGGACCCGGACGAGACCGACGACGAGCGCGACGACACCCAGCGTGGTCGCGTGCAGTGGGTGCTCACCGGCGACGAGATCCATGACGACCGCGGCGCAGAAGGTGACGGCCGCGGCGAAGCCGACCGCGGCCCGTGCCAGAGGAGTCCTGGCCGGCTGACGGCTCATCCGGCTCCTCCCCTCCGCGCCCACGTCATGATCGACCCACGTTGCCAGTTCCCAGACTGCCACAGGAGGTCATGTCGTCACATCACCGGGGAGATCCAGGCCGCGGCCTCCGCGCTCTCCGTGCCGCCGTGACTGTGACCTTCCTCGGCCGACTGCCGCCGGCCACGGTGTGCGCGGTCAGTGCGATGAGGGTGGCCGCGACCGCGAGCACCACACCACGCACCGGGCTCGACGCCCGGTGTGGCGGAGGATCGCGGTCGCGGGCTGGTCACGAGCCTGGTTCGCCTCGGTGATGGGAGACGAACTGGTGCTGCTCGTCCCCGGCGGGGCCGGCCGGGTGGGTGTGGACGGTGGCTCGTTCCAGCCTGCGCAGGCCGTGGATGAGCCGGTGCTCGACGTCGTGGGCGATGGCGTGCGCGTCCACCAGGCTGAGAGCGGGGTCGACCTCCACGTCGACCTCGGCGGCCAGGCTGTGCCCGTGCCACCGCATCCGCACCCATCCCGTTCCCAGCACGCCGGCGGTATCGCGTACGACCTGCTCGGCCTGAAGGGTCAGGTTGGGATCGACCGCGTCGAGCATGCGGCCGAAGACCTCCTTCGCCGCACCCCACAGCACGGTGATGATCGCGGCGGAGATGGCCAGGCCCACGACCGGGTCGACCCACTGCCAGTCCAGCGCCGCGCCACCCGCGGCCACCAGCACGGCGAGGCTGGTGAAGCCGTCGGTGCGGGCGTGCAGGCCGTCGGCGACCAGAGCGGCGGAGCCGATCTGGCGGCCGATGGTGATGCGGTAGCGGGCGACCAGCTCGTTGCCGGCGAAGCCGATGATCCCGGCGGCGGCTACCCAGCCGATGTGGGTCATGTCGCGGGGGTTGATGAGCCGGTCGATGGCCTGCCACGCGGCGAGTACGGCCGAGGAGGCGATGACCAGGATGATGACCAGGCCGGCGAGGTCCTCGGTGCGGCCGAGGCCGTAGGTGAACCGGCGGGTGGCGGCCCGGCGGCCCAGCAGGAACGCGATACCCAGCGGGACGGCGGTGAGCGCGTCGGCGAAGTTGTGGAGGGTGTCGCCGAGCAGCGCGACCGATCCGGTGAACGCGACCAGGAAAGCCTGCGCGACGGCGGTGACCATCAACGCGCCGAAGGAGATCCACAGCGCTCGCATGCCGCGCTTGCTCGCTTCGAGCGCGCTGTCGGTCATGTCGGCGGCATCGTGGCTGTGCGGGGTGACGGCGTGCTTGACGCCGGCCCAGATCCGCGCCAGGCCGGTCGCCTGGTGCCCGTGCCCGTGTCCGTGGCCATGCCCGTGCTCTCCGGCGTGCTCCTGAACGTGTCCGTGTCCGTGTCCGTGCTCAACCATGTGCGGTACCTCCTGGAGCCAATGATATGTGCTCATGTGCGCACGCGACAACGGTGCAGTAGCAAGACAGAGGCGATAAGGCGATGTCCGAATGGCATGATGTGCTCATGTACGCACGTGGCGCCGACACGGATGCCGACCAGTGGCACGAGTTACCGCCCGCGGAGCAGGTAGACGTCGCCGTGGAGTCGTTCCGGATGCTGGCCGACCCCACCCGGCTGCGGATCATGTGGCTGCTGTGCGGCGGCGAGTACGACGTGACGAGCCTCGCGAACGCCGTCGGGATCGCCCGGCCGGCGGTGTCCCAGCACCTCGCCAAGTTGCGCCTCACGGGGCTGGTCAGCACCCACCGCGACGGCCGGCGGGCGCTCTACCGCGCCCGGGGTGGCCACGTTCGCCGCATGCTGACCGAGGCGCTGGAGACCGCGTATCACCAGGTGTCCGGAGCCCAGGACCACGACTGACAGGGATCGAACGACCACGCAACAGGTCGTAGCGCCCCACCCGCCACGAGCCGGGGACGAGGAACCAAACCGTTCGCATGCGTTCGGAACGCTGCTCGAACGAGGGTTAGAGCGCCTGACCGCGCTGGACGCGACGGGTGACCGCCCGTTCGGCGAAGAACGAGCCGACCGGGACGACACCCGACAGCATGACCAGAATGGTGCCCTTCAGGGACCAGCGGGCCTTCAGGGCGAGGTCGACGATCGTCAGCAGGTAGACGATGTACAGGAAGCCGTGGATCGGACCGATGATGGCGCTGTACTGGTCCTGGTCGAAGGCCAGGTTCATGGTGAACGAGAAGCAGAGGGCCAGCAGGCCGACGCCCACGATGTAGGCCATCACGCGGAAGCGCGCCAGCGCGCCCTTCACCCCGGCGTCGCCGACGGCCTGGGCGGGGTTCTCCTCGTCGGTGACGGGGGAGTCGGCGGTCATCGCGTCTCCTGCTGGTCTCGTGCGTTGAGCTGGGCGAGCATGCGGTTGTAGGCGGCCAGCTCGGGGTCCTCGTCCTCGACATCCTGCCTGACGACCGTTTTGTCCGATTCACCTGGGGGCACCCGGTGTGACTCGGCTCGCGTCGCGGCGGGGGCCGGTTCCCGGGGTTGGAGGCGCAGCTTGCGGAGGCGCCAGAACATGAACGCAGGGAACAGCCCGAACAGCGGCCACTGCAGGACGTAGCCGAGGTTCTGCCAGGTGCCGCCGTTCTCGAAACGCTGCCACTGCCACCAGGCCAGCCCGACACACACGACAAGGGACAGCACACAGAGAGCAATGATCCCTGCTCGGCGAGCCAGCACTCCGCCCTTCACATCCCCGACGCTAACACTGAGTGCGCACTCGCAAGCTGGTGGGCCGTCCGGCCGGAATTGGTTGAGCCCGCGCCGTGCCGACCGCCACACTGCGCCGGTGACCTCGGTCTTCTGGCCACGCACCCTCATCTGGGACGAAGTCGATCCCCGCCGGCCCCCGTTCGACAGTTCTTCTGCGCTCGCGGTGATCTCCACGCTGGAACCGGCCCAACGCTGTCCGACCCGCCCGGCCGGCACCATCCACGACCGGGTCGTCGTGGACTGGAGCCGAGACGAGACCCGGCCGTGGACCGATGCCATGGCGGAGGCCTTCGTGGCGCGGTTCGGGCGTTGGGCCGTCGGTTGGCGGTTCAGTGCCAACGAGCCGGGTGCCGGTGGATGGCTGGCGCTGTCCCCGCGACTCGGTCACGACTGCTGACGAGGCGCTGGCACGCGTCGCGGCCGTGCTCTGCGAGTGGCGGGGGCGGCTGGAGGACCTGGCCGAGCGCTTCGACCGGTTTCAGATGTGGCCGAACGGCTTGCCGTCTCGCTCGAGGCCGATCGGGCATGACCAGGCCGCCGGCCGTGGCCAAACCTGACGCCGGCCAGGGAACGGGTTGGGCCCTTGCGCCGGCTTCCTCGGCGGGCCGACGACCGCGCCGGGGCACTCGCGTTCGCCGAGTTGGTTTCCGTCCTTGTGGCCAGTAGTCGGCAATAACCGTGAAATTCGGGATTACCAGTTTTGGGAATGGTTGGAATTGACAGCTGACGCCTGACCACCCGGGACGCAGAATGCAATTTGCCATTGGCTTGCGGTCGTGCTGTTGGCGTAAGGGGTAGGGCGGATCGGCGCGGGTCGTTGGTCCGAATCGGCTATGTACGTGGGAAACCCAGCGGCTTAGAGTGACCCGAATCCGAAGATCTACCCGGTTGCCGTGGCATTGCCTGCTCACTGTCTGGCACCAGGCCACTGATTGCCGCACTGACGAGGGAGACACTCGTGGTGATGAGGAGGAGAACCGGCGGAATGAATATCGAAACGGCGCTCAAAGAGGCCATGACCATTGACGGCGCCGTGGGCGTCGCGCTGGTGGACTACGAGAGCGGGATGTCGCTCGGCACGCTCGGCGGGGGCGACTGGCTCGACCTCGACGTCGCGGCGGCCGGGAACACCGAGGTCGTGCGTTCGAAGATGCGGGTCATGTCCGCGCTCGCGCTCAACGACAACATCGAGGACATCCTCATCACGCTGAGGCGCCAGTACCACCTGATCCGCCTGATCGGCGACGGCCGCAGCAGTGGGTCGGCCCTGTTCCTGTACCTGGTCCTCGACCGCGAGCGGGCCAACCTCGCCCTGGCCCGGCACCACCTCAGGCGCATCGAAGGTGACCTGACGGTATGAGCTCCGCCCAGCCCCGAGACGCCGATCCGGCACCGCTGCCGAAGCGCCGGACACCCTCGGCATCGGGTGACGGGGTGTGGTCCACGGTGCAGGCCGACCGCCAGGGGTCGAACGGCGAGCTGCTCGCGGTGTTCGAGAACGCCCTGGGCAGCGTGAGCGGCAAGGACACCAACGTCTACGGCATGCTGGTCGCGAGCGCGGACGGACTGGTGCTCGCCAACGACATCCGAGACGTGGACATCGACACGGTCGCGGCCATGGCGGCTGCCGCGGCCAGCATCGCCGGCCAGTTCACCAACCACGCCGACGTCGGCGAGTCCACCGCCTCGATCTTCGAGGGCTCGTCGGGCTACGTCGGCGTCTTCCCGGTCGAGACCAGCGTGCTGCTGGTCGTGTTCGGCCGGAAGGACATGACCATGGGACTGTTCAACGTGGCCGCGCGGACCGCCCTGTCCCGGATGCAGAAGGCGATCGAGCGGCAGCGCACGCTCGGCCAGCGAACCAGGACCGGTTAGGCCCTTCACCACCCTCGGCGAACGTCACCCCGCGTCGCCGAAACCCGCGGTGGGTGCCGCCCACGTTTCCCGGAGTCCGCCAACGGCGGCACCCACCACGGCCACCGCACGTCAGCAGCTCACCACGGACCTGGCGTCGGCGAGCAGGTCCGGCAGGCGACCGGTGGCCGCGGCGTAGGCGACGTGGTCACCGTAGTCGCGGGACTCGACGATCAGGCCGTCGCGGACCCGAGTGACGAAGACATTCCTCGCCACCACCGGGTTGCCGGGGCCGACCGTACCGGCGTACTCGAACTCCACGATCACCAGCTCCGGGTCGGCGCCGTCGTGGAAGACCACGTTCCTCGGCCGCAGCCCCGCGCCGCCACCACGCGCGAAGTGCTGCCGCAGCTCGTCCCTCCCCTTCAGCGCCGGCGCGGTCGGGTGGAACGGATACGTCACGAAAGCGTCGCTTGTGTACAGGTCCGCACGGGCGGCGGGGTCCTTCGCCGAGATGCCGTCGAGCAGCCGCCACACGACGGCCCGCGGGCTGTCCAGAGGAGCCGCCACCAGCGGCTCATGGACCCCTTCGGACACGTCGGACTCGGCGGACTGGTAGGCCACGACCAGCCCGTCGAAATCGCCCCGTGCGGCGGCCATCCGCAGATGATCGTGGTAGTCGCGGGAATGGGTGATCAGTCCATCCCGGACCCGCACGACCTGCAGGTTCGCCGCGCTGTACCCCGGGCCACGAGTCCGATACTCCGCGACGACCAGCTCCGGGTCGGTGGTCTCGTGGACGACCACTTCGGACACGCGCATGCGGAACGTGCCCAGCCGGAGAAACCGCTCGCCGAGCACCGCACGGCCGTCGACGTGCGTGCCCCGCAACGGATGCTCGACGAACGTGTCCTCCGCGTAGAGGTCGGCCAGCTCGCCCCACCGTCCGTCGTCGATCCGGCGGAGGAGCTCGTGGACGACATACGCGGGCGCGTCAGCCATGGCGGCGAGAATACGGAGACACTCTCCAGTTGTCCAGGTCACTATGCGGTTTTCAAACGTCTGTTCGCATCATACGCCCCCGGTTCGGAGGCGTGGACGGCGCCTGTTCTGTTTTGACCAGGGTGGGTGGGCCAACATCTCGGCCCGCGCGCAGCGGTCCACCGAGCAGATCGGACGGACGCTGTCCGGCTGTCCCCAGCTGGCCGGGGAGGCACGCCTGGCCGCGGCCCAGATCACCCACGTGGCGCGGCGGCTCCTCCTGGACGAGCGCCTCCCGCCGTTCCGACAGGCACCTCGATCTCGCGGACCTGCTGTCCTGACGTCACTGTCGCTGATTCGGCTCACGCGGGGACGGTCGGGTGCGTGATCTACTCGTCCGCGTGCGGAGCGTTCCGAGTTTCGATCCCGAGTTCGGCATGGCACCGACGGCGGATCCGCTGAGCTACCCGGGCATCCCGCCCCGGCATTCGACGCTCCTGCTGGGTAACGCGGTGCTGCGCATGCACGAGCGCAGCAGGCGGCGGCTGCAGCAGTGGCGCGTCGAGGTCGACGAGCACAGCGTGCCGGGCGAGCAGCGGACCGTGGACATGCTGCCGCTGAACTACGTGTTGTTGCGCCACAACCAGACGCCGATGGGCGCTCGGGTACCGGTCCTCGCGGTCGGCTCGAACGCGTCACCGGCGCAGATGTGGGGCAAGTTCTCGCGTGCGGGCGTGTCGCCGGTCCTGCCGATGGTGCTCGCGGCGGAGGTGCACGGTGTCAAGGCGGGGATCTCGGCCCATGTCAGCAGACCCGGCTACCTGCCGACCACCGCGGTGCTCGAACCCGGGGCCACGCACCGGTTGTTCGTGCTCTGGCCGGACCCGACGCAGCTGGCCGCGCTGGACGAGTCGGAGCCCAACTACCACCGCGTCCTGCTGTCCGAACCGGACCTCAAGGTCGTGCTCCCGTCCGGTGAGAACCTGTCGCACTGCTACGCGTACGTCAGCCGGCACGGCAACCTCACCGACGACGGCGGGCGGCCACTCACCATTCCGGACGCCGTGGAGATCCGGGAGGACACCGACACCCAGGAGAAGCTGCTCAAGTCGGTGTTCACCCGCGATCCCGTGCTGGCGGGCCTGCTGGGGGAGGGCGTGCGGGCGCTGACGGAGAAGCTCGCCGGCGATCCGGAGCTCCGCGACCTGGTGTTGCGAACGTACCGGCGACGCGACTGGGTGCAGCGCTCCCCGCGCCAGGACGAGCTGGTCACCGCGGCGGGTGGCGACCAGCACACGCTCGCCCGGCCGGCCCCGGTCACCTACGACGAACGCGTCCCGCTGCACCGGGTTCCCGACGGCGCGTTCCGGGTTCGGGAGTCCGCGAACGACTTCGGCCGCCACGGACAGGCCGTCGTCCGCGTCGCTGCGGCCGTCGGCGACCGGCTCGGCACGACGCATGTGCTGGTTTCGCTCAAACCCATCGGCGACGTGTCCGGTGCCGGGATCCGGACCCTGGGAAAGGTCATCCGAACCGACCTCACGACCGGCGAACCGCATGTCGAGATCGACCAGGTCCTGCGCAACTCCATCGGCGCCGAGGTGGGTGAGGACGTCGTGCTCACGCCGGTCACCGTCGCTCGCCGCACCCGCGCCGACCGGCTCGTCGGGAAACCGAACTACGTCACCTGCCGGGTCCAGGCGGCGGACCTCACCACCGTCGAGCGCGAGGTCTGCCTCGTGGACGCCCTGACGCTCAGCCTGCTGGGCATGGAGTCCGGCGACGAGGTCGTCATCGAGGGCTGGGCGGACCCCCGCGACGTCGTCACCGAGGTCCGCATCAAGGCCTTCCAGACCACCGACACGATCCAGCAACGACGGGAGTCGCTGCACGGCGGTGACCTGTCGTGCCGGTTCCCCAGCGCGCTCGACGCCCTCGCCGTCTCCCCCGACCTGCCGTGGATCTTCCTCGACAGGTCCACCCGCACGGCCCTCGGCCTGGGTGAGCAGAAGCTCGCCACCGTGCGGCTCCGCGCCAGCAGACGCTTCCAACTGCGGAAAGAGATCCGGGAGACACTGCTGCTCATCGGGCTGGCCTTCTTCGGCCTCGTCTCCATCCTCGACGACCCGGTCGCCCAGATCACCGGGCTGGTCGCGCTCACCGCGTTCGTCGCCACGGTGGTCGTCACCCGGATGCGTGGGCGTCTCACCCAGGAGATACGGCGGTCGCGGAACCGGCGATCGGTGGCGGGTCGCGGCCGCCGGGCCTTTCGTCGCGGTCAGCCGGCGCCGCGGGCGTAGTCGTCGGCCAGACCGAAGACCTTCTGGCCGTACGGCACGGAGTTGTTGTACGAGAACACCGCGGCCCACCAGTCCTTCGGGGTGGCCAGGTCGCGGCCGCCCGCGCACAGGTAGCGGCCGGCCGCCAGTGCCGCGTCGTCGATCTGCTGGGGGTCGCCGACGCCGTCGAGGTTGGCGTCCGAGGTCCACCTGCGCCAGGTGGACGGGATGAACTGCATGGGGCCGACGGCACGGTCCACCGCCGGGTCGCCGTCGAACTGGCCGTGGTCGGTGTCGCGGATGGCCTTCACGCCCGCCGAGCCGTCGAGCGGGACGCCGATGATCGGTTTGGACGGGCGGCCGTCGTCCCTCAACACCGCGCCGGCGAAGCGGCCGTGGTTGGACTCGACGCGGCCGATGCCGGCGAGGGTCGCCCAGGAGAGGCGGCAGGCGGGTTCCGTCCGGCGCAGGACCAGCTCGGCGTTGCCGTACGCCATGAGCGCCCTGGCGGGGATGTCGATGCGGCCGGCGACACGATTCGCCCACGTGCGGAGCGGGTCCTCCCCTACCGCGCCGGCCTGGGGCTGCGGTGGGGCGACGGCTCCGGGAGTCACGTCAGCGGTGGGGACCGAGGCGGCCGGGATCTCGATGGGGCTCTGCTCGGGCTCGGAAGCGGCCCGCAGGAGCCAGACTCCGCTACCCGCGAGTGCCAGCACCAGCAGCACAAGTCCGGCGCGGAGGAGTACGCCGCGAAGTTCAGGCAGCTGGCCGTCGGTCACACGAGGTCAACGACGGCCTGGCCACAAACGTTACTGATGAGTTCAGGCGGAGCGGCGCTCGTTCTGGCGCTGCAGCCGGTTCACGCACCAGGCCGGTGCGCTGCCGCGGCGGAGGTGCTCGAGGACGGTGAGGGGACCGAGCCGCCGCTTGAGGTCCGACGGCGCGAGGCCGGCGGCGCGGTAGTCGAGCGCACGCTGGTCGAGCGGGCTGATGCCGGCGTCCCACCACTCCTTGGCCTCGGCGAGGCCACCGACCATCTGCCACCAGCCGGCGGCGGCGGAGATCAGCTCGGCGGGGACGTCGGGAAGCCGCTCACGCATGGCCGCGAAGAACCGGGGGTCGGTTGCCTCGACGGCCGCCCACGGGTTGTTGCCGCCACGGGCGCGCTGGCCGGGGATCCCCTGCGGTTGGACCGGCACTGGCACGTCCGCGAGCCACTCCGACGCGATGCGGTTGATCTCGTCGGACTCGGCGGCCTTCGAGTGGTCCTCTGTCCACTGCCGCACCAGGTCATCCACGCCGGGATCGTCGAGCATCCTGCCTCCTTCGAGAACTGCGGACTGCCGCCGCGGAACTTCGATGCGGGAACCGTAAAGGCCGGCACCGACAGTTCGCCAGACCTGATCTCGCGGAAAGGCTGCCAACTGGGCCTACAGGGGCAGAATCCACCCGTACGGTCCAATGTGGCGGCTGGAACGTGGGACGTTTGTCACTGTCGGTGACTCGGCCGACCGGCGACACAGCGAAGCGCCGCCGAGCGTCCCGCCGGGCGGCGCCTCACGAGGTCAGAGGGGCTAAGCGAAGATGTTCTGCACGAAGACGATGATCGCCTCGGCGCCGTCGCGCAGCCACCCGAGGATGTCCTGCACCGCCTGTGCCGCCGGTCCCGGCTTCGTGATCACGTAGAACAGGACCAACGCCACGACTACGAGCATCACGACCTTTTTGGCCTTCATCGCTATCTCCGTTCACGCAGATGGCTGCCGCCAGCTTACGGTGCGTACACCACCAGACGAAGTACACCTACCACTCTGGCTAGAGGTTCACCAGAGTTAGTGAGGAGACAGGCTCATGGCCGAGACGGTCCGTGTTGACAAGTCCGGTCCGGTGACAACGGTGCTGATCAACCGGCCCGACGCACGCAACGCGGTCGACGGGCCGACCGCCTCGGCCCTCGCCGACGCCTTCCGGGCCTTCGACGCCGACGAGACCGCCGCCGTCGCGGTCCTGGGCGGGGTGGGGCCGGCGTTCTGCGCCGGAGCGGACCTCAAGTCGGTGGGTACCGATCGTGGGAATCAGCTCACCCCAGTGGCTGACGGTGATGGGCCGATGGGGCCCACGCGCATGACACTGTCCAAGCCGGTCATCGCCGCTGTCCAGGGCCACGCGGTCGCCGGCGGGTTGGAGCTGGCGCTGTGGTGCGACCTGCGTGTGGCGGACACGACGGCCGTGTTCGGCGTGTTCTGCCGGCGGTGGGGCGTGCCGCTGATCGACGGCGGGACCGTGCGGCTGCCGCGGCTGATCGGGCAGAGCAGGGCGCTGGACATGATCCTGACCGGGCGGCCGGTGCCGGCCGAGGAGGCCCTCGCCATGGGGTTGGCGAACCGCGTCGTGCCGGCCGGGACCGCGCTGGCGGCCGCGCAGGAGCTGGCCGCGCAGCTCGCGGCGTTCCCGCAGACGTGCCTGCGGACCGACCGCACCTCGGTGTACGAGCAGTGGGAGTCGCCCATGCCGCTCGAGACGGAGTTCGCCCACGGCGGAAAAGCTCTACTGGAAGCCCAGCGGGGCGCGAGCCGTTTCGCGGAAGGAGCCGGCCGGCACGGCTCGTTCGAATAGGGTGGCCGGGTGCCCACCCAGGTGATCATGCTCAACGGCGGGTCCAGCTCGGGGAAGTCCGGGATCGTCCGGTGCCTGCAGGCGGTGCTGCCCGAGCCGTGGCTGGCCTTCGGGGTCGACTCGCTGATCGAGGCGATGCCGCCGGGCATGGAGGGGTCGGCGGGCGGGCTCGAGATCGCCGCGGACGGGGCCGTCAGTGTCGGGCCGGCGTTCCGGGCGCTGGAGGCGGCCTGGGGCCAGGGCCTCGCCGCGATGGTCCGCGCGGGCGCCCGGATCATCGTCGACGACGTCTTCCTCGGCGGCGCGGCGTCCCAGCAGCGGTGGCAGCGGGCGCTCGCGGGCCTGGAGGTGCTGTGGGTCGGCGTCCGGTGCGACAGCGCGGTCGCCGCGGGCCGGGAGCTCGCCCGGGGTGACCGGGCCACCGGGATGGCCGCGGCGCAGGCCGAGCTGGCGCACCGGGGCGTGGTCTACGACCTGGAGATCGACACGACCCACACGGAGGCGCTGGACTGCGCGCGGGTCATCGCCGCGCGCGTCAAGGTGACCTAGAGGCGGGGCGCCATCACCTGGCGGACGGCCTCGCTCGGGACCACGCGCAGGGCCACGGCGCGCTCGGCGCACACGGACTGTGCGTGCCGCACCGCCGCGGAGGCGGCCTGGTCGCACGCCGACACGGTGCTCAGGTCCAGCGTGAGCACGTCGATCTCCGCCGCGTCCACCAACTGGAAGAAGTCGATGACCGAGCGGTTCAGCTCGGGCAGGGTGGTCGCGTCAAGGGTGCCGGTGACGCTGATCCCCGACGTGCCGTCGACGAAGATCGTCACCGGCGATGTTTTCTCAGGCCCTGTCATGACGCAGAGACTATGTGGACACCTGCCCTTAACACCTCCGGGTGTCCCCTGATTTAGGTAACAACACCCTCCGTACGCAGACGGTCAATATCCGACTGTGAATAGCCCAGTTCAGTGAGCACCTCACTCGTGGACGACCGCGGCTCCACGGGCGCCGTCGGCGTGTCGGGCACGGAACGTGAGAAACGCGGCGCCGGCGCCGGCTGGGTGTCCCCGTCCAGCGTCACGAACGAGCCGCGTGCGGCGTTGTGGGGGTGCGTGGCCGCCTCGGCCGGGCTCAGCACGGGAGTGAGGCACGCGTCCGTCCCCTCGGCCCGCTTCGCCCACTCGTCCCGCGTCCTGGTGCGGATCACCGACTCCAGCACCGACCGGACCGCCGGCCACTGTTCCGGGTCCAGCCGGCCGGCCACCGTCGCCGGGTCGATCTCCAGGACCCGTAGCAACGCGCCCCAGAAGCGCTCCTCGATGGCCCCGACGGCCACGTACTGGCCGTCCGAGGTCTCGTACGTGTCGTAGAACGGCGCCCCGCCGTCGAGCATGTTCCGCCCGCGCCCGCGGCCCCACATCCCGACGTTGAGCAGGCCGTGCATGCCGGCGGTCAGCAGCGCGGAGCCCTCGACCATCGACGCGTCCACCACCTGCCCACGCCCGGACACCGACCGCTCGACCAGCGCCGCGAGCACGCCCATGGCCAGCAGCATCCCGCCGCCGCCGAAGTCGCCGAGCAGGTTCAGCGGCGGCACGGGCCGCTCCCCCGCCCGCCCGATCGGCTCCAGCGCGCCGGACAGGCCGATGTAGTTGATGTCGTGCCCGGCCGTCTGCGCCATCGGCCCGTCCTGGCCCCAGCCGGTGATCCGGCCGTACACCAGCCGGGGGTTCCGGTCGAGGCAGTCGTCCGGCCCCAGCCCGAGGCGCTCGGTCACGCCCGGCCGGTAGCCCTCGACGAACACGTCCGCGTCGTCGACCAGCCGCAGCACGATGTCCCGGCCGGCCTCGGACTTCGTGTCCACGCCGATCCAGCGTCTGCCCCGGGACAACGGGTCACGCGGGAACACCGGCACGTCGAAGCCCGGCTTGACCCGGTCGACGCGCACCACGTCGGCGCCGTAGTCGGCGAGCACGGTGGCGGCGAACGGCGCGGGCGCGAGCCCGACCAGCTCGACGACCTTCAGGCCAGCGAGGGGTCCCACTGCTTCTCCTTATTACTACTAGAGAGTACGGGAGATGATTTCCTTCATGATCTCGTTGGTGCCGCCGAAGATCCGCTGCACCCGCGCGGACGTCCAGGCCCGCGCGATCGGGTACTCGTTCATGTAGCCGTAGCCGCCGAACAGCTGCAGGCAGTCGTCCGCGATCCGGGACAGGCGGTCGGTGGTCCACCACTTGACCATCGCGGCGCCGGTGACGTCCAGCTCGCCCTTCAGGTGCCGCTCGACGCACTGGTCCAGGAAGGCCTTGGCGACCGCGAGCTCGGTGGCGCACTCGGCGAGCTTGAAGCGCGTGTTCTGGAAGTTGAAGATCTCCCGGCCGAACGCCGTGCGCTCCTTGGTGTACTGGATGGTCTGCTCGATCGCGATCTCCATGGCGGCCACTGCGGACACGGCGATGAGCAGGCGTTCCTGGGGCAGCTGCTGCATGAGCTGGACGAAGCCCTGGCCCTCGACGCCACCGAGGAGGTTCTCGGCGGGCACGCGCACGTCGTCGAAGAACAGCTCGGACGTGTCCTGTCCGTGCATGCCGATCTTGTCGAGCACGCGTCCCCGCCGGAACCCCGCCGCCCCCTCGGTCTCCAGCAGGAGCAGGGAAACGCCCTTGGCCGCCTCGCCGGGGTCGGTCTTGGCGACGACGACGATCAGCTCGGCCTGCGCGCCGTTGGTGATGAACGTCTTGGCGCCGTTGATGACGTAGTGGTCGCCGTCCAGGATCGCCTTGGTCTTGACGTTCTGCAGGTCCGAGCCGGTGCCGGGCTCGGTCATGGCGATCGCGCTGACCAGCTCGCCGGACGCGAGCCTGGGCAGGTACTTCCGCTTCTGCTCCTCGGTGCCGCAGGAGTTGAGGTAGTGCGCGACGATGCCGGAGTGGACGACGTGGCCCCACGCGTCGTCACCTGCCCTGGCCTGCTCCTCCAGCAGGACGGCCTCGTGCGCGAAGGTGCCGCCCCCGCCGCCGTACTCCTCGGGGATGGACAGGCACAGCAGGCCGACCTCGCCCGCCTTGCGCCACAGCTCGCGGTCCACCTGCTTGGCCGCCGACCAGCGCTCGTGGTGGGGCGCGAGCTCCTTCTGGCAGAAGGAGTGCGCGAGCTCGCGGAAGGAGTCGAGGTCGGCGTCGAGCCACGAGGAACGCTGGGTGAGCGGCATGAGGGCTCCAAAAACAATCCGTACGGCATGTAAAGTCTGTCCTGAACGTACCTGCAATGGAGGGTGGATGGCGAGCCCCACCGCGAGGAAGCACCGGACACAGGCGGAACGCAGCGAGCGCACGCGTGAGCTGCTGCTCGACGCGACCATCGAGTGCCTGGTGGAGCTGGGGTACGCACGCACGACCGTGCAGGAGATCTGCCAGCGGGCCGGATTGTCGCGCGGCGCGCAGCAGCACCACTTCACGACCAAGGCCGAGCTGATGACGAGCGCGCTCGAGCACCTGTTCAAGCGCCTGTCGGACGAGATCCTCGCGGCGACGACCGAGCTGCCGGAGGGGCCCTCACGCGTCGAGGCCGGCATCGACCTGCTGTGGCGGGCGTACTCGGGGACCCTGTCGACCGCGGCGGTCGAGCTGTGGGTCGCGGCCCGCACCGACCCCGAGCTGCGGCGCACGCTGCTGCCGGTGGACCGCGCGCTCGGCCACGCGACGCTGGAGTTCTACCGGTCGCTCATGGCCACCGAGGACGACGGGCGGCTGAACACGTTGGTGCTGCTGACCGTCAACCTGGTCCGCGGCCTGGCGTTGGACGCCATGATCGGCGGCGACGAGCGGCGGCGGGCCGCGCTGCTCGCCGAGTGGAAGACGTTGGTGGCCGCGCAGTTCGGAAGGCGGTGAGCGGCCCGGCCCTCGCGCGGGCCGCTCACCGCACTAACAGAGATAGAGGGCCGCGTACGCGAAACGTGACGTTTGCTGAAGCAACGTTCTGACGCTCCGTTCCCGTACTGACACATGAGGTGTCCGTTCGGGTGGTTCTTCCGGTCACTGGCAAGATGCCCGTGTGACTCAGCCCGCACCCAGCTACCAGCCATATCAGCCGCTGCCACCCCTGATGGGTGTCGGTGCGCCACCGAAGCCGTCCCGCGGTGGCCTGACCAGCCTGATCGCCGGGATCCTCGCGCTGGTGACCGCCGGCCTCGCCGTCGGCGGCTCGTTCGCCCCGATCACCACCTACCACGACAGCTTCGCGGCCGGCGAGTTCTCGAGTACCGAGGTGAACAGCGACCTCGACTGGTGGGGTGTCAGCGGGATCGCCCGCACGGCGCCGTTCGACGAGGGCGGCAAGCTGTTCGGGCTGTCACTCGTCCTGGTGGCGACGTTGCTGTTGCTGGGCGCGGCGTTCGCGTTCGTGGCGTCGCGGACGCGGGCCGCCGGGCCGACCACCGGTGGGCGGTCGCTGATCACCGCCGGGGTCGGGGTGCTGGCGGGTGTGGTGGTGCTGCAGTCGCTGCTGGTGCTGGAGGAGGCGTCGGCGTACAACGACCGGGAGCTGGAGCCGGGTGAGTCGCTGGAGTTCTCGCCGGGGTTGGGGTTGGTGCTGCCGCTGTGCGCGCTGGTGATCGGGGTGGTCGCGGTGGTGCTCGCGCACGTGGGGCAGGAGTCGCCCCGCGTCGAGCCGAACACGCCGCGGATGGGCTTCCCGGCGCCGTACGGGTACCAGCCGGTGCCGGGTGCGCCCGGCGCTGTGGCCGCTGCGCCGATGACCGCTGCACCGGCGGGTGCGGTTCCGGCAGGGGCGGTTCCGATGGGCGCCGCGGCTGCGGCGGGGGCGGCGGCGGGCGCGGTGGCGGCCGGCGCCGACCAGGGCGGGCAGGCCACGCCGGAGGAAGAGGTGGACGAGTCGGCGGAGACCACCCAGGTGGTCAGCAGCGCGACGGCCAGTGGTGAGGCGCCGGTGGAACCGGTGACACCGCCGGCCCCGGTCGCACCGCCGGCCCCGGTCACGCCGGCAACGACGACACCGGCCGGGCAGGTGGTGCCGGCCGCTCCCGAACCGCCAGCTGCGGCACCCGAACCGCTCGCCTCGGCCGCCGGGCTGGCGCCGGCCACCCCCACGGAATCGGCGGCACCTGCCGGAGCCGCCGCCGCGGAACCGCCCACCTCGCCGCAACCCACCGCGGCCGAGCCCCCGGCGGCGTCCGCGGATGGGGCCGCACAGGAAGCGGCGACTCCAGCCGAACCATCGGCATCCTCGGTGGCCGCGCCGGAGTCGGCCGGTGCCACCCCAGCGGAAACGCCAGCCACGCCGGTGCCTTCCGCGGCCCCACAGCCGGCTTCGGCTGCCGCCGGGTCGGCGCCTGCCGCCGCCGCCGCGGAGCCGACCACCTCGCCGCAACCCACCGCGGCCGCGCCGGAGGCGGGAACTCCAGCCGAACCACCAGCACCCCAGGCCACCTCAGCGGAACCGCTGGCCTCGCCCACGGCAGCGGCCGCGCCGGAAGCAGCAGGGCCAGCCGAATCACCCGCGCCCCCGGCGACCCCGGCGGAACCGTCAGCCGCCACCCCAGCTGAATCGCCGGCCACATCGGAGCCCTCCGCGGCCCAACAACCGGCTTCCTCGCCCGCCGGACCGGAGGCGCCTGCCGCACCGCAACCCGCCGCACCGCAACCCGCCGCACCGCAACCCGCCGCACCGCAACCCGCCGTACCGCAGCCACCACAGCCCACCTCTCCGGCGAACGAGTCGGCCGAGGCCGGGTCGGACGAGGCGTGGTCGGAGGCGGCCGACGAGGCGAAGCCGGCCGGGGAGCGGGTCGCGCTGACCGATCTGCCGGCCGCTCCCCCGCCGCCCGAGATCACAAAGGACTGAACCACCGAAAGGGGTCCCGCCGGGACGATCTACGTCCGGCAGGGCCCCTTCGGGGTGTCCGGGGGCCGCTGACCAGCGGACGACCGGGCGGCACCATGGGGCAGCGGTGTCGAAATACCCTGTCCCGGACGCGTGGATTGCGGGATGATCCAAAGGTGTTCGGCCCGGCGGGCGCGCGGCGTGTACCCGCCTCGCTCCTACTGCTCACCCTGCTCCTCTTCGGGGTCGCCGGCTGGTGCGTCTGGTCGAGGGTCGCCTCGCCCACGGACGGTGCCACGGTCAGCCCCGCGGACAGTGCTGTCTCCATCGGCCACGTCATCGTCTCGGCCACGGAGCCCGGCGGGGTGTTCCGGCTCGGGGACGAGGTGCTGGCCATCGACGGGCAGGAGCTGGCCGAGCGGGCCAGGTCGCTGCCCGGCGGGGCCCGGACCACGGCGGGCGAGACGCTCACCTACACGATCCGGCGTGCCGGGGAACGGCTGGACGTCGAGGTCACGCTCCACCACTTCCCCCTGCTCAGCGCGTTCGCCGACTGGTGGCCCATGCTGCTCGTCGGCGCGCTGCTCGTCGCCACCAGCATCACCGTCTTCTGGGCCCGGCCGCGGGACCCGGCCGCCCATGCCACGCTGCTGACCTCGGCCGTCGGCGTCGTCACGATCATCGGGGCCGGGTTCTTCCCGCTGACGGCCGTCGACCTCGTGGCCGGGGACCAGTTCTGGCGGCACTACGCCGGGCAGGTGGCGTTCGCGTTGCTGTGGGGGGCGGTCCTGCACTTCGCGATCGCGTTCCCCTGGACCACGCTGACCCGCCGGCAGAACTGGCTGGTCGTCGCGGGTTACCTCGGGCCGCTCGCGCTGTACGGGGTCCTGTGGGGCGTCACGAGGCTCGTGCTGAACAACCTGCTGGAGCAGCTCTACATCCTGATCGTGCCCGTGCTGCCCTCGCTGTTCGTCTACCCGCCGCTCATCGCCACCGTGCTCATCCGCAAGTACCTGCGCCAGGACGGCGAGCCGACCCGGCGGCCGACGCTGTGGCTGCTGGTCGCGATCATCGGGAGTACCGCCGCCTACTTCGTGATCTGGGTGGTGCCGGTGATCGCGAGCGGCAAGCCGATCGTGCCGTACGAGATGCAGGCGCTGCCGTTCATGGCCGTCCCGATCGCGATGTCGGCGGCCGTGCTGCGGCACCGGGCGCTGAACATCGAGGTCGCGGTCAGCCGGACCGTCGTCTACGGGGCCCTCACCATCGGCGCGGTGGGCGTGTACATCGCGGTGGTCAGCGCGTGGTCCGCGGCGTTCGGGCCGATCACCAGCGTGTGGGGGCAGGCGGCCGTGGCGGCGGTGATCGCGGTGCTGTCGCAGCCGGTCCGCGCGCGACTCCAGTCACTGATCAACAAGCGGCTGTACGGCGACCGGGACGACCCGTACCGGATCGTGTCCTCGCTGGCGTCCCGGCTGGAGGACACGCCGGTCGTCGCGTCGATGCTGCCGGAGATCGTCGAGACGGTCGCGGCCGCGCTCCGGCTGCCGCACATGGCGATCGAGATCCAGGCACGTGGGCGCAGCGAGACCGCGGCGAGCGTCGGCACGCCTACCGGCGAGCTGTACCGGATGCCCCTGACCTACCACGGCGAGCGGGTCGGCAACCTGGTCGTCGGCCGGCGGTCCGCGCAGCGCGAGCTGACCAGGCCGGACCGGATCGCGCTCGCCGAGGTCGCCCGGCACGCGGGCGCCGCCGTGTACACCGCGCGCCTGACCCGCGACCTGCGCCGCAGCCGCGACCGCCTGGTCCAGGCCAGGGAGATGGAGCGGCGGCGGATCCTGCACGAGCTGCACGACGGCGTCGGGCCGACGCTCGCGGCGGTCGCGCTCGGTCTGGATGTCAGCCGCCGAACGGTTGGTGACACGTCCCCGACGGGTGAACTGCTCGGCCGGCTGCGTGACGAGCTGCAGGCGGCGATCGTCGAGATCCGCCGGCTCGCACACGGTCTGCGGCCTCCGGTGCTGGACCGGATCGGCCTGATACCGGCGATCCGTGAGTACGCGGGCGCGCTCGCGAGCCGCACGGCCGGCGGCGACACGCTGGACGGCGGCGTCACGATCGTGTTGGAGGTGCCGTCCACCATGCCGAAGCTGCCGGCGCCGGTCGACGTGGCGGCGTACCGGATCATCTGCGAGGCGCTGACGAACGTCACCCGGCACGCCGAGGCCAGGTCGTGTGCCGTGCGGCTGTGGATCGACGACGACCTGCACATCGAGGTGGTGGACGACGGGATCGGTCTGCCGGCGGTGACGAACGGCGGCGTCGGGCTGTCGTCCATGCGGGAACGCGCGACGGAGCTGGGCGGCGAGTGCCTGGTCGAAGCCGATCATGACGGCGGCACGCGCGTGTTCGCTACGCTTCCGTTGCCGAAGGAGGGCGGTTGATGGAGCGGCGGCTGCGTGTCCTGGTGGTGGACGACCATCCCCTGTTCCGGTTCGGACTGTGCACGGTGCTGGCGGACGAGCCGTCCCTGGACGTCGTGGGCGAGGCGGCGAACGGGCGCGACGCCGTGTCGGCCGCGCGGACGTTCGAGCCGGACGTCGTGGTGATGGACCTGCACCTGCCGGACATCGACGGCATCGAGGCGACCCGCCAGATCGTCAGCGAGCGGCCGGCCATCGGGATCATGGTCCTGACCATGTTCAACGACACGGAGTCGGTGTTCGCGGCCATGCGTGCGGGGGCGCGGGGGTACCTGCTGAAGGGCGCCGGCCAGGAGGAGATCGTCCGCGCGGTGCACGCGGTCGGCCGCGGCGAGGCGATCTTCGGCCCGGACATCGCGACGCGGGTGCTGGGGTTCTTCAACGCCGGGCCGGTCGCGACCACGGACCCGATCTTCCCGGAGCTGACGTCCCGCGAGCGCGAGGTCCTGGCCCTGATCGCCGACGGGGAAAGCAACTCGACCATCGCCCGCAGGCTGTCCCTGTCCCCCAAGACGGTCCGCAACCACGTGTCGAGCATCTTCACCAAGCTCCACGTCGCGGACCGCGCGCAGGCCATCGTCCGGGCCCGCAAGGCCGGCCTCGGCGAAGGCTCGCACGGGCAGTAGGGTCACTCGCAGCGGTCGAGCCGGTCCACGGACGGCTGGTACTGCTCCGGATGCGGAAGATCACCGAAGTGCTGCGCGAAGAAGTTGTTCCAGTAGCCGTCGACGATGAACTCCTTGATCTTCGCGGTGAACGCCTCGCAGAGCTGTCTGGAGCCGTTCGGCAGCCCGATCCCGTACGACTCGTCCGAGCCGAGTGTCAGGTTCGGCACGACGGAGAGGTGCGCCGGGTCCTGCTGTGCCATGCCGTGCAGGATGAGCTGGTCGGTGGAGACCGCGTCGGCGAGACCCGACCGCAACCGGTCGGCGCACTGCTGGAGGCCGGTCTCCTCGATCAGCGTCACCTTCTTCTTCAAGGCCCCTTCCACCACCTGCTGGAGCGAGGTCGAGCCCGCCAGCGTGCACACCGTCCTGCCCTCCAGCTGGGCCAGGGTCTGGATACTGGTGTCGCCGGTACGCACCATGACGCCCTGCTTCGTCACGAGGTAGGGACCGGCGAAGTCCACCTCCTCGCGACGTGCGTCGGTGATGGAGAACGCCTCGACGACCAGGTCCACCCGGCCGTCGACGAGGGCGTTCACCCGGTCCGACACCGGCATCGGCACGGCCACCGGGACGAAGGAGGGCTCGGCGTGCTGGCCCAGCCACTGGTAGAGGTCGACATCGAAGCCGGAGTACTTGTACCCCGAGGCCACGCCGAGCCCGGGCATGTCGGTCGCTATCCCGACATTGACCTTCCGTGACGGCTCACCGCTCTCGCTGCTCGGCGCCTGCTGGCCGGCGTCTCCCGCCGAGCAGGCGGACACGAGCAGGAGCGATGCGATCAGGACACGTGCGACACTAATCATTTCTCTCTCCAGGGCCTGTCAGTTGTGCAGAACGGCTTCCGCGACCGAGAGGTCGACCCGGCAGCTGTCGTCCGGGATGTCAACGGTGATGGCGATCGTGGCGGTGCGTTCCATTTCCCCGATGTCGACGAGGATTTCCTCGCCCGGGTGTTGGTCGTCCAGCCGCTGCCCCTCCTGCCCGTCGACAACGGGCACCAGGTCGAGGAGGGCGGAGTGGACGCAGTCGCCGACGGCGCTCGGATTTTCGAGCCGGATAATGAGGTCCACGTAGTCCCGTTGCGGCGAGGATGGCAGCTTCACCGTGGCCACATCACCATTTCCCAGACCCGCGGCGTTTTCCACCGTTATCCGGTCAGTGATCTGGACATCCTCGGTCGCCCTGTTCCAGGCGAGGAAGCTGAACAATACGCCGATCATCGCGACAATGCCCACGGCGACGGCCACCAGACATCCCAACGACGTCGGCGCGGGTGGGGACACCCTGGGTGGCTGCGGCGGACATTTCTCAAGCAGTGCTCGCGTATAGGCGGCAGCGGCCAGGCACGCGTAGTTTCGCCAGGTCGTGGTGCGGCGGGCGTCACCGTAATCGCTGATACCCCGCACCGCGAACCATTCCAGACCGTCACGGGCGGAACTCGCCACGCCGGCCGTCTCCATGTCGAACGCGCGGAGTTCTCGCCCCTCGGCCAACCTGGTGCGGGTCGCCATGTTCGACAGCGCGGTGTTGCCGCTGCCGATCCAGCCTTCGTGCACCTTGGGGCAGCCGGCTGTGTGCCCGGATTCCGCCCGGTCCGGATGGGGGAGCACGGCGTCGTTCGAGTCCGACCGGTACACGACATCCGTGCTGTCCGGCGGCCGGGCGAAGCGCGCACCGTCACGAGCCCGCCGCGCCTCGTCGATCAGCGGCTCCCATGGCCGAGCGCCGCGATAGCTGGCGCTCTCGAGCGCTCTGGCGTGGTTGATGAGGTGCGCGGAAGGGCCCGCGTGGCTCCCGCGCTGGCGTACCTCACCGGGTCCGTCGTCGACGTGGTCGTATTCGACGACACCTTTCGCGACAACGACGTCGCCGAGCCGTACATGGCGGTTGGGGTGGTCGACGTCCGGGATTCCCGCCGCGGTGCCCACCATTATCAGGAAACGCAGCGAGGGGAAGCTCCGGGCCAAATGGGTGCACGCGTTCGCGGCACCGGTGTTCCCGGTTCCGACCAGTTGGGTCACCACCACCTGATGAGGTTTCTTCGGGTCGGCACTCGGCATCGTGCCGATGGTGTACGACGCCTGGTCGTTGGGGATGTCGACAGTTTTCGGCCGGGAAAGGAACTGGATCACCGGATCGTGTTCTTCGGGCATGGCCGTGACTATTCCGATGACCGGCTGGTACGGACGCGAGGGTTCGTTCATGGACGGACTTCCATGAGGCATTGTTGACGAAGTCGGCAACTCGTCACCACCGGGGTCGGCCGGTTAGTGGCGCCGAGCGTGCTGTTCGCTGCTGACGCGAACGGTTCAGGTGATACCTGGTGGGATCACCCGCGGTGAATTGCTGTTCCCCCCTCGTCGGAACCATGGTTCCGCAGGATCGGCGGATGCATGACCAACGCCGGCCCGCGGCGGTAGACCGCGGCCGGCCGCCCGCCGTCCCTGGTGGTGCGCTCGCCGGTCGGTATCAGGTAACCCTCGACGCTCGCGGTCTTGCGGTGAAAGTTGCGCGGGTCGAGTCGTAGGTCCCACACGACCTCGTGCACGCGCCGCAACTCGCTGACGGTGAACTCCGGGCCGCAGAACGCGGCGCCCAGGGTCGTGTACTCGAGCTTGCCCCGCGCGCGCTCGACCGCGTCCGCGATGATCATCCGGTGGTCGAACGCGATGACCGTGTCGTCCTTCCACACCTCGTCAACCGGCGTCCAGTCGGCCGCCCGCGCGTCGCCGCCGGCTTCCGGCAGCGGCAGGTCCGGCATGAAGACGAGGTAGCAGACCGACACGACGCGGCCACGGGGATCCCTGTTCGGAGAGCCGTAGACGCGCAGTTGTTCCATGTGGAGCTGGTCGGCTCGCAGGCCGGTCTCCTCCGCGAGCTCACGCGCCGCGGCCGCCTCGATGTCCTCGTCGACGGAGTCGATGAAGCCTCCCGGCAGCGCCAGCTGGCCCCGGAACGGCGGGGTGGCCCGTTCCACGAGGAGGATCTGCAGCGCGTCATCGCGCACGGTGAGCACCGCGAGGTCGACGGCCAGCGCCACCTTCGGACGACCTCGCAGGAACCTGTGCATGACCCGCCATCCTTCTTGTCAGGTTGACGATAAGTATGCGAGCAGCTTACGCTCGAGTCCAGCATTATCGTCGAATTGACGAGAAGGTGCGCTCATGTGGGTGATGTGTTCACTGTCAACAGCGATCAGGACCGCGTTCGTCGCGTTCGTCGTCGGCGTGGTCGTGGGCTTCGCCATCAGCGCGGGACCGGACGCGACCACACTGCGGGACCCGGGCAGCACCTCCGTACACACGAAAGTGGGCGGCCCCGGAGTCGAGACCGCCCACTTCGTGAGGTGATCAGCTCAGATCAGGCCCTCGCGGAGGGCGTACGCGACCGCGTGGGAGCGGTTGCGTAGTTGGAAACGGTTGGTCACGTCGTGGAGGATGCTTTTCACCGTGCGCTGTGAGTAGCACAGTTTGTCGGCGATCTCCTTGGTGGACAGTCCGGACGCGACGAGGCGCAGCACCTCGGTCTCCCGGTTGGTGATGCCCGCCAGGTGCAGCCCTCTCGGCTCCAGGACGTGGCGCTGCAGGCGCGACACCCGGTTGAGCAGACGGCCCAGCAGGTCCGGCGGAAGGGCCCCCTCGCCCGCCGCCGCGGCCTTGACCAGGCGCACCAGGACATCCGGGGTCGTGTCGGCGCGGCGGGCAACCGCGCAGACGCCACCCTCGACGGCCGTCAGGATCTCCGTGTCCTCCAGCTCCCCCGCGATCAGCACGACCCTCGTGAAACCCCGGACCTGCAGGGTCCGCAGCAGCTGTGCCCCCCGGTCGTCGAACCGGTCGGTCACCACCAGGGCGACGGCCTCCGGGGACGCGGCGTCCTCGTCGACCAGCCACACCTCCTGCCGCGTGCGCAGCGCCATCTGGACGCCGCTCTGCAGGATCGGGTCGGTCGCCCGCACGACGACCGGGATACGGCTTTGCTCCAGCATCAGATTCTTCGCTCTCCCTAGCACGCCCCCGACTCGACGCCCAGCACGTCGAAGCCCGCGCAAGGAGAAAGGTTGCCCTAAGGTGCGTCCCAGGCACATGGGACCGGTGTCCCGGGTTTGCCCGCCGGAAACACGGAGTGTGCGCGGGCGCTCACGGAAAAGGCCCCCGGCCGAAGCCGAGGGCCCCCATAGTGGCACCCATTCACCCAGCCGCGCCACCGGACAGCCGGCCCGAGAACGACACCGACGGGCGGCACTTGCCCGTCGCCGGCTCGGGAGCGCCGGGCAGCTGGCAGCTGACCTCGATGGTGAGCGGCTTGTCCGGCGCGAACGTCAGCGGCTCCAGGAAGTGGTAGTCCAGGTCCCGGAAGTTCTGCAGGCCGGTCTCGTACAGCACGTCGTCGCCCCGCTTGATCTGGAGGATGCCGTTGTCGCCACGCGGGTTCTGCAGGATGATGTCGGTGATCACCAGCGTCTTGTCCGCCGGGACGACGCCCTCGGGGATCTCGAACTTGTCGAACTCCTCCGGGTCGGGCTGGGCGTCCGCGTCCGTCGTGATCCGGAAGTCGACCGCCTGGCCGGACGTGATGTCCACGCCGCCCGGGCCCTCCGTGGCGTGGCCGCCCCCAGCGGTACCGCCACCGGGACCACCACCGCCGGTGGCCATGTCGTCGACCTTCTTCTCCGCCGCGGCGGCCGTGTCCTCCGCCTTGTCCGCCTTGTCCGCCGCCTGGTCGACCTGGGCCATCATCGCGGCGTTCTCGGCCTTGGCCTGCTCCTTGCCGGCCTCCCGCGCCGCGGTCTGGACGGTCGGCTTGACGAGTGTGAACCACAGCACGGTCAGCGCCACCGCGGCCGCGAGCGCGGCGACGGCCACCGGCAGCAACCACTTCGGCAGCAGCTGCTGCTGCACGACCGTGCCCTCGGCGTTGATCGGCGGCTGGTCCGGCGCGGTCGCGGTCACGCCGAACGGCAGGCGCTTGTCCTGGCCACGCAGGAAGCGGTCGTGCGGCTTGGCCCGCAGCTTCAGGAACGCCGACGTGCCCGGCTGCACGACCAGTGAGCTGTGGTCGAGCGACAGCTTCAGCTGCTCCTCGGGGTCGTTCGTGATGACCTCGACCGGGATCGGGTAGTTGCCGGAGTTGTCGACGACGACCTCGTGCACGGCCTTCGTACGGCACTTGGAGGTCTTCGGGGACAGCTCGAGCTGCAGGTCCATGAACGGCTCGACGTCCACGACCCCCTCGGCGACCGACGAGTTCGGCGGGTCCTCGCGCGAGAGCACCCGTACGCCGAACGGCACCTGCCCGGCCGGCACCGACGAGTCCCGAGGTGGCGTGAACCGCACGACGGCCCGGCCGTCCTGCGCCGGCATCAGGTTCATGACGCGCGGCTCGACCTCGGCCCACTCCCGAGAATCGCCCACTATGTCCAAAGTGAACTGGTCGACAAGCGTGCCGTTGTTCCGCACCAGGACCTCTGCCTCGACCGCCTGGCCCGGAGTCACGGACAGCTGCCTGCTCGCCAGCGACGTGGTAGCTCCCATGAAAGAGCACTGTCGCCGATTACCCGGTGGGGAACAGCTTGCGCTGGGGAGCGTGGCAGGGCGGGGCGGACTGCCCGATCGGGCGCGCCCGGGCGTCCACTACGCCACCCACGCGCCGGGGCCGATGACCTGCCGGCCGCCATACCGTCAGGCGCGGTGAACCACGCCATGTCCATGTTCGCTCCGCAAGCTACGCTCTGCGAGGTCCGTCGTGCCCAAGTCCTTACTGAGCAGCAAGCGTGCCATCGCGGTGGCAGTCGCCGCGACCCTGGCCGGTGTTTCCGCCGCGGTGGTGCTGTCCGGCCAGAGCACGACCGCGCGGGCAGCGGCGGCGCCGGGGTCCACCGTACGCGCCTCGGTCGCGAACGGCAGCAACGCCGAGGCGCCCTACGGCGGCGCGAACTCCGAGCTGTCCGCGGACGGCACGACCGTCGTGTTCACGAGCTACTCGCAGCTCGACGACCTCGAGACGGGTGACGAGCAGAACGTCTACGTCCGGGACCTGCGGAACAACCGGACGGTGTTGATCAGCCGCGGCCAGTTCACCCGGCCGGAGCCGCCACCTCCGCCGCCCCCGCCGACGACGACCACCACGACCACGACCACCACACCGCCGTGCTGCGTCATCGGCCTCACCGGCGCGAAGGTGCTGGCGCTGAACGGCGCGCAGCCGAACCTGGAGTACGGCGAGACGGCCGCGACGGGTGCCAGCCGGCAGCCGACGATCTCCGGGGACGGGCGCTTCGTGGCGTTCGTGACCGACGCCGACAACATCATCCCGGCGGACGACGACACCGACCAGGACATCCTCGTCTGCGACCGGGACCCCGACGGGGACGGGGTCCTCGACGAACAACGCGGCGAGGGCGGCGGGCTGGACTTCGAGTACTTCCGGGTGAACGTGCCGCAGGTGGCCGGCGGCGAGGGCGGTTCCTACCGCGTGGACTTCCCGTCGTTCCCGAAGCTCTCCGACGACGCGAGCCGGATCGTCTGGGAGGACACGCAGGTCGAGCCGAGCGGCCGGTACCTCGACGTCGTGCGCACCTCCCTGCTGCGGCCGCCGGCCGGCGGTGGGATCATCGGCGGCACCGCGCTCTCCGCGTCGGCCGCGCCGGGGCTGGTCCAGAACGTCGACACCCCGCTCGACGGGGTACAGCCCAACGCGCAGTACTCGCCGGACGTGTCCGCGGACGGCCGCTACGTCGTGCTCGAGGCCGAATACTCGACCCAGTCCCGTTTCCCCTGGCACACGGTGCTCCGCAAGGACATGACGACCGGCGCGGTACTGCGCGTCGACTGGGACGTGAACACGACCCCGGACAACGTCACGTACCTGTCCGAGGACCGGTCGGTGAACCTCGCGTCGCCCGCGATCTCCGCCAACGGTGGGGAGATCACGTTCGTCGCCGAGGAGTACAGGAACTACTGCGAGTCGGAGCAGTGCTGGTACTCGGCCGCGAACCAGCCGATGGTGTTCGTCGTCCGGATCGACGGCGAGGCCAAACCGGTCGACTCGATCATCGCGTCCCGGGACAACGCGAACGAGATCATCAACGGCATCCGCCCCGCGCTGTCCGGCGACGGCCGGTTCGTCGCGTTCGGCACCGACAACCTCAGGGCGCACGACGGCGTGGACGTGCAGGAGGACGACGACAACAACTGCGTCATCGACAACTCCGACCTCCGCTCGAAGCCGATGGTGAACCTGTCCGGCCTGCCGCCGATCTCCGAGGCACGCGACCAGCGGACGGTCTGCCAGGTCGTGGTGCGTGACCTCGTCGTCGACCGGGAGCGGCTGCGGCAGGAGGCGGACCGGCTGCCGGGCACCCTGGTGTCGGCGGGCACCGGCACGGACTGCGCCGACAGCATCCCCACCGGCGGCACGTGTGCCGGCAACGGGGACTCGCCGCCGTTCCGCGGGTCCGGGCCGACGTTGTCCCACAACGGTTCCACGGTCGCGTTCGACTCGCGGGCGACGAACCTGGTGGCGGACCAGCAGGACACGAACCGGAACACGGATGTGTTCGTGCGGACGTTCCAGCCCGCGCTGCGGGCCGACCCGTCACCGCTGAACTTCGGTGAGCTGACCATCGGCGACACCTTCGACAAGGTGGCGCGGTTCTTCCACGTGGGCACGGGACCGTTGGTGGTCAACGAGATCGCGGTGGACGGCTCGGACGAGTTCGCGATCGGCGCGCAGACCTGTAGTGGTGAGGCCATAGTCCTGCAGCAGGCCGGGCGGTGCGAGGTGTCGGTGACGTTCGCACCGAAGCAGGGCGGGGACCGCACGGGCACGCTGCGGCTGACGCTGCGCGACGGCCGGCAGTTCACGGTTCCGTTGCAGGGCAAGGGTGTCCACGAGAAGGTGCCGCTGGACCGCGCGCGGTTCGCGGCCGGCCCGGACCCGCTGAACTTCGGCGACCGGCTGTTGCTTTCGGACGGTCCCACCCAGACGGTCACCGTGACCAACACCGGCGGGAAACCCATGGCCGTCAAGCGGGTCGAGGTCGTGTCCACGGTGGCGCCGGGTGACTACACGCTCCCGACGGACACGTGCACCGGGCAACCGTTGGCGCCCAAGCAGACCTGCCGGGTGACGGTCGCGTTCACCCCGGCGGCGCCGGGCGATCGGCCGGCCGTACTGCGGTTCGTCGACGACGCCCCCGGCGGCGACGGCGACGCGCACCTGATCGGCCTGGCCGGCAAGGGAAGCACGCCGACGGTCCAGGTGTCGCCTGGCGTGACCCAACCGGGCTTCGTGGTGACCGTGACCGGCACGGGCTTCGCCCCGAACAAGCCGGTGACGATCACGATGGCCGGCTCGATCGAGTCGGCGAAGGCCGTGGCCGACGAGACCGGCACGTTCAGCCGGGGCCTGCTGATCCTCCCCAAGTCCCCGATCGGCAACCGCCTGGTCACCGCCACGATCGACGGCACGACCCTCAAGGCGGAACGGCCGCTGCTGATCGTGACGCCGACCGTCACCCCGTCGGACTTCGTGGTCCGCGGCTGACGGCCGGTAGCCGGGAGCCCCCAGCCGGGATCACCCGGGTGGGGGCTCCCGGCCCCTGTGCGCAGGGGGCAGGCTGGAGGACTCAGGCTTCCGGGAGCACTCGTTTGGGCACAGGGCGGCAACAACACCTCAACCAGGCGCTGCTGCGCATCCCGCGCCGGGCCGAGAACTCCGCGCGCCACACGGTGTCGGGCACGTACGTCGAGGCCGGGTCGCTGGCGGCGCTGCTGCATTCGAGCGACCACCAGATCCTCTACGGCCGGCGCGGAACCGGCAAGACACACGCGCTGCTGCACCTGGCCGACCTGGTCACGAACATGGCCGACGTCGCCGTCTACGTGGACCTGCGGACGATCGGGTCGGCCGGCGGCATCCACGCCGACACCGCGCTGCCCGCTGCCGAACGCGGCACCCACCTGCTGATCGACACCATCGAGGAGGTGCACGACGGGCTGCTGACCGTCGCCATGGAGCGGGACGTCGCCGACCCGACCGGGCTGCTGCGCGGCCTCGACGCGCTGGCGGAGGCGGCCACCACGGTCAAGGTCGTCGGCGAGGTCGAGCGGGAGACGACCGTCGGCGGCACCGCGGAGTCCGCGTGGTCGGCGGAGGTGTCGCTGTCGCCGAGTGCCCGGGCGGGGGCGGGCGCCCGGCGGTCCGTGTCCACGCACAGCAGGTTGCTGCGGACCGGGATCGAGCGGCACCACGTGATGTTCGGGCCGCTCAGCCGTGCCGTGCGGGGCATCGTGCGCGCGCTCGGGCCGGCCCGGCTGTGGTTGCTGCTCGACGAGTGGAGCAGCGTGCCGAGGGACCTGCAGCCCCTCCTCGCCGACCTGCTGCGGCGGGCGGTGCTACCGGTCGCGGGGCTCACCGTGAAGATCGCGGCCATCGAGCACCGGTCGCGGTTCGCGGTGCCGGTCGGCGGCGGCGAGTACGTCGGCATCGAGGTCGGGTCGGACGCGGCGTCGTCGGTGGACCTGGACGCGTTCCTGACGTTCGGCAACAGCGAGCCGGCCGCGCGGGAGTTCTTCGCGCGGCTGTTCCACAACCACACGTCGGTGTGGCTGCGCACGATGGTGAAGGACCCGCCGGGGAACGCGGCCGGGTTCGTCGAGGACTGCTTCCGCCGCAACGGTTTCACGGAGCTGGTGCGGGCCGCGGAGGGCGTGCCGCGGGACGCGATCAACATCGCCGCGCTGGCCGCCCAGCACGCCCATGACAAGCAGATCGGCGTCGCCGACGTGCGGCGCGCGGCCCGCGACTGGTACCTGCGGGACAAGCAGACGGCGATCGCGGGCAACCAGCCGGCCCGGTCGGCCCTGCGGGCGCTGGTCGACGAGGTGATCGGGCACCGCAGGGCGCGGACGTTCGTCGTCGACCAGCTGGCGCGGGAGCGGGCCGGCGTGATCGAGGACCTGCACGACGCCCGGCTGCTGCACCTGCTGCGCCGGGGAATCGCGGACCCGCACCACCCCGGCGCGCTCTACGACGGCTTCGCGATCGACTACGGCTGCTACGTGTCCCTGATGCTCGACGACCCGAAGTTCCAGGTGCGCGGGCGGGCCGACTGGATCAACTCGCCGAGCGGGGTGCCGCCGGAGGGGTTCCGCTTCGCGCGGTCGGCCATCGACCTCACGGCGCTGCTCGAGTGAGGAACGGGACGACCGCGGCCGCGAACTCGTCCGGGGCCTCGCTGTGGATGCGGTGGCCGACCGGGATCTCGGCGACCCTCGCCGAGGGCATGCGGGACGCCGCGTCGCGGAGGCGGTCCTGGTCGATGTGGCTCGCCGGGCCGCCGGCCAGCCAGAGGGTGTCGGCGGTGATCGTGTCCAGGCCGGCCCACCAGGACGGGTCCGGGGTGCGGATGAGGTGCTTGATCGCCCTGACCACCGCCCAGTCGAACTCGACGGGTTCCGCCGGTTGGTCCGGGACGTCGGGGATCGGCACCGGCTCGTGGGGTGGTGGGGCGATGTCCTCGACCACCATGCGGCGGACCCGGCCGGGGGCACGCATCGCGACGTGCATGGCCACGGCGCCGCCGAGCGAGTGTCCGACGAGGTCGAACTCGCCGTGGTCGTCGAGGAACGCGAGGACGGCGTCGGCCATGGCCGTGAACGTGTAGTCGCCGGTGCGCGGGGAGGTGCCGTGGCCGGGCAGGTCCAGCGCGAGCGTGGGCCTGGGGAGCCTGTCCGTGAACGCCGCCCAGGTGCGTTTCGAGCTGCCCAGGGCGTGCAGCAGCACCACCGGCGGCTCGCCGTCCGAACCGCCGGTGGTGAGGTGACCGAGTGTGCTCACCCGGCCAAGCTACAACTCCTCGAAGAACTCGATCTCGCTGAGGGCCAGGTTCGTGCTGGCGACGGACTTGAACGTGCCGACCACGTGGATCTCCACGCTGTTGATCCCCTCGCCGTTCTCGATCTCGAGGGTCTGCGGGTCGGGCCGGTCCTGGATGTCGACGTCGGTCGTCTTGCCGTTGTTGAACACCAGGTGCAGCTTCTCGACGCGGTAGGTGTCCTTGAAGCCCGCACCGTCACCGTTGTGCACGATGATCTTGGCGAGGTCCACCGTCCGGTCGAACTTCACCACCATGTTCGGCTCCGCGCCGCCGACCGGCGCCGCCCAGAAGGTGTTCGACCTGCCGTCGAGCGCCAGGTCGGCCGGGTGGTCGGGCAGCGCCACCGACGCGACCGGCGCCTCGGCCGCCGACACGGGCGCGTACTGCGGGAAGAAGATCCGCTCGAACGTGCCCTTCGCCTCGACCGCGCGCTCGTTCACCCACCCGCGGAAGGGGGTGAACAGCCCGTAGGCGACACCGCCGAGCACCAGCGCCAGCGCGACCACCCGCCGGATGGTCTTGAAGGTCGTGCTGACGAACACGCCCAGCTTGGTCTTGCCGGCCCGGCCCCGCCGCTTCGGGCGATCGCCGGACTTGCGGACCTTCGCGCCGCGCCTGGGGAGGAGCTTGCGCCACCAGGGGGTCTTGACGACCTCCGCCTCGGCGAGGGAGGTGCCGCAGCGGCTGCAGAACTTGCGGGTGACGCTGTTGCCCTCACCGCACTCACCGCAGACCAGGTCCCCGGGCTGGAGCTTCTTGGACGGCGGCTGCCGACGTACGTGGGGCGGTTTCTTCTGCGCCTCCTGCGGGACGACGGCGTCCGGCTGGGTCGTGGCCCTCCCCGTGACGGGCGCGACGAGGTCCTTCGCCTCGGCGGCGGTGGCGGCTGGTTTGGGTGCCGTGTCGGGTGGGGGTAACGCGGGGGCGCCGGATGCGCCGGGAGGGGGTTGTGGTGGTGCGGAGTTGCCGGGCGCGACCAGACCCATGACGGCGGAGCTCTGCGCGCCTGTGCCGGCAGGTGCCACGCCGGCCACCGGCAGCACGACGGGGTTCGCCACCCCGCCCAGGGCGGTTGGTGAGAGGGCGGGGCCGCCGTTCGGCGAGGCCGGAGGTTTCGGCAGGGTGGGTGCGGCGGTCGGCGCCCCGGCGCCTGGCGGCGGTGGAGGTGCTCCCGGTGGTGGCGGAGGGAGCGCAGGACCAGCACTCGCCGCAGCCACACCCGCTCCAGGCGGAGGCGGGGGTGTCGGGGCGCCGGTAGGCGCGCCCGGCGGGGGTGGGGATGCCGCGGGACCGGCACTGGCCGCAGCCACACCGGCTCCCGGTGGGGGCGGGGGTTTCGGGGCGCCGGTAGGCGCGCCCACCCCCGGTGGGGGCGGGGGTGCCGCAAGGCCGGCGCTCGCCGCAGCCACGCCGGCTCCCGGTGGGGGCGGTGGCTTCGGGCCGGCCGCGCCTGGAGGCGGTGGGGGTTTCGGGGCCGCACCCGGAGGCGGCGGAGGGGCCGCGCCCGGTGGCGGAGGCGGTTTGGGCGCGGCCGCACCTGGGGGTGGTGGGGCGCCAGGTGGCGGAGGAGGTTTCGCGCCAGGAGGTGGCGGTGGGGCCGCGCCCGGCGGGGGCGGTGGCTTGGCGCCCGGCGGAGGCGGCGGCTTCGCGCCGGGTGGGGCTGGGGGTTTCGCGCCGGGGGGCTTGGGTGGGCCGCCGGCGCCGGGAGGCTTCGGGGGTCCGCCCGCGCCGGGAGGCTTCGGCGGCCCGCCGGGTTTCGGGGGGCCGGCGCCGGGCCGACCGGGGAGCCCGGGCTTGGCCTTCTCCTCCTGTGGGTCGCGGTCGCCGACGTCCAGGTACAGGGCTGACTGGAGCCTGGCGAGCCAACCCCGCTTGGGTTGCTCCTCTTCCTCCTCGGGCGGGGCCGCCGGGACGGGGGCCGGGGCCACCTTCTCCCCCGTCCACTCCAGGAACGCGCCGCACGAACCGCAGAACGCGTCCGTTTCCTTGTTGTGGAAGCCGCAGGTCTTGCACACGATCACGGCCGGTCCACCTCCACTCTGTGCACTACGTGCGCCGGCTTGGCGGCCGCCACCGCCGAGTCGACCAGGTCCATGGGCACGCTCGACGGGTCGTGCACGCGGATCCGCACGGCCAGCCTCGGTGACGCCTCCCCCGGCATGGCGGCGCCGGGGTTCTTCGACCAGCCGACGGCGCCGCTGTCGGCGATCTCCACCCGCCCTCCGGTGAGCACCTGGAGGTTGGCCCGCAGCCCGGCGACCGTGCCGCGCATCCGGTACATCTCCACCGCGGTGGCGACGACCGCCCTGCGGCGTTCTATCGGCCAGCCTTCCTCCAGCTCGATGCCCACCCAGCCGGCCATCCACTCCAGGAAGTCCTCGGGTGCGAGGTACGGGTCGAAGTAGTCGACCAGGCAGTCCAAAGTAGACAAAATCGGCGCCAGGACGTCGTCGAAGCCGCCGACGAAACGTTCGGTGAACGGGTCCTCCTGGTACACCGCGGGCAGCATCTCGATGAACGGCGTCGCGCTCGCCATGCCCGCCACCAAGCCGCGCATCAGTGGTCCTCCACCTTCACGTGGTGCTCGTACGAGAAAATGAGACTGTGCGGGTCGACGTCGAGGCGCTGGCACTCCTCGCCCCGCTCACCCGTCACCGGGTTGGCGCCGAACAACCGCACGTCCTCCACCAGGTCGACGCCGCGAACCCGTTGCAGCAGGGCATAAACGTCGCCGGCCTGCACCGGGCGGCCGAACTCCCACCCACGCCCGTCGCGGCCGCCGGTGATCGGGTTCAGGTACTTGTACAGCGCCTCCAACGCATCCGCACGAACCCGGGCCGTGTCCAGGCGCGGACGGGCGATCACCCTGGCCACCACCGTGACGCCCCGGTACCGGGGCGGGGACACCAGGACCCGGGTGCCGATCAGCCGGACCTCGTCGAGGCGTTCGGAGATGCGGGCCAGGGTTTCCTCGCCCGGCACCAGTTCCGCGAAGTCGATCTTGCCGTCGACCTCGGCGGCCGCGGGGACGATCAGCACGCGCACCGAGCCCGCGTCGGTGTCCTGGTCGCCGGCCGTCACGCACCGCACGCGGGCCACGTCCGGGGCAGCCTCGTGCGTGATGGCCTCGTAGTCCTCCGCGGTCACCGCGCGGCTGCGGGTGCGCAGCAGGATCGGACCGCGGGCCTTCGCCTCCTCCAGGCTCTCGCCGTCGACACCGCCCCAGGCGGCCTCGATGTTCTCCACCCTGGAGATGAACGGGATCGACGACTTCAGCGTCTGGATCGCGCCCTTGCCGACATTGCCGACGCGGCCGCCGCCGGTCGCGTACTTGCGCAGGCGGATCGTCGTCCCGTACGGGGGCACCGCGCCGTACTGGCGCAGGCTGCCGTCCGGCTCGCGGATCGCCGGTCCGAAGTGGACCAACCCCGCCGTGCCGTCCAGGATGTAGTGGCGGTCCGACGGCCTGCTGCCGGCGAAGTTGTGCACCGGCGCCCATTCCTGCCAGCCCTCGTCGGACATGGTCTCCAGCACGGCCTGGCTCGCGCCGATCACCACGGGTGCGCGCCCGACGGAGAACTCCTGTCCCGGCACGCCTTCCGAGTCGCCGAGGAGCTCCTCCTCGACGATCTCGCAGTGGTTCGCCTCCACCGTGCCGCCGATCGTGCTCGCCGACAGCGCGGTGACGAGCGGCGACGCCTCGTAGGTCGGCCAGTCCTCGTCCACCTCGATCACCCGCGCCCGCAGCCAGCCCGCCGCGTTCCCACCCAGCACCGCGGACTCGTGGTCGCCGGGCACGTGCACGTGGATCTCGCCGGCCGTGTTCAGCGCGCCGGTCCCGTCCGTGCTGACCCGGCACCGCCGCCACTCCGTGCCGTTCCACGCCTCCCAGACGAGCGGCGGGTGGTCCGGGTGCACGCCGACACCCTCGACGCGGCAGTCGAAGTCCAGGCGCACCACGCAGTTCGGCACCGGGTTGGACAGCCCGACGAGGATGGCGTCGTCGACCCTCGGGACCGGCGAGAACGCCTGGATCGACTGGCCCATCTTGAGCTCGTCGGTGTGGTCGGCCTGCGCGTCCGCGCCCGCTTTCTGGGTCGCGACGAAGTTCAGCGCGCACGGGATGATCTGCAGGTCCCCGCCGGTGGAGAAGACCACCGACTCCTCCTGCTCGGTGCGCAGCGTGGCGACGTTCGTGCCCAGCGGCACACCGACCGCGGTGATCGCCGGCGCGGACAGCCAGAAGGTGACGTCCGCCTGCGCGGGGGTCGGCGGGATGAGCCGCAACCCGATGAGCTCCAGGAACTTCACGTACAGGCGGTCCGGCACCTGGTTGAGGCGGAACAGCAGCTGGTCGGTCATGAACGCGAACGTCTCGATCAGCGTCACGCCCGGGTCGGACACGTTGTGGTCCGTCCACTCCGGACAGCGGCGCATCACCATGCGCTTGGCGTCGTCCACCAGGTCCTGGAACCGGCGGTCATCGAGGTTCGGGGCAGGCAGCGCCATCAGTAGTCACTCCCGTCCTCTGGGATGGTGTAGAAGGGGAAGACCAGGTTGCGCCGGTCGTTGGTGTCCTTCGGCCGGTACTGGATGTCGATGTACAGCACACCGTCCTCCTCGGGGTGCGGCGTGACCAGCACGGCCTCCACGTCCACCCGCGGTTCCCAGCGCAGCAACGCGTCCCGCACCACCTGCGACAGCTCGCTGATGGTCTCCACGTTGACCGGGCGGAACACGAAGTCGCGGATGCGGCTGCCGAACTCCGGGCGCATCGGCCGCTCGCCGGGGTAGGTCGACAGGATCAGCCGCATGGCCTGCTCCAGCTCCACCTCCCGGCGCACCAGGGCGATCCCGCCCTGCGGCGCGACACCGAGCGGGAACGCCCACCCGGCGCCGATGAAATCCTGTTGCGTCATCGTCGAAATCCTCTAGTTCAGCTTGATCAGAGAACCCTTGACCTCGACGATGGCGCTGCTCTCGATCTTCACGCCCATCTTGCCGTTGAGCGAGAGCTGGCCGTCCGTCTCGATCTTGACCCCACCCATGCCGCCCTTGATCGTGATGCCGCCGAGGTCCTTGCACTCGATCGTCAGGGCTCCGTTGGGGGACTTGGACTCCGGAGGTGTGGGGTTGCACGCCAGCGTCACGGTGCCGGCGACCTGGTCGATCACGAGACCGATCTTGTCGCCCCTGGTGCCCAGCTGGATCTTCGAGTCGATCGGCGGCAGGCTGCCCGGCGGCCCGGGCGGCAGCTCGTCGGTGAACGTCAGCTGGTTCCCCGCGGGCGTCGCGATGCCGCGCTTGGTCACGATGCCCGAGCCGGCCACCGCGTTCTTCAGCTCGCCGTAGTCGGTCTTGCTGTTGATCAGTCCACCCAGGACGTACGGGCGGCGCGAGTCGCCGAACTCGAAGCCCACCAGCACCTCGTCGCCGACCTGCGGCAGGAAGAACGCACCCGTCTTGGCGCCGGAGCCGAACTGCACGACGCGTGCCCAGTCCGACTCGTAGTTCGGTGCGAGCCACGGCAGCGCGACCTTGATCCGGCCGAGTTTGTCGGGATCCTTGAGGTTGGTGACGATGCCGCACACCAGGCCGCCGAAGCCGCGCTCCTTCGCCTGCGTGCCACCGGCGGTCAGGCCGAGCAGCGACCGGTTCTGCCGGCCCGACACCCAGAACCGGGTGCGGTAGCCGTGCTCGTCCCCGTCGAAGACATGCCGCGCGTTGGTGACGAACCACTTGCCGCAGAACTGTTCCGGCACGCCGTCGATCTCGACCTCGGCGCCGGCCTGGATGTCCGGGTTGCCCGTCGCGTCACCCTCGGCCTCCGCGAACGTGCTCGCGATGTGGTCGGCCACGCCCTTGGCAGCCGCCTCCGCCGCGGTGTCGGCCGCCGGGCCGACGCCCAGTGGGCGGTCCACCACCAGGTAGGCCGTGTTGCTGGCCTGCTGCCCGAGGTTGAGGCTCGGCAGGCCGGGGATCGACGGCATGGGCGGCAGGGAGGGCAGCGAGATCAACCCGTCGGTGAAGGACTTCGCGAGCTGCGCCGGGTCCTGGTCGTCGATGTCCGCGGTGCCGGTCCTGGCGTCCACCTTGGCCACCGCCACCCGCGCGTCCTTCGGGTCCCACACCCGGACCTCCACGTCCGGGGTGAGGTTCGCGGCGGAGAGGCGGGGCAGGAACGTGTGCAGGTTGTCCTTGAAGGTGAGCTTGCCGTTCAGCCCGAGCATGCTGGCGAGCGCGTCGACGACGCCGCCCAACAGCCCACCGCCGCCGTCCTTGCGGCCGGATGCCTTGCGGAAGAAGAACTTCCCGCCGACGACACCGGTCTCGTAGCCGATCTCCTGGGCGCGCTGCCGCAGGAACTCCCAGTCGGTCTGGGCGATCTGCGCGATATGGTCGTGCGCGACGGTGGTCTCCTCGACCGTGCCGATCTCCAGCCCGGCGTCCCCCGCGACCTGGCTGGCGATCTCGGAGTCCTTCATGTTGAGGAACGTCTTGGTGCGCTTGGCCCGCTGCAGCCGGTGCGCCTTCTCGTAACCGCGCACGACCGAGTAGATAAGGCCCTCCTGGCAGATGGCCTCGATGGAGGTGACCTCACCCTTGATGAGCGAGCTCGTCGAGTCGCTGTCCGGTGCGCCCGCGAAGATCTCGACCGTCGTGCCGATCTTCAGGCCGGCGTCGTTGACGATCGTGCCCTCCTCGTCGACGAAGGTCAGCTCGAACATGTCCGGCAGGTGCAGGTGGGTGTCCACCACCGCCCGGCAGAGGTTCTCCATGATGTTGGGCAGCAACGGGATCCCGACCAGCTTGCCGACCTTCACGGTCGGCCAGACGATCGCGGTGTCGCTGCCGCCGCCGAGCAGGCTCGTCATGCCACCGCCTCCGCTACGCAAGCTCCGCTCATCGCCGGCTCCCCTGGTCCAGCTCGTCCGGGTTGGGCAGGTACACGGTGTCGCCGGGACGCAGCCTGGTCGGGTCCTTGATGCCGTTCACCTCGGCGATGCGCCGCCACGCGTTCGGGTTGCCGTAGTTGGCGGTCGCGATGGTCTGCAGCGACTCGCCGTGCCCGACGGTGTGTGCACGGCGGCCGGTGAGGCCGCCGGAGGTCGGGTTCTGCGGCAGCGTGCCGAGCAGCGACGGCACCTCGTTCATCTTGAGGGTGATCTCCGCCCGCACCGGGATCCCGGCGGAGGTGAATCTCTTGTAGACGATCGAGACGGTCTGCAGCTGCACCGTGTACATGAAGCCGATCATGGGCGGACCCCACTGGAACGTGAGCTCCGGCGGCGCGGTCTTGAGGTTCTTGCCCGTGGCCGCGGACAGCAGCTGCCCGAGGAACCCCGCACTCGGGTTCGTCCACGTCAGCAGCGTGTCACAGCGCAGCTTCGTGTCCAGGCCCTCGAAGACCACCTTCGCGATGCTGATCGTCAGGGGCGGGATCTTCTGCGTCTGCTTGCGGCCACCCCCGCTCTTCGGCGACGGCGTGGTCTTCTGCACCGCGTTGCGGGACAGGGTGATCTCCGTCGGGTTGAAGTCGAAGTACACGAACCCGATGTTGGGCAGCGTCGTGCACCGCAGCGACGCCGGCACGCGTGCGCCGGCGAGCGTCGCGGCGCCGATCGCCACTCCGGCGGCGAGGTTCGCACCCGCCGAGACCATGGCCACGGTCATCGTCAAACCCCTTTGCTCACAGGAAACCTTCGTGGACGAGCACGAGCTGCTCCATCGCGACGCCGACCGAGTTGGCGTCGAGATCCGGGCCCTTCCAGCTCTCCGGGTAGACGTTGCGCAGCATCCACCGCGTGACCTCGCCGCCCTTCGAGTCGAAGAGGATGATCGTCGCGTGGCCCCCGCCGCCGCTCTTGTGCCCGTCGATCCAGTGCGCGGCGCGTTCCTGCAGCCAGCCGAGGACCTTCTTGGTGTCGTCCTTGCTGATCGCCCGCTCCAGGACCACCTTCGAGTACTTGATCTCCCCGGGCAGGACCGTCTGGTACTGGTAGTTCCCGCCGTCGGTCACGGGGACGGAGTTGAACGTCACCTCGAGGCCCTTGCACCGCGCCCAGCCACCGAGGTCCACGCCCTGGACGTTGACCCAGAACCGTGCGGTGAGCGCGAGCAGTGTCTGCAGGCTTGCGGTCATCGCCTAGCCGCCGAGCTTCTGCTGGTCGTCGAGGAAACCCTTGTGGACGAGCTCCAACGTCTCGATCGCGACCGCGCTCGCGCCGGCGTCGAAGGTGTTGATGGCCCACTTGGCCGGCATGACGTCCCGCAGGTCCCAGGTGGCCTTCGGCACCGCCTCCCCGCCGGACGTGTACAGGTCGATGTGGGCTTCGAACGGCTCCCAGTGCCACGAGGTGCTGTCCAGCCACTCCTTGGTCTTGGCGTACTCCTCGGAGACGGCGCGGGCGAGCTTGACGTTGGTGTACTTGGTGTTGCCCGGGAAGTAGAGCCGGTCGTTGCCGCCGTCCCCCATGCGGTACTCGGCGACGTCCCAGGTGACGTCCAGTCCCTCGGCCTTCGACCAGCTGCCGAGGTCCCACTTCTTCATCCCGGCCATGCTCACGACGAATCGGTTCGACAGGCCAACCTTTGAGGTGTCGGACAGTGGCATTGCTTCCTCCTAACGGAAATCGGTGAGCAGTCCGGCCCGCTCACGATCGACGAGCAGTTCGGTGCGCAGCCGGCTGCGCAACCGGTCGTAGAGGCGGGTGGCGAGCTCGTCCAGCTCCGCGTCGTCCATGCTCGACACGGCGTTGTCCCGATCCTGTGTGTCGGTGTCCTCGTCGCCGCTCTGCTCGTCCTCTTCGGGCTGCCACCACGTGTCGGTGTCGAACTGTGTCGCGGTGCCGGCGTTGATCAGGCCGGCCTGGTCGGCCAACCGCCGCCCGACCGGCCGGTGGTCGTTGGTCCGGCTGCCGAACCAGCTCTCCTTGCTGCCGACCCGCGCGGTCACGCCCTGCTCACCGAAGCCGTAGTTCATGTTCATGCCGGTGACGGCGTGCATCCAGGCCTCGGACGAGTTCGCCGCGTACCGCTGCTCCGGCGGCTGGCTGGACGGTGTGGCGGAGGGACGATGGTGCCCCGAGTGGGACGAGTGCGTCGAATGGGTCGGGTGTCCCGTCGCTCCGTGCAGTGCGGCCTCGTTCGCGACCTGGTGGTCGATCGCGGTCAGCTCCTCGGAGGACAGGTGCGTGAGGGGCAGCGCGCCGGGCGCGAGGCTGCTGTTGTGCGCGGCGAGCCTGGCGGCGATCAGGTGCTCGCGGCGGGCAGGGGCGTTGAAGGTGCCCGGCGTCCGGCCCGACGCCGCGGTGTGCTCGTGGTGTGCGGTCTGCTGCCTCGCGTGTCCCTGCTGGAGCCTGGGGTTCGTCCACTCGGCGACGACGTGCCTCGCGGACTCGGTCGCGATCCGGTCCACCGCTTCGGTGGTCGCCGTGTCGAACGGGCTGTTCAGGGAGGTGGCGGCCGGTTGGGTGGGTGCCGGCGCGGCCGTGAGCTCGGTGGCGAGCTGGGCGACGGCGGTCAGGTCCGGGTCCGGGTCCGGCGAAGGCTCGGGCGCGGGGGCCGGCACCGGGGCGTGGACGAGCGGCGGCGGCTCGGGAGCGCCGGCCTCGCCGCCGTAGAAGCGTTCGGCGGCCTGCGCGTCGGCCTCGAGCCGTTGACCCAGCGGCGAGTCCGGCGCGGGCAGCCGGTTGCCGAGGGTGCGCTGCTGGACGGCGTGGACCAGTTCGTGGGCGAGCAGGCCACGGGCACGCGGCGAGTCGACCGGGCCGGCCTCGTCCGGTAGGAAGACGGCACCGCCGGCCGCGAACGCCCGCGCTCCACGGGACTTCGCGGCCTCACCGACTTTTGGGCCGCGGTACACGGGCACCTCGGACACGTCGGCCTGCTGCCGGCCCCGGACCTCGCTCGCCAGCGCGGGCGGGACGCGGTCGACGACCGTCGCACGTGGACGTTCACGGCGGGGTGCCGGACGCAGTTCGGCCGTGGCGCGGTAGGTCGCGGCCACGGGCTTCGCCGACGGGACGGGGCCCGGTTGGGCCTGCGGACCGGTGGCTGGGGATGGCACGGCTGGCGTGGGGGTGACGTCCGCGACCGGCGGGACGGCTGGCGGCGTCTGCCGGACCACAGGCCGTTCCTCGGGTTCGCGGCCGACCGGTTCTGGTTCGGGTGCCAGCGCCGGTTCGGGCCCGGGTGCCGGTTCGGCCACCACACGCGCAGGGGCCGCCGGTGGGGGCGGCGGCTCCTGCGGTGTCTCTACCGTCCCGTCCACAATGGGCGGTGGTTCCTCCGGATGGACCAGATCCGGCTTGGCGATGGGCGCACCGAGCCCGAGCCGGCGGGACTGGCCGAGATTGGGTCGCCGGCGGACCGGCTGCGGCGTCAGGGTTTCCGCCACCGGCGCGACGGCCTCCGCCACGCGGGGCGGCAGCTCGGCCTGGGGCGGGTTGTCGGCCTTGGGCGGGTTCCGCAGCTCCGGCGGCAGGAACGACGGCGGTTCGGCGACGATCAGGTCGGGCATCGCCGGGGCGGGCAGGTCCGGCGGCTCGGGCGTGGCCGGCAGCCCGGGGATCGCCTGTGCCTGGGCCTGCTTCGCCCAGTCGGGCATGAACCGCAGCCAACCCGGCGCGCGGTAGGGCTCGGCGGGCACACGCGGCTCGCCGACGTACGCGTCGACGGCGTCGACGAGCGTCGGCGTCTCGGCCGGCACGGGCCGCGCCGCCCGCCGCGGCATCGGCGGCGGGGCAACGTCGACCGGCTGGACCGGCACGGCGGTTTCCGGTGCCCGCACGACCGGCCGGGCAAGCCCGGTGACGGACCCGACGGGCGCCTCGACGGTCGTAGTTCCCCGCCGGTCGGCCAACCGCAGCGGCGGCACGACCGGCGCGGGCCCGACCACGAGCGGCGAGGCGAGGGGGATGGTGGTGGGGATGGCCGGCAGAGTGGCCCACTGGCGGGCAGGCGGCCGGACCACATGACCGGCACTGGCCGAGCCGCCAGGCACGCCGCCACCGGCCAGCCGGCCGCCAGCCGCCTGCGCAGCGCCACCCACCGAGCCGGCACCCGGGTCGCCAGCGAGGGCAAGACCGGTGCCGGATCCGCCGGCCGCCTGCGCGGCGCCGCCCGCCGAGCCGCCGGCGATCTCGCCGGCGGTCGCCGGCTCGCCGCCGGTGCCCGGCTCAGCCGCCCTCCGCCGAAATGGCCAGCGCATCTGGCTTCCCCTTCCACGAAGCCCACTCCGATTTGGTCCGAAGTGGACTCATTCCTCCGTTGCCCTGGTGTGGATCTTGCCGATCTCGGTGATCACCCTGGTGCGCACCGGGTGTTCGAGATCGAGGATCTTGTCCAGGTCCCAGTGCAGGTAGTAGGCGACGTACGCGACTTCCTCCCAGACCCGGTCAGCCGCGTACGTCACGATCCCCCCGGCGCATCACCGGCGACGTCCACCGCGAAGTCGGTGCCGCAGTGCGGGCAGCTGACGGCGACCTCGGTGTGCCCGTCGGCGTTGATCCGCCGGTACAGGTCCTGCAGGAACGCGAGATCCGACGCGAACAGGTTCTCGATGACGAACGTGTCCACCGCGGCCAGGTCGCCGAGGGTGGTGACCGTCCGCTCCAGCAGCAGGACCGTGAGGTAGGCCGGGTTGGCCCGCACCCGCTGGTCCCCCTGCGTGGTGAGCTCGTCCCGGGCCGTCGCCAGGCGCATGATCCCGTCGCGGTGCACGCGGCCGTGCTCGTCCACGTAACCACGCGGCAGCGAGAACGGGTACTCCGTGCGCAGGCCGGCACTCGTCTCGACCTGCGGGGCCGCGGCGGTCACACCGCCACCCGCTGCAGCATCTCGCACACGATGGTGACGGTCTCCATGAGCACCTCGTTGGCGCCCGCCTTCAGCCCGCCGATCTTCACGATCGAGGGCCACGCGTGCTCCATGTGGTACCGCGCGACCGGCTTGCCGTCCACGCCGTACATGACGAGCGAGCAGCTCTTGCGGGCGGCGATGATGTCACCCTGCAGCACCGCCTCGTGCCAGGCCCACAGCGCCATGTCGGAGGTCTTGCCCCGGACGAGCTCGATGACCGCGGGCTCCCGCTTGCCCGGCAGCTTCTTCAGCACGAGCTCCTTGTCGGTGGACTCCAGGTGCTCCACCGGCTTCACCTCGGTGGTGATGCCCTTCAGCTCCGAGAACGCGGCGATCTCGTAGCCGTCGATCGTGATCGAGAATCGTGAGGCTGTGATCGGGTCCTGTGCGGCCATGCCCCTTGCTCCTTAACGAAGATGGTGGTGTGGGAAAGAAGGGTCATTCCTCGAGGCCGGCGCCCTCGGCGAACTGCGAGATGCGGAACACCACGAACTCGGCGGGCTTCACCGGCGCGATGCCGATCTCGACGGTCAGGATCCCGGCGTCCCGGTTCTCCGGCGGGTTGTTCTCCTCGTCGCACTTGACGAAGAACGCCTGCGCGGGCTGGCGGCCGAACAGCGCGCCGTCACGCCACACGCGGCGGAGGAACATGGTGACCGTGCGCTTGACCGAGTCCCACAGCTTCGGGTCGTTCGGCTCGAACACCACCCAGTTCGTGCCCTGCAGGATCGACTTCTCGACGTAGTTGAACAGCCGCCGCACGTTGAGGTAGCGCCACTCCGGGTCGCTCGAGAGTGTTCTGGCGCCCCACACCCGGATGCCCTGGCCGCGGAAGCTGCGGATGCAGTTCACGGCGACGGGGTTGAGCACGTCGTGCTCGCCCTTGGTGATGTTCAGCTCCAGCGTCACCGCACCGCGCACGACCTCGTTGGCCGGCGCCTTGTGCACGCCGCGGGTCGAGTCGTTGCGGGCCCAGATGCCGGCCATGTGGCCCGACGGCGGGACGAACACCTGCTTGCCGGCCACCGGGTCGGCGACCTTGATCCACGGCCAGTACATCGCGGCGTACTTCGAGTCGTAGCCGGTGACGTCCATCCGCCATTCCTTGACCTCCTGGGCGGAAAGCCCGGGCGGAGTGTCCAGAATGGCCACCCGGTCGGCCATCAGCTCGCAGTGCGCGATCATCGCCAGCTGCACGGCCTTGACGTCCTCGGGGGACAGCGCGCCGCGCTGGAGGGCGGCCATCAGGTCCGGCACGCACAGCATCGTGACCTCGTCGATGGCCTCCAGGCCGCCGAACCCGGTGCGGTCGGCGGAGTTGCCGACGTAGGCGCCTGCCTCGACCTTGACGGGGGCCGGCGCCGGCGGCGAGCCGAGCGCGACCTCACCGGGCCTGGGCAGCGCGAGCGCCTTGCCCTTGGTCTCCTCGACGGTGATGAGCTTGGACTGCTGGCGCACCACGGTGGCGACGTTGTTGGCGCCGCGCTTGACGGTGACGTTGTCGAACGTCTCGACCGGCTGCCCGCCCTGCTTCACCACGAGCTTGAAGTTGTCGTCGCCCGGCTCGCTGGCCGGCTGGACCTCGACGGTCAGGTCGCCGGTCTCGGCCGCGCGGGCCGAGATGGTCAGGCCAGGCTTCGAGTCCGTGCCCGCGGCGGGCAGCTCGGCGGCCGGCAGCGCGACCTGGCCGTTGCCGGCGCCGTTCGCGGACTCCCCACCCACCCGCACGACGTACGCGGTGCCGCCGCCGTTCTGGAAGTAGCCGTACACGGCGTGCGCGAGGTAGTACCCCTCGACGAAGTCGCCGAACGCGTGCTTGAACTGCGTCCAGTTGGTGACGAGCACCGGCTCGTGCAGGGGGCCGCGCTCGGCGAAGCCCACGAAGGCGGCAACCGCGGTGCCCACGGCCTCGATCGGCCGCGAGCCCGAGGAAACCTCCTCCATGTACACACCGGGCGCGAGGTAGCTACTGGCCATCTCGGATCTCCCTCATTGCGTGGTCAAGCCTTCGCCGCACCCGCGGCTTCGATGAGTTTGTTCTTTTCCGATGTGGCGGCTCAGTCGTCGCGGGGCGGTGCGGAGGGCGGGCGGGGTCGCCCCTTGGGGCAGCCGCGGGTGCGCTGCCCTTTCGGGCGGATCCGGCGCGCCCCAAAGGACGGGCGGCGGGCGGTGTGGGATCCCGGCGGGTGGTACGAGACTGGCGCCGTGATCAGTGACGTGGACGAGGCACTGTGTGTGCTGCTCGGCCGGTCGCTGCCGGACGGCACGATGGTCCGGCTCGACCCGCCGAAGCCGACGTGGGAGACCGAACGCCCGTCGAACGCGATCGACCTGTTCCTGTACGGGATGCACGACGACCGCGGCGGCCGCGAGTCGGGTTTCGCCGACCAGCGCAACGATCGCGGGACCGTCGAGTCCCGCCAGGAGCCGGCGCGGCGCTGCTCGCTGTCCTACCTGGTGACCGCGCGGGCGCCGAAGATCAGCGAGGAGCACCTGCTGCTGTCGGTCGCCCTGCGCACCATGATGTTCACCGACGTGCTGCCGGCCGACTGCATGCCCGACGCGCTGGCCTCGGTGGGTGCGCCCGTGTACATCCGGATCGCCGACACCGACCCCGGCGGGCTGTGGAGCAACCTCGGCATGCCGGCGCGGGCGGCGTTCGCGATCACGGTCAGCACGCCGTTCCTGCCCGAGCCGGACACCGACATCGCGCCGCCCGCGGAGAAGATCCGCCTCGACGCCGGCCAGAAGAAGAAGGCGCCGCTCGGGCCGCTCGCGCCCGCGCAGCCCCGGCGCTGGGTCCGGACGCCGTGAGCGGAGCCCGCGGAGCGAACCATCAGGCACTGAGCGACCGTTGCCCGGCCGCTCGGAGCCTGCGAGGAGAGGGCGAGGCACGGTCGTGAGCCAGCCGGCCGCTAAGATGGGTGACAAGGTCGTGGGGACCGACATCCACATCATCATGATCCCGTCCCCGGGCGGCCCGGTCCCGACGCCGCTCCCCCACCCGTTCGCCGGCACCATCACGGGTGGCTGCAGCACCGACGTCATGATCGGCGGCCAGCCGGCGGCGGTCATGGGCAGCACCGCGACGAACGCGCCGCCGCACATCCCGCAGGGCGGCCCGTTCCAGATCCCGCCAACCAACCAGGGCACGGTCATGAAGGGCAGCGCCACGGTCCTGATCAACAACAAACCGGCGGCCCGCACCGGCGACACGGTGATGACGTGCAACGACCCCGCGCCGGCACCCACCAGCAACATCGTCGCGGTGGGCACGGTGATGATCGGCGGCTAACCCCGCGAGTCCCGTCCCCGGACCCCGCGAGTCCCGCTTTCGGCCCCGGCGAGTCCCGCTTTCGGGAACGCCGCCGGTGTGCCCGAAAACGGGACTCGGGGTGTCTGAACGCGGGACTCGCGGGGGCTGAGCGCGGGACTCGCGGGGAGTTGGCACCAAGGGCTGCCCTTTGGGACGTCGGGTGGGTGATCAACGGGAACTAACGTTCGGGGTGGGGGGTGTGCCGGTTTGCGAAGGAGAGCCATGACGATGGCGGCATTGCTGCCAGATCCACCACCCGTGGCGTTCAGGTACGAGCTGCCGGCCGGTCCGGTGGCCGGGGCGGCCGTGGCCATCGGGCACGTGACGGTCAGCATCGGGTTGCTGCTGACCGGGGACCTGGACGTGCTGGCGGCCCGGACCGACCGGGGCGTGCCGCAGGCCGCGCGGGGCGTGCCGCAGGCCGCGCGGGACGAGCCGCAGGCCGCGCGGGACGTGCCGCAGGCCACGGGGGACGCCGCGTTGGCGGCGCTCGGCACGGTCGCCAAGGGCGTGATGATCCGCGGGCTCGGGTCGGCGACGCCCACCGTGTCGGCCGCGGCCGGGCACCGGTTCACCCAGCGGCACCACGACTTCCGGGCGCCGAACACCGTCATCTCCCGCGGTGAGTGCGCGATCGACTTCACGCGGCGACACGACGGCGTGGCCGTGACCGTCAGCGGGCAGGTCGGCTACGCGCTGGAGGTCACGGCCGACCGGCCGCCGTCGGCCACCGCGCCGGGTGGGTGGTTCCGCCGGCACGAGAAGGAGCTCGCGTCCATCGGGCTGGTGCTGCTCGTGGCCGTGCCCGTCGCGCCGGCCCGTCTCGAGCGGGTGTAGGTCACTCCACTTTGGACCGCGACCAGTTGCCGTCCGCCTCCTGCCACGCGGCGTAACCCGGCGGCAGGTCGGCGAAGTCGCACACGTACGGGTGGTCCGCCACGATGTGGCTCAGGTGCACCATGGCGAGCGGCGGGTGCCCCGAGTCGTCCAGGAAGCACCACGAGCCGTCCGCGCCGTGCACCACCCCGGCGACCGGCGCCGCCCCGTCGATCACCCGGCGCGAACCGATCACCAGCGAGTCCGCCGCCGCGCCGGCGAACGGCGAGTCGACGAGCATGTCCAGCCGCGTCCACAGGCTCGGCGGGTGGTCGTCCTTGGGTAACCACAGCAGCGGCTGCCGGCCGGCCGACCGCAGCTCCGGCCAGACCAGCTGCACCATCGGCATGGGCGGGTCCCGGTAGAACTCCAGCCCGTAGGCGAACAGGTCGAGGTGCCACGACGGGTGCACCGGCCGCACCGCCAGCGGGAACCCGGGCAGCACGCCGTCGACGGAAGTGCCGGGACGTAAGGAAAGCCCGTCCCGCACGAGGTCACCCACACGGTTGATCCAGTGGTGCATGTCCACCACGCGTAAGCCGAACAGGCACACCTCGGGCGCACCCAGGGTGTGCCACATCCCCACGCTGTAGGCCCAGCCGGGGAACTCCCCCTCCTCGGGCAGCGCGACGACGCTCCACCCGTGGCTCTCCACATGCCACGCGATGTCGCGCAGGTACTCGTCCATCTCCGCCGGGTCAGCGTCCGAGCAGAGCCAGCACTCACAGTTCACGCGAAGAACCTAGCGGCACCCACCGACAATTTCGCTCATACGTTCTGTTCCTCCAGGAGGCCCCGGTCGTACGCGATGGCGACCGCCTCCGCGCGGCGGGTCGCGCCCAACTTCGCCATGATCCGGGACAGGTGCACGCTCACCGTCTTCTCGCTGATGAACAGCTCGTCGCCGACCTGGCGGTTGGTCCGGCCCAGCGCGACGAGCTTGAGCACCGACCGCTCGCGCGGGGTGAACGGGTCCAGCGCCTCCCTCGGCGCGACGCCGTCGGTCAGCGCGATGCGGCCGCGCCTCGCCAGCTTGCGCAACGCGTCGTGCAGCGGGCGCGCGTCGAGCCTGGTGGCCACCTCGTCGGCCGCACGCAGCACGGCCGTCGCGTCGTCGCGGCGTTCGGCGCCCAGCAGTGCCTCGCCGAGCCGCCACCGGCACACTGCTTGCTCGTACACCGCGCCGTAGGCGAACGCGTCGACCGCCGCGGCCCACAGCGACGGATCCGGGGCACCCCGCAGCCGGCTCAGCTCGGCCTCGGCCCGCGCGAGCCACGCCCGTCCCTCCGGCCCGAGCGAACCGGTGCGCGGCCGGCCGAACCGCGCCGTCTTGCGGGCCAGCTCGACGAGCCGCGTGCCCTCCTCGACCGCCGCCTGCCGTTCCGCCTCGTCCTTGCGCCGCGCCGCCCGCTCGGCCAGGTCCGCGTACAGCGCGGCACCGAACGCGGCGAGCCGGATGTTGACGAGCTGGTACTGCCCGCCGATCCGCTCCGCCCACTCCAGCGCGTCGCGCACCACCTTCGCGCCCTCCTCGGGCCGGCCCTGCCACAGCGCGAGCTCGGCTCCGACGGCGCCCATGGTCGCGCCGATCTGGAAGTCCCGGTTCCACTCCGACCGCAGCTCGGCCGCGAGCCGGGCCGCCTCGACCAGCCGGCCCCGGCTCACCATCACGTAGCTGCCGACGGCCGCGAGCCGCGCGGACACCGTGCTCGACACGCGCATGCCCGGCGGCTCGGCGGCCGCCTCGCTCTCGTCCCAGTCGCCGCGGGCGTAGCGAGCGATGACCTTGATGGCACGCAGCTCGAACCCGTAGGTGCTCCAGGTCAGGCCGGTGCCGCGGGCCCGCTCGATGCCCTCGTCGATGATCTGCACGGCGTCGTCGAGCTCGCCCTGCTCATAGGTGCTGAGCGCGAGGTAGTGCCGGGCCCGCAGCTCGACGCTCAGCTCGCCGTCGTCACGCGCGAGCTGGATCGCCTCCCGCAGCCGGACCCGGCCCTCGGCGATGTGCTCGTTCTGCTCGTCCAGTGCGGCGAGCGTGATCAGCGCGTCGGCGACCACGCCCAGCTCGTCGCAGGCCCGCGCGTCCGCCACGGCCAGCTCGGCGAACTTCCGCGCCTCCTCCGGCTCGCGCATGCTGCGCAGGATCAACGCGTACACGGCGAGGATCCACGCCTTCTCGCAGTTGGGCGCCGCGGCCTCGACGATCTCCCAGGCCTGCTCGATGACCTGCCGCGCCTCCTGCTCGCGACCCTCCACCACGAACAGCGCGGACGCGAGCCGGCGGCGCATCATGGCCGCGGTCTCCCGGTCACCCGCGTCGTCGGCGAGCTTCACCGCCGAGCGCGCGAACGACACCGCACGCTCGGGGTCGCCCGCCCTGCCGGCCATCCACGACGCCGTGCGCAGCAGTGTCACCTCGTCCACGCCGGACGGCCGTTCGGCGGGCGTGACGGCGTCCCACAGTTTGAGCGCCAGCTCGTAGTGCTCGAGCGCCTCCGCGGGCGCGCCGGCGGCCTTCGCCTCCTTGGCCGCGGTGATGGACGCGGACAGCGCCTGCGGCAGCTGGTGGCTCTCCATGCTGTGGTGCGCGAGCGCCCCGGCCGCACCCCGCGGGCCCTCGCCGCTCGCGAGGTGGCGGGCGTACGCGGCGTGCAGGCGGACCCGCTCCCCGGGCAGCAGGTCGCCGTACACGGCCTCCCGCAGCAACGCGTGGCGGAACGCGTAGAAGTCCATCCCCTGCTGCTGCTTGGTGACCAGCACGTGGTGCTGCACGGCCTCCCGCAGCGCCTCCTCCAGCTCGGGCACGGGCAGCTCGGACACCGCGAGCAGGTCGGCGTGCGGCACCCGGCGGCCCGAGACGGACGCGACGCGCACCACGTGCTGCGTGGTCTCGGAGAGCCGCTCGACCCGGGCGAGCAGCACGTCGACCAGCGTGGCCGGCAGGCTCTCGCCGTCCTCGGTGTAGGCGGCGAGCAGCTCCTCGGCGAAGAACGCGTTGCCCTCCGAGCGCCCCGCGACCTCGCGGACCAGGTCGTCCGGCAGCCCGTCCTCGGCCAGCGCGGCGACGAACTGGCGCGAGTCGGCGTTGTTGAACGGGGTCAGGTCCATGCGCTCCAGCGCGGGCTGGCGGACCAGCTCGGCGAGCAGCGGCCGCAGCGGGTGGCGGCGGTGCAGGTCGTCGCCGCGGTAGGTGCCGATGATCATGACCCGCTGTCCGCGCAGCCGCGCGACCAGGAACGACAGCAGGCGGCGGGTGGAGCCGTCGGCCCAGTGCAGGTCCTCGAGGACCAGCACCAGCGGCGCCGTGCCGGCGAGGTCGGTGAGCAGCGCGTGCACCGCGTCGAACAGCTGGAGCTGGCCGATGTCCTGCTCGGGCCGGTTCCCGATCCGGCCGCCGACGCCGGGCACGACGGCGTTGATGACGGCGAGGTTGTTGTCCCGCCCCTCGCCCGCCGGCAGCGTGACGTCCGGGAAGAGCCTGGCCAGGGCGGGGTGGGCGAGCACGGCCTGCTCGCGGTCGGGGACCTGGGACAGCGCCTCGGCGAACGGGAGGTAGGGCAGACCGCTCTCACCGGCGTCGAGGCAGCGGCCGGTGAGCACCAGCCCGCCCTTGTCCCGCGCGACGGTGGCGAGTTCCTCGGTGAGCCGGGTCTTGCCGACCCCGGCGTCACCGGAGATCAGCATCGCGGTCGCGGTACCCCCGGCGGCCTGCTCGAAAACGGCTCTCAGCCGGTCTAGCTCCCGGTCGCGCGCGACGAGGGGTATTCCTGATCCCAGACGAGCCACGCCCTGCATACTGTCACGCCCTACCGGGACGGGCGCGCGTCATTTTCGAAAGGCGAGACGTTTGGTTCATCGGCGGCGGTCCCTGTCAGCGAATTCGCGGTGTACAAGGGCCTCAGGCTGGTGCTGAGGCAGGCCGGCCGGCATCGGGAGATCAGGCAGTTCCGGCGCTGATCACCCGGGTAAGGGGTTCGGTACTGAATCGGTGCTCCGGGGTCAGGAGAGCACCTCCGAGCTTACTTACTCAGGAGTCAACCTCAGACGTCGAGGCGACCCTCCTTGACGGTGCCCAGGAAGGCGCCCCAGTCCCCGGTCGCGAACGAGACGTGGCCCGCCTCCGGGTTCTTGGAGTCACGCACCGCGGTGCCGGCGGCACGCACCACCAGCTCCACACAGTCGTTCTGGGCGCCGCTGCGGCTGCTCTTGCGCCACTGCGCGCCGGAAAGGTCGATCACACCGTGCTCCCTTCGATTTTCTTCCTTCAGGACAACCGATCGGCTGTCCTGTCGATCAGTTCGACGGTGTCGTCGGGCTTCAACGCCGCCGCACGTAGGTGGTCGAAGATCATCGAGTACCGATGCACGTCATCCGGCTGTTCCAAGTAGACACCGGAGGTCGAGTACTCAACATAGACGACGTCGGGGTCGGCCTGCTCGGGGAAACCGAGGATCAGGAACGGGCCCTCCATGCCGGCGTGTGCGCCGGCGGAGAAGGGCACCACCTGGAGGGTGACGTGTGGCAGCATCGCCACCTCGACCAGGCGCTTGAGCTGCTCGCGCATGACCTCCGGGCTGCCGACCACGCGCTCCACCGCGGCCTGGTCGAGCACCGCCCAGTACTCCGGCGGGTTCGACTCCTCGGTGAGCAGCTTCTGCCTGGACATCCTGGCCCGGACCCGAAGCTCCACATCGGCCTCGCCGATGTCGGGCCGGATCGCGCGGATCACCGCTCGCGTGTACGCCTCGGTCTGGAGCAGACCGGGGATCAGCAGCTGGTGATGAGTGTGCAGGAACGAGGCGTCGGCCTCCAGGCCGACGAACGCGCCGGTGAACGCCTCGTTGAAGGCGTGCCACCAGCCCTTCTTGCGGGCCTCTCTCGCCAGTTGCACGAGTGCGTCCCGTTCGTCGTCGCCGACGCCGTACACCTCGAGCATGTCCCGTACATCGCGCGGGGTGACGCCGACGTGTCCGGTCTCGATGCGACTGATCTTCGACGCCGAACACTCCAGCTTCTCGCCGACCTCGTCGATCGTCAGGTTCGCGTTCTCGCGCAGCTCACGCAGCCTGGCCGCAAGCCGACGACGGCGCACCGTCGGGCTGGGACCTCGCGACATGGATCACCTCTTCAGTGGATGGTTCACGGAGATTGATGTTCTCACTTGGACACGATCACGAGGAAATCTCGCGAACGCGGCCCAAGCCTGCATGCTGAGAGTAGGCGAACGCACGGCGCCATCTTGCTCTTCACCCGATCGTGTAGTGCAAGTTGCAATATGCGCCTCGCCCGGCGCAAGGTACTAGGCAAGCCGGCGGCATCTCCAATGGCCCGGTCGATCCGGTACCCGTCCGAGTAGCAATTTGACGCGTGGGGTCAGGTTCGCGCAACTCGAACCGGCACAGGGTAGACCTTCGCTGCACACCAAGGGGAGTCACGGTGAGTAGTAGTCCGATCTTTGGACAACTGGAAAGATCGCTGGCCGACTACCTGACCGACATCACCCACCGCGCCCGGTTCGGCGACGAGCACACGGTGGCGACCGTCGCGCGCTTCGAGCTGCCGCGCCTGGTCGAGGCGCTCAAGGCGGTGCTCGACGAGCACTCGCCCGACGAGCACGGGCGGTGCGCGAGCTGCCGCACCCGCAGGTTCGGCCGCGCGCCGGCCCCCTGCCGGGCCTACCTCACCGCTCACCTGTGCCTGGTGGTGACCGAAGAGGAGACGCCGGAAGAGACCACCAGGCCCATCCGGAGGCAGGTCGCCTTCGGCAACTGAACCCCCGAGTTTCCGAGCCGCGGCAGCGCTCCCAGGTTCTATCCCCGCGGCTCGGGTCGGACGGCACGTCTCCCCCACATCTCCCCGTGCCGCCCGGCGTGTGGCGGGTTCGGGACCTTCCCCCGACCGGTCCCGGACCCGCCCCTCCCCCCGCGTGTCCAACGCTCGCGACCCGCGTGTCCAACCAGCACGACCCGCGAGTTCGACGAACGGCGCCGGACAAGCCGTCAGAGGTCTGTCCACAAACGATTCCCACCTAGCATGCTTTCCGCCAGCTGCATTCCACATCGGACATATCGCCGGTCAGGTCAGGCGCGCCGGTCATCACCCGGGTGGACGCGCCTTCCTGTGCGAGACGTATCGCCACGGTGTCCTCGAGCGCCTTCAGATTCACCCCAATGGAGTTGTTGGTGACCATTGAGAACACCCAGAGTTGACCGTCCGCGGTGGTGACGTATCCGGACAGGCTGCTCACCCCCGTCAGCGAGCCCGTCTTCGCGTGTACCCGTCCCTCCGCGCCCGTGCCCCGCATCCGGCTACGCAGCGTGCCACCCACCAACCGGTCCGCCTTGCCCGCGATGGGCAGGGCCTCGTACCACTCGGGAAACCAGGGGCGGGTGCGTGCGGCGCCGAGCAGGGCGGCCAGCTGGTCCGGGGCGATCTGGTCCATCCTGGACAGTCCGGAACCGTCCCGGAGGGACAGTCGGGCCGGGTCGATGCCGTAGGCGGGCAGGCGGCTCGTGACGGCGGCCAGACCGGCGCTCCACGTGCCGAGGCCCGTGGTCGCGCGGCCCATCGCCTTGACGAGGATCTCGGCGTGCAGGTTGTTGGAGAGTTTCAAGAACGGCACCTGCAGTTGGCGAAGTGGCATCGACTGTCTGGTGGCCAGTGTCGCGTTGTGCGCCGGGACCGGTCCCCGGGTCGTCCTGCCGAGGACCCGCACGCCGTACCGGTCGAGCGCCGCGCGGAACAACGCGGCCGCGTAGCCCGTCGGCTCCCACACGGCCATCCACTCGGTCGTGGCCGCGCCACCCGCCGGTATGGACCCCGTGACGGTGAACGTGTTCGCACCGTGCACGCGGTCGACATTGATCGTGTTAGCCGACCCGGCCGGACCGGTGACGGCGGTGTTCGCGATGGTCACGTAGTCGGTGGGCGGCTCGGTGGTGACCACGGCCTTCCCGTTCGCGCCGGGCGCCACCCGGACGATGATCGAGCCGGCGTCGTAGTCGGTGTCCGGCGCGGCGGTCAGCGCCGAGACCTGCGCGGAGTAGTAGTAGGGCTCGTCGTCCCACGCCCAGGAGGTGCCGAGCCGCACGTCGTCGAACCAGGTGTCGTCGGCGACGAGCCGGCCCGTGACCACCCGGACGCCCGCGTCGGCGACCTTCTTCGCCAGGGCGTCGTAGTCGGCGGCGAGCATGGTGGGGTCGCCGGTGCCCCTGAGGTAGAGGTCGCCGTCCTGCACCGGGCCGTGGCGCCGGCCGGTGGCGTGGACGGTCGTGTCGAACCGGTAGTCCGGCCCGAGGACGTCGAGCGCGGCGACCGAGGTGACGAGCTTGGCGTTGGAGGCGGGCTGCCGGCGCCGGTCCGCGCCACGGCTGTAGACCGTCTGGCCGTCGAGGGTCCGGACCACGAGCGCGACGTCGGCTCCGTCGAGCCCGGGCGCGCTGAGCAGGGTGTCGAGGTCCGCGACGAGCCCGCTCCGGTCCTGCGCGACGACGGGCGCGGCCCCGCCGAAGACCAGGGCGATCAGGCATAACAGACCAACCAGGCGGGCACGCATCGGCGTCTCCCAACGGTCGCAGGGGTGTGGTCAAAAATCGTCCTACCCCTGGACCTTGGTGACAATCGGCCACTAGGTGAGTCAGTCGTGCACTATGCGCAGCAGGCCCTCCTGCACCACTGTCGCGATCAGGGTGCCGTCCTGCGCGAAGAAGCGGCCGGTCGCCAGGCCACGCGCGCCCGAGGCGGTCGGCGAGGCGCAGTCGTACAGGAACCACTCGTCGGCGCGGAAGGGGCGGTGGAACCACAGCGCGTGGTCGAGACTCGCGCCGAGCACCCGGTCGTAGCCCCAGTACACGCCGTGCCGCACGAGCACCGAGTCCAGCAGGGTCATGTCCGACGCGTACGTCAGCACGCACACGTGCAGCAGGTCGTCGGCCGGCAGGGTCCCGTCGGCCCGCATCCACACCTGGTTGCGGGCCTCGTTGCCCTTGCCGCGCAGCGCCCACGGCGGCTCGGTGACGTACCGGAGGTCGATGGGCCGCGGCATGGTCGCCATCGGGCCGAGCTTCTCGGCGAGCTCGGGGGTGATGGTGTCCTGCCGGGAGGGCAGCGCGTCCGGCGGCGGCACGGACGGCATCTCCTCCGCGTGGTCGACGCCGGGCTCCGGCTTCTGGAACGACGCGGACAACGCGAAGATCGCCTTGCCGTGCTGGATGGCGATGACCCGGCGCGTGGTGAACGAGCGGCCGTCCCGGATGCGGTCCACCTCGTACACGATCGGGACGCTGGGGTCACCGCCCCGGATGAAGTACGCGTGCAGCGAGTGCACCTTGCGTTCCGGTGGGACGGTGCGGCCGGCCGCGACGAGCGCCTGCCCGGCCACCTGCCCACCGAACACCCGCACCGTGGAGTGCGAGGGGCTCACCCCTCGGAAGATGTTCTCCTCGATGCGCTCGAGGTCCAGGAGCGCGACCAGCCGGTCAAGAACGGGCTGGCCACGCAGTGCCTGGGTTCCGTCGAGGTCAGCGGCTGCCTGCCGGGCCGCTTCCGTCATGTGTGCTCCTGAGCCGACGGGGCTCAGGCGTGGTCTTCCTCCCCGAGCCGGTGGACGCGGATGAGGTTAGTCGAGCCGACCGTCCCCGGCGGGGAACCTGCGACGACCACCACGAGATCACCCGGCTGGTACCGGCCGATGGAGAGCATGGCGTTGTCGACCTGGCGGACCATGAGGTCGGTGGAGTCGACCTCGGGCACCATGAACGTCTCGACGCCCCAGGTCAGCGACAGTTGGCTGCGCACGGACGGCTCCGGGGTGAACGCCAGGAGCGGCAGGTGGGTGTGCAGCCGGGCGAGCCGCCGGACGGTGTCACCGGACTGGGTGAACGCGACCAGGGCCTTGGCGTTGAGGCGCTCGCCGATGTCGCGGGCCGCGTAGGAGATCACGCCACGCTTGGTGCGCGGGACGTGCGCCAGCGGCGGCGCGACGGTCGACTCGCTCTCGACCGCCTCGACGATGCGGCCCATCGTCCTGACCGCCTCGATCGGGTACCGGCCGACGCTGCTCTCGCCGGAGAGCATGACCGCGTCCGCGCCGTCGATCACCGCGTTGGCGACATCGGAGACCTCGGCTCGCGTCGGGCGGGAGTTGTTGATCATGGACTCCAGCATCTGGGTGGCCACGATCACCGGCTTGGCGTTCTCCCGCGCGATCTGGATCGTGCGCTTCTGCACCAGCGGGACCTGCTCCAGCGGCAGCTCGACGCCCAGGTCACCGCGGGCGACCATGACGGCGTCGAACGCCAGCACGATGGCCTCGAGGTTGGAGACGGCCTCGGGCTTCTCCAGCTTGGCGATGACCGGCAGGCGGCCGCGGCCGACCCGGTCCATGACCTGGTGCACGAGGTCGATGTCGGCCGGCGAGCGCACGAAGGACAGCGCCACGAAGTCCACACCGAGCTGCAGCGCGAACTCCAGGTCCTCGATGTCCTTCTCGGACATGGCCGGCACCGACACGTCCATGCCGGGCAGCGAGATGCCCTTGTTGTTGCTGATCTTGCCGCCCTCGGTGACCTCGCAGACCACGTCCGGGCCCTCGACGTCGAGGACGGTCATCCCGATGTTGCCGTCGTCGACCAGGAGGCGGTCGCCCTTCTTGGCGTCCTTGGCGAGGCCCTTGTAGGTGGTGGAGACGCGGTCGTGCGTGCCCTCGATGTCCTCGACGGTGATGCGGACGACGTCGCCTTGCCGCCACTCGGCCTTGCCGCCGGCAAACGTGCCGAGGCGGATCTTGGGGCCCTGCAGGTCGGCCATGATGCCCACGGCCCGGCCGGCCTCGTCGGCAGCGGTGCGCACCAGGTCGTAGACCTGCTTGTGGTCGCTCTGGCTGCCGTGGCTGAAGTTCATTCTCGCGACGTCCATGCCGGCCGCGACCAGGTCGCGCACCTTCTCCGGGGTGGCCGTCGCTGGCCCCAGAGTGCAGACAATCTTCGCTCGTCGACTCACGGGTCGGTAGCTTAACCCTCCACGCTGGAACGATCCCGAACTACTCAGCAGTAACCGACGGATCGATCCAGAAAGTTATCCGGGAGTTGGTCAACCGGACGCCTGAACTCGCCGGAACTCGCTGCAACCTCCCGCCGCCCGCGGCCCTATCAGCTGGTGAAGGGGCACGGCACCGGGTCGTGCCCGACCATGAGGAGGACATGTGCGAGGGACGCGAATCGGGCTGGCGGTGGCCGGTCTGGTGGTCGTCGGCGGGGCGATCACGGGGACGGCCATCGCCGCGACCGGGGGCAACCCCGGGCCCACGTCGCCGGCGCCCGGCCCGGCGACCACACCGCCGCTGACCAGCCCACCCATGACCAGCCCGCCGATGACGTCGCCCGGCCACCCCGAGACCAGCCCGCCGATGACGTCGCCCGGCCACCCGGAGACGAGCCCGCCGGCGACGACCCCGGCGCCCGGCCGCCCGTCGACGACCGCGCCGGGGGGCAGCCACCCGGCCACCACGCCACCGGCCACCACCCCACCGGGGTCCGACCAGCCGTCGACGACCCCTCCGCCGACGAAGTCGAACCCGGCTCGGTGACACTGGACGCCGTGAACCGAGGTGCCGGGCAGGGCTCGCCGTGGGACGACGAGTTCGCCCGGTACTTCGGTGCCCGGGTGCGGTCGCTGCGTGCGACCGCGTACTCGCTGTGCGGTGACTGGCACCAGGCCGAGGACATCACCCAGACGGCGCTGCTCACGCTGTACCGCGTCTGGCCGCGCCTGCGTCACGAGACGATCGACGCCTACGCGCGCAAGGTCGTGCTGCGGGTGTACCTCAACGAGCGCCGGCGGCACGGCCGCGAGGAGCTGACCTCCGCCGTGCCGGACGTCGGGGTCGAGCAGGACGGCTTCGAGGACCGGACCCTCGTGCTCGGCGCGCTGTCGAACATGGCGCCCAAGCAGCAGGAGGTCCTGGTGCTGCGGTACCTGCACGACCTGAGCGTCGAGGAGACGGCCGAGGAGCTGGGCCTGTCGACCGGGACGGTCAAGAGCCAGAGCGCCCGGGGCCTCGCGACCCTGCGCAAGCGGCTCGGCCCGCACTACCGCGTGGTCGTCGCGGCGGCCGCCACCGTCGCGGTGATCGCCGCGATCGTCATCGGCATCGCGTTCGCCACGACGCCGCCGAAGCCGGTCGAGCCGGCCGTGCCCCCCTCGGAGCGGTCGACGCCGGTGACGACCCCGCCCGCCACGTCGCCACAGACCACCTCACCGGGCACGACCCCGCCGAGCACCACCCCGAGCAGCTCCGGGCCGCCGGCGACGACGCGCTAGCGGCGCGGGACCTCCGAGAGGCCGACGTGGTCGCGCGCCCACTCGTTGATGGGGCGCAGCGCCCGGAACGCCTTGCGCACGCGGTGGAACGTCTCGCGCTCGTGCAGCGCGTCGTCCGGCGGCCAGATCCGCATCGCGTAGAGGGACCGGTACCGCAGCAGGTCGATGCGCGGGTGGTCGGCGTCGACGCCGCGGGGCCTGGTCTTGAGCTGGTCGCCCTTGATCTCCCAGCCCGCCCGGTCGAGCTTGGCGACGATGTCCGCGAACGCCTTGCCGTGGAGGTCCTCCGCGACCGCCGTGCGGAAGCGCGCCAGCTGGTCGGCCTGGAGGTGGAAGCAGCCGCCGCCGACCCGCAGCCCGGCCGGCCCGACCTCGACGTAGTAGGCGCCCGCGCCGCGGCCCGGCTCGATCACGCCGCCGCAGTGCGTCTTGTAGGGCGTCTTGTCCCTGGCGAACCGGACGTCGCGGTACGGGCGGAACACGGTCACGCGGCTGGCGTCGTCGGCGAACTCCGGGGCCAGCTCGGCGAGCAGCTCCTCCATCGGCGCACGGACGTCCGCGGCGTAGAGGTGCTTGTTGTCCTCCCAGTACGACTTCGAGTTGTCGACCTCGAGGCCGTCGTAGAAGTCGATCGCGTGCTCGCCGAAACCCGTGAACGCCATGTGGTTATGCAAGCAAACGAAGGGGCGGACGCGCCCGGCCACCCCCGGTTCACGACCACCTGGTCGCGGTGCCGTCCCAACCCGCGACATGGCCCGCCCTGAAAGGCGCTTTCAGGACGCTGGCCGTGCCCTGAAAGGCGCGTTCAGTCGTGGTTGTCCTTGTGGACGTCCGTGCTGGGGTGAAAATCGGGTGTGGTCGCCTGTCGAGGTCGTGTGTCCTTGGTGTGGTTGAGGCCGTCGTTCAGTCTGA